>Ga0209426_1001758_pt1 | contig 11876 bp, 12 predicted proteins | sample Deesub1362B_J571_FD_187697 | JGI IMG/M metagenome (GOLD analysis project Ga0209426, IMG submission 187697) | Deep oceanic, basalt-hosted subsurface ecosystem from Juan de Fuca Ridge flank, Pacific Ocean, CORK Borehole 1362B_J2.571 (SPAdes)... ...
GGCCCTAACAGCTGTTCGGGCTATCCCGGTGAGGACACGGCGACCCGCGCTCTGCGACGGTCTCCTTGCGGGACCCAGACGCAGTCGGCCTGCCGTGTCCTTGCCTTTATTATACTAGACGCAGAGGGCACAGAGGTCTCCCAGATTTTTTGAGATTCTCTGTGCCCTCTGTGCCTCTGTGGTGAAACTAAACCCTGCGGATCCAGCGGCGGATGGGGCCGTCCATCCGGGAGGTCACTTTTCCCTGCTCCTCCAGCCAATCCAGGTGGCCGATGACCTCGGAGACGGCCAGGAATCGGTTGATGGGGTCGAGGTCGGGGAAGAGGGCCAGGCTGATCTCGTAGGCCGAGCGTTCCCCACCGCTGAGGACGTCCAGTACCTGCTGGGCACGCTCCCTGTGGAAAGCCAGCCGCCGCTCGATCAGCCCTTTCACGTCGGTGATGGGCGGCCCGTGGCTCGGCAGGGCGAGGTCCACCCCCATCTGCGCTACGCGCTTCAACTGGGCCAGGTAGTCCAGTAGCCGCTTGGGGCGGGGCTCTCCCTCCCTCCTGGGCGGCTCGACGATGGGGTTGGAGGAGACGTCCCGTAGAAGGTGGTCGCTGGAGAGAAGGAGCCGCCGCTCGGGCTGGTAGAGGCAGATCAGCCCCCCGGTGTGGCCGGGGGTGTGGAGCACCTGCCACGGCTCGCCGCCCAGGTAGAGGACCGTGCCCTCCTCCAGGGGAAGGTCCGGCTGGACCGCCTGGGCGAACCGGCTGAAACCCCGGCGGGCCGCCGCGATCTGGGCCATCACCTCGGGGTTCATCCCCGCTTCTTGCATCAGCGCGGCGTAGAAGGCCAGCCTGCGCTCCCGCTCTGCGCTGTAGTCGGCCAGTTCAGGGAAGTTCCACGGGTGGGTCAGCACCTGCGCGCCGGAGGCCTCCACGACCTCGGCGGCCATCCCGGCGTGGTCGCTGTGGGTGTGGGTGAGGATGATCCGCCGGACGTCGCGCAGCCGATGGCCAAAGGTCGCCAGTCCTTCGTGTAGTGCTTTCCTCGCCGGGGTAAACCGAGGACCGACGTCGATCAGGGTGAGGCCGTCCCCATCCTCGACCAGGTATACGTTGACCGGTCCGACGGGGAAAGGGGTGGGAACGGAGAGGCGGTGAAGGTAAGGCGGAACGTCGCTCATTCCCCCTCGTCCTCTTCAGCCTTCTCACCACGGATCAACAGGGTCCACGTCCCTTTCTGCACCACCTGGTCGCGCTGGTTCAGCAGCGTAGCGGCGAAGGTGACGAACCCGCCACCCAACCGAGGGGCTTCCTTCTTCTGCTTCACCTCGATCCGCAGCCGCACCGTGTCGCCGATGCGGATCGGAGCGCGGAACTTCCACTCGATCGTGGTCAGCGCCTCCGCCGTGCCCTCCAACAAACCGGTCCGCCAGGCCAGGCCGCTGGCGATGGCCAACCCCAGGATGCCGTGGGCGATCCGTTCGCCGAAGATCGTCGTCTTGGCGTACTCGGCGTCGGTGTGGAGGGGATTGTAATCCCCGGAGAGGCCGGCGAAGAGGACGACATCGGCCTCGGTCACGGTCCGGGCCGGCGTCTCGACGGTCTGTCCGATCTCCAGTTTCTCGAAGGGTACACCTCGCAGGTCGGTCATCACTTCGCTCTCCTTGCATGAAATAGCATCACAGAGACACAGAGGACACAGAGTTTCCTCTGATTATGAGACCCTCTGTGCTCTCCGCGTCTCTGTGGTTCTTATACTTAGCGGCGCCAGCGGTAGTCCCTGGCGAGCGCCATCCGGAAGTCCGCCTGGATCTGGTCCTTGGTGTTGATCGCCCAGGCGTCCCCCTGCCAGCGGTAGAGGAGCAGGCAGTGGATCTGCTGGGCGTGGGGGGTGGAGTTCCAGCGGTGGATCTCCTCGTAGGCCGCCCGCACCCATCCGATGTTCCGGTTCACCCACCCCGCGGGCCCGGTGCCGTCCGGGTTGATCGTCCAGTGGTTGGTCTCGGTGATGTAGACCGGCCGGTTTCGCCACTTCTCCGGGATGGCTTCGATGAAGGAGCGGTAGGCCTGGAAGTCGTAATAATGCTCGTGGACCGTGCCGGGGTCGAGCGGCGGGTCGGTAAACACCTTGCGGTGGGTGATGTAATCGACCACCGGGCCGTGGGTGTAGGTATGGAGGGCGAAACCGTCCAGTTCCTCGATCCCGTCCAGCATCTCCCGGAAGTAGTCCAGCGGACGGTAGCGGCGGCCTCCCATCAATGCCCAGGGGAAGGTGTTGTAGGGGTCCACCGCGCCCGGGACCACCGTCGCGTTGGGAAGCACCGTCTTGATGTACCGATAGGCCAGGTTGAAGGCCCGGGCGTACAGTTGGGGTGTGATGTGCTCCCGGGGGTGCTGCACGCCGCCGGGGTGCTCCCGCACGTTGTTCTGTTCGTTGCCGATGACGATGACCCAGGTGTAGATCCGGGAACTCACCTCGGGGTGTTTGAGGTACAGTTCGGCGTAGCGGGCACAGGTGCGGGCGAAGTCCTCATAGTAGCGGGACTCCGGCAGGGTGCCGTTGGGCTCGTAGCCGTTGTTGAGGCGGATGATGACCCCGTAGCCGGAGCGGGCCCAGTCCCACAGTTTGCGACGGCGGGCCTCGTCCGGCCCCAGCGCGTTCGGGTTGTGGCCGATGTCTTCGGTGAAGAGAACCCAGCCGGTCTTACCGGACCCCCGGAAGAGGTGGCGAAAGTCCTCCGTCTCGTTCACCCTGGCGCCGTGGATGCCGAAGATCCACGCGCACTCTCCGAAGGGAAGCACGGCGTCGTTCGCCGGGCGACGCTCGTCGGGTGGGACGTCGGGGTCGAGGTGGCCCGCTTCCACGTACCCCTCGTGGAGGCTGGGGGTGCGGACGTGGAGCCACTCCCCAACGCGGCCCACCCTGGCCTCCGCCTCGTGGGGGTCGTCAAGGACCTGGAGGATGGTTCCCCTGGGCACGCGCCAGATCACCGGCCCGTCGGCGCGGGGGATGGAACGGACGTCGAGATCGCCCGGGCTGGTGACGCGGACGTGGGTTGGGGCGACCTCCTCGTGGCCCGGCGCGTGGGCGGTGACGTACCAGGCGGCGATCCACCCTTCGGGACCGTCCGGTTCCAACTGGACGTTGAGCCATTGCCCCCGCTTGCCCACTTTCTCTCGAGCAGCGATCGGGTCTTCCAGCACCCGCAGCCGTGCCTCCGGGTAGAGACGGCCGATGAGCGTGTCTGAGCGGACCACTGGCTGGTTGCGGTAGTTGACCTCTTGCTCGGTCCAGACGTGGGTGACCTGACCCGGAGGGGGCGGGGGTGGGGGTGAGAGCGTCGGCGGGGGACCGGGGTCGACCTGAGAGACGTTCTCGGACGGGACCCAGCCGACGGTCCCGTCCGCCGTGCGTATCTGGAGCCATCGGTCGCCATCCGGCTCGACGAACCAGCGGAGACCCTCCAGCGTGGTCCCGTAGATCACCGCTTTCAACCGCTGGGAGGTGGGGTCGGGACGGTGGTAAAGGACGGCACCTTCGAGGGCGCGGACGTAGACCTGTTCGGGCACGGGTAGGTCCTCCGGCACCTCGGCGAGGGGGAAGTCGCGGATCAGCGGCAGCAGTGTATCATCGATCACGGCGGCGGTGAAGATGCTGAAGAAGGTGGGGCTGTGGGCCGCCAGTCGGTCCAGCCAGACCTGGAATTCCTCCGGTCCCATTCGGACCGAGCCGTATTCGTCGTGATAGGGGGCAAGGACCGGGTAAATCGGGGGGCGGTACCCCCAGCGGCGACACCAATATTCGTAGTGGCCATAGGTCCACTCGTCGATCACCCGCCGGGCCTGGAATTCCCAGGAGTAGGGACTGCCGGGCGCGAAGAAGGTGCCGTAGGCCATCGGCATCAGCCCGCCCTTGCAGATCTCGTTCAGTTCGTCGTAGGGGAGGTTCCGATGGTGGGAGATGTTGGGGAAGGAGCAGTTGTACAACCGGTCCAGGTCGAGGTCCAGATCGCGGACGGCGCGGGCGAGGGCGCGGGCGTTGTCGAACTTGCCCCGGCAAGGTCCCTCCGTGTCGAAGACCAGCCCCTGGTACCCTTCCTCGAAGGCTCGGGCTGCTGCACGCGCCTCACCCGTTGGGTCGTCGAGGAGCAGCCACATCCAACCGATAGGGATCAGCCCCGCATCCAGGATGCGCTGGGCTGCCTGATCCGAGCCGCGCAGGTAAATCGGCCCGTGAGCGACCTTGTAGAGGATGTGGGTCGCTTCAACCTGATGCGCGATCTCGATGGCCCGGTCCAGTTCCGAGGTCGTGCCCCCGCGAGGCCGGGCCCAGATCCCCTTTCCATGAAGTCGGCTCTCCGACATAGGCTCCCTCCTTGTGCGGCGTGGAACGGTCGGTATCACCCCAGCGGTGAGGTCACAGGGAGCATTATAGCATCAACCCGCGGAGAAGAGAACTACGGCTTGCGGTCTTCCTTCCCAACTTTGAGGTTGATCTGCCGCTCCTCCCCACGCAGGAGCCTACGGATGTTGGGCCGCAGTGACCAGAGGGTGAGGGCGGAGGTCAGGACGCCGTGGATCACGTAGGCCCAGGGTCCTAGCCCCAGCGCTGCCCGTGCGGTGAAGAGGAGTGGTAGGACGAGGGCTACGGTGATGGACCCCAGAGAGGCGCGGCGGGTGATGAGCGCGGTGGGAAGGAGGGCGACGAGGGAGATGGGAAGGCTCCAGGGCCACAGGCCCGTCGCCCCGCCGATGGATGCCATCGTCCCTGCCCCACCGCGGAACCCCAGGAAGACGGAGTAGTTATGCCCCACGACGGCGGCGACGCCGGCGAGAGCCACCAACAGCGGGGGGCTGCCCAACTGGCGGGCGAAGAGGACCGCTGCCAGGGCTTTCACTCCGTCTCCCACTCCGGTCAGCACGGCGCCTCCCCAGCCGGCGGCCCGTAGCACGTTGGTCCCCCCGGTCCGTCCGCTCCCCACTTCGCGCACGTCGACCCCGCGCAGCCAGCGAACGACCAGGTAGCCCACAGGGATGGAGCCCAGGAGGTAACCGGTAAGCAGCACTGCTGTCCATTGCCACATCGAGTCTTTCCCCTCCAGCATGAGTTAGGCCTTTTCAGGATATGGAACACCGCAGCGGCGCGGAGGACACGGGGGGATTTCGGAAACAGGGTCTCGTCTTGAAGCGGTCGGGACCCCGGCCTCTGGCGTGGAAGGAGAGAGCGTGATATACTCCGTGCGGTACAGGATCTCACCTGTCGTGGAAAGGAGGGTGAGTAGATGCTACTCGCCATCGATGTCGGCAACACGAACATTACTTTTGGCCTCTACCAGGGGAAGACGTTGGGACCCCGCTGGCGCATCCGCACGATCCACGACAAGATGCCCGACGAGTACGGGATCCTGCTGCTTCAACTGTTCCGTCACCGAGGCCACCGACCGGAGGACGTGACCGGCGTAGCGATCGCCAGCGTCGTTCCTCCTCTGACTCCCACCTTCGTCCAGGTCTGCCGCGAGTATCTGGGGCAGGACCCTTTGGTGGTGGATGCGGGGGTGCGGACCGGCGTCCGTATCCGGTACGAGAATCCCAAAGAGGTGGGGGCCGACCGGGTCGTGGACGCTGCGGCCGTCCGTGCGCTCTACGGCGTTCCAGCCTGCGTGGTGGACTTCGGCACCGCCACCACCTTTGACGCGGTCTCCGCGGAAGGGGACTACCTGGGCGGAGCGATTGCTCCGGGCATCGGTATCGCTGCCCAGGCCCTCTTCGAGCGAACCGCCAAACTGCCCCGTGTGGAACTGACCCGTCCCCCTTCTGCTATCGGGCGGAACACGGTGCACAGTATCCAGTCGGGTCTCCTGTTCGGCTACGTAGGGCTGGTGGAGGGGATGGTCGCCCGGTTCAAGGCTGAACTGGGGCCCGAGACCCGTGTCATCGCCACCGGAGGGCTGGCGGAGGTCATCGCCAAGGAGACCGATGTGATCGACGTGGTGGACCCGTGGCTGACCCTCCACGGCTTGCGGATCATCTACGAATTGAACCGGAGGGAGGCTTGACCGAGGCCACGGCGAAGCGACAACGACTGCGGATCACGTACCGCGTGGACGGTCCGCTTCGGTACGTCTCCCACCTGGAGCAGATGCGGGTCTGGGAACGGGCGATCCGGCGGGCTGGGCTTCCTCTCTCTTATTCGGGCGGTTTCAACCCCAGGCCCCGCATCCAGATCGGCGCTGCGTTGCCGGTGGGCTTCGCCGCCGACGCGGAGTGGATGGACATCTGGCTGACGGAGGTGATGTCGCCTGAGGCCGTCCATACGGCGTTGGCGCGTGTGGTGCCTGAGGGGCTGGACGTTCTGGAGGTGGAGGAAGTGGACCTGGGGGAGCCTGCGCTGCCCCGCCAGGTGCAGGCGGCGGAGTACGAGGTCGCTGTGGAGACGGACCAACCTGCGGAGGAGGTCCCACGTCGAGTGGAGGACCTCCTGGCGACACAGACCCTTCCCCGCCAGCGCCGCGGTCGCTCATACGACCTACGCCCGCTGGTCCACCGCCTGTGGGTCGAAGCGACGCGGCCTGGGGAGGTGGTCCTGGGGATGGTTTTGGCCGCCCGAGAGGGGGCGACGGGTCGACCGGAAGAGGTCCTGGACGCGCTGGGTCTGGCAGAGGGCTTCTTCCGCATCCGGCGGAAGCGGTTGTTTGTAGAAAACCACGGGGGCACAAGGGACGCAGAGAGTACCTTGAAGGTTTAGAGATCTCTATAGTCCTCAGTGGTTGGCGGGTTAACACAACACACGAGGAGGTGGGGTGATGGCGTTGCTGTTCCTTGACTCGGCCGATCTGGATGAGATCCGAGAGGCGGCGTCGTGGGGGGTGATAGATGGTGTGACGACCAACCCCACTCTGATGATGCGAGCCGGCACCGCCGATCTCAAGGCGAACACGCTGGAGATCGTGGACATCGTACAAGGACCGGTCAGTGCGGAGGTGATCAGCACCGACGCGGAGGGGATGATCAAGGAGGCGCGGGAGATTCTCTCCTGGTCGGAGCACGTCTTCGTCAAGATCCCCTGCACCGTTGAGGGCCTGAAGGCGATGCGGGAAATCTCCACCTGGCCCAATGGACGGATCAACGCCACACTGATCTTCTCCCCCGCCCAGGCCTACCTAGCAGCCAAGGCTGGGGCGACCTATGCTTCCGTCTTCGTAGGGCGGATGGACGACGCGGGGCTGGAGGGGATGGCGGTGATCCGGCAGACGCGGGACATCTTTGACAATTATGGCTTTCCCTGCCAGTTGCTCGCCGCCAGCATCCGGCACACGGGCCACGTGGTGGACGCTCTCCTCGCCGGAGCCGATATCATCACTCTCCCCTTCAAGGTGCTCCAGGCGATGATCCGCAGTCCATTTACCGATGTGGGGCTGGAGCGGTTCCTGGCCGACTGGAAGAAAGTAGCCGGCTAGGCCGTCCACGATATTCGTGCATTCGTGCCCTATTCGTGGATGGCCACTCCCACGATGTGGATCCGCAGCGCTGGAGGGAGCGCCCGTTCCAGCAGGCAGGAGAGGCGGTAGAGGCCTTCGGTGAACGCCAGGTAAGTGGGGTCCTCCACCAGGGTCAATTCCACCGGTTTCAACCCCGCGTCTGCCAATAGCGCGCGCAGGTGGTTGGGGGTGTTGGCCCTGTAGAGGGCAGGGAAGGTGTCGGTGGTGGCGCGCCCGTAGAGCCGGTTCACCAGTCGGCCCTGACTCCGGCCCAGAAGCCGGTTGAACACCAGCAAAGGGTGACGGCGGTTGGGGGTCAGGAATATGAAATAGCCGCCAGGGGCCAGCACGCGCGCCACCTCTGCCAGGGCGCGGGGCGGGTCGGGTAGGTGTTCTAGGACCCAGGAGCAGCAGACAAGGTCGAAGGAATCGTCGGGGAAGGGGAGGCTCTCGGCCTGCCCACACAGGCGAGGGAGAGCAGGCAAGCGGTGCTCCTGGAGGGAGCGGAGGTCGGGGTCGATGCCTACCCACCAGCCTGCTGTGTCAAGGAGCTGCTCGACGATCCCGCCGCGGCCGCACCCCAGGTCGAGCAGGCGCGTTTCGGGTGTGAGGTAGGCCTCGATCTGGTCCCGATAGACGTGGGTGGCTGGTCGCCAGCCCGGGTTTTCCTTCGTGTAGCGACGCCTGTATGCCTCCTGCCGCCCTAGCGAGAGCATCCGTTCAGCGGTCCTGTAGGTCCTTGGCGCTGAAACTGTCCGGCAGGAGTTCGGCCACCGTCGTCTCCCGGTAGGCCCCTGAGGCGTCTGCGATCAGCACCACGATCTCCTCACCAAACTCCCGCAGGGTCTGACGGCAAGCACCGCAAGGCGTCCCGCCGTTTTCCGTCACCACAGCCAAGGCGACGAACTCCCGCTCTCCCTCGGAGATCGCCTTGGCGAGCGCGACCCGCTCGGCGCAGAGGCCGAGGGGGTACACCGCGTTTTCCACATTGCAGCCGGTGTAGACGGTCCCGGACTTCCCCAAAATGGCCGCGCCGACGCGGTAGTTTGAGTACGGTGCGTAGGCCCGATCCCGTGCTGCTTGTGCCTGTTCGATCAAGACGACCGGGTCAAACCGTTTCATCGGAATCCCTCTTTTCTAATCGGCCGCGCACCTTCCCGATGCGTCGTCCTTTCACCGTCAGAACCTCGATCTCCAGCCCATCCACTTCAAGCCGATCGCCGGGCTCCGGCACCTTGCCCAGCGTGCAGTAGATCAGCCCACCCAGAGTCTCTCCGGACTCGGTGGATAGTTCCGTCCCCAGGAGTTCGTTCACGTCGTCCAGATCCATCCGGGCGTCGATGATGTACTCTCCTTCCCCCACTTGCTCGAAAACCGGTTCTTCCTCGTCGTATTCGTCCTGGATTTCCCCGACGATCTCCTCCAGAATGTCCTCCACCGTCACGAGTCCCGCTGTCCCGCCGTACTCGTCTACCACGATGGCCATATGGATACGGTGTTGCTGCATCTCGCGCAGGAGGTCGTCCACCTTCTTTGTCTCCGGGACGAAGTAGGCGGGGCGGAGGATCTGGCGGAGTGAGAGGTCGTCGTGCCCGTTTCGCAGGTAGGCCAGCAGGTCTTTGGCGTACAGCAGCCCGACGATGTTGTCGATCGAGCCCTCATAGACAGGGATGCGGGAGTGACCGGCCTCGATGACCCGATCCGCCGCTTCCGGCAGCGGGGTGTTGACATCCAGAGCCACGATGTCGATCCGAGGGACCATTACCTCGCGGGCCAGGGTGTCGCCGAAGGCGAAGATGGAGTAGATCATCTCCCGTTCCTCTTCTTCAATGACCCCTTCCTCCTCGCCTGCATCCACCAGGGTCTTGATCTCTTCTTCGCTGATCAAGGAGGTCCCTTTGAATGGAACACCTCCGAACGGACTTGCCAGTTGATTGCTGAGCCAGACCATCAGTCGCACGAGAGGCCACAGTGCTGTCTGGGCCACTCGGACGATCCAACTCAGACGCAGGGCCCAGTGCTCTGCGCGGGCTGCGGCGATCGCTTCCGGGACCAGTTGTCCGGCGATAAGGAGCAGGCAGGCCACGCCGATGACGATGAGGAACAGACTCAGACCGGCCGCCCAGCCGCCGGGTAGGCCGCTGTCGGTCAGGGCGTTCGTGAGTGGCGAAAACAGGGTCAGGATCGCCAGAGCAGAGGCTAGGACCGTCAGGATCGCGCTACCCAGGTACAGTGTTCCCAACAGACGGCTGGCCTCTTCCGCCAACTGGGCTGCATGGTTGGCGTTTGGCACCCCTCCCTCGGCTAGTTGCCACAGGCGACCTCGGCGGACGCTGGTGAAGGCCGCTTTGGCTGCTGCCAGTGTCCCCCGGGCGATCACCACCACCAAAAGGCCCACAAGCCCCAGCCAGTTCTCAAGGCTCACTGTTTATGCCCTCCTGTTTCCTGTTCCCTGCTTCCTGCTTCCTGCTTCTTGTCTCTTGTCTCTTGTTTCTTGACCCTCGCTGGCACTCCGTAGGCCAACGCTCCGTCCGGGATGTCCCGCGTCACCACGGCGCCAGCCCCGATCACGGCTTCCTTTCCGATCCGTACCGGTGCGACCAGCATTGTGCCGGAGCCGATGAAGGCCTTTTCGCCGATCTCTGTACGGTGTTTCTGTCTCCCGTCGTAGTTGCAGGTGATGGTTCCAGCGCCGATGTTGGCCCCGGCTCCTACCTCTGCGTCGCCCAGGTAACTGAAGTGGCCCATCTTGGCCCCTGGTCCCAGTGTGGCGTTCTTGATCTCTCCGAAGTTGCCCACGTGGGCACCGGTGCAGATCCGTGCCCCGGGTCGCAAATGGCTGAAGGGTCCCACGTCGCTTCCCCTTTCCATCACGGCCCCCTCCACCACCGAGGCCAGGACGCGACACTCATCCCCGATCGTGCTGTCTTCAACAAGGCTGTTGGGGCCGATCTGGCACCGTTCGCCGATGACCGTCTCACCGCGCAAGATCGTGTTGGGCCAGATGGTCGTATCCCGCCCGATCTGGACCTCGGCCTCAATGTAGGTCGTCTCCGGGTCGATCATCGTCACCCCCGCCTCCATCCAGTGACGGTTGATCCGGCGGCGGAGGATCGCTTCAGCCTCCGCCAGATGGACGCGGGTGTTGATCCCCAGGGCCTCCGTTGGGTCCTCGGCGGGGACTCCCTCCACGCGCAGCCCTTCCGCCGCTGCCATTCCGATCAGGTCGGTCAGGTAGTATTCCTGCTTGGGCATGCTAAGCGGAATCCGGTCGACGTGTGACCACAGCCACTCTGCGTCGAAGCAGTACACACCGGCGTTCAGTTCCCGGATCGCCAATTGCTCCGGTGTGGCCGTTGCTTCCTCGACGATAGCGACGATCCCTCCGTCTTCATCGCGCACTACGCGGCCGAACCCCCGGGGGTCGTCGGCGATCAGGGTCAGGAGCGTCAGAGGACCCGTGTTCTCGCGCTGTCGGTCGACCAGTCGGCGCAGCGTCTCCGGCCGCAGGAGCGGCATATCGGCGTAGGTGATCAGTACCAAGTCGGCCCGGTCGCGCAGTGTTTCTCGCGTCTGCAGCACGGCGTGGCCGGTCCCTTTCTGCTCCCGCTGCTCGACATAGACGACGCTCTCTCCCACCGTCTGGCGGACCGCCTCGGCCCCGTGGCCGACGACGAGGACGGGAGGGAGATCGGTCAGGCTGCGGACCGCGTCGATGGCGTACAGCACCATCGGCCGTCCAGCCAGCGGATGGAGCACTTTGGGTAGATCGGACCGCATACGGGTTCCCTGCCCGGCGGCTAGGATCACTGCACCGGTGCGCATCGCTTACCTCCAGAAACGAAAACAGCCGTCACCCAGCCCCAACGGGGCCGGTCACGGCCTTTCCCATCGCTAAAAGCACCCCTTTTACTTGCCGACTCGTCCAAAGTCTGACCGATCGCTACGATAGCGGTCGAAATAGGGCCTTCGGAAAGTCGAAGGCGTTCCCATCCATCAGGCTGGGGCGGTAGGATTCGAACCTACGATCACGGATCCAAAGTTCCGCCGTAGCCTGGGAAGTGATCTCCGTTATGTCCGTTTTACGTTTTTATCTTAACACATTTCTCACGATCCGCAAGTAGTTTGTCCACATTCATCCAGGGTTCGCTACTGGCTAAACACCTCCAGCCGGACCGCCGTTCGCTCCTGGCCCTCGATCTCCAATTCGGCGAAGGCCGGGACACAGGCTGTGTCGATGCCATCCGGCTCCAGGTAGCCGCGGGCGATGGCGATGGCCTTGACTGCCTGGTTGACGGCTCCGGTTAGTTCCCTGTCGGTCAGATCCGGTGGCGATCGCCCGTTCTCGCTCATATATATCTGACCTTTGGACAGGAGATCGGACATCGGGTGAGAGGCTCCTTCTCGGCGG
>Ga0209426_1001759_pt1 | contig 11875 bp, 19 predicted proteins | sample Deesub1362B_J571_FD_187697 | JGI IMG/M metagenome (GOLD analysis project Ga0209426, IMG submission 187697) | Deep oceanic, basalt-hosted subsurface ecosystem from Juan de Fuca Ridge flank, Pacific Ocean, CORK Borehole 1362B_J2.571 (SPAdes)... ...
TTGCCAGACTGGACGATACTTTTCGTTGAGCCACAAGATAAGGATCGAAAAGAGGTTCTTCGTCTTCTGAAGGAGGAAGGTCTCAGGATCCTAAAGAAGACGAAGAAAAGGATCTATTTCGAAGATTAGGAGGTGAAAAGGTGAGAATCTATCTAAAAGCGAAATGCAAGCACCAGCCGTACTCCTCCGAGAGCTGCTCGCTAGACTGCGCAGCGTTCGGAGAGCGCAACTGGCGAGCCTGCGAGGAAGAAGTCGTAACACTGCTCCACCACTTCGAAGACAAAACCTGCCCTTCCTGCTTTTCTGACCTCGCAGTTTGGGTTTCCGATGGAGGAGTTTCTTTGCAATCATGCGAGTGTGGAAGCCTCACATGGAAGCGAGCTATCTCTAAGTGCGATGAGTTCTATGCTACTCGAGATGAAACGATAGAGAAACTTCTAGAGAAACTTTGGAGGAACATTGAGGCTGCGTTGGACTATCGGGAAGACACAGGAGTCCTCGATGCTTTCAATGAGCTAGCATCGTTCTTGGAGTCGAAGGCTGAAAAAAAGAAGGAGGAGAAATAGATGTTACAGGAGACGCTCGTTGAGGTAACAAGACGTCAGAGGAAACAAGACGAACTCGAAACTTTCATAGCTCAGGTCAAAGATGAAGTCGAGAACTTGCTGGGACGAGAACTTAAGTTCAGAGCCCGAGCAGGTTCGGCTGATTCTAACGGATGCAAGGTAGAGTGGGAAGTTGGTGCTTCGAAGTTCTCAGTTAACTTCTATGTAGTCATCCGCCCTAAGCAAGAAACAGAGCTTCACGATCTAGGTATCGTGCCGGGAGAAATGCTCAAGAAGCCTGAAGGCTTGCTATGGGCAGCCTTCGGGGAGCTCGGCTACGAGCAGTTCGCTAGACAAGAAAGCTCGCCAGGAATCTATGAGAGATTTTTTCTCCGAAATCGAATCGCAGAGTCGGATAACTTCGTAGCACTCTTTGAAATTCCCACCGAAGCCATCCTCCTCGACTGTTAATAAAATTAAAATACTTGGTCTTTTTAACCGCTTCTTACAGCGGTCTAGCGAGACGTGGAGTTTCGCTTGAGAGAGGCTTTTGAGGAAAGAGCCGCCGGTCTTCCCTTGCGAGGAGCAAGCAAGGCTTGAGGCGGCTTCTTTTTTGAGAAAGGAGATGAGAAGAGGAAGAAGGAAGAAAGACGATTGGGTTCGATGTTTGTTCGAGACCCTGGTCGCGATAGAAAAACTAACGAAAGAACAGGGATTGCCCCCGACCATTTCCGAGATTGGAGAGGTGATAGGGGCGAAAAGCACCGCCGGCGTGGTTCGGAGACTCGCTGCTTTGCATGCCCACGGACTCATCAGGCTAGGTTATCCGAAGAAAAGAAAAATCTTTATCACGGAGCGAGGGAAACTATTTCTTGCAGAAAGGAGGAAGAGATGGAGGAAAAAGAAATGACTTTAAAAGAAGCAATGCTAGAAATTTCCGAGGCAATAAGCCCTTCGAAGATTACCCTTCGGCTTGAAGAAACAACTGAAGGCCTAGCAAGAAACGGTATGATAATTCTGGCGCTTTCTTTGAGCGAAGAGGAACTTTTGGAAGCGGTTGAGAAATTCCAAGAGCTTTGGAGAAGCTTTGATGACATGGTCTCTTCCTCGAAGGCAGCCCTTTCGGTCGAAGCCCTGGCCCTGGAGATGGATGAAGCAACGGCTTTAACAACTCCTTGGCCCTATGCTCAGACTGGCGGAGAGGACATGGTCGGCAAAACCATAGGAGACGTCCTCGAAGAGAATAAGAGCCTCGTTTTTTGGCTTTCTTGTCGAGACCCTAGGCCAGGAAACAGAATGGAACGCAAGGCAATTGCAGCAGCTATACGGCTCGTGCAACCGGAGTTCCGAAGAAGAGCCGAAGAGGAGACTGCTGAATTCGAATTCTAAGAAAGGAGGTCTGATATGGTTAAGATAAGGGTGCCCGAAAGGATAGAGTTCGAGCAGGTGCCTGAAGGCGTATACCCTTTGGAAGTAAGATTCCTAACGTATTGGAGAAGAACAAGAGAAGAAGACGCGACGGATAAACGCCTCGTGCGAACGGAAAACGAAGCCGAGGCGGTCTGCGTCACAATTGGCGCCTTGCCCACGGAAAATGAAATACTCAAGCTAAGAGAGGAGGGCCTTATAGCAGCGAAGGCTCCCGTTTCGCGGATCACTTCGCCACTGATTAATATTAGTTTTTATAACCCCGAAACCGCTGAATGGCTTTCTCCCTGGCGAAGTTGGATACGACCTATCCTAGGTTATAAGGCAGCGGAACTCGCCGAGCAGTTCATCGTGAAGAATTTGGAGTTCAATCTAGAATGGCTGCTCGGTATGTATTTCAGAGCAAAAGTTTACCTTGAGCCTCGCCTCGTAGGAGGATTTTGGTCTCGTTTCCGGGATCCTTCACCCTCAGAAGCCTTTGAAGAAGCTAACTTAGAAAAACTTCGAGCTTATATTGAAGCAAGAAAAAAGCCAGAAGTCTTCGAAGAAGAACGATTCGCCTCTGAAGAGACGGTCGGCGTACTTCGCGGCCTTGTGGCTCAATTGAAGAAAAGAGGCGTCCTTTCAAATGAAACCTTGAAGAAGCTTGTCTTTGACGTAAGCGGAGGAAGGCTCTCGCTTGATCTTGCGAAACGAAAAGGAAAGCCATTGGCTGAGCTTTTATATCCTCACGAGGCGGAGATTCTTATGATGGAATTGAAAAAGATTTCAGATGCGACTCTTTTAGAACGATTCTAAAAAAGGAGGTGGAAGCGATGGTTAAGGAGGTTATTCTTGCATATCTAAACGGAGAACTCCTCGAAAGGACTCCGAGAGAAAAACTAGAACAAGAAGCAACGAGAAAGGATGATGCAGCAGCTTTTGCCTTAGAAGTGTCACTCATCTCTAATGCTGATATGGTCGAAGATCCACTCCTGGCGAACGAGTTCGCGCTTCTAGCTTGGGAGAACGAAGTTGCACGAGAAGTCCACCCTCCGCTGCGGAAACTGCGAGAGTGCAGAGAGTGGATTGAAGACCCTCTTCTCTGCAGACCATGCGATGCCGAGGAGCTCGACGGGGAAATTGCTTGTCGAACTTTACTATGAGTTATTTCTCTAACCCGAGGAAAAGGAGTTAGGGTGTGAAAAAGCTAAAATGTCTTAGGTGCAAGCACAGAGAAGAATTGCCTGGGACAGCTCATATCCGTTGCAACCATCCAGAGAATGCTCTAATTCTTTCCGATCCTCTCGCAAAGATGATGGCTATACTCGCTAGCGTCGGGCGCATGGTGCCATTTCTCATAAGAACGAAGCTTTCTATTGAATATGATCCTTACGGGTTTAAGATGGGATGGTTTAATTGGCCATTCATCTTTGATCCCGTTTGGTTGGAGGATTGCGACGGCTTTGAGGCGGTCCGAGAGGAGAGATAAAGAACGAAAAGGCTAACCGCTTTTCGACAAGATTGCGATTGAAATCGAAGCTGGCCCTGCTTTCTTCGGAGACGGTTCCAATGCCCTTGGCAAGGGCTGGCCTAGTCTTCTTCCTAGAAGGCAGAAAAAGGCCGATTAATGAAGCGCTTGCAGAGTGCCTAGAGGTCTTTAAAAGAAAATTTAACAAAGACCCAGAGGTTCTCGAATCTGAGGAAAGCCTCTATGGCGTGGGAAAGCGATTCACTTGGCGTGGGATAACTGTTTTGCCCTCATCCGATTTGCCCAAGAGGCATTTGTGTCTTTATTTGCGCCTATCGGAGAACGAGGACTGGGAGGTGGAATTCTAGTTGGAACAAGTTTCTTCTAAGAGAAAACCCCTGCAGAAATAGCTAGAAAGTCTTGACAAATTTTAGAATTATGTTATAATTAGAAGGAGAGAAGAAATGCAAGTAAGGAGTTATATCGAAGGCGAAAGGCGAAAAAGCGGGCAATTCTACATTTCTTGCTGGATTTCACAAGAAATTAAAGAACGCCTCGACAGGATAAAGGAAAAAGAAGGTGTATCTCGTGCTGCTATTATGCGAGCAGCGCTTCTAGCGCTTTTCGAAGCTTATGAAAAAGAGACGACAGAGAACGCCTCTCCTGCCGCCCAGGGTAGGTATGAAAGATTTCCCAGTGAATAATTATACCTAAAAATCCCGTGTTGGGACTTGACTAACCTACAAGTTAGTTGTATAATTATAAAGGATAGCATGCGAGAGTTGAGAGAGTTTTTGGAATACGAAAAGCAAAGGAAGCGAACTAGTGGGAATGTGACTCTGCCGTTTGGTACATCGCCTGAGGTAAGAGAACGCCTTGACAAAGTGGCAAGGCGTGAAGGAATTTCTCGTAATGCGGTTCTTCGCTGCGCAGTCCTGTTCTTCTTGGCAAGCTACGAGGATGTAATGAAAAAGACAGAGGAAGTACCCTGCACTACTTCCTCTGCCCTGAAGCGAAAAAACCGCCTTTTTGGAGTTCTTCCATGACTAATTATACCAAAAAACGAAGGTTTTGTCAAGTTCATCCGCTCTTTGCCCAAGCTGCAATCCGAGAAGGTTACGGTAGATTCTACCGCGCCTGGGTTGCATTGCGTACGACCTACGCAGGAAGGCGTCGTGGCTGGGTTTATTATAAGTCAGCCCGGGAAATCCTCAAGCGAAATCTTGCGCTAAAGAGTTTGAAAGCTGCTGAACTTATCCTCCAGGAAGGAGAACCCCTCTTCTGGCAGATTTCGAAAAAGAAAGGTCCTAAGGTTTTCCTACGAGGCTTACGCTTCCTTTGTGAAAATTTCCACTCTCCTCCGGGTCTCCCTAAAGAAGTCCCGATCGAGGCTCTTAAGAGGCTCGGAACCTTCAAAGCTTTCTGCTACGCAGCCTTTTTCGGCGAAGAGGAAAAAATCATATCGAGGGAAACGCTTTCAAGGCTTTACGGCGTTAGAGAGCAAACTCTTAGGAACTGGGAAAGGAAGGTCGGCTGTTATCTTAAGAAGAAGAAAAACTACGGCTTCATAGCCAGAGGCTCGCCGATGAAGTGGTTGGAGTTTTTGCCTGAGCACTTTTGGATAGCAAAAAGAGGTTACGAGTTCTGTTTGCCGAACTCCTATTCTAGCACGCTCGAAATCGCTTCCGGATGCAGACACGCGAAAAGCCTCTCGAAGGCGATGAAGCGAACGCACGCTGCAGCCTTTTGCACTTATCCTCTTTGTCATCTCTATCGTCAAGGCCAATACGTTCGCTCGTATTTTCGGAGCACTAAGGGCGTGAATCGAGCGATAGAGTCCTTTCAGGAGGTGATATATGTCTTAGTAGACGAAAGGCAAGGGCTCTGGCAGTTCTTGTCAGGGGTTCAATAAAGAACGAGACAAAAAGAAAAAATCTTGACCCATATTGGTTTGGTTTCGGGATGGGGACGCACCATGCCAAAATAGACCTAGCCATCACTATGCCAGAAACACCATGAGACCAAACTATCCCTGACAAGAAGCCAAAAGGGCAAACAAAATGCACCTGGTAGCATCCTGGCAAGAAGCCGTAGAAGAGCCAGAGGTTAGAGAAAGAGGATCGCAAGATGAGGGAGAAGAACGAGAAAGATGAATGGGAAGAATTGATAGAGAGCGCGCCAAGGCCTTACGAGCGATTAGGGAAAAGGATGGTCGCAGATCCTTCGGCAGCTTGGAGGGACGCCGATGCTCAGAGGGGGATAGGCTTGATGCTTGCTTTTGCTTTGGGAGCTGAATTCGAGCTGGAGAAAAAGCTCTTTCGACACGCAGCCGCAAAGTTGCTTTCGCAGTGCTCGGGAGACGTAGAAGGCTTGCATAGTGTTATTCAGAATCTTTACTGCACGTCCTGGCTTCCCTGGGCGAGGAAGCAGAACTCACCTTTCGCTCTTCTAAATTCTATTAGAAGAGCCTGGAGAAGAGAAAAGTTTCTGGCTGAGCCTTCTAATCGCAGGCTCGTAAAGAACTTCATCTCGGAATTAGCCGACGCGCTAGATAAGCCCTTTGGGCGAGTTGCCCGGAGCTGCCTCCAAGAAGTAATCGTCCTCCTCGAAATGCACGGCGAGGAAACTTTCAAAAAGGCTTTCTTCGAAGTCTTGAATTCGGACTTCGTTAAATGGATGAAAACGTTCAACGCTTCGCCCAAGGCTTTCTTCTCGAGGGTTCGGGAGTACTTAATGTTTGCTGATTCTTTTGAAGAACTTGAAAGAGATTGGAGGCTTGTCGAATGAAGGAACTGTCGAAAGAAGAACTTCTTAAGTTAGCCGAGAATTTCATCAAGGGTTTGCCTCTTAGCACTTTATTCGATGATATCCCCGAGGGCTTGCAGAGGGAGCTAAAGGATTTCAGGGATGCTTTTCGAGGTTTCGTACCAGCCGAGCGATTCCCTAGGGCTTTCCTCTTTTTCAGCGGCGAGCTCGACTGGAGGCCGAAAAGGTTCTTAGAATGCCGGAAAGAGCTACTAGATTCGATGAAATCCTGCAAGAGAGATTCTCGGGACTTTTGCCTCTCTCCATCTTGGCTGAAGGAACGCTCGAAGAAATGCTATCTTTGTCCGCTCTTCGAGGATGACCCCGAGGAAAAGGTGAACTTGCCTTCCGACGAATTTATCGAAGAATGGTACGATTGTTTTCTTCAAGAGGAGGAGGTAAAATGGTGCTCGGACGAAAGGAATTCGAGGAACTTAAGAGTATAGCCCAAAGGCTCCAGACCCTTTGCACTCTGAGCGAAAGGCTCGCCGAAGTCGCTGGCGATGCTAGGGAAAGGTTCGGCGAACAGCTCTCCTTATGGGCAGAAGGGTGGCTAGGGGAGGTGGAACGCATCTGCGATAAGATGTGGTGGGAGCTTTTTCGCGTTCAGAATAAGAGTATCCCCTTCTTGATGACGGCTTCGCTGCCTTGGCGGAAGGGAGAGAGCGAAAATTTTGCTTCCTGCGCCCTTTGCGGAAAGTCTGTTGAGCGGCTCTTGGCGATCAGGAAGTGGGAGAAAGAAAACGAGCTTTTCTATTGCGTATCATGCTTGATGAGCGCAGTTTAGGAGGCGTCTTGCGCAAGACAAAATAGGCCATTTTCGTCTTGCAAATGTCTTGCAAAATGAAGAGGGGAGAGAGCGAAAAGCTCTTTCCCCTCGAAGGAAAGGAGGTGCACTTTTTTTTTAGAGTTGGCCCCGTCTTCTTAATTATACTATGAACTTTTATCTAGTGCAAGAAAGAAATTCTTGACTTTTGCTCTTTTCCGGCTATAATTTAAGGGGGGGGAAACGGATGAAAAAGAAACGTGTGAAAACCTTCAAGAAAGCTCTTCGCATCGCACTTGCTCTTTCCCTTCTTTTCGCTTTCTTTTCTTTCGCATCTGCTTGGATTGAAAGTGCACCTTTCTTCCTTTCTTTAACCACTCTTTCCATGATACTAGCTTTCTTCTTCGGCTTCGCTCTCTTAGTCCTTTTGATTTTCTGGGACTGAAAGGAGGAAAAGCGATGCGAGACTTAGAGGAATTAGTTAGAAAAAGCAAGCAAGCGAAGGAGGCTCTCGAATGGGCAAGGGAAGTTGCTTCTTCCTGCCTTCTTCAAGCTAAGCAAGGTCTCAAGGAAGAAGCTCGTGGCTTCGTGAAGTTTGCAGAAGCTTGCTGGAAACTTCGCTACAAGACTCTTCATGAATTCGACGTCCCCGAGGTCTTGAAGGAATTCCCGCTTTGGCGATTCCTCGTGCCTGCAGAGTATAGCTGGAGCCAGTTCTGCGTTGACATGCTAGAAGTTCCAAGCCGCAAGGCGAACTTCGCTTCGAGAGTCTGGGCGGTTTTCGCTCTGGGCTGGGGTTTGAAAGAAGAGGAACTTCTGAGGATAGGCAAAAGCAAGCTTTCTCTTTCTCTCCCTTACGCTTCTCTTCTTCTCGAAACAAGCAGCCGAGACAAAGACTTCGAGAGCCTCGTCGGTCTCGACGGGAGCCCGCCAGCCTCTTGGCACGAGATACACGAGTACCTAAAAGGGAAAAAACTGCCCCTTCGTTATCTTTTGGTAGATTGGGTCGAAGATTCTCGCGGCAGGTTGCTTCTTGCGGAGGATGGCTTTAAAGAAAGACAAATCGGAGAAGTCCATCTGCGCTTAGAGGAACTTCGGGAGTTCCCCCTTGCCGAGTGGGTTCGTGAAAGGATGAAAAGAATTTAGGCATACTCGTTTTTTCCGGCGAACGAGGAGAAAGGTTTCCTTTCGTGAAAAAAAGCTCTTCGCAGAGAGTGAGCAGAAAGAAAGGATGGTGCGCTTTTGAAGAAGGAAATCGAAGAGGAAGCTCTTCGCGAAGCTTACCTCGGACAAGGTCTTAGCATCGAAGGGTGTGCGAAACTTTTCGACTGCTCGACGAATAAAATCTGGAGGCTTCTCAGGAAATACGGGATTCAAACTCGCTCGAAAGATTCCTTCACGAAGTATGCGAAAATCCCGGAAGATGCGCTTCGAAGAGCTTATCTTGAGGAGAAGAGGACGCTAAAAGAGTGTGGAGAACTCTTCGGAGCTTCGGCGAAGGTCGTAGGGAAAGCCCTTAAGTTCTATGGGATCCCCGTTCGAGTAGGAGGCCCTATAAAGGGTAAGAATTATCCTGAGAGGAAGAAGAAAGAGCTTTTCGGCTTAGAGGAGCTTTGGGAAGAAGGCTATGGCGTAAGAGACATTGCTTTCCTTCTAGGAGCGGATGAAACGCTGGTACGCAAGCGGTTGAAATCGCTTGGGAAGTGGCTTCCGAACAGAAAGCCCACTCGAAAAATCAACTGGGGTGAGAGGTGCACTCGATGCGGGATCCTATTTGACTGCGAACTCTTTTCGAAGACGGAGAAAGGGATCTGTTTCTTTTGCGAAATGGAAATGATGAAAGGGGAGGAGAAAAAAGCTCGGAGTGGAAAGCGAAGAGCGGAAAGTGAAAATACTCAGAGCGGAGAAGAAGAAACTTTTTCACCTCTCGAGCTTTTAGCGAAGTGGAAAGGTTTCCTTTCTAGCCTTACAAGAGAAGAGGCCGGAAAGGAAAGGAAAGAGTTACTCGATGCAATAAGGGCAAAGCTCAGCCTAGCGGAAAGGAGGCTCCTCAAGAGAACCCAGAAGCAGTTCAAAATCAAGGGATTGGGCAAGGTTTCAACTCTAGAACTCGTTGCCCAACTAGGGATCTTGTTCGAGGAATTCGATTACAGGTAACATATAGATTAAAATGAAAGAAGGTAATCTTTCTAGCGAAGAGTGGAAAAAGAAGATAATCTCTCTCGGAATAGACCTTGCTTGGAGTAGTCCGACAGGATACGCTCTCGTTGAAATCTCGGGCGATGACGAACGAGTTATAAAGACTGGAATCATCACAGTACCTTCTGGCAAGGTTACAGAAAGGCTTCAGCAGGAGCGTGCTAAGGCTCTCTTCGACGGCCTAGTTGGCATACTGATTGATTTCCAAAAGGAATTTAGGCCCAATTTGATAGCGTATGAAAGCGCTGAGGAATGGCTCTTGGGCAAAGCTCGTTCTCCTTATCGGTTTCGTCATCGCACTCGTACCAATCTTGCAGCATTGCTTAGCTTAGGTGCAGCGAAGGCTTGCCTATGGTTCGCGAGCATCTGGGCGGCGCCAGATGTTCCACTTGTGAAGTACGAGCCTAATTATGTGAGAAGGCATTTCTCGGCAGGATTGATAATCACGAATACGGTTCGTGAAGAAGTTGCTGAGATGCATCCAGGACTCTCCGGTGTAAAGCTCTCTAGCATCGAGAGCGTCCTGGCTCGGACTTCTTTCCTAGCCCCAACCCATCATGAAGCAGATGCTGTTGCCTTGGCAGTAGTAGCAGGTCGAGAATTCTTGCTAAGTAAGGCAAAAGATGAGTAAAAATTTTTGGCTTGGCTTCTTTCTTGGTTTCTCTTTTGGTATGAGGCTTCCGCAATTGATAGAAAAGTTATTGGGCAGAGCAGAAAAAGAGTGTTACCTTTGCGGGCGTGCTCTTTCTGGTTTGGAAAACAAAAAGTGTGTGCCTCATGGCTTCATTCGGGAAGCGATAGCGGGAGGGCTTTCTCCTTTTAGAGTGCCAGACTGCGGACCTTTCCTCCTGCGAATGTTCGAAATCAGGAGGAAAAAATTTCCTGCGTACGAATATCCAGATTTCCGAGAAGATTTCGAATCGTTTTGGAAAGCTACTGTACTTCTTGGTGTAGGCGACTTTTGGCTTTGTGGGAATTGCGTGAAAGTCGTTCTTCAATTTAGGAGGAAGGATGTTTTAAGAAGGTGTATCGGAGATAGCGAAGTGGCGAAAATCGCAAGACTAAGAGGAGACTCATGATGAAACGGAAACCTCTAAGCTATTATCAAAAGGTGATGCCACTCGATGAAGCTACGACTATAAAAGAGCAATTCGGCTGGCTTCCTACTTCTATTTTTAGACCAGAGAGACGCCCTTATTTAGAAAATATTGTTAAGGATGAAGGAGAGCCCGGAAGAACAAGACGAAGCGCTGATTGCAAATATCTTCCAGAACTTCGCTACAGTCGTTTCCATCCGCATCTTGCGGAAGTTGTCATCCGATATTGGTCTCTTCCTGGCGACCTTATCATAGACCCCTTCGCTGGGCGAAGCACGAGAGCAGTCGTAGCAGCTTTTCTTGATAGGAAGTATATCGGCTTTGAAGTTGTGCCCAGCGTCGCTGCTAAAACGCAAGAGAATGCAGATGAAGTCAGGCCGGGCGCAGCTCGTATTTTCAACTCTGATGGCGTCTTTATGAAGGAATTAAGGGGCTGTGATTTGGCTGATTTGGTTTTTACTTGTCCACCTTATCATCGCCTAGAGAGATATGAAAGTGTTCCAGGTCAGCTTTCGGATATCAAAAGATATGAAGATTTTCTTTCAGCCATCGAGGAAAGTGCGAGGAACATTTCGAGAGTCTTGAAACCAGGCAAGTTTCTTGCCTGGGTTTGTGCCGACTGGAGAGACGGGAAAGCCTTTCGGTTGTTTCATTTCGACAGTCTTCGCATCTTCTTGAAAGCTGGCTTAGAACCTTGGGATATAGTAATCATTCATAATTTGTCGCCTTTCGCAGCGCTTCAGGCTGGGAAAGTTGCTGCTAAAAGATATACAAGCAAAATTCATGAGTACCTCTTAGTTTTCCGAAAACCTAGAAAGGGAGTCTCATGACACAGCGAAAAGGTCTAATGTTTGAATTCGTAGACAGTTCTTGGAACCCACTCGTCGGTTGTGGCCACCATTGCCTCTACTGTTGGGCCAGGCCCTTGGCTCGCCGCCTCTATCCTGATTTCGACTTCAAGCCACGCTTACTGCCTGAAAGGTTGAAGTTGCGAGTAAGGAACAAATGCGTCTTCGTTGTGAGCATGGGAGACCTCTTTTGCGCTGATGTTCCCGACCTCTGGATAAGAGAGGTGCTTCAAGCAGCGAGAAACGCTCCGAGGAGCAACACTTTTCTATTTCTCACTAAGAACCCTTGGCGATACTTCGATTTCCTTGAAGAATTCCCTTCTAATTCTCTCCTTGGAGTTACTATCGAAACCAATCGAAGTGAGTTAACCCGGCAATTGTCAAAAGCTCCCTCTCCTCTGGACAGATTCTATGCGATGAACAGCTTGAGGGCTTATGAACGGAGGACATTCGTTGCAGTCGAGCCAGTCTTAGATTTCGATCCGAGGAGACTAAAATCCTGGCTCGAAGTTATTTCTCCAGAGTTCGTCGTCATCGGCTATGATAACCATCATCATAAGCTTCCCGAGCCAGCCTTAGAGCAAACCCTCGAATTTATCGAGGCACTTGAGGATGCCGGGCTCGAAGTTCTTAAAAAGACGCTTCGCCCAGCTTGGTGGGAGTGGAGAGTAAGTGGAAGCTCTGGTTTGCCTTAAAGTGTATCAATTCATAATTCTTCTACTTATAGTTGCATTACT
>Ga0209426_1001761_pt1 | contig 11864 bp, 11 predicted proteins | sample Deesub1362B_J571_FD_187697 | JGI IMG/M metagenome (GOLD analysis project Ga0209426, IMG submission 187697) | Deep oceanic, basalt-hosted subsurface ecosystem from Juan de Fuca Ridge flank, Pacific Ocean, CORK Borehole 1362B_J2.571 (SPAdes)... ...
TAAGATAGCGGTAGGCATCGGGAATTCGGCCGGCCAAAATGATTTTATCTTTCAGGCCAAGTTTTTCAATTTTAGCTTCAAGTCTTGGTCTTAATTTTCCCTCCCCAATAACTATTAGATTTACCTTAGCTTCTTTAGCAGCCTCAATTAAATATTCCAGGCCCTTGGTTTTATAAAAATTGGCTACCGTTCCTACTATTTTCTCTTCCCTCAGAGCTAATTTTTGGCGAGCTTCTTTTTGGGAAAGAAAATCAAGGTTTTTTATGTCAATTCCATTGTAAATTTTGACGATTTTTTCAGCCGGAGCAATTTTATATTTAATAGCTAGCTGACGATCAATTTCTGAATTGACAATAATTTTATCTTTTAAGGGAGCAGTTAATTTTTCTGCTAAAAAGATTATTTTATTTAACAACCAGAATCTTGGATCTCTAAAAGCCCAGCCTCCAATTCGATAAATTATAAAGGTTTGATCTTTGCAGACCAGGCTGGCAATCGATCCCAAAAGACCGGCAGTGGTTGAGCACAAAAATAAAATTTCCGGCCTTTCTTTCTTTAGCATTGTTGCAATCTCAATTAGGGCGGCAATAAAAAATAGGGGATTGGGAACTCTTTTGAGATACTTTAATTTTTGAATTTTAAGTTCAGGATTCTGAATTTTAAGTTTTAAGATTTTTTCAAAAAGTTCATCGTCTCCCTCACCGGCTGCAACCAAAAACCGGTAGTCTTTGGGATTAAGCCCCTGAATTATTTCAAAAATAAAACGCTGGGCTCCTCCCATTTCCGATTGGGTTATCAAAAAAAGAATTTTTTTCTTGACATTTTCCATAGTTCTTGCTAAGCTTTGATATCCTCATTATATCAAAAATTAAAAGGAGGGAAAGTGAGGGTTGGAGTTTTGATTCATGGCTATCATCTTCAGGCCAAAAACTGGAAAGAGGTAGTCTGGGGTAATCCTCCTTTTTGCCCGGGAAGGGTTCCCCAGGGAATAAAGATCGCCCTTGAAGAGAAAGCTAAATTAATTGTTTTTGGAACTGGGGCCTCGGAAAGGAATGGTAAAAAAGAGGCGGAATATACCCGGGATTATTTGCTTGAGCATTTTTTTGAACTTTCTAATTTTGAGGCCTTTAAGAAATTCGATTTAAAAAAGGCAAAAGACAAAATCCAAAAAAGAATAAGAGTTGAGATACTGTCCCAAAATACTTTTCAGGAAATAAAGTTTGCCGGTCAGATTTTCAAAAAAGAAAAAATTGAAAAAATAATTTTGGTCTCAAGTCCCAGCCATCTTTCAAGATGCCTAAGAGATGCCTGCCATCTTTATCTAAATGATTTTTTGATTTCAGCCTCACCCGCAAAGACCGATTTTGCCTCTCCCGGAAAAGTGATAATAATTGAACCCTCCCACCAAAAAGATCAAGCCAAAACCAATCTTTACTCTTTTTACCAAAAACTTTTCCAGCTTCCCAAAGAGAAACAATTAGAGTTACTAGAAAAGCTGGAGCCAACCTTAGATCAATATTTAAAAAAAGCCCGAGTATAATCGGGTCTTTTTAAATTAAAAAAGGCAGGATCAGTCTGCCTTTAAATTTTTTTGAAAATATTCTTTAAAAAGCGAATGGATAAGCAATAAACTTCCAAAACTTTCCAGGGGTTTTTCAAATTCTAGTCCCTTTACTTCAATAATGGCAGTAGCCTGATTTTGAGTGAAACTTTTTGCCATTAGAGGAATAAATCTTGACCAATCTATGATTCCCTGATTGGCCAAATGACCGTCGTAATGAACCGGACCTCCTTCATGTTGGCAAATGTGCCAGTGTTTAGTATAGGGAAGCATTTGGCTGGCTGCTGCCTTCAGTCGATTAAGATCATTATATTCTCTCTGATGAATTTGATCCATCTCATCAAGATAAAATCTTCTTAAAAGATGAGCTACATCTTGAACAATAAAACAGCTGGTGGAGCGGGCCAAGGCGATCAGATCCTTTGGGGCGGAGCAGGGTCCGGTACCGGTAGTCTCAATTCCAATTTTCTTTCTTTCCTCTTTAGAAAATTTCATCAAGGCTTGATAAACTCTTAATAGATCACAGTGGTGATTAATATATTTCAATCCCTGGCTGGTATTTTCATATTCACTTAGGGCATAGGCATGGACTACTAATATAGTTTCAATTCTAGTAAGTTTTTCCAAAGTTTTTATAAGATCAAGACCTATCCTTAACATCTCGATTGAATTTTTCCATATTTTTCTTTGATAGGTTGCCAGATTAAAGGGCTTTTCCTGAAATCGAAAGGGAATATGAATTGCAATTTTTGATATCTGGTGATTTATCTCTTTTGATTTTTCAATAGTTGAGGCAAGAGTTAAGATAATCTCTTCTTTCCTTTTTGACTGATCCAACTCACCCTTATTTAAATGTACTTCAATCGGAAACTGATTTAGCCCTTCCAGCATTGTCAAAAATTTTGCTACCAGCGGCACAGATTTAGTTAATTGCTCCGGTGTTCCCTTAATACCAACTCTCTCTAAGATCTCCTTGATTTCCATTTCTCCTCCAGGAATAAAACTAATTAATAATAACAAACAAAATCAAATCTGTCAACGGCTTGACCTTTTTTGGAGGTTATTTTTATAATGAAAAATAGATTCCATGTATAAAAGATTCACTAAGGTGGGAATAATTGGAGTGGGAATGGTAGGAGGGGCACTTAAGCGTTATCTTGAGAAAAAAGAGGGACTTCAGCTTTTTTTGTATGATAAAGGAAAAAATCTTGGCTCTCCCCAAGAGGTAAATAAGGCTGAGCTTGTTTTTATTTGTGTTCCCACTCCCCACAAAAAAGAAAGCGAAGGATTTGATCTATCTTACCTTGAGGAAGCTTTGGGGATTTTGCAGGGAGAAAAGGTAGTGGTGATAAAGTCTACGGTTTTGCCCGGAACTACTGAAATGTTTCAAAAAAAATATCCCCAGCATAAACTTTTGATGAACCCCGAATTTTTAACTGAGGAGACCGCCGATCAGGACATGTGCTATCCTGATCGTCAAATTGTGGGCTACACTGAGAAAAGCTATTCAGTGGCCAGGGATGTGATGCAGCTTCTGCCTTTAGCTCCCTTTGAGAGAATTCTGCCAGCCACTGAGGCAGAGATGGTGAAATGTTTCGGTAATACTTGGTTTTCAGCCAAAGTAGTTTTTGCTAATCAAATTTATGATCTTTGCCAGAAATTGGGAATTGATTATGACCGGATGGTGGAGGCGGCTGCCGCCGATAAAAGAATTGGCCGAACTCATCTTAATGTCTGGCATAAGGGTTATCGAGGCTATGGCGGAAAATGTCTTTTTAAGGATATGAAGGCCTTTATCCAATGGGCTGATCAGAAAGGAGTAGATCTCAAAATTCATAAAATTGTCGATGCCATAAATGAGCAACTTTTAAGGGAGCAGGGCATCGATGATCCCGAACAGGCGGGATTAAGAAAGGAATTTTAATCAAAATAAAATTATTACCATGGCAAAATGTTTGGTAACCGGCGGAGCCGGATTTATTGGTTCTCATCTAGTTGATGCCCTAATTGCCAGAGGGGAGGAGGTTTTAGTTATTGATAATTTAAGCACTGGAAAAAAAGAATATCTTAATCCCGAAGCTAAATTTTTTGAGGTTGATCTTCGAGACTTTAATAAAATTCGTCCTCTATTTGAGGACGTTGATTTTGTTTTTCATCAGGCAGCCCTGCCTCGAGTTCCTTTCTCCATTGCCAATCCCAGAGAGACCAATGAGATTAATATTGGTGGAACAATTAATGCTCTTCTTGCCGCCAAAGAGGCCAAAGTTAAAAAATTTATTTATGCCTCTTCCTCCTCAGTTTATGGCAATCAAAAAAAATTACCACTTGGGGAGGATCTACCCTGCCTTCCCCTTTCTCCTTACGGTTTGCAAAAATATGTGGGAGAACTTTACTGTAGGGTCTTTTCTGAAATCTATGGACTGGCCACGGTCTGTTTAAGATATTTCAACGTTTATGGTCCTCGTCAGCCAGAAAGCGGAGCCTACACTCCGGTAATTGGCATTTTTTTAACTCAAAAAAGACAGGGCAAACCCCTAACCATTACTGAGGATGGTGAGCAGACCAGAGATTTTACCCATGTCTTTGACGTGGTTGAAGCCAATCTTTTAGCTCAAAAATCAGATAAGGTAGGCAGGGGAGAGGTGATTAATATTGGAGCGGGTAAAAATTACACTATCAATAAAATTGCTAGATTAATCGGGGGTAAGGTCACCTACATTCCTCCTCGGCCAGGAGATGTTCGTCACACTTTGGCCGACATTAGCCGAGCCAAACAACTTCTTGGCTGGCAGCCAAAAATAAAATTAGAAGAAGGTATTAAAAAACTTTTAGAAAATGATCAAAAATAAAAAAATTTTAGTTACCGGTGGTGCCGGTTTTATTGGCTCTCACTTAACTGAGAGGCTTTTGCAGCTTGGGGCAGAAGTTATTGTTCTTGATAATTTTTCTACTGGCAAAAAAGCAAATTTAAAAGAGGTTTGGAACAATAAAAATTTAAAAGTAATTAAAGGAGATGTAAATGATTTTAAAGTTTTAAAAAGAATTTTTGAAAAAAATAAAATTGATTATGTCTTTCATTATGCGGCGGTTTTGGGGGTAAAAAGGTTAGAAGAGAAACCAATGGAAATCCTTAATGATATTGAGGGAATAAAAAACAGTTTTGATCTTTCTTTAAAACATAAAATTAAAAAGATTATTTTTGCCTCCTCCTCAGAAGTTTATGGTGAGCCTCTAACCTTACCAGAAAAAGAAGATGGTATTCATAATCCTCGAGACGTTTATGCTTTAGTTAAGCTGATCGGTGAAAATTTAGTACAAATCTATTATCAAAATCATAAATTGCCAGCTTGCGCCCTAAGATTTTTTAATGTTTATGGTCCTCGCCAAGACTCCACTCCCTATGGATTTGTGATAGGTATTTTTATTAATCAGGTTTTGAGGGGAAAACCTCCAACCATCTTTGGGGATGGTTTGCAAACCAGAGACTTTATTTACATTGAGGATAACGTTGAGGCGGCAATTAAGGCTTTATTAACTAGAGAAACTAATGGAGAGATTATTAACATTGGTATGGGTCGGCAAACCACTATTTTGGATCTAGCCGAGAAGATTATTCGTCTTTCAGGTAAAAATCTAAAGCCAAAATTTTTACCATCAAGAAAAATTGATATTCGCTATCGCTGTCCGGATGTTGCCAAAATGAAAAAGATTTTAAAATTCACTCCCAGATATTCCTTAGATGAAGGATTACTCAAAACTTATGAATGGTACAAAAAAAATCTTAAATAGGATTTGTTTTTTATCGATAGAGATAGAATATCGAAATCAAAAGCTAGATCTTAAAAATTTAGAACAGATTTTAGAAATTCTAAAAAAACATAATCTTTCAGCAACCCTTTTTGTTACCGGTCAAGTTTTGGCAAACTACAGTGAGCAAGTTAGAGAATGGTCAAAAGATCATGAAATTGCCTGCCACAGCTTTACTCATCGTTTCTGGGACAGTTTAGATTTTAATCAAAGAAAAAAAGAGCTTAAAGATTTTATTGAGCTTTATCAGAAAATTTTTGGAGTCTCTCCCCAGGGATTTAGGGCTCCCTCTCATTTGATTGATAAAGAGGGGCTCGAACTTTTAAAAAAGCAGGGATTTTTGTATGACTCAAGTATTGTTCCCCATTATCCCCCCCTCAAAAAATATCGTGGCTATCAAGGCAAGGCTCCTTTATTGCCCTATTATCTTCAGAATAAAGAAATTTTTGAGATTCCGGTTTCTGGACAACTTTTGGGCATTCCTCTGGCCGGCTCATGGTTTACCAAACTGCCCTTTTTTATCTATCAAATTTTATTTTTTTTGCGCTGCCCCCAATTTATCACTTTAAGCATTCATTCCTGGAATAAATTAAAAAATTTTGAAAAAATTATCTTATTGTTGAAAAATAAAAATTATCGATTTTTAAATGGAAAACAAATTTATCAAAATTACCGATAGGCAAAAATGGCAGGGATTGCTAAATAAAGTCTTATTTAAGACTTTTTTTCATAATTTGGAATGGGAGGAATTTTTAGAAAAAAATTTTAAGTGGCTAAAGTTTGAAAGGTATCTTTATCAAAACCAAGTCCTGTTGAGCTTGGCTAGAGTTGGAAATAAGTTAATTTCTCATCCCTTTGGTGAATATGGGGGTCCCCTTCCTTTGGTTGAGAAAATTGACGGTGAAAAGTTTAAAAAAGATCTATTTGAAAAATTTAAAAACCCCTTAAAGATTAGTTTCCATCCCTGGCTTTTAAAATTTTTTGAAAATTTAAAATTTTCAGATTCTCAAAGGGAAACTTATTTTTTTGAAAATTTGGACTCAAAAACCGAAGAGGATCTTTGGGGGCTGATGGATAGAAATCGCCATCGCTCAATCAACTCAGCTTGGGCTGAAAATTTTTTAACTGAGGAATGTCAAAATTTCAAAGATTTAAAAGATTTTTATAATTTCTATGTTAAAAATTTAAAAAAACATCAAACTTTAGCCTACCCCTTTTCTTTTTTTGAATTTTTTTATCAGAGCCCCCAAGCTAAAATTTTCCTGATTAAAAAAGACAAAAAACTAGTTGGAGGAAATCTCTTTCTTTTTTATGATAAAATTTGCCATTCATTTTTATGTGGCTTTAATCAAGAAGAGAAAAAAAGAGGAGTCCACTCTTTAATTTTGTGGGAGACTATTAAAAAGATTAAAAAAGAAGGTTTTCAAACCTTTGATTTTGGGGCAAGTAGAAAGGATTCCTCATTCAGTGCCTTCAAGCAAAGATGGGGAGCAAAGGCCCTGACCATTTTTGAACTGAAAAATTATTCCCAGGAAAGCAGATTGAAAGATTCAAAATTAAGAAAAGTTTTTGGGCTTTTACCTCTCTTTTTAATAAAAAAACTCAGCCCCCACCTATTAAAATACAAACTATAACATTCGCATTAAAATTCGCAGATTTGTATCAATCATGTACTTTGTTCATCCCCAAATAAGGTTAAATAGATTGAAAAAGACGGATATTTCCCAAAGGCTTTCTGAATATTTCCCAGGCAAGCAATGGGTCTTTACCGATATGGGTCGATCGGCCTTTAAGATTATAATTGAAAAGTTGAATTTGCAAAATTCTGAAATTCTTTTTCCGGCCTACATCTGCGATATCTTTAACCCTATTTTCAAAAATTACAACCTTAAACCCATTTTCCTAGACATTAATCTTAAAACTTTTCATATTAAGGAAGAAGAAATTGAAAGAAAAATTACCCCAAAAACTAAAGCGATCTTAATCTGCCATACTTACGGACTTGCTTTCGATGTTAGTAAAATCCGGGGCAGGGGATTGGTGGTTATTGAAGATTGTGCCCACTCTTTTGGCGCTGGTACCGGAAATCAGGGTGATGTTGCATTCTTTAGTCTTTACAAACAATTTCCCACCTTGAGAGGAGGAATGCTGGTTTGTCCTAAAGATTGGCAGATTGAACTTCCCAAAACTTCATTCAATTTCCGTGATTTCATCTCTCTTTTGAACTGTTTTCCTTTCTTTGCCTTTCTTTTTAAGAAATTTGGTCAGCGGATTGCTCCCAGGATAGTTAGAAAGGAAAAATTATCAGAGCCCGGTTCCTTAAATACGTTTTCCTTAAATCTTTTTTCCTATTTCCTTGAGGATTTTAAGAGATCTTTAGAAAGGCGCAAAAAACTAGCCTTGTTTTTCCAGGAAGAATTAAAAAAACTTGGCTTTGAGGTTCAGGAATCAAAAAATAATGTTTTTTGTTATTTATCAGCCCTGGTACCAGAAAATCTAAAACAAAAAAGAGATGAAATTGTTCAGAAATTAAGAAAATATCGAATTTTCTGCAACCGAATTTGGCACACCCCCATTATTTTAAATCCTGAAGTTCAAAGGAAATATGGAGTTAATTTAGATGATTTTCCCAAAACCATTGAGGCAGCAAAAAGAATTATTAATTTACCTCTTCAGAACCACTATACAGAAAAAGATATTAAAAAAATAACCGATTCCCTGAAGAAAACATTATGAAGGTTTTGATGCCAGCTTTACATTATTGGCCAGTAATTGGAGGAATTGAGACCTGGACCCGAAATATTGCCGAGAGGCTTTCTGGAAAAGCCGAGATTTTCGTTGTTACCGGGAAAGTCAAAAATCAGCCAAAAAGAGAGGAGAAAGGAGGAGTGAAAATCTGGCGAACCTCCCTTTTTACTCTGACCAATTTGTCCGCCTCACCCTTAATCTATACCTTCTCACTCTTGCCCTTCATCTTTTTTAAATCGTTGCTTCTGATTAAAAAAGAAAAGATTGATCTTTTGCACTGCCAAGGATTTTTAAGCAGTCTTTTGGGATTTTTACTCTCAAGATTAACTGGTCTTCCTTATCTTGTTACTGTTCAGAGATTGGAAAGAAGGGGAAATCCCTTAAAAAGCCTGGTTTATAGAAAGGCAGCCCTGATTATCGCCGCCTCTACGGCTGTTAAAAGATATTTTGAAGAGATCGGCTGTCAGAATATTGAAATTTTACCCAACGGAATTGACTTGAAGAGATTTAAAAATTTAGAACCTAAACCCCATCAAGGTTTTATTGTAATTACGGTGGCTAGATTAGAAAAGGTTAAAGGGATTGAGTATTTAATAAAAGCAATAGATGTTTTACGTTCGAACAACATCGAACTTTTAATTATCGGCGATGGCTCGGAGAGAAAAAACCTTGAGAACTTAACCAGAAACCTCGTTCTGGAGAAGAAAGTTAGATTTTTGGGTCAGATTCCTAATGAAAAAATTCCCGAATATTTAGTTTTGGCTGACTGCTTTGTTCTGCCCTCTTTGAGAGAGGGCTTTGGCATTGCTGTCTTGGAGGCCCAGGCAGCCGGCCTTCCAGTAATTGGGACGAAAGTAGGTGGGATTTTGGATTTGATTGAGAATGGCAAAACCGGTCTCCTGGTTGAGCCGGGAGACTCTCAGGCCTTGGCCTCGGCTATTTTTAAAGTCTATTCTGGCCAGAGATTTGCTCGGCCTAATTTAGAAAAGTATAGCTGGCAGAATATTGCCCAAAAAGTTTATGAAAGTTATCTTCGCTGCCGGAATATATCCTCCTGATATTGGAGGACCGGCCATCTATACTGAAAGACTGGCCAGCCAGCTTAAGCAGCCGGTCATCAGCTATTCAAGAAGATTGAAGAAATATCCCAAGGGCTTGAGGCACCTTTTGTATTTTTGCTCTTTGCTTTGGCTGGCCAGGAAGGCTGAGACAATTTATGCCCAGAATGTCACCAGTGCTGGATTTCCCGCCTTCTTGGTTTCTAAAATCTTAAGAAAGAAGCTGGTCTTAAAGGTGGTTGGAGATGCCGCCTGGGAGCAGCAAAAGAAATATTTGAGGAAAATTCAGACCCTGGTGGCCAAAGGAGCAGATAGCATTATTGTTCCCAGCCATTATGTCAAAAAGATGGTTCAGGGATGGGGAGTGCTCGGAGAAAAGATAAAAGTCATTTACAATGCTCCAGAGCCAGCTCCCCAGCTTCGTGTCTCCAAAACTGAGGCCAAAGAGAGAATCGGCCTTTCCGGAGATATTATCTTGTCAATCGGTCGGCTGGTTCCCTGGAAGGGCTTTTCTGATTTAATTGCCATTATGCCCGACCTTCTTAAAGTCAACCCAAAGTTTCAATTAGTTATTGTTGGTCAGGGAAAAGAGAGGCTTCCCTCAGGCCCGGGAGTAAAGCTAGTTGGCTCTGTTCCCCATTCTCTTGTCCCTCTTTACTTTAAAGCAGCTGACATCTTTGTTTTGAATTCCGGCTATGAAGGCCTCTCCCATGCCATTTTAGAAGCCATGCAATTTGGGGTTCCGGTCATAGCCAGCCGGGAAGGAGGTAATCCAGAATTGATTGAGGATAATTTCAACGGGCTTTTGGTTGAATACAAGAATCGGAAGGAAATCAAAGAGGCCATTTTGAAATTGTGGCAGAATAGGGATCTTCAGGAGAAGTTCATCCGTAACTCAAAAGAAAAACTCAAGGATTTCAGCTGGGAGAATTTAGTGAAAAAGACCCTGGAGGTTTTAAGAAAATGAAAAAGGTCTTATTCATCAGCGTTACCAAATACGATCTGAAGAAAAATCTCCATTTAAAGGAGAAGTTTGAGGGTTTGAGCCAAAAGATAAAGCCATATATTCTAGCCAAGGGTTGGCCTCTTCATCAAAAAATCTGGGGAGCCGAGTTTTATCTTCTGCCTCCTTCTCTTTTCTGGTTTCTGGCTCCCTCTTTTGCTTTTTGGCTCTCCCTGAGTAAGAAAATTGATACTTTTGTCTGCCAGGGGCCCTTGCTGGAGGGTCTGCTGGGAACAGTTTTAAAGAGGATGCTGGGCAAAGAGCTGATTGTTGAGATTCACGGAGACTGGGAAGAAAGAATACCTTCTTTTAAGAAAGTTTTAACCTTCTTTGCCAGAATCAGCTTGAGAAATGCTGACAAAATCAGGGGAGTGGCCAATTATTTGATTTTAAAGGCCAAGAAATTTGCTCCTCAAAAATCCTATTTCCTCTTCCCCACCTTTACTGATTTGAATGCTTTCTTAAAAGAGAAAGAGACAAGGTTTGAGGACTTTGTTTTGTTTGTTGGCCGGGCCGACAGGATCAAGGGGGTGAAATACTTGATTGAGGCCTTTGATAAGATCAAAGATGAGTTTCCTGAATTTAGACTAACTTTGGTTGGAGAGGGCCTGCCAGAAGGGAAATTGTCTCTGGCTGAGACAAAGAAGATTATGAAAAATTGTTACTGTCTGGTTTTACCATCTTTATCAGAAGGTCTGCCCAGAGTAATTATGGAAGCTATGGCCCTCTCCAAGCCGGTTGTTGCCAGCCGAGTGGGTGGCATTTCAGATTTAATTCACGATGGCCAGAATGGCTTTTTGTTTGAAGTTGGCGATTCAAATGAACTAGCGGAGAAACTAAGAATTTTATTAAATAATAAAAATTTGGCTAGAGAAATGGGCAAAAAGGGAAAAGAATTTATCCAAAATAGATTTTCTAATGAGAAATATATCAATAATTATTTGGAGATGATAAACTCATGAAATTACTAATTATTACTCAAAAAATAGATATTAACGATGATAATCTTGGTTTTTTTCATCAGTGGATAGAAAAGTTTTCAGAAAGGCTGGATAAAGTCTATGTGATTTGTCTTTGGCAGGGGAAATACAATCTTCCTCAAAACGTCAGCGTTTATTCTCTAGGTAAAGAAAAAGGAATTTCTAAAATTGGTCAACTGATTCGGCTTCAAAAATATTTAATTCGATTCCTACCCGAAGTGGAAGGTGTTTTTGTGCACATGTGCCCAGTTTATGCTGTGGCCTCTTTTCCTTTAGTTAAAATTTTTAGAAAGAAAATGATTCTTTGGTTCCTTCATAAATCGGTAAAATGGAAATTGAAACTGGCTGAAAAATGCGTAGATAAGATTTTAACTGCTTCAGAAGAAAGTTGCCGATTAAAAAATAGAAAAAAAATAAAAATTGTGGGGCACGGCATCGATACTGAAATTTTTAACTCAAAACTCAAAACTCAAAACTCAAAACTACAACCTCAAAATTTCAGAATACTTTCGGTGGGAAGAATTTCGCCGATAAAAGATCAAGAAACTTTAATTAAGGCAATCGATATTTTGATTAATCAGAAAAATATTAAGGACATTGAGCTAAAAATTATTGGCAGCCCCTTAGAAGCAGAAGAAAAGAACTATTTTGAGAGGTTAAAAAATTTGGTTCGAGAGAAGAAATTTGAAAGCTATATAGAATTTTTA
>Ga0209426_1001762_pt1 | contig 11859 bp, 12 predicted proteins | sample Deesub1362B_J571_FD_187697 | JGI IMG/M metagenome (GOLD analysis project Ga0209426, IMG submission 187697) | Deep oceanic, basalt-hosted subsurface ecosystem from Juan de Fuca Ridge flank, Pacific Ocean, CORK Borehole 1362B_J2.571 (SPAdes)... ...
GAAATGGCTCATCTGGTATAACACTAAGAGACCTCATAAAAGTCTTAACAAATTAGCGCCTTTAAGATATTATATAGACTGCTTTATAAAAGACTCTCAGCAGTCCAATATGTTATGGACGCTTACATAATGTTGACAAGGGTTTTTCAATTTTTTATAGTGATTTTATTCTTTAATTAACATGTTGGAAGAAGTAATTGCAAAATTAAAAGAAAGTAAAAAAATAATTGCGCTTACTGGTTCAGGTGTTTCAGCAGAAAGTGGTATACCAACTTTTCGAGGAAAAAATGGTCTATGGAAAAATTTTCGAGCTGAGGAATTAGCTACTCCTCAAGCTTTTTCTCGTAATCCAAAATTAGTTTGGGAATGGTATAACTGGCGAAGAGAAATTATTATTCTAAAACAGCCAAATCCAGCACATAAAGTTTTAGCTTTATGGGAAAGGAAATTTCCAGAATTTTATCTTGTAACTCAGAATATTGATGGATTACATCAAAAAGCAGGCTCAAAGAGAGTAATTGAGCTCCATGGAAATATTTGGCAGGTCAAATGTACCAAGGAAGGTAAAATATTTGATAATTTTGAAGTTCCTTTAAAAGAAATTCCTCCTTTATGTCCTTTATGTGGTGCACTTTTAAGGCCAAATGTTGTCTGGTTTGGTGAATCTCTGGATCAAAGTAAGCTAAGTCAAGCAGTAGAATTAATTACAGAATGTGAAATCATGTTTGTAATTGGAACTTCAGCAATAGTTCAGCCAGCAGCTTCTCTTCCATATTTCGCATTAAGAGAAGGGGCGACAGTTGTTGAAATAAATATAGAAACAACTCCACTCACTTCTCAAGTCAATTATTTTTTAAAAGGAAAAGCAGGAGAGATTTTATTTGAATTGGATAAAAAATTAAATTCTATTTTTTGACGAAAACAATTTACTTGGATTATACTTTGAAAAGAACTATTTAATGAAGATTTTAAAAGTATAACAATTTCTAAATGAATAAATTAAAAGAATATAGAATAAAAATTAAGGAATTGCCTCTTGAAGGAAGACCACGGGAAAGATTATCCATTTTTGGACCAGAAGCTCTTTCTGATGCTGAACTTCTTGCAATTATTTTAGGCTCAGGAACTAAAAATTTATCTGCTCTTGAATTAGCCCATCAAATATTGAAAGAAGTTAATGGAATAAAAGGCTTAAATAAGAAGAATTTTAATGAGTTGGCCCGTTTTCGAGGAATAGGCAAAGCTAAGGCTGCTCAGATTGTTGCTGCTTTTGAATTATCACGAAGAATAACTTCATATCAAGAGAATAAAATAAAAATGAAATCTCCTCAAGATGTAGCTAATTATCTTTTTCCTAAATTAAGAGCTTTAAATAAAGAATATTTTGGAATTTTAATTTTAGATTCTAAAAATAAATTAAAAAAAGATGTTTATATTTCAATAGGAGATTTGAACTCTAGTGTTGTTCATCCAAGAGAAATTTTTCATGAAGCAATCTTAGAATTAGCATCTTCTATTATTCTTTACCACAATCACCCATCTGGTGAGCCAGAACCAAGTGATATAGATAAACAATTAACTTCGAAAATCGTTCGGGCAGGAAAGATTTTGTCAATTGATGTTTTAGATCATATTATAATTGGAGACGAAGGCTATTTTAGCTTTAAGGAGAAGGGGCTTATTTAGAAATATTAAATATCAAAGTTCAAATGTTAAATAAAAAAGGCACAGAGGTAGGAAAATGAATTTTGTTTATTTTGATTGTTCTGCTGGAATTAGTGGGGATATGATTTTAGGAGCTCTCATTGATTTAGGTATTTCTATATCAGAATTTAAAGAGAACATGAATAAATTGCATCTTCCTATAGAAATTGAAGTTCTGGAAACTAAAAGAGCATCTCTGAGAGGCATAAAAGTCAATGTATTAATAAAAAAGGAAAGCCATCCAAGAAAATTCTTCGATATTCAAAAAATCATTGAAAAGAGTAATTTTTCTCAATGGGTAAAGAAAAATTCTTTAAAAATTTTTGAAAATCTTTTCAAGGCAGAATCAGAAGTTCACGGTATCCCTTTTGAAGAAATACATCTCCATGAAGCAGGAGCTGATGATGCTCTGGTTGATGTTGTAGGTTGTTGTTATCTTCTTGAAAAACTAGGAATTAAAAAAATTTATTGTTCTCCTTTAAATTTAGGAAGTGGATGGGTAAAAGTTAGACACGGGATTTTACCAGTTCCACCTCCTGCTGTAGCTGAACTTTTAAAAAATGTCCCTGTTTATTCAGCTCATATAAAAGAAGAATTAGTTACTCCTACTGGAGCTTCAATAATAACTACTTTGGCCAATGATTTTTGTGATTTTCCAAAATTAAAATATGAAAAAATAGGATATGGAGCAGGATTAAAAAACTTTCCAGATTTTCCAAATATCCTCCGAGCTTTTTATGGGAAAATAGAGGAAAAAATAGGGGATATAGAGAGAATTTACATAATAGAAACCAATATTGATGATATTAATCCTCAATTTTTAGGTGCTTTTTTTTCTAAAGCTCTTTCACTTGGAGCATTAGACATTTTTCTTACCCCAATTGTAATGAAGAAAAATAGATTGGCAAGTAAATTGACCATTCTTGCTAAGCCTGATAAAATAAGTAGTCTATTGGAAAATCTTTTTAAAGAAACAACTTCCATTGGCGTGAGATACTTCCCTGTTGAAAGAGTAATTTTAAAAAGAGAAATTAAAAAAGTGAAAGTTTTAAATCAGGAAATAAGTATCAAAATTTCCTATTTAAAGGGAAAAGAAACAAATATTCAACCTGAATTTTCCGAGTGTGAGGAATTAGCAAAAAAAACAGGAAAACCAATTAAAGAGATTTATCATATGGTTCTCAGGGAATATTTTGAAAAAAAGATTGAAAAATAATTGGAGAGAAAAGTGGATTTAAAAAAAATTGAAAAGGGGATAAGATTAATATTAGAAGGTGTAGGTGAGGACCCTCAAAGACCTGGTTTAAGAAAAACTCCACAAAGAGTTGCCCGTATGTTTTCTGAAATACTGGGTGGAATTAAAGAAGACCCAAAGGATTATTTAAAAGCTATTGAGGAAGAACACCATGAGGAAATGGTTATAATAAAAAATATTCCTCTTTATTCAATGTGTGAACATCATCTACTTCCTTTTGCTGGAGTTGCTCATGTTGCGTATATTCCTTCTGGAGGAAGAATTGTGGGATTAAGTAAGATAGCGCGAGTTGTTGATATTTTATCTCGACGCTTGCAAGTTCAAGAAAGACTAACAAAGCAGATTGCGGATTTAATAAATGATTCATTAAAACCCCTTGGAGTTATGGTAGTAATTGAAGCTGAGCATATGTGTATGTCCATGAGAGGAGCTAAAAAGCCTCGTTCAATTACTGTAACTTCTGCAGTTCGTGGTTCTTTCAGGCGAAGCGCTGTTACTCGATCTGAAGCTATGGCTTTAATTAAGGGTAAAATGTAGAGGATGAAATATGAAAAGTGAGAAAAAAACTTTTTATATAACAACACCGATTTATTACGTTAATGATGTTCCTCATATTGGACATGCTTATACGACTATTATTGCAGATGCAATAGCTCGATTTGAAAGAGTGATAGGAAAGGAAGTTTTTTTCCTCACAGGAACTGATGAACATGGTCAAAAGGTTCAAAGAGCCGCAGAACAGAAGGGGCTTTTGCCAAAGCAATTGGCAGACAGAGTAGTAATTAATTATAAAAAGCTCTGGAAGGATCTTAATATTTCATACAATTTCTTTATAAGAACCACTCAAGAGAATCATGAAAAAGGTGTTCAGGAAATATTTATGAAACTTAAGAAAAAGGGAGATATTTATAAAGGCATTTATAAAGGGTGGTATTGTATTTCTTGTGAAAATTTCTTATCCGAAGATGTTCCTTTAAACGAGGATGGGACTAAAACTTGTCCTGATTGTGGTAAATTAACTGAAATTGTTGAAGAGGAATGTTATTTTTTTAAGCTTTCCAAGTATCAAAAACCACTTCTTGATTTTTATTCTAAAAACCCAAATTTTGTGCGTCCAAAAGGAAGAATGAATGAAGTGATTAGTTTTGTTAAAAGTGGTTTAAAAGATTTATCAGTTACAAGAACAACAGTGAAGTGGGGTATTCCTGTTCCTGATGATCCAAAACATACAATTTATGTTTGGTTTGATGCCTTACACAATTATTTAACAGGCATTGGTTATGGCTGGGATAAAAAACTTTTTAAAAAATTCTGGCCAGCAAATTTACATCTCATAGGAAAGGATATACTCAGATTTCATGCTATTTATTGGCCTGCTTTTCTTATGGCTGCAGAACTTCCACTTCCAGAGATTGTTTATGGACATGGTTGGTGGTTAAAAGATAAAACAAAGATGTCAAAATCTAAGGGAAATGTCCTTGATCCCTATTTAATTTTAGATACTTTTGGACCAGATCCATTAAGATATTTTCTTCTTAGGGAAATACCTATAGGTCAGGACGGCAATTTTTCTCATCAAGGTTTTCTTCATAGAGTTAATTCTGATTTAGCAAATGATTTAGGAAATCTTATTTCCCGTACTTTGACTATGGTTCACAAATATTTTAATGGGAAAATTGAAGAAATAGAAGATGAAAAAGAAGAAGATAAAAAATTAAAATATGAATTTGAAAAGCTAAAGATTAGAGTAATTAGCTTTTTTGAAGAATATAGTATAAATAGAGCATTAGAAGAAATTTGGGAATATATAAATTTCATTAATAAATATTTAGCAGAAAATGAACCTTGGAAACTGGCAAAAGAAAATAAAAATAAAAGAAGATTAGCAAGAATTTTATATCAGGCATTGGCTGGAATTCGAGGTATTGCTTATTTAATCTATCCAGTTATGCCTATTTCTTCTCAAAAGATTTTAGATTTTCTTGGCGAAGGAAAAGAAGTAGAATCTCAAAATTTACAAAATTTGACATTTTTGGATTTGAAACTTGGACAAAAAATAGCAAAACCAGAACCTCTTTTTCCACGAGTAGACTTGAAAACATTTTTAGAAATGCCTGAGAAAGGGGAGGAAAAAATGGATCAAATTACTTTTGATGAATTTAAAAAAATGGATTTAAGAGTTGCAGAAATTCTTAAAGCAGAGAGGGTAGAGGGAACAGAGAAGCTTTTAAAATTAGAAGTGGACATTGGGACAGAAAAGAGACAAATAGTTGCAGGAATAGCAGATGTCTACCCTCCTGAAACATTAATTGGAAAGAAAATAATTGTTATCGCAAATCTTAAACCAGCAATAATAAGAGGAATTGAGTCTCAAGGAATGCTTTTAGCAGCTGATTTAGAAGGAAAACCAATCATTCCCTTCTTTGAAGAGAATGTTCCTCCTGGCACCAAGGTTAAATAGAAATTTTAATAATTTAAAAATTCATTAGTCTTTGATTTTTATTATTCTTTGTGGAGTTAAAATATAATCAACTGATTTATCTTTTTTCGTTATAAGAGAGCTGAAATCATCAAGAATTTGAATATCATGAACAATTGTCACAATTTTAGCTTTTGAATCGATTAAATTATGATTTTCAAGCCAATCCCATTCTTTATCTCCATATCCTTTTCCCTTACCTAAACGATTCCCCCTTTTATCAACAGCTACACTTCCCTGAATAAATAAATCAACCTTTGTTTTTAAAGGAATCCCGTATTTTTTAAAACCTTTAATAGTAGTTGCTTTTTTAATATGTATTCTTTCTCGAATTTCTAAAAAACCTTTCATATGAGGCAAAGCAATAGCCAAGATTTTACCTTCTTCCAGCACTATTTCTCTTACTCGTTTCAAAACATAATCAGGAGCACAAAATACACATTTTGCAGTTTGGAATTCAGGAAGTTTTTTAATCCGCTCACAAGCAATAAATGAACCAACAAAATTAGGAATGCGACCATAACAGGGTAGAGGAAAATCTGCAATTTTTCTCTCTTCCATTAATTTCCAAATCATATTTCTTATTTTTTCTTTACTTTCCATTTGATTTAGAAAAATTAATATCTTAAATATTTTTTGTCAATACTTATTATAAACCATTAAAAAGTTAAGACTGTAGAAACATTGACTTCCAATAAAAAATTTGGCAGTATTTAGTAAAACATGAGAAGAAATTTACTTTTAATATTATTACTGACAATATTAATTATTTATTTTTTATGGTATAGCTCACCTGAACAGAAAATAAAAAGAAATTTAAAAGATCTTAAAAATTCTTTTGAAAAGAAAAATATAGAAGGAGTTTTGGATAAAATATCTTCTCTTTTTAATTATTATCAATACAAAAAAGAAGATGCATGGCAAGATTGTGAAATATTTTTCCGTTATTATGATAATATTAGAGTAGAAGTAAAAGAAATTAATGTTAAAATAGAAAAAGAGGAGGGAATTTCTTCTTTCAGACTTCGAGTCTTAGCTCGATATAGTGGTTATTTTTATATTCTTGTTGGAGGAATAAGAGAATTTGAAAAAGTTGTTTTTTATTGGAAAAAAGATAAAAAGAAATGGAGAATATATGATTGTCGATTTCCTACTCTTAAATATTGGATTCTTAGTCGCCCTGAAAAATTTAACAAAAAGAAAAAATATATAAGAGTCTGAATTTCAGTTAAATCCAGATATATTTAGCTTTTCCATGAGGAAGTTTCATTACTTCATAGTATATTTTTACTGTTTTTTTAGCAATTTTTTCCCATGATATTTTCCCTTTAACATATTTTAATGCTTTTTTTCTTATTGAATTACTAATTTCAGGATTAGAAAGAATATTAACTATATGATCTATAAACTCTTTTTCATTTTTTGCTATAAAACCAGCACCGCTTTCATTAATAATTCTTCGCATTGAAGGATTATTGGAACAGACGAGCGGTACACCAAAAGCCAAACAATGGGCCATTATTCCACTTTGTGCTGTTACTTTATATGGAAGAGGAACAACATCAGCAGCAGAGAGGATTTTATCAAATACAGCTTGAGGAAATTGGCCTTTAAGAACAGTTATTCGATTTACACATGGAGATTGATTAATTTTATTGAAAAAATATTTTTGGTATTTCTGGTATTCATTTTGTCTCATTTTCCCAGCTACTACTAATCGAGCCTGAGGTATTTTCTCTAAAATAGATGGAAATAAGTCAATTATTAAATCCAAGTTCTTTGAAGGTCTGGAATAACCTATAAGAAGAATAACTTTGTCAGATGGATTAAGCCCGAGTGATTTTTTAGCCCCCTTAATTCTGTTTACAATTCTTGCACCATGAGGAATAATATTTAATTTTTTATCATCAAAAGAAGCAAGATTAGCCTTGATTGATTCTAATTGAAAAGGTTCATGCACTATAACTTTATTAGAAAAACGAATTATATTATCTATAATTATTTTTTGTTCAAGTTTCCATTTCTGATAGATAGAATGAAGTGTAGTAACTATTGGTGTTCGATTAAGATTAAATAATTGAATTAAAGGAATAATATTTATTCCCTGATAGGGGCCATAAAGGCCATATTCATGCTGAATATGAACTATATCAGGTGTGAAACGAATGGTCATTTCATATGCTTTAAAATGGAGAGCAGAATCATTGTAGTCAAACGTTGGAAAGACTCCTTCTCCTTGCCCACCTTGGTGGCATATAATGTAAACTTCATTTCCTAAAGCTTTTACTGCTTGTGAAAGATATTGACAATAAGTTGCAATTCCACATTCAATGGGAGGATAAGAAGAGATAAAAGCAATTCTCATTATATTCTTCTCGACCCATTTTCACATTTAAATGAACAGCAATCGATTAAATCAGATAAATTCGATGTTGCAATAGCAATACAGGAGTCAGCTGCTCCGTAATAAAGTTTTACTTCTCCATTTCCTTCTAAAATTGCGCCACATGGAAAAACAACATTACCTACATCACCTACTCTTTCATATAATTCTTCAGGACCAAAAAGAAATCCGTCACTAATTCCAATTACTCTTTCTGGATTTTCTAAATCTAATAAAGCACCTCCTACGCGATAAAGTCTCCCTGCAGCTGTGAAACGCACTCCATGATAAAGAACTAACCATCCTTTTTTAGTTTTTATAGGAGGAATGGCAGCACCAAGCTTATGGCAATCCCATTTTCCTGTTCTTGGAGAAAGGAGGATTTTTGACTCACCCCAATAAATTAAATCAGGGGAATAGCTGATCCATATACTTTCATCATCTGGACGATCCAAACGCACAAATTTTCTTTTTATTTTTTCACTGAAAAGAACTGCATTTTTATTAATTGGTTCTGATATGAGGCTAATTCTTTCTACTTTTTTAAAATCGCAAGTTTTAGCAATAGCAATTCTTGGCCGATAATAGGAGTTAGCAGTATAAAGGATATAATAAGTTCCATCTTCAAAATAAGTAATTCGCGGATCTTCGATTCCAAACTTTTCATAAGTTTTAAAAGGTTCATAATCTGCAGGTGTTAAGAATGGATATGGATCGACTTTAAAATCAAAACCATTATCACTGCGAGCTAAAGTAAGATGAGAAATTCCTTTTTTATCTTCGATACGAAGTAATAGGTAAATCATATTATTGTATTTACAAGCAGCTGCATTAAACACAGTATTGACTGGATATGGTATATCTCCTTTTTTCAATATAGGATTCCCAGGATATCTTTTAAAAGGTGAAATATTTAAAAAACTCATTTTAAACATTACCTTTCTATAAAATTAGAAATTTGTGGTTTTTTAAGTATTGGAAAGTTTTTTAATAAAAATTCATAAACTTGTTTACATATTTCTTTTTCAAAACTCAAAATTTCTTCAGAATCTGGGAATTTCTTTCTCCATTTATTTAAGATTCTTTCTGTTTTTTCAAAAACTCGATTTTCAATTTCAAATAAAATAGTTAGAATACCTTTACCACGATAATTTTTTAATCGAGTGATATTTAAATATTGTCTGTTATTTCCTCTTTGTTCAGGATATAGATATAGAGCTAATTTAAGGGAAAATTGATTAAAAGGAGCTAAATCAGAACTTGATAATTCATAAGGAACAGCCCCAGCCTTTACCCAGAGAGGAACTGCAACACCACAAATAGGTTGTCCTAATATAACCCACATTGTGGAAAGCAAAGGATTTTCACCTGGTTTTACTCCTTGGAATACGGTTACAGAAGCAGTAGTATAGCGATTTATTGTGTCATTTGTATGAATATAGACATTTTCATGGCAGAATCGAGCAAATTGGGGAGATAAAGGATAAGAGCAAATTTTCTCATTTACTAAATCACGACTAACTTCTCTTAATATAAATTTGTAATCCAATTTTTTTTCAGCAGCAGCTTGAGTAAAGAGTTTTTGAGCTCTATTAAAACGAATATATCCTCCTCCCTGGTCTGGAGGTGCTGTAAATGCATAATTTGTTCTAACAATAAAACCCTGTGGAGCAAAACGAGGATCATTTGCGTCAAATTTAACAAAATTTTTTTCACTTGTTTCAAAAAAACAAGCATTTCCTTTAGCATCGATTACTCCAAAATTTGCTGCAGTTGAGCGTTTTCCATTAGTTTTAATTAAAAGCTTTTCAACTTCCTTAACATTAGCACAGGTGCTAAGAACAAGCCTCATGAATTTTCCGTTTTCCCTTGCTTCACTGCCAATTGGCATTAAATCAGGAGAAGAAGAGTTAATTATTGCTAATCCTTTGGAATTAATTCCAGCCCAAATACTTTCTGCTTTTTTATCATTTGAATTAATTATTCCAATAAACTCATATTTTTTACCTTTTATGAATACTACTTTGTTTCTTAATTCTCTTGTGTCTCTGTTTTTCCATAAAAGTGGTCTACCATCAAGAGTAGCTTTTCCAGAAACTACAGCTACTGTACAGCTAAAAGTTTTAATAAATGAAAATAGGACACAAAGGATAAAAATTGAAAAGAATTTCTTAATATGATGTTTTTTCAATTTAAGTCACTCCTTTTTGACTTTGATTTTGAAAGATTTATCCAAAAAAGGGGTATTCGAAATGTATAATAAAAGATTTGAAATAAGAATAAATCGACTTATTTAGACTATTTTTATTATTCAAAATTTCCTTTTCTTTCTTTTATATTCAAAATAATCCCGGAGGATTCGAGCATGGTCAAAAGCTAAAGGGAAATTAATTTCTTGATTAGTGAAAATTCCAATATTTTTTGCATCATCTTTAGCCATAGGTTTTCCAGATGCTTGGGCAATAAATACAGTGGATATAGTGTGAAAACGTGGATCTCTATTAGGTTCTGAATAAGTATGAAATTGCTCAATGAGTTTAATATCCAAGGAAGTTTCTTCTTTTGCTTCTCTTATAGCTGCTTGTTCAAGTGATTCTCCATAGTCAACAAATCCTCCTGGTAATGCCCAACCAAATGGAGGATTTTTCCTTTCAATTAAAATAATCCCTTCTTTTCCATCCTCTCTTTTTACTTCAATAATAATATCTACTGTGGGAATAGGATTTTTTCTTTTCATTTAGTCTCTTAATTTAAATTTTTTCTCTAATTTCTCAAGCCGTTCCACAATGCCTCCATATTCTAACTCACTATAAGGAAGCATTGCTGCTCCGGAAAATCCTTGTCTTCTCATAGCAATTGCTTTCTCTGCTATCCGATTTCTTACATAATCCCAGAATGGATGATCAAAAACATCAATAGGACCAGTGAGTTTACCTTCATGAACACTAAATGCAGCACCTGAAATTATAGGAGGTCCATCAAAATAGGAAATTGTAGAATTGAGTTTACATGGCATTAAAGGACCAGTATGACTTCCTCTCATAAATCCTGCTACATAATGTCCAATTTCAAAAGCAGAGAGAACTTCACCAGTTGCTGGGAATTCTCCTTGAACCCTAACAAGGGCTACAGGATCATCTTTTCCTGTATATTTTCCTGCAATGTTATGCAATCGAGTAGTACTTAATGCTGCTGCTTGTTCACCACTGCCTCGACTATGGATTTGCTCAATAACGAATCTCTCATTATCTCTTAATAAAGATACAATATCATACAAGTCTTCAGGTGCATTGAGTTCTATATATTTATCTTTTTCAGTATATTCGACATCAATAATAGTGAATTTAAATCCTTTGCCCATTTTTGGGCTTAAAATTAAACCTGCGCAATACATTGGATCTGCAAAAGCTAAATAAAAAGGAAGATTATAAGCACCTGGATCTGTTTTATCTGCTGCAAAAAAGATAAAAGGCTCATTCGGCCTTTCCTCAAATTCAAGTTCTGCCACAGCAGGGCCCATTCCTTTTACATTTCCGCTAAATGCTTCTACTAATAAGTCTTGACCAGCTCCGTATAAACCTTGTTTTTTTGCGACTTCTGTTCCTGCCATGAAAGCATCCCATGCCAGTTTGTGAATTTTTTCATTAAGTTTTCCTTTTTCATGAGTCATGAGAATTGCAACATCGTCGCCTGTAGCACTAACATATAAATCAATAACTAATCCTTTTCCATTTTCTTTCACAAAATTTCTAACTTCGTTGATTAATTCTTTACTTGGAGTTATATGGCCACCAATACTTCCTATGTCTGCTTTAATCACGCTTAGAGTAATCTTCATTTTTGCCTCCTTTCAATTTAAAAGTATGAGTGCTTTTCAATTTTAATTGGTTATTCATAAATTGTCAAATAGTTGTAAGCGTCCATAACATATTGGACTGCTGAGAGTCTTTTATAAAGCAGTCTATATAATATCTTAAAGGCGCTAATTTGTTAAGACTTTTATGAGGTCTCTTAGTGTTATACCAGATGAGCCATTTC
>Ga0209426_1001763_pt1 | contig 11859 bp, 11 predicted proteins | sample Deesub1362B_J571_FD_187697 | JGI IMG/M metagenome (GOLD analysis project Ga0209426, IMG submission 187697) | Deep oceanic, basalt-hosted subsurface ecosystem from Juan de Fuca Ridge flank, Pacific Ocean, CORK Borehole 1362B_J2.571 (SPAdes)... ...
GCTCGTCCACTATAGCAAGCTCTATCTTCTCTACCAAATCCTCCAGGGCATGCATCTCCGCCACTATTTCATTAAGCAGCTCGCTCTTGCTCTGGGATAGCAGCTCGCGTATCTCCGGCACCGCCCTAAGGGAATTTTTGAGCGCAACTAAGTCGCGAGCATTGGCAGAGCCACTTGCAATTCTGCTGTTAAGCCTTTCCAAATCGTAAACTTTGCTCAGAGCCTCGCGAAGCTCCTCGCGCAGAAGGTAGTCGTTGTAAAGCTCCTCCACAGCGTCGAGGCGTCGCCTTATTTTATTAACATTGGTCAGGGGATGGAGAAGCCAGCGCTTGAGAAGCCTCGCCCCCATGGCAGTCGTCGTCGCATCGAGCACCTCTAGCAGCGTGCCCTTTGCGGAGCCATCGCGCAGGTTGCGCGTTATTTCCAGGTGCCGGAGCGTGGCTGCGTCCAGAAGCATGTGCTCCTGCATCGCTAACCTGCGCAGCTTTGTTATATGGGGCAGCGCACTCTTCTGGGTCTCCCGCAGGTAGCCCAGCACTGCCCCGGCGCAGGCGATGCCAAGCGTTAGCTCAGCGACGCCAAAGCCTTCTAGGCTTGCCACACCGAAGTGCTGGGCGAGGGTTTCTTTGGCTGAGGAGTAGCTGAAGCTTGAGTCGCCTACGCGGTTGAAAAAGGTGTCCCGGAGCAGCTTGCCGAGCTTCTCCACCAGCTCTTCGCTTATGCTCTCGGGAATCAGGCACTCCGCTGGCGAGATTGCAACCAGCTGGTTCAACGCCTCCTCCACCGCCTCTTCCCCAGAGAACTCTCCGCATGCGAACTCCCCTGTAGAAAGGTCAGCATACGCAATTCCAGCGCCGCTTTTATCTACGAGAAGCGCCGCCAGGTAGTTGTTGCTCTTCTCCTCCAGCAGGCTCTCCTCCATCAGCGTGCCGGGCGTAACAACGCGAACTACTTCACGCTTAACCACACCCTTCGCCTGCTTGGGGTCTTCAACCTGCTCGCATATCGCAACTTTATAACCCTTCCTCACAAGTTTTGCCAGGTAGGTCTCCATCGCATGGTAGGGTACGCCCGCCAGGGGCACGGGCTTGCCCTTCTCCCTGCCTCGAGAGGTTAATGTGATGCCCAGTTCCCTCGCCGCGAGCACCGCATCCTCGTGGAACATCTCGTAGAAGTCACCAGCGCGAAAGAAGAGTATCGCATCGCTGTACTCCCGCTTGAAGCGGTGCCACTGGCGCATCATGGGCGTTATCTCAGGCATGAGATTAGCTTAATGCAGGGGGTTAAAAACATTATGCATGCCGGAAAAGTTAAGTAGCCTCGTGGGGATTATTAAACAAAAAGGAGGCGAGGCGTGTGGCAAAGATTCTGCTGGTTTCAGAGGGCGTGAGTGAGCATAAGGCGGTAGAACGCTACACCATAGGCTTAGCATGTAGCCTGAAGTACGACATAAAGCTGCTCTTCGTTGCCGACGAGAGGTATGCCGTTGAGCTGATAGGCGGCGGACTGCATGAGCGCGGTGTGGATGCCATTAAAGAGGAGGTGGAAGAGAAAGCCAGGGAGGAGCTTGAGGTTTTCCGCGGACTAAGCCTCAACATTGAGTACAGGGTTAAGAAGGGCATCACCCGTGAGGTGGTGTTAAAGGAGCTGGAGAAGGACGAGGAGATAAAGCTGGTTATAGTGGGCTACTCGCCAACTGGCTGGCTGAAAGAGCTGGTTGAGAAGCCCCTGCTGCCCGAGATAATCAAGAAGAGAAAGATTCCAGTACTCATTGTGCCTGAGGATATACGCGAAGAGGACTTCTTCTCTGTGCTTAAGTGTTAACCTCCTTCTTCCTTCCCAGTTTTGCCTCTCCAATCTTTATGACGTCCCTCTTAAGGAGCAGCCCCAGGGGCTTGGACGGGTCCTCAGGCGATACCACCACCAGGGTGCCGACGCCACGCTGCTCCATGAAGTCAAGCGCCTCGTGCAGGGACTTGTCCGGCGTTATTGTGGAGTAGCTCTCCCGCATCACCTCTTCCACACGGGTATCGCTCCATTTCTCCACTGGCACGCGCACAATATCGCGTAGCCTCACAATGCCCTCTATCTTACCCTCCCTCATTATGGGCAGCGCACTCACACCGTGGCGCATCTTCAGCATGGCATCAGTAAGGCTCTCCTGTCTGGCGGTTGTGGGAAACTCGCTGCGCATCGCATCGGCCACGCGATGGATGCGCAGCAGGTCGCGGAAGTACTCCTCCGCATGCGCAGGCGAGTGTATTCGCGTGGGCACCTGCTCGCTGTATATGCTGTGCTTGCCTGTGAGTATGTATGAGCCCACTATAGCCACCATCGCCGGAAAGAGCAGGGAGTAGTCGCCTGTCATCTCACTTACCATTATAAGCACGGCGATTGGCGCCTTGCTCACCCCACCGAAGAGGGCCATCATCCCTATTATTACAAATGCCGGCACCGCTTCGGGGGGCACAAGCCATGGGAAGAGCTTTGCAAAGACTGCACCTACTGTGCCGCCCACCATAGCGCCAATAACCATGCCCGGTGCAAACACCCCGCCCGAGCCCCCGCTCCCTATTGTGAGGGCGGTCATGACTATCTTGGCAAAAATCAGAGTGAACATTATCTCCAGGGGGAGAGCGTTATACAGGGCGAGCTGAATAAAGCCGTAGCCCATGCTCAGCGCTCCCAAGCCAGCGGCGCCATTAGCTTCTGGTATGAGCTTCATCAGCACAACCGCCAGGACGCCCACGGCGAAGGCTCCTATCGCCGGCTTGAGGTGTCGCTTTACTTTCAGCCTGTCAAAGAACGCCTTCGTGGAGTAGAACGCCTTTATGTACAGCAGCCCCACGCCAGCGCAGACAGCACCGAGAATCATGTAAACAGGAATCTGTGCCAGGCTCCACTGGTAAGGCTGAGCAGCGAAAACCGGCGAGAAGCCGTCGTAGAGGCAGAAGATGGAGTAGCCCACAACGCTCGCAATAACGCTGGGTATGAGCGCCTCCTTTTCAAAGTCCTGGTGGTAGAGTATCTCAGTGCTCAAAAGCGCGCCGCCGAGAGGTGCCTTGAAGATGCTCCCCACTCCAGAGCCTATTCCCACCGCCAGCGCTATCCTGCGGTCGCGCTCACTCAGCTTAAAAACGTCCGCGATAAAGGAGCCGAAGCCCGCGCCTATCTGCGCTATTGGCCCCTCCCTACCAGCGCTTCCTCCCGTAGAAATTGTCAGCACAGAGGCGACCATCTTTACCAGGGGTATCCTCCTACGAATCTTGCCGCCTTCGCGGTGGAAGGCGCGTATTGCTGCGTCTGTTCCATGACCCTCTGCCTCAGGCGCTAGGGAGAAGACGATTAACCCTGAGATAAGCCCACCCAGGGTTATCACCGGGATGAGGAGCAGAGGCTCCGCCGGAGGTGACCAGTTAAGCACCTCCTCGAGACTCATACCCGCCTCTGGCGGAAAGAAGCCTGCTCCATAGCCGAGGAAGAGTCTTGTTCCCAGGTTGAGAAGCTCATAAAAGGCTATTGCACCCACGCCGGATATTATTCCTATGAGCGTTGCGATTGTGGACCACTTTTTGAGGTATCTGAACTCGGGGTTATTCAGGTGCGGGATGCGCATGTTCTGGCGATAGTAAAAGCTGTTATATATAATTAAGGGTGAGGTGGAAGCATGGAACTACTGCTCACTACTGAGCGCGGGATTGAAAGCATTGCAGCGCAGGAGGTTCGCGAGCTTATACGCAGACGAGCAAGCGTCGCAGGCGAAGGCAGGCTGCGCGTGCGCAGCAATGCCAGCGATATACTCACCCTGAACTACTGCTCCAACTCGCTGCACAGGGTGGTGCTCCTCCTCCTTGAAAGCGACTTCTCTACGCTGGATGAGCTATACCGCGCTGTGAAGGGCATCGCCTTCGAGGAGTACCTCTCACCCGAGCAGAGCTTCGCTGTCAAAGCCTCGCGTATGGGGGAACACGACTTCACCTCGCTGGACGTCGCCCGCGTGGCAGGGCAGGCGGTGATAGACAGCTACGCCGAAGCTCGCGGGGTGAGGCTGAAGGTTAACCTGGATTCGCCCGATGTAGTGGTGCGCGTGGAGGTGAGGCAGAGCAAATGCTACGTGGGCATAGATACAACTGGCGATAGCTTGCACAGGCGTGGCTATCGCGTTTACCAGCACCCTGCACCGCTTAAACCAAGCATCTCCTACGCGCTGGTGAGAATCGCCGAGTGGAGCGCTGAGGAGAGCCTCCTGGACCCCTTCTGTGGTTCTGGCACCATTTGCATTGAAGCTGCGCGCTACGCATGGAGAATGCCCAATCTTCTGCGCAGGGAGAGCTTCCTCTTCTGGAAGCTGAAGTTTCTGCCCTTAGAGGAGTTCAGGGAGATGCTTGCAGAGGCGGAGGCTCAGGTGCGGAAGAGGGAGCTTTCTATACGTGGGTGCGACATCTCGCCCAAGCATGTCGCAGGGGCGAGACAGAATGCAGAGCGCGCAGGCGTTGCGGTGAGCTTTTTCACCTGCGACGCCACCAGGGTAAGCCTGGACTGCGATAAGCTTGTGACAAACCTGCCGTACGGGCTGCGCATAGGTAGCAGGTACAAGATTGCCAGGCTTTATAGAAAATTTGAGCGCCACCTCCTGGCTAGTGAGACCTGGAAGCGAGCGGTAATCCTTACGGGTGCGCCTGAGTTCTTCGAGACGGAGCCAGCCCAGCGCATAGATATAATGTACGGCAGCCTTCCTACGGCGATACTTGTGTATGAGTGAAAATTAGGACGTCAGCTATAAATCCCATAAATGCAACTATCCTCCCAAAGTGTAGGGCATACTTCCAGAAAAACTTTTAGTAGAGCATAATTCAATTATGTATTAGGTGAGAATGGTGGAAAAAATAGAATACATATATAGCAAGTATGGAAAAATTGAGGGTGTAATAATTCCTATAGAGCTATGGAGAGAGATCAGAAAGAAGATTTTTGACCCTTCTGTTTACAGAGGAATGTATAAAGGACTAGTGGAAGATCTCGATAAAGAAATTAGGGAGTTAAGAAAAGAATGGGACAGGAATATTTAATAGACACAAATATTTTGATATATTATTTGGCAGATGTTATTCCTGAAGCAGAGATAGAAAATATAGAGGAAATTTTCAGGAATTCATTCAATATATCTATAATTACAAAAATAGAATTTCTGGGATGGAGAAGACACACTAAGCAAGGTTTTAAAAAGGCTAAAGAATTTATAAGTTTTGCAAAGATTATTCCACTAACAAATGAAATTGCTGACTTAGCTATAGAGATTAGGAGAAAGCACAGAATTAAGTTACCAGATGCAGTCATTGCCGCGACCGCCATAAAAAATAATTTGACACTTATTACTAGAAATGAGAAGGATTTCGATGGGGTAGGTGAATTGGAGATCTACAACCCATTCAGCGCCCGGTAGATAACTGTACTCACACTTTTCTACAAAAAAGAGTATAAATGTGGCATGGTAGGAGCATGCGCCGCGTTCGCCTGGTGATTGAGAACCTCGAGCCAGAGCTTTCGGAGTGGCTTTACCTAGAGTACAGCGCCGCATCGCGCTACTGGGGAGGCGCAACCTTTACCAGCGTGCCTCCTGGCATGGGAGAGAAGCTTCGCACGCTGGGCGAGGTTCACACGCAGAGCTTCAGGGAGCTTTTCAGTGAGGAAGAGGTGATAATCCTCGATCCGCGTGCTGAGAAGCCCCTCACGCAGGAGGATTTTAGAAAAGCCAGAGCGGTGGTGGTGGGCGGTATCCTGGGGTACGAGAAGCCTCGCGGGAGGACAGCAGAGCACATAACGCGAGAGCTAAGCGATAGGGCGCGCCATCTTGGCAAAGTGCAGCTCAGCATAGACACCGCCGCCCTGGTGGCGAGGCTAATCTACCTCGGCGAAAGGCTTGAGGATATAGAGGTTACCCGGGAAGTGGAGGTGCACCTGAGCGAGAATGAGCGCATACTCCTTCCCTACGGCTATGTGGTGTATGAGGGGAAGCTGATGCTCACCCCCGGCCTAGTGGAGTACCTTGCAAAAGTGGGGGAGGGGTGAGCGGGCTCCTGGACCTGGCGAGTGATATTTAAGCCAGGCGTGCAGGAAGCTCCTTTGCAAAATCTGTTCTCACCCCGTCTATTTTGAAGGAGTTCACAATCTCCTGGAGGTCGTTCGCAAGCTTTGCAAGCTCCTGAGCGCTTGCAGTGAGCTCCTCCATGCTTGCAGTCTGCTCTTCTGTTGCGGCGCTTGCTTCTTCTGCACCTGCCGCTGTTTCCTCTGCAACTGCCGCCACCTGCTCAATTATGGTTACCATCTCGCCAGAGATACCTTTCTGCTCCTGCGCCGCCTTTGTTATTTCAAGCATCCTGGTGGTGGCTTCTGAGACAGATGCGACTATTCCACCTAGGGCGTTTAAGGCTTTGTTGACTACTTCGCTGCCTTCTGAAACTTCAATGGCACCTCTTTCCATTCCCTGCACAGCCCTGTCGATTTCAGCCTGGATTTCTTTGATTAAGTCTTCAATCTTTTCTGCGGCTTTGGATGAATCTTCGGCAAGCTTTCTTACTTCTTCTGCTACAACTGCAAAGCCTTTGCCGTGCTCACCTGCTCTGGCAGCTTCTATGGCTGCGTTTAGGGCGAGAAGGTTGGTCTGCTCAGCTATGCTGGAAATAACTTCTACAATCTTTGAGATTTCTTTTGACCTGTTGCCCAGTTCTCTAACTTTAGTTGTGGTGTCTTCAGTTACTTCTAGAATCGCAGCCATCTTGCGCGCCGCCGCCTCCGCGGACTTGCCACCTTCTTTTGCTGATTCTTCTGCTTTTTTGGCAATTTCAGCAGCTACGCCTGCACTCTCCGCTACGCTGTTTATGATGTCAGAGAGTCTCTTTATTCCACGCGAACCTCTGTCTACCTGAGAGGCGGTGTTCTGAGCACCCTGGGCAATCTGCTGTACAGCCTGGGAGATCTGCTCTGTGGAGGCGTTCATTTCCTGAGAGGAGGCGGCAAGCTCTTCTGAGGTGGAGGCAAGTTTTATCGCAGCTTCTCTTAGCTTGAGTAGCATACTCTTCAGATTCCTGTTCGCTTTGTTGACTGCCGCGGCAATCTTGTTTATTGCGTCGTCTTTGATTATCTCAAGTTCTCCATGGGATAAATCGCCGTTGGCTAGAGCTTCTATGGCTGGTAAAATGCGATCTACCTGAGATTCTAGATATTGCCGGGCCTCCTCCTGCTCTTTCCTGAGCTTTTTGTTTTCTGTAATGTCAACGAAAAACTCGATAACTCCCACCACATTCCCCTTCTCATCCCTCCAGGGTGTTGCGGTTAGGAGCATTGGTATGACCCTTCCATCCCTTGTGGTTTTATCAATTTCCACCTTGACCATCTCATTTCCAGCCAAGACCTGTCTCAGAGTGCAGTTTTCGGTATGGCAGTACTCGCCCTCAAGCTGCTGGTAGCATTTTATTTTCTCCCCTTCAGAGGTTCCTGTAATTTCCATCATCTTTGGGTTGGCCTTTACCACATTGAAGTCCCTGTCAACCACCCGGAAAGGCTCACCAATGCCCGCTAGGAGTTTATTCGACTCTGATAATGCTGCAGTTATGGAGTTGACCATCCTCTTGATGGACCTGGAAAGCTGCCCTATCTCATCCTTTGTCTCCGGCACATTTATTCTGTGGTTATACTCACCCTCTGCGATAATATCAGCATCCTTCCTGAGGGTTTCCAGTGGAGATGCAACGCTATTTACCACAAAATAGCCAATCACAAGGGAAAATCCAGCAACAAGTGCAACTAAGAGGAAAATCGTTTTCCTGGTATTAGAGACTATAGCACTATTTTGAGTTATAGCCATTTCAAGGGCATCTACTGCTTCTTTTTCATGCATAACTGCATGTTTTTGAACAACTTTAGAAATACGGTCAAACTCCCCCATCATTAGGTTGCCCGCCTCTCTCCCCTGAGTTATGTATGCCATTGCCATCTTCTGTCCTGTGGTATAGAATTCCTCAAAATCGGCGTCCATCTCTTTTATATGCTGAAGTTTTACCGGATCATCTTTATACAATTCTTTTAAAATCTCTGAATTTTCCTTGTAAATGGCGGCAAATTTTACAGCTTCATCAAAGCCGTCTTTGCTGCCAGTAGCAGAGGCGTCGGTAAGGAACTGCTGAACCTGTACTACTGCAAATTTTACCTCCATTGCAGCATCCGCCGCCGGATAATAAAAATCTCTGATTTTCTCTTCATTGGTATGAATTTTACTCATGGAAATAATGGTATAAACTCCAACAGATAGTATTAAAATCAAAACAATGCCAAATCCTAAGAATAGTTTGTGTCTAATTTTGAGGTCCTTGATTCTATCTATAAACGTTCCATACACCCCCTCCTATTTTTTAAGTATAACTGTGATGGTTATAACGTAAAATATAAATTTTTGTTTTCGATATTTGAAAGAAATTTTAAAAAGTGGTATGCAGGAAATGCGCCGGGGAAGTGTGTTAGTGCAGATTTACTGAAAGATTACATCTTTCTCAGCAGCCTTTCAACCGTCTCAAGAAGCTCTTTCCTGTCGAAGGGTTTGTTGATGTGTGCCTCAGCGCCACATTCACGGCTCTGCTCAATATCCTCATCGCTCGTTCTTACGGTGAACATCACTACCGGTATGTGCTTCAGTTTCTCGTCAGCTTTAATTTTCTCACACACCTCCCAGCCCTTCATCCCTGGCATCATAACATCGAGGAGTATTAGGTCCGGCTTAGCATTCGCCAGCATCCTCAATCCCTCCTCTCCATTGCTCGCCTCCACAACTTCATAACCCGCCTTCTCCAGCATCATCCTGGTTATAATCCTTATCTCGGGCTCATCGTCCACAAGAAGTATCCTCGCCATGTATTACTCCTCCTTTCTCGCAGCTGGTAATGTGAAGCAGAACTTACTCCCCCTACCGAGTTTGCTCTCCACTGTTACTCTGCCCCCGTGGGCTTCAACTGTCTCCTTAACAATTGCAAGACCCAAACCAGTGCCCCCGTAGCGCCTTGATGGCGAACTGTCCACCTGGTAGAAGCGCTCAAAGATTTTGTCCAACTTGTCTTCAGGGATACCTATGCCCGTGTCGCTCACGCACACCTCGACCATGTTCCCCTTTTCCCTTGCCTCGATAATTATCTCCCCTCCCTCTTTGTTAAACTTTATAGCGTTGCTGATGAGGTTTCGCAGCACGTGCCTCAGCTGCTTATTGTCCGCTCTAGCCGGAGGCAGACAATTTTCAACGCTTATCTTCATTTTTATTTTATCTTTGATGAGCATGGGCTTAAACTCATCGCTCACAAGGGTTATGAGCTGAGCTAGATTCACCTCCTCCAGCTTCAACTCCCTTTTACCCCTCTCAAGATTTGCGGCCTCTATGAGGTCGCCGACTATGAAGTTCTGGCGCACAAGCGCATTCATGGCCATCTTCAAAAGCCCATTCCTCTTTTTTACGTCCTTCTCATCCATCGCCAGCTCCAGGGCACCCTTTGCTATGGTGATGGGTGTACGCAGCTCATGGCTCACGTTGGCGAGGAGGTTGTTCTTGAGTTCGTCGACGGCCTTGAGCTCCCTAACCGTTTTTTCAAGCTCCTCAAGGTTCTGGATGTTCTCCATGGCGATAGCCGCCTGACCAGCGGCCACTGTAACTAGGCGTTCTTCATCCAACGAAAATTTCAATGGATGCAGCCTGCAAAGCTCCAGCACGCCGAGTATGTTCTTCCTGCCCTTAACTGGCACACATAGTAATGAGTTAACCTCCATCCCATCTAGGGTAGGGTAAAAATCAGATTCTCCAGCGACTGCGTTTATTATCCTGCCCTCTTCAAAAGCCCTGCCTACAGCACTGTCGTCCACCTTAACTGCAAGTTTTTCCTCCTCCCCCTTTCTCAGCCCTCGAGAGACCACGGGGAGAAGCCTTTTACTCGCAGTGTCTAGAGTATAGACGATACCTATCTCCGCGTTCAGAGCCCTGGTGACCTCGTTTACTAGGAACCTAAGGACCTCCTCGACCCTGGTTAGGCGGTGTATCGACGAGGTAACCATGTACAGAAAGGAGAGGTCGCGCATAAACTTCTCCATGAGGTCATTGTTATCTTGCGTTGCTTCTTTTTCTCGAACCACAAAAACACACTCCTGGATAATTACCTTGGGAGGGTGAAGACCACCACAGTCTTGTTGCAGAAGGCGGGCGGACCTGTTCTGCCCGTGGCAACCTCACCGAAGGTAAAGAAACCAATCAGGGGGACATCCTTTCCAACCACATCCCTGATCGCCTGAAGCTCGTCCTTAGCTTTATCCCCGAGGAGTTGGAGTCTCGATACGCAGTCGAAGACAATAGCTGCTCCAGCCTCTCTCCTCGCCATCATATTCATGGCATCCTCAGCTGCCCTCCTAGCAGCGCTGATAACGCTTTCCTTGTCACCCCTCATTATCCTGACCACAGAGTTCTCAGGCACCTCAGCAACGCAAACAATGGAGCCGTCCTCCAGGGCTTGCAGGGGATCCCTAATGATGTACTCCCCCTGCCATCGGGCATTCCTAAAGGGTGCTCCATAGCGAACCTACTGAAGTTCTCGATACTCAGCCCTTCTTCTATGCCGAAGTGCTCACAATATGCTTCGAAGGCTGGTTTGCCGTCTAACTCCATGACCACATTACCCCTCGCCTTGGTTACTATCATGGGCTTGCCCACGGGAGTCCAGCCATGCCTCACCCCCACTCCCATAGGCTCATTGGAGACAAACAGGGCGCTTACAACTGCGTCCTGGTACACCTGACCATCGAGGAACTGGTAGGTCTTGATGAACTTCAGGTTATCTCCAGCGCCACCACCCACGAATCTGCACCCAGCACCCAAAACGCGGTAGGCGCCCTCCACCACATCGGATACGTTGCCAGTGAGACCGTCGGGCAGCATCATGACAACGTAGTAACTCCTCTTACTTCCCTTGAGTTTATCTAACAAACCCTCCGCTGACTCCTCTCCGGCGCACATTGCATCACTGCTTATGTCCCTCCCGATCCCTCTCGAGATAGATAGGGTGTCGGATTTCAGCGCCATCACCGCTATTGAGTCGGTGCTCAAGCCCTGTTCAGTTATAACGCCAGCGCCACAGCATCCTATTAAGGGAATTTTTCCTGTGACGCTCCGTATACCTCTGAGAAGTTCATGCTGATCGAATCCCTCGGTGGAAAAAACAAGAACCAAATCAGGCCTGCCAGTACTCATCTGGCTGAGGGCCTCTTCCGCCGCCTCTTTTCCGGCCTTGAAGGGCTCGCTCTTTAACCTGCTTTCTCCCACACCAGCAGCTATGCCCATACTACACCACTCCTCCATTCGGGCCGCACATCAAACATGCAAATAATAAACCGCGGCAATGGAGAACAGGGGCAAAGCTTGCTAGTATTTATCTTCGCAAGGCCACGCAAATCATGAAAACTAAACGTACGCCTGCCCACGCCATTTCACCTTTTTTGCAAGGATTATTCATGCCTTTAGAGCTTAATAAATGTTTCTTGCCCCCCCTACCTGCTCTCCAGCGCTTCCTTTTCTCTCAAAGCCCCTGAGATCCCCCAATGGTAAAGAGAACTTCAGAAAGTTTGATCATCATATTGTGGTATTTCGGTCAATACCGCTATTATCCCCTTTTGTTCTCCCTCGTATCCCTGTTGGGGTGGGGTATACCAAAGGGGAGGGGAGTACCCCTCCCCTGGATATGCGGGGGAAGGGATTTGAACCCTCGAACCCACTTAGGGACCAGACCCTGAATCTGGCGCCTTTGACCGCTTGGCTACCCCCGCAGGTAGCAGATGATT
>Ga0209426_1001764_pt1 | contig 11856 bp, 10 predicted proteins | sample Deesub1362B_J571_FD_187697 | JGI IMG/M metagenome (GOLD analysis project Ga0209426, IMG submission 187697) | Deep oceanic, basalt-hosted subsurface ecosystem from Juan de Fuca Ridge flank, Pacific Ocean, CORK Borehole 1362B_J2.571 (SPAdes)... ...
GCGCCACAGCGGCTCGTCGTTGATGAAGGCTTCGCCCGCCATCACCACCGATTGCAGTACCAGCGCGACCGGTTCGCGCAGTGTGCCCGGGCATTCGCGCTGCCAGTCGATGCGATACCAGACGCTGCCGCCGAAGCCGGGCTGGCGGCGGTTCCAGTCGTCGGGCAATGTGACCGAGCGCCACTGCGAGGGATCGGGGCGCGCGCCGTGTGGGCCCGCTTCGGCCGTGCTGACGGTGAGGATGCGCACCGAACATTGGGCCGTTGGTGTCTGCGCCCAGGCCGACGCCGCAACCAGCCACAGCACGAGGTGCGCGAGGCAGGCGAGCCAGCGCTTCATCCCAGCAAGCCACGCGAGCGCGCCGCGTTGATCGCCCTGGTGCGCGACGAGACGGCGAGCTTGCGATAGATATGCTTGATGTGGCATTCCACGGTGTAGCGCGAGAGGAACAGGCGCTCGGCGATCTCGCGGTTGCCCAGCCCATCTGCCACCAGTCGCAGGATCTGGTGTTCGCGCGGGCTCAGGCGTTCGGTCGATGGTTCGGGTGTCTGGGCATTGGCCGACTCGCTCGGGCCGGGATGCAGTTCCTCAATGATGCGCCGGGCGATGAACGGGTCGATGGGCGCGCCGCCGCGCAGCACGCTGCGCAGGGCCAGTGCAACTTCAAGATCGTCGCGTTCCTTGACCACGTAGCCGGTGGCCCCGGCACGCAGGGCGGCCAGGATCGCATCCTGGGTGCTCCATGCGGAAATCACGAGAATGCCCAGTCCGGGGTCGGCCGCGCGCAACTCGGCGATCAGGTCGATGCCGCTGCCATCGGGCAGGCCCAGGTCCACCAGTGCCAGCGCCACGGGCTGGTCCGTCACGCGGGCGCGTGCTTCGGCCAGCGAAGCGGCCAGTACAAGCGCATCTGGCGCATAGCCGAGCTGTTGCAGCAGGTTCTCCAGCCGGCGAGAGACCAATGGGTCGTCCTCCACCAGCAACGCCGGCGCAGGCAAGGTCAGATCGGCGGCAAGCGTGCGCAAGGGCATCGGCCCGGGCTCCCAGAAGAGACGAATCAGCGCGCATTATGCGGCGCGCCGACCACACCGGGCCATCCCTTGAAACCAGTATTTAGTGGGGGTATTTCGCCGGGATTCGCGGTGGTGCCGTCGCCCTGCTGGCGCATCGCGGCGAAATACCAGTTTGTAGTGATAGGCAGGCGTTGCCGTCACTTATCTAATTGCCTCCTGCCTCAAGACACGTCCAAGACACGGTCAGGGCACGGGTGGCAGACCGGACATCCCGGCTGCCAGGTTACGCATTCCTATTCCAAACACCGCACCACGCCGGGTCACGCACACGGCGTGTATGCCATTGGTCATCAAGTTGGTCATCGAGTCGGTCATCGACTTGGCCACCGGCTCCGGGGAAGTCGTCATGAATCTGAAGCGAATCATCAAGCGTTGCGGCCGCCAGCCTGCCACCGACACAGCGCAGCAAGTCGAATCGGGACAACTCCCATCCCCGCGCGGCGGACGGACGGAAAGACGCCATTGGCACCGGCGCGCGGTATAGCGCCCTCCCGATACCACCAGGCACCGCACGACTCCCACGGTTCTCGGCGCCTTTGCCGTGGCCGGGGTGCCGATCGCCAAGGACAGCGCCGTGATCGAGGCCGGATTTGACGTCAAGGTCGGCCGCATGGCAACGCTGGGTCTGGCCTATCAGGGGCAGATCGCTGGCAATGCCCAGGACCATGGCGTCCAGGGCACGCTCAATGTTCGCTTCTGAGTACGGGCAGGCAGCGCCAATCGCTCACTAATATATGAAAACGAATCGGGGATTCGCCGATGCGATGACGCCGGAAAATGATTCCAACCCCTATGGGCGGGCCGTGCCCCGCTTGCGCGACAGCGAGATGCGCAAGCTTCTTAAAGGAACCTGCCGGGCGACTGCAAGGGCGGCGCGTTCTGACGGCTGTCAGGCGGGGCACCGACGCATCGGACCACCCCGCCCCGGTTACCCGGCGACGCGCTCCGTGTCCGCCATCACGAACCGGTGCTCGATCAGGTCGGCCTGCGGGTGGTAGTACCGCAGGGCCATCGAGAACCGGCCAGCAGGCGCGGGCAGCCAATTGGCGGTGCCGGCCTCGGGTTGCGCGTGCTGGATGGCGATGTCGAGCGATCCGTCCGCATTGCGTATCAGTCCAGGCGTGCGGTCCCCAATCGCATAACGGCGGATCGGGTTGGCTGTGAAGAAGCGCCGGCCATCCGGTTCGAACTCGTACATCGACAACGACCAGAATGCGTCCACGGGCATGTTCGCGGGCACATGCAGCCGATAGCGGTGCCCACCGTCGAATGCCTGTCCGTCGCCATCCACCAGGGCGGTTGCATAGATTGCCTCCGCGCGCTCTAGCGCGCCGAGTCCGACGAGCGCGATGTAGGCGCGGTACACGAAGTCCTTGCCAAAGTTGCCGATGTGGTCCGTGCCGCTGAGCCACGAGCCCTTGGGGCCGCTTCGACGGATGCTGCCCTTGGGCGGGTGTTCGAGCCGGTGGCGCAGCGCCGGCCACAGTCGTGTCCAGGCATCGCGCACCTGCGGATCGAGCGTGCTCCATGCATCCAGCGAGCCAGCCCGGATGCCAAGATCGGCCCACCCGTCGACCATGAACTGTTCGTCGGCGGGTACGCCGTTGCGCGCCAGGGCCTCGTTGACGAGCGACAGATATGCCGCCGGACTGGATTCGTCGGGTGTGGTGACGAACCGTTCGGGTTCCCTGGCGCTGGCCTGCAACTGCATCTGCTCCTGAAGTGCATGCACGGCGGGCGCATCGTGTTCGCCGTCGATGAGCGTGCGCGTCAGCAGCCAGACATCGTTGCAAGGCGCCCGGACCAGCGTCGCGCCGACCGGTAGCGCCTTTGCCGCGCTGGCATGGTGTGCCGGGCCAGCTATCACGAACGTGTGGGCACCAGGGCCGTTGGTGCGCGGGCCCAAGCAGGCGAAGTTGTTTGTGAAGGCATCGAGCAGTGCCACGCTGTAGTAGCGGTCACCCATGTCAGGCATCGCCAGCGTCACGGGTGCGTCGGACAGGTCGAGCCACGCCGACGAGTACAACGTGTCGTTATTGGGCATTGTCACCTGCCGGGCGCGATCGTCCAGCAGATGCCGGCTGTGATGCAGCCGGTTGGGCGGCTTGCCGCGCGTGGCTTCCTGCTGTGTGAGGCGCCAGCGCGTACGCGCCACGTCATGCAAGGGGAAGGTGTAGACGAAGGCGTCGCCAATACGCTGGTCAAGTGTGGTGGCGTTCAGGGTCATGGTGTCTTCGGGTTCCGATGGTCAGTCCACGGTGATGTGGTTGGCGCGGATCACGTTGCCCCACGCCGTCACGTCATCGCGCACGGTCTGCGCGAATTGCGCGGCGGTCCTGATCGGCGGATCGGCCATGTTCAACTGCATGAAACGTTCGCGCATCTCGGCGCTGGCAAGTGCGAGGTTAACTTCCGCGTTGAGCCGTTGCACGATCGCGTCGGGGGTGCCGGCTGGCGCGAACATGCCGTACCAGCTGTTGGTGTCGAACGGAAAGCCTTGCTCGGTCATCGTGGGCACCTCGGGAGAGGCGGAGCCGCGCCGTGTGCCGCTGATAGCCAGCGCGCGCAGCTTTCCCGCGCGAAGCAATGGCAGCGACGATGAGGTGTCGACGAAGGCCACGCGCACGACGCCGCCCTGCATGTCGTTCAGGATCTGCGGCACCGTCTTGTAGGGCACGTGCCGCAGGCGGATGCCCGTCTGCATCTTCAGGGCCTCCATCGTCAGATGGCCGCCCGATCCGATGCCCCAGGACGCGTAGTCATAAACATCTGGCCGCGCGCGTATGTGCGCGACGAACTCCTTGAGGTTGCGGGCGGGGAAGTCGGGCGCGACCACAAGGAAGTTACCGCCTGCGCCGATCTGGGCGATGGGTGCGAGGTCGCGCAGCCCGTCGTACGGCATCTTTGGCTGCAGCGTCTGGTTGATGACCACCGTGGCGGCGTAAGTGAACAGCAGGGTCTGACCGTCCGGCGCGGCCTTGGCGACGATGTCGTTGCCGATGATGCCGGTGGCGCCCGGCTTGTTGTCGATCACGAACGATTGGCCCAGCCGCTTGCCGATCATTTCAGCCAGCGGTCGGGCGAAAAGATCCGGGCCGCTTCCGGCTGAAGCGGGCACCACGAGGCGGATTGGGCGCGACGGCCAGGTGGCAGCCGCGCCGGCGGGGCGCAGTGCGGCGCCCAGACCGAGCATCGCGAACAGGCGCAATGCATTGCGCCGGCGATGGTCGGCGATGTCGTTGGCAATGTCATCGACAGACTGTGGGAACGGCATGGCGGGCTCCTAGTGGATGCCGAAGTTGTCGTCCGAGCCGCTTTCCAGGACCATGGCCGCCGCGACGTAGAGGCTGCGCGACACATAGCTGCGCACCTGTTTCGAGCGGGCGCGCAGCCATTCGGCCTTGAGCTGGCGAGCCTCCACGACTTGCGGTGCATCGCCGGATGCCTGTGCCAGCAGGTCGATCACATGCAGGGCCAACTGGATCTCGCCGCGATCCGCCAGTCCGCGGGCGTGCCGCACGATCGCGCCGTGATCGGCGATGGCCGCTGCGATCTCGGCGGCTACCGCTTTCGGTGCGGCCGGATGCAGCGTCGTGGCGTTGCGATCCCACCAGCCGTTTTCGGAGCGGTAGATATCGCGGGCGATATAGGTCGGGTCGCCGTAGGTAGGCTGCATCCACGGCTGCTCGAACAGATCCGGCGGCGGCTGCAGCGCGGCCAGCATCTCGCGCTCGTTGCAGCCGGCGTTCATCAGTCGCACCACCTCTTCGCGCATCCAGCGCAGTGCCCTGGCGGTGTGCAGCAGTACGTGCTGGCAAGTGTCCTCGCCTTGGAGGGACGGCCCAAATTCACGGACGACGGTTTCGGGTCGCAGGCTGGCCAGCCGCTCCAGCGTTTCCGCCCAGCGCACGGTGTCGCGCATGGTGCGGAACGGTGTGCCGACATTCGGGATGGAGTCGATCACGGCGGGGCCGCCGTAGAGCAACCGGCTTCCGGGCAGCCAGACGGCGACGGCATCATCGGTCTCCGATGGCGCCCACAAAATCTCGGCGCGCCGATCGCCCTGCCCGACCGTGATGCCTTCGGTGAAGGTCTCGGTAGGTCGGTTCTGGCCCAGCTTGCCGGCCAGGGCACCGCTGGCATGGCGGAACTGGATCTCGGCCATGCGCTCCTGCATCCGCTGCGTTTCCCGATAGCGCTTCTGGCGGGCCAGCACGTTGACATGCGCCAGGATGCGCGGCGTGGGGTCGCCACGTTGCGCGGCATGGTCGAGCCACTGCTTCGCGCCGGCGTTGTAGCCCAGGTGACCGTGGCTGTAGCAGATCGCCAGGACGGGCAGGTCCGTCTGTATGCGCAGGACCTCGATCATGCCCGCCGTAATGCGCCCGCCGGGACCGCTGTCGACCACCAGCAGCCCGCCGCCCACATCGGCGACGAAGCTCTGGCCTTGGCCATGCAGCAGCCAGATGCCATCTCCAATGGCGTCGATGCCCTTGCCGGTGATTAGCGCGGCGGGGCGGTCCTCGATTGCGTTCATGTGCGTCCCTTCCAATTGGCGAAGGGATATTCACGCGCAGATTCGCCGTTATATGCAGTGGGGAAAGTCCCGGCGGGACCACCGCTGGAGCCGGCGAGCGCAGTACTGGCGCGGCCTGGCGGCCTTTCGGGGCAGTTCGGGTGTGAACCGCTGGTTAGCACCCGCAACTGAAAGTAAGTTCCCGGCTCGACCGCAGTAGGCTAGCCGGCCATTTCCGTGGCGCGGGGTACCTGTCTGCGGAGTGGGCTGTCCGGCTGCTTGCCGAGATAGTGCACTTCTCGCCGCAACAGCGTGGCGAACTGCTCCGCCACGGGCGTCATCGGAGAATCGGCCCGATAGATCAGGCTTACCGCATGGCTGGGCAACGGATCCTCGATGGGCAGCGCCACCAGATTGGCGCTGGCCAGTTGGCCGGGCACCAACTGGCGCGGCAGCAGGCAGAGCAGCGACCGGTCTTCAAGCAGTGTCTGGATCATGCCGATGGTGTCGCAACGCACGGCCACGCGTGGCAACGGCAGATCGAGTGCACGGAAGGCGTCCAGAATCGCGGCGCCGGGGCCGTGCATCCGCTGGCCCGTCAGCACCCACTCCGATCCCACCAGTTCGCGCAGCCTGCGGGCGTTGCGCAGTGGATGGTCCTTGTGCGCCACCACTACCGAGTCATTGTCGTACAGCGGCTCGGAGACAAACTCGCGCTCGATGCCCTCGTCCGGAATTGGGCTGACTGCCATGTCCATGACACCGGCGCGCAGATCGGAAAGGTGGGCGGGATAGACACCGCTGTCGATGCAGACCTGGACGTCCGGGTGTTGCGATCGAAAGCGCTTGAGCACGGCCGGCAGCAGCAGGTGCGCCGGGCCGCCCGTGGCGCCGATACGGACCACGCCATTGCGCGTGCCCAGCATCTGCGACATCTCGTCGGTGGCCTTGCGCGCCTCGCTGGCGATGAGCTGCGCGCGCCGCAAAAATGCCTCGCCATAGCGCGACAGCACCACGCCGCGCGTAGTGCGTGTCAGCAACGGCACGTGCAGTTCTTCCTCGAGCAGGCGAATGCTCTTGGTGATGGCCGGACCCGAGACATTGCGGGCCTTGGCGCCGGCCCGAATGCTGCCGGTCTCGGCCACGGCAATGAAGTCCTGAAGTTGGCTCAGGCGCATGAAATTGTCCCCAGTGGCTGGCGTTCTTGATGACGTTTTGCCGCCAGCATAGCCGCATTTCCATGTGCTGGGGCTCCCACCACCCCCAACCCGCCAACCATCAGGCGGCCGGGCCGCCTTGAGTCGGTACGGTCAGGCGCGGCCGGTCCGCACGGCATGCCCGGAGTGCGGTTGCTCGCGATGGCGGTCCTTCAGTTCCCGTCGCAACAGCTTGCCGGTGGGGGTGCGTGGCAGGCGTTCGTCGAAGACCACCGTGCGCGGCAGCTTCAGGCGACCGAGCCTGCCCTGGCAGTAGTCGACGATGTCCTGCGCCAGATCCGGCGTGGCGGCCTTGCCGTCACGCAGTTCGATCACGGCCTTCGGTACCTCGCCCAACTCCGGATCGGGCACGCCGATCACGGCGACGTCCGCCACCGACGGGTGCTGCATCAGCACGCTTTCGATTTCCTGCGGATAGACGTTCACGCCGCCCGACAGGATCAGGTCCGCGCGCCGGTCGCTCAGGAACAGATACCCTTCCTCGTTGACGTAGCCGAGGTCTCCATAGGTGGCCCAGCCCTTGTCGTTGTACGCGGATCGCGTCTTCTCCGGGGCGTTGTGGTACGAGAACGTTGCCACGCCCGAGAAGTAGATCATGCCGACTTCGTTGGGCGGCAACTCGTTGCCGGCGTTATCCACGATGTGGATGACGCCGGCCGACGCGCGTCCGACCGAGCCCGGATACTTGCGCCATTCCAGTGGCCCGATGGAGGTCGTGCCGGCGCCTTCGGAGCCGGCGTAGTACTCGTAAAGGATGTCGCCCCACCAGTCGAGCATGGCCTGTTTGACATGGACCGGGCATGGCGCGGCGGCGTGGATGGCGACCTTCATCGACGAGAGGTCATAACGGCGGCGTGCCTCGTCGGGCAGGCCCAGCAGGCGCACAAACATCGTCGGCACCCACTGGCTATGTGTGACGCGGTAGCGCTCGACTGCGGCCAGCGCGCCCTCGGCGTCGTATTTCGACATGGCGACGCATGTGCCGCCGACGTCAAGCGTACGCATGATGTAGCGCAGCGGCGCGGCGTGATAGAACGGCGCGGTCGACAGGTAGACCGTGTTCTCGTCGAAACCGAATGCACGGCGCCAGGCGATGATTTCAAGCTCAGGTTTGTCGCGGTCTTCGTAGGGCGTGAGCGGCCGGCGGATACCCTTGGGGTGGCCGGTGGTGCCGGACGAATAGAGCATGTCGCGGCCGACCGGACGCGGGGGCAGGGTGGCGTCAGGGGCGAACGCGGAGATTGCGGCTTCGTACGCTTCAAAGCCTGGCGGCAGGTTCGAAGCGCCAGCCAGCACAAAGACAGGCAGATCGAGCGCGTGGGCATCGGCCGCGCGTACTGCTTCGACCAGCGGCAACATGGCGGGCGACGCGATCAGCAGTTTCGCTCCGCAATCCTTCAGCACGTAGGCCGCTTCCGCCGGGCTCAGGTGCGTGTTGACTGCGGTGTAGTACAGCCCGACGCGCCGCGCCGCGGATGCGATCTCGATCAGGCCCGGGTGATTCTCCACCAGCACGGCGATGCAGTCGCCGGCTTCCAGACCACGCGACACCAGCCATTGCGCGGCGCGGATCGCGCGCGCGTCCAACTCTCCATACGTGATGACGTGGCCCGATTCAGCCTGGATCAATGCTGGCTTTTGCGGCGCCACGGTTGCCCAGTCGTGCAGTGTTGTCATAACAGGTCGTCTCCTCCTGTTGGTTTTGTATTCTATTGCGACGCTATGCGCCCAGCGATGCCTCCACATTGCGCATGAGCGTCAGCAGGCGCGGGCCGAGGTCTTCCTTTAGCCGTTTGCACTGTTCGCTGTAGATCGGCACGGCGGCAGCGAGCACCCAGGCTTCGCCATCGCGGCGTTTCTGCATCGGCACGGCGATGGTTTCGATCTCGCGGTGCAGGTCGCCGTAGCTGCGCGAGAAGCCTTGCTCGCTCAGATCGCGTTGTGCCGTGGCAAGGCGCTCGTCGAGCCATTCCTTGCGCGATGGGTCGCGCCGCGCGAAGCCGTCGAGCCACGCCTTGCGTTCGGACTCGGACAGCATCAACAGGTACGCCCGGCCGGATGCCGCGCGCGACAGCGAGACGCGCATCCCGATTTCAGAGCGGAACAACTGCGAACCTGCACCCTGCGCCACTTCGACGTAGCTCAGATTGGTGCCAATCCCCGCGAGTAGCTGGACTTGTCCTTCGATGTGGTCTGCCAGTTCCTGCATCAGAGGGCGGGCCAGCTGGCGGATCGTCATGCGGGCGAGCGTCGGCGCGGCCAGGTTCAGCAGGCCGAGTCCGGGCACGTATTTCGATAGCCGCTCGGAATAGCGCAGCAGGCCGAGTTCGCACAGCGTGTCGAGCAGGCGGAACAGCGTGGGCTTGGGCAGACCCGTCAGCTCCATCAGTTCCTTGCCGGACAGTTCCTGGACGGTGGTCGAAAAGCAGCCAAGGATGCCGATGCCGCGTGCGAGCGCGCTCACCAGGCGACCTTCCTGTTCGCCTTCGCTCTCGCCCGCCGTGACGGGTGCGGTAGGTGGCAGTGATGTCACTTCAGATGCTCCCGGTCCATCGATGTCGCTGTTTTTCGGCACTTGTGTCTCATAAATTCTATTCTGCAATTCAAAAAAAGAGTCGGTCAAGAGAAATTTCGAGGCGAGAAGCTGGACTTTTTGGCTAAATCTGATTGAAGATATGTCACGCCAACCGATATTTTGAGCCACCCATCTCATTTTTCCTACTACCAGGATCAGGGGGAGACACATGCAGCAAGCTTTCATCATCGACGCAATCCGTTCGCCGCTGGGCCGTTCCAAGCCCGGCTCCGCCTTTACCGAACTCCATGCCACCGAACTGCTGGCCCAGGTGCTGTCGCAGCTCGTGCGGCGCAATGACCTTGACCCGGGTCTGGTCGATGACGTCATCACCGGTTGCGTGACGCAGGCCGGCGAACAGTCCGCAGGGGTTGGGCGCGTGGCCTGGCTGGCGGCGGGCTTTCCGGAGCACGTGCCGGCCACCACCATCGACCGCAAGTGCGGTTCGAGCCAGCAGGCCGTTCACTTTGCCGCGCAGGGCATCATGGCCGGCGCGTACGACATCGTGATTGCCTGCGGCATCGAGTCCATGAGCCGGGTGCCGATGGGCGCGGCGCGTATTGGCCAGAACCCATATGGTCCGTCGTTTGAGGAACGCTACGCGCCGGGGCTGGTCGGGCAGGGCGTGTCGGCCGAGCTGGTTGCCGCCAAGTGGGAGCTTTCGCGTCACGACATGGACAGCTACTCGGCGCGCTCGCACCAGCGTGCCGCCGCCACCCAGGCAGCCGGCGGATTCAAGCGCGAGATCGTCGGCATCCAGACCGTGAATGGTCTGGTGGAGCAGGACGAGACGATCCGCGCCAACACCACCGTGGAGCGCCTGGCGACGCTGGAGTCGCCATTCCGCAACGACGAACTGAGTGCCCGTTTTCCGCAGATCGGCTGGAATGTTACCGCCGGCAACGCCTCGCAGATCAGTGATGGTGCGGCCGCAATCCTGATTGTCAGCGAGCGCATGGCCACGAAGCTCGGCCTCAAGCCGCGCGCGCGTTTTGTCGGTTTCGACGTGATCGGCGCCAATCCGCTGGAGATGCTGACCGCGCCGATCCCCGCCACCCAGCGCGTGCTGGCAAAGACCGGCATGACGCTCGAGCAGATCGCGCACTACGAAATCAACGAGGCATTCGCCAGTGTGCCGATGGCCTGGCAGAAGACGATGAAGGCCGATGGCGCGCGCCTGAACCCGCGCGGTGGCGCGATCGCGCTAGGTCACCCGCTTGGCGCATCGGGCGTGCGGCTGATGACCACCATGCTCCATGCGCTGGAAGACAGCGGCGAGCGCTTCGGCCTGCAGTCGATGTGCGAAGCGGGCGGCATGGCGAACGCCACGATCATCGAGCGCGTCTGACGCCCATCGCAATCCCATACGAACAGGAAAAACAAGCATGAAACTCGACCAGACCATGTCCGCCGTCGTGACCGGCGGTGCCTCCGGCCTCGGCCTTGCCAGCGCCAAACGCCTTGTGGAGAAGGGTGTCAAGGTGGTGATTGCCGACATCTCGGAAGAACGTGCCGCTGCCGCGCTGGATGCACTGGGTCCCAATGCCACGTTCGTCCAGGCCGACGTCACCGATACCGACCAGATGACGCGCGTGTTCGACGCTGCAGTCGCGATGGGGCCGCTGCGTGCGCTCGTGCATTGCGCGGGGCTCGGTGGCGCGGTACGCGTGGTGGAAAAGGACGGCTCGCCGGGCTCGCTCGAAGCCTATGAGCGCGTGGTGCGGATCAACCTGATTGGCACCTTCAACGTGCTGCGTCTGGGTGCGGCACGCATGGCGACCAACGAGCCCGTCGACGGCGAGCGTGGCGCATGCGTGCTGACCGCGTCGGTGGCGGCCTACGAAGGCCAGATCGGCCAGATTCCTTACGCATCGGCCAAGGCGGGCATCGTCGGCATGACCATCGTCGCGGCACGCGATCTGGCACAGCGCATGATTCGCGTCTGCACGATCGCCCCGGGCCTGTTCGACACGCCGCTGCTGGCCCGTCTGCCCGATAACGTGAAGGCCTCGTTGGGTGCGATGGTGCCGCACCCGGCCCGCCTGGGCGCACCGGACGAGTACGCGTCCACCGCGCTGCACATCCTCGAGAATCCGATGCTCAATGGCGAGACCATCCGTCTGGATGGCGCCATCCGCATGGCCCCGCGCTAAGGAGTCGATCATGACCGACACGCTAGTCAAGGAGATCCGCGGCAACGTGATGGTGCTGACCATTAACCGCCCCGAAGCGCGCAATGCGATGGACTTCGAAACGGCCACCGCCATTGCGGCAGCGCTGGACGAACTCGATGCGCGCGACGACCTGAGCATCGCCGTGCTGACCGGTGCCGGCAACACCTTCTGTTCTGGCATGGACCTGAAGGGGTTCCTCGCCGGCAAGCGGCCCAGCATTCCGGGGCGCGGCTTTGGTGGCGTGACCGAGCGCCCGCCGCGCAAGGTGTTGATCGCCGCGGTTGAGGGCTACGCGCTGGCG
>Ga0209426_1001765_pt1 | contig 11852 bp, 14 predicted proteins | sample Deesub1362B_J571_FD_187697 | JGI IMG/M metagenome (GOLD analysis project Ga0209426, IMG submission 187697) | Deep oceanic, basalt-hosted subsurface ecosystem from Juan de Fuca Ridge flank, Pacific Ocean, CORK Borehole 1362B_J2.571 (SPAdes)... ...
CGGGTGATGGTGGTGAAATCAGCGTATCGCAGCTTCAGGGTTACGCACCGCGCCAGCTTGCCTTTCTGGCGCAGGTCACTGCCCACTCGCTCGCTGAGGTAGCGCAGCGTTGCTTTGAGGAATGAGGGGTCTCTGGTGTCTTTGGCGAAGGTGGTTTCCCGGCTGATGGACTTGGCGCCGGCTGGAGGCTCCACTTTCCGCTCATCAATGCCACTGGCGTAATTATGCAGCATCTCGCCCCAAGCGCCAAAGTGGCTTTTGAGCGTATCTAAGGGCAAGTTAGCCAGCTGCCCGATGGTGCTGACACCCAGGCCTTTTAGTATCCGCTCGCTCTTTTTGCCGACGCCGGGCAGCTTGGCTACCGGCAGCGGTTCCAGGAAAGCACGCTCCTCGCCGGCTGGTACTTCCAGTAAGCCATCTGGCTTGGCCATATCAGAGGCAATCTTGGCGACCACCTTGTTGCTGGCAATGCCCACTGAGGCGCAAAGCCCAAGCTCATCTTTGACCCGCTGTCTTATTTTTTCTGCCATTTGCTTGATTGAGCCGTGGATGGACTCAAAGCCGGTGGCGTCCAGGTAGGCTTCATCAATTCCCAGGGGCTCAAGGTAAGGGGAAAAATCAGCCAGAATACTCATGAACTTCTGCGAGGCATCCCGGTATTTGTCAAAGTTGCCTTCAATGAAGATGGCCTGAGGACAGAGGCGGCTGGCAATAGTCAGAGGCATCGCGGAGTGGACACCAAAGGCGCGGGCTTCATAGGAGGCGGCGGCAACCACGCCTCTCTGGTCAGGTCTGCCGCCGACGACCACCGGTTTGCCTTTAAGCTCCGGATTGAGCACCTGCTCCACGGAGACAAAGAAGGCGTCTAAATCAATATGCATAATCCGGCGTGCCGGTTGCTTCTCCATCCTTACATCCTGACGACCTGGATTGCCTTCAATGGACAGGCACGGGCACAATCGCCACAGCCCCGGCAGGTGGACGGGTGGAACATGGGTATTTCAGCGGGAGCCTCCTGCTTGATCAGCTTATGCGGGCAGGCTGACGCGGCAAGGCAGACCCCTTGGTTGCACTTTTCCGGCTGGCACTTATCAAAGACCAGCAGAGCCATCTTATTCGGCATGGTCCTCAGCCTGCATTGCTTTTTCTATCCTCTTTAGCTCCTCCAGCTCCTCCTCCAGCCTCTCCAGCTCCTGCCACATGGATAGCGGCACCGAATGCGCTGGCCAGCGCGCCTTTAAATCAGCCAGCTTTGCCTCAACCTCCTTTCTCTGTTCCGTAACCCTTGGCTGGCTCCTCTCTCCGCGGGAGATAAATCCTTTAACCCTGCGCTCAAAGACGCTTCTTGGCAGCAGGACGCGGCGCTGGCATTTGAGGCATTTGATCCCGATATCAGCCCCGACTCTGACCACCCGCCATTCGTAGCTGCCGCAGGGGTGCTTCTTCTTGAGGCGGACGATATCATCCAGCTTTATTTCCATAACCATACTTCACTTTATTCTCAGCGAATGAAAATCAAAATTACCAGCCCGACGATAGCTACTGTTAATGTACCTACAATCGCCGCCTGCCACCAGCGTAATTTTTGCGTGGCGGCAATGGCGATGGGGAACAATATAAGATACCATGCCACGGCGATAAATTGGTAGGCTACGGCAAAGACCTGCCCAAACCCCGGTCGGGCGATTATTTCTCGCCATTCTGCCTGACTCATCACGCCGAGGAGAAACAGAATGGTCCCAATTGTTTCCGGAATCCAGGTGACAAACGAGGGTATCGTCAGAGCAAACCCCAAGACGGCGAGGGTGCCTTCAAAGGTGCCCCTTCCCTTGAAGGCTTTGCTCATCAGATGCGCCAGGCCAGTGGCCAGTATCCAGGCCAGAAAATACACTGGCATGGCGAAGAATATCTCCCAGAAATAATAATCCTCAGCCGGGATGGCTATCCAGGCGGGAGCACTGATGTCAGCGCCGACAACCGCTAGGCCGATGATGGTCAAGGTGTACAGGACGCCGATGAGCAGGACAGCGCTAATGCCATAGGTCAGCAGCTTGGGGTCGGTGAGCAAAAGGTTGAAGGTACGCCGAGGATTAATAACGGCGCCACCAAGATAACTCCAGAATTGGCCCATTTCCTCCCCCGTTTTATCAGGACTGGCTACGGTAGTGGTTGATCTGGTCACGTAGCTCAGCGGCGGCACGGCGGGCTGCCTGAGCAAAGTCTTTTCCCCGTGAGGCATAGATAATCTGTCGTGAGGAGTTGATAAGTGTCCTCTCGCCACGGGCGTCAGCCCCGTAGCGGACGGTCGAAGCCAGGTCTCCACCCTGGGCGCCAATGCCCGGTATCAGGAGCAGCATATCAGGGTGGTGGCTGCGGATGAGCTTTAATTCTTCAGGGTAGGTGGCGCCGACCACCAGCCCAACGTTGCCGTGTGCGTTCCACTGACTTGCCTTGAGGGCGACGATTTCAAATAAGGGGCGGTGGCCACCTTCTGCCTCAGTGCGGAGAGCCTGGAAGTCAACGGCGCCGGCGTTTGAGGTCCGGCACAGGATGAATACTCCCCGGTCGTGGTACTGGATAAAGGGCTCAATTGAGTCAAAGCCGAGGTAAGGGTTCACCGTGGTCGCGTCAAAGCCGAGATTATTGAAGATGGCTTTGGCATAGGCTTTGGCCGTATTGCCGATGTCGCCCCGCTTGGCATCGCCGATCACCGGGATGTCATCAGGGATATGGGCCACGGTCTGCTTTAAGGCCTCAAGTCCTTCAGCTTCCAGAACCTCATAGAAGGCAAAGTTGAGTTTGTAGGCGCATACGAGGTCCAAGGTGGCGTCAATAATGGCTTTGTTGAATTCAAGGACGCTTACTTCATCAGGCATCCGCTCTGGGTCAGGGTCAAGGCCCACACAGAGCAGGCTCTTATTTTTTTGGGCTATCTTCGCCAGCTTTTCGCTGAAGTTCACCGGGGTCCTCCCTGAGGCTGGTCAGCCGTCACTAGGTGGTATCATATTGCGTGGTCTGGGCCTCCGGGGGCAGCATATTGCCCAGGATTTTCTGGAGGGCCATGGTATGGCTGCAGAGTCCCCAGCTGGAGAAGAAATGGCAGGAGCAGTGCCACTTTCCGTCTTTATAGCCAGTAATATATTTGTCATTCTCCCCGCGGAATTCCACCGAGAATTCGGAGAAGGTAACCCGGTCGGTCTCTTGGGCGTAGCGCTTGGCCTTTTCGATCTTGCCAATCAGGCTTGACTGCATGATTATTCCCTCCTCAACTTAAAAAGCACTGGCCTAGCCGGGCACAGTGCTTCTTTCTCCTAAATTACTTATCGCCAAATACATTTTGTTTGCGGCTCGCTTAAGCTTTCATCTATTAATTGTATCTCTTTTTGGGGGGATAAGTCTAGGCGGAAATTATGAAATAATGCGGGAAAATCAAAAAGAGTTCTTTCCATTAGTCCCATTATCAGCGAATTTGCCCCGAGCCTAGCCGATACAGTAAAATAATCTGGAGAATTTTTGCATGAGGTGACGTAGTGCCTACCTATGAGTATGAGTGTGGTAAGTGTCAGTGCCGGTTTGAGAGGAAGCAGAGCTTTGATGCTGAGCCGGTAGCCATGTGTCCGGAATGCGGGGGGAAAGCTCGCCGAGTCATTCACTCCATTCCGGTTATCTTCAAGGGCAGCGGCTTCTATATTACTGACAGCCGTCAGAGCCGCAAGCCCGGAGGGGAACTATCTAGCCAGACAAAAGAGGAAGGTAAGTAGGAGCGGTGAAAGCGCTGCTGCAGCGGGTTACGCGAGCCTCAGTCACCATTGATGGTGAGGAAGTGGGCAGGATAGGCCGGGGGCTGGTGGTTTTCCTCGGCGTCGCCAGCGGAGATACGGAGAAAGATGCGCAGTACCTGGCCCAGAAAGTGGTCAACCTGCGCATCTTTGCTGATGAAGAGGGCAAATTCAACCTTTCAGCGCTGGAGGTCAATGCCGAGCTATTGCTGGTAAGCCAGTTTACTCTTCTAGCGGATACCAGAAAGGGGCGCCGGCCAAGCTTCGTTGAGGCGGCGCCGCCAGCTCAGGCGGAAGCGCTATTTGACTATTTTGTTGAGCAGACTCGTGCCACGGGACTGAAGGTGGCGACCGGGCGCTTTCAGGCGTATATGCAGGTGGAAATCCACAATGACGGCCCGGTAACCATCATGCTGGACAGCAGCCAAAAAGCGTAAAAAATTGCCCAGCTTAAGCCAGCTTCCGGGGAGCGCATTTTTTCAGGTGAGCTTGAAGGCTTGTGGGTCAAACTCAAGGCTGATGTCCAGGGCTCTGGGGGAGTGGGTGAGCGCGCCAATGGAGATGAGGTTGACTCCAGCCTCTGCTGCCTGGCGGACGTTAGCCAGGGTAATTCCCCCTGAGGCTTCAATCTTAACCTGACCTGACAGTGAGCTCACCACGCGACGCATTTCCTCAGGGCTCATATTATCCAGCAGGATGATGTCAGCCCCGGCTTCAGCGGCGTCCGTGGCTTCCTCGGCAGTGTCAACCTCGACCTCAATGCTCATCCCTTGGGGGACGTTCTGCTTGGCTTTAGCCACGATATCCTTCAAGCTCATACCGATGGCACGCAGCGCGGCGAGGTGGTTATCTTTGACCAGGATGCCATCACCGAGGTGAAGGCGGTGGTTTCTGCCGCCACCCATGCGCACGGCAAACTTTTCCAGCACTCTGAGACCGGGGGTGGTTTTGCGGGTATCGGTGATGCTGGCGCTAAGCCCCTTGGTTCTGGCGACGTATCTCGCGGTCTGTGAGGCGATGCCGCTCAAGCGTTGCAGGAAGTTGAGGGCGGTCCGCTCGGCTTTGAGGATGCCGGTTACCCGGCCGGAAATAATGGCGATGGTATCTCCCGGCTTCACTCTGGCGCCATCTTGAATCAGTATCTCCATTTCGAGTGATGGGTCAACGCGCAAGAAGACTTTCCTGGCCACCTCAATGCCAGCAAGTACGCCTCTTTCTTTGCTCAGTAAGGAGGCTTTGCCCTTTAAGTTGGGCGGGACCAATGCCTCAGTGGTGATGTCCCCGTGACCCAAGTCTTCTGCCAGGGCAAGGTCAATGATGCTATCAATCTGTTCCTCAGGTGATGGCGCTTTATTCATCTACTGTATCCCTTAGAGGTCGTTTCGCGTGAAGACAATGTGTTTTTGCCACTGGGGGGAGCTCTGGGGAAAGTCAGAACGGAAATGCGCCCCCCGGCTCTCCTCCCGGAGAAGGGCTGCCTCGGTCATCAATCGGCCGGTCAGCACCAGGTTGTGCAGCTCATAGGAGGGGCGGTCAGTGGGTGGGGGCAGGGACTTCTGCCAGGCAGCCAGGATATCAGCGGCCTGGGTCAGGCTTTCCCGGTCGCGGATGACGCCCACTTTATCCCAGTGGAGTCTTTGCAGGGCGGAGAAGCTGGGGGCTGGCACTGACTTGGGCACCTCTCTCTGGCTGAGCACGCAGTGTAGCTCGGCGCCTTTGCGGCGCTTGGGCGCTTCCCACTTTGCTCCCTTGGCCGTTTTTTCCATAATCCGCTTGCTGAACACGACCACTTCCAGCATGGAGTTTGAAGCCAGCCGGTTGGCTCCGTGCACTCCGGTGCAGGCGGTTTCCCCGGTGGCGAACAACCCGGCGATATTGGTTTCTCCCCAGCAGTTGGTTTTGACGCCGCCCATCATGTAGTGCGCCGCCGGCGCCACCGGCACCAGCTCCTTGGTGATATCCAGGCCGTGGTCCAGGCAGAAACGGTAAATATGGGGAAAGCGGGTGGTGATAACATAGGGTGATAGGTGGGTAACATCAATGAAGACTTTGTCTGAGCCAGTTTTCTTCATCTCGTATAATATGCTGCGGGCAACTACATCGCGTGGTGCCAGGTCTCCCTGCGGGCTATAGTCAGGCATGAAGCGGTGGCCATTGATATTGCGCAGTATCCCGCCTTCGCCTCTGACCGCTTCCGAGATGAGGAAGGGGGTTACCCCGGGCAAGTGCAGCGCCGTGGGGTGAAACTGGAAGAACTCCATGTCCATAATCTCAGCCCCAACCTTAAAGGCGAGGGCGATGCCATCGCCGGTGGCGATGTCGGAGTTGGTGTTGAATTTGAAGAGCTGTCCGGCACCCCCGGTGGCCAAAATCAAATGACGGCACTCAAACTGCTCGGTGGAGCCGGTGCGGCAATCAAGCACCTTTATTCCCCTGGCGGTTTCTTTTTCCACCAGAATCTCGGTGGCCAGGGTATCTTCAAGCACCGGGATTTTGGCGGCGCGCACCCGCTTGCTCAAGGTGACTTCAATATGTTCCCCGGTGGCATCACCCCCGGCGTGCAGAATGCGGGGGACGCTGTGGGCTGCCTCCCGGGTGAGCGCAATCTCGCCGTCAAGGGTATCAAAGGGCACGCCAAGGTTGACCAGTTCGGCGATGCGGGCGGGGGCTTCATTGACCAGGATACGCACCGCCTCTTCATCACACAGCCCATCGCCGGCGGCGATGGTATCTTTGAAATGAAGCTCGGGGGAGTCATCCCGGCCGATGGCGGCGGCAATACCTCCCTGGGCGTGTTTGGTATTGCAGTCATCAATGCTGCCTTTGGTGATCACCAGCACGCTGCCCTGCTCTTTGGCTAGCAGGGCGGTGTACAGCCCGGCGATGCCACTGCCCACGATGATATAGTCATAGTAGTTCATTTGGTTATCCGGCAGCTTCGGTCTTCAAGTGAAGCTTACTATTGTTCTTCCCGGCGGCCAAGGACGCTGCTTCTGGCTACCCTGATGGTGGCTCCTGATTCCACCTTGATAACGATGCTATCATCGCTCAGGCTTTCCACCACTCCGTAAATTCCGCCGGCGGTGATTACCTTGTCACCCCTCTGCAGCTCCTGCATCAGCTGCTCATGCTCTTTCTGCCGTTTGCGCTGCGGGCGGATGATGAGAAAGTAGAAGACGCCGAAAATGAGCGCCAGGAAGATGAGAATCGTCCAGTCAAAGCCGCCCTCTTCACCCCCTTCGGGTGGAACACAGCCACTGATGAAGACCAGCAGAGCAATAAGCCAGCCAACCAGTATTCCCAGATTCAACATTTTACCTCCTTTTTCAGTTTGATAACCTGCCCTGAAGCGACCAGGGACTTGTCTTTTCTATCTTGATATTGACTAGCTTTCCTAGGTAGTCACCATTGCCGCTAAAAAAGACCAGTTTGCCAGTGCGGGTGCGGCCCTGCCACTTGCCTTTCGTCTTCCCTTCGACCAGGATTTCAACTGTCTTATCCAGTAGCTGGGCATTGATTTCCGCAGCGATTTGCTCCTGGAGCTGCTCAATGGTGTTCAGGCGTGCTTTCTTCTCCGCGGGGGGAACATTATCCTCAAGCTCCCTGGCAGCGCTGGTTCCCGGCCTCGGGGAGTAGATAGCCGCGTGCACCGTGTCAAATCTCAGCTCGGAAAGCAGCTTTACCGTTTGCTGAAACTGTAGGTCAGTCTCGGAAGGAAAGCCAACGATGACATCGGTGCTCAAAGCTACCCCCGGGATTCGGTCTCTTATTTTGCTGACCAGCTCCCGGTATTGCGCCGCCGTGTAGCCGCGTCGCATCGCCCTGAGGATGGCGTCATCGCCAGCCTGAACCGGAAGGCTTATCTGCTCGCAGACTTTATCCAGGCGGGCTATGGCTTCAATGAGTTTATCGCTCATGTCCTTGGGATGATTGGTGAGAAAGCGTATCCGCACTAGCCCCTCTATGGAATTTAGCTCACTTAACAGGTCAGCCAGGTCAGGTTTATCCGGCAGGTCATGCCCGTAGGAATCCACATTCTGTCCCAGCAGGGTAACCTCTTTCACCCCGCGGCGCACCAGCTCCCTGACTTCACAGACGATTTCTGATACCGGCCGGCTTCTCTCCCGGCCGCGGCGGTAGGGGACAATGCAGTAGGAACAGAAGTTATCACAGCCCTGCATGATGGGGACGAAGGTGCTGGGAGAGGGGCGCTGAGGCAGGCTCAGCGTTGCCCCGGGTTTTTCCAGCCACGGGGGCAGGTCTCCTGGCTTGAAGAGGTAGTCAATGTGGGGGAAGGTTTTTTTAAGCTGGTCAGCCTGGGAGTCCACCAGGCAGCCGGTAACCGCCAGAGTGGCGCTGGGGTGCGCCTTTTTCAGCGGCTTGAGTGACTTGAGCTTATTGATGACGCGGTTCTCGGCGCTCTGGCGCACCACGCAGCTATTGAGCACAATGATATCGGCATCCTCGGCGGTATCCGTCGGCTGGTAGCCCAGCTGCTCCAGATAACTGCCCAGCCGCTCTGATTCCGCCTTGTTCATCTGACAGCCGATAGTCCAGATATAGTAGTGGGGCATATTTTGTCTGCTGCTCATTCTAAAATCTTGCTCCCCATTATACCCAAAACACCGCCAATAATGACACCTAGAATTGCCAATACCCAGGGCCTCATATCAAAAATAATCTCTAAATAAAATATTACCCCTTTTCAGGGGCATGTGTCACTTGTATCTGGCGGAGGGAGTGGGATTCGAACCCACGACCCCGGTTTCCCAGGGTAAGCGCTTAGCAGGCGCCCGCACTAGACCACTATGCGATCCCTCCGCACTCCCTCACAAATATCTTCTATAATATATTTTACTATATCATAACCATTTGTTTTGCTCAAATCTATTTTGGGTGTTTTTAAACGCGCATATGTTTTCAAAGCGCGGAGAATCCGGGGGAGTGAGGTCAATAAGCAGTAATCTTTGGCAGGCTTTCCTATTTGATGGCTCTGCCCGGCTGTGCTATGATGATGAGCGCGAAAATGGCTAGGGAAATCGGCGTTATCATTGAAGAAGACTTTGCCGGATGCCCGGAGGCAGACTGGCTGCGGGGTATCGCAGAGCAGGTGCTCATCGCGCAGGGCGTTGGCCCTGATGCGGAGCTTGGCCTGGTTATCACCACTCAGGAAAGGGTGCAGGAGCTGAACCGGAGCTACCGGGGGGAGGATAGGCCCACGGATGTCCTGGCCTTCTACATGACGTCCCCTGTGGAAGAGGCTGAGGCTGACTTCGTTGCACCTCCCGATGGGGTGCTCCGTCTTGGCGAGGTCATTATCTCCTATCCTCAGGCGGTGGTGCAGGCGCAGGAGCAGCAGCATTCGGTAAAGAGGGAGCTGGCCATCCTGATTATCCACGGGGTGCTTCATCTCCTGGGTTATGACCATGATGAGCCGGAACGTGAGCGCCAGATGAGAGCGAGAGAACAGGAAATTTTGAGCGAGCTTGCGGTGGACTAAATAGCTACCTAGCGCCCGGGTTGAGACCTATCATCCGGTTCCAGCGGATTCCTGAGTGGGGCGATTGTGAAGACCAGGATTATGGCAATAGTAGCCATTCCAGCCAGCAGTAACCAGATTATCTGGTAGCTGCCCCAGTTATCATATGACCATCCGGCTGCGGCTGGGCCTATTATGCCTCCTATGGTGCCGATGCCTTCCATCAGGCCGTAAATGCTGCCGAAATTGGCTCTGCCAAAGTGCTCTCTCCCCAGTGCTGGCAGGAGCGCGTTGCTGCCCCCGTAGCCGATGCCCAGCAGAACCAGGAAAGGAACAAGTAACCAGATACTCAGAGTGGAGGCATAGGCGAAACAGAGCACGCCGACACCTATCATGATAAAGCTCGCGGTAGCCGCCAGCCTTCTGCTGAATTTATCGCCCAGCCAGCCAAAACCAAGGCGACCGAAGATACTCATCAGCGGGATTACCGTAGCCACCAGGCTGGATTGGGAGCGGTTAATGCCGATGCTGCTGAGATAAGGCATGACGTGGGTGATTATAGCCGCAATTGTCATCATATGATACATTCGTGCCAAGGCTAGACGCCAGAATACTCCGCTCTTGAGTGCTTGCTTTGCTCTTACCTCAACCTCGGCAGTTTGCCAGGGAGCAGACTCATCAATGCCTGCTGCTGTGCCTTGTTTCTGACCATCCGGAAAGTAACCATATTGCTCGGGCTTATGTCGAAATAAGAGCGACAGCGGCAAAATCATAACCAGCATGCTCCAGGCGAGGATGGTTAACGCGGTGCGCCAGTCATACACCGCAATGAGCCTGACTATTACCGGGATCAGCAGGCCGCTGAAGCCAAAGCCGGCGATGGCTATGCCGCTCGCTGTCCCCATCTTCCTCCGAAACCAGTTTGCGATCGCCGTCAGCAGCACGGTCACGGTGCAGGCACTCACGCCTATGGCAAGCAAGGCGAAGGCTCCGTAAAACATGATGAGAGACCTGGTGGAGCTGAGGAGAAGCAGCCCCACCGCCGTGATAAGAATGCCACCGAATATAAGTCTCTTGGGGCCCCAGCGGTCAGCAAGTATACCCACGAATGGTGAGAGGAGGCCAATCTCCAAGCCGCGCAGAGAAGCAGCCAGTGAGATTTGCGTGTAGCTCCAGCCCATCTCGTTTGCGATGGGCTCAAAGAAGGCAGTGAACCCGTAAAATACCACCCCGCCTACGAAGAAGGCGATAAGGAAAGATGCTCCAGCGATCCACCAGCCGTAAAATATCTTAAATGGATTCCTGTTCCATATCATTTAATAAAGTGACCTCATGGAATCCGGAGGTCTGAGCGCTTTAAGTGAGGAGCTTTCCCCCCAGAGTGCATCAATATGATAGCTAAATGCTAGCACTTTGTTTGTGTCGTGCGCAATGCTTTTCAGGTTGGATAGCCGCGGTGCTTACCGGCGGGCGGCTCCGATAAGCTCGGCTATATCCTTTATCCCCTCTTTTCGCATGAACTCTTCTATTCCTTCCAGAACATCTAGGGGAGCGCGAGGGTTGCTGAAGCTGGCGGTGCCTACCTGAATGGCACTGGCTCCCGCCATGATGAACTCGATGGCATCGCGGCTGCTAGTGATGCCACCGCAGCCGATGATGGGCACCTCCACAGCATTTGCCACCTCATAGACCATGGCCAGCGCTATCGGCTTTATCGCTGGGCCGGAGAGTCCCCCGGTTTTATTGCCCAGTAGCGGCCGGCGCGTCGTGATATCAATCGCCATACCTCGCATCGTGTTGATCAGGGATATGGCATCGGCACCAGCTTCAGCCACTGCCAGAGCCACTTTCACGATTTCTCCAGTATTGGGGGTTAGCTTGACTATTATCGGGAGAGAGGTGGCGGCTTTGACCGCGGCGGTCACCCGGGCGGCTGAGGCGGGACTAGTGCCAAACTCAGCGCCGCCCGCCTTGACATTTGGGCAGCTGATGTTTACCTCAAGGCCGCTTATCCCGGCGGCACCGTCAAGCTCGTGAGCTAGCTGAGCGTAATCATCAATTGTTTCCCCGGCAATATTGACAATAACCGGCACGCGCCAGCCCGCCCAAACCGGCGCCTTATCTTCGAGCAGGGCTTTGACGCCGATATTCTGCAAACCAATTGAGTTGAGCAGGCCGGAGGCAGTTTCAACCAGCCGTGGCTGGGGATTTCCCTCTCTGGGCTCAAGCGTGGTCCCTTTGCAGACGATAGCGCCCAGCCTCTGGATATCAAAAAGGTGGCTGTATTCGGTACCATAGCCGAAGGTGCCGGCAGCGGTCATCACCGGGTTGGCCAGGCGCAGGCCTGGCTTGTGTTCCGGGGCTAGCTCGACGGAAAGGTTCATTCTTACCGATGATTATAGGGTATATATTCGGGGGAGGCAAATAAAGTGGCTTGGTCAGGCGGCGTTGGTTGGCTGGCTATATTCTCTGGCCTTGTTGCGGCGCAGTCTGGCGATGCCGAAGGAGATGAAGAGCGCTGTGCCGCTGACCAGGATAATGGTCGCCCCGGAGGCCAAATCAAGCAGATAGGAAAGCCACAGGCCACCGAGGGT
>Ga0209426_1001766_pt1 | contig 11850 bp, 9 predicted proteins | sample Deesub1362B_J571_FD_187697 | JGI IMG/M metagenome (GOLD analysis project Ga0209426, IMG submission 187697) | Deep oceanic, basalt-hosted subsurface ecosystem from Juan de Fuca Ridge flank, Pacific Ocean, CORK Borehole 1362B_J2.571 (SPAdes)... ...
TCGTGGCGTCCACCCCGAACGCCGTGGCGACCGCCTTCCTCGATTGACCTTCATCCAACACACGCCGCACCACCTCGGCTCGACTGTGCGCTGTCAGACGGGCATTCTTGTGCACGTTCATCCGGTCTTCTCCCGAGACTCTGTCGCTTCGCAACCACAGCTTCTCGGGTCCGGACCGGATGGACAACCTATTGAGAGCTCACATCTAGAGCCTGTCCGCTTCAAATGGAACCATTTGAAGCGGATAAATAGTCTCTAGATTCAGATATTTAGAGCGCGTTCGAGCGGTTTAACCGCTCACACTTGAACCTAACGCGCTCTAGTCATCGAGATGAGCGATCAGGCCGCGACGGTGAGATGGCCGGTCGAGTCGATGTACGGGCTCGGGGGCTTGTCGCCGCCGTCGCCAAAGGCGATGCGCGAGAGGCCAATATCATGCTGGGCCACCGACAGATGCTTGTGAGTGGTCACGATGCCTTCGCGCGCTCTGGCTAGAGCCTGCATCGTCTGAACAGCAGCCATCAGCGCGTCCTGACCGATGATCGCCGAGAGGTTGGCGTCCTGACGGGTCGCGGGCATCAGGCCGGCCAGGGCGGCGGTCTGGGTGATCGCGGCGTCGATGGCCTTTTCCGCGGCGAAAAGGGCCTCGGCCACGGTTTCGGCGGCGAGACGGCGTTCCTTGAGCATGCGTTCTCTCCTCGCGCGCGGCCAGCCCGCCGGCGCGTTGCTAAGGGTTTGATGTTCCGAGAAGCGATCGCGCCTGCCCCAGCGGCGCGACGATCAGGTCACAGAAGGCCTTCCAGCGCGTGGAGCCCCGCCAGGATCGATCCGAACGCCAGGGCGGTCAGAACCATCACGGCGGCGATGAAGGCCAGCCGGAGCGGAAGGCTCAGTCGATTAGGTCGACCCCATCCAAGTCCGGCGAAGAGCTGTCGGAGTCCGACAGGAACGTCTCGTCCATCACCGCGCTGGCGATGCAGAGGATCTCCCGCAGCACCAGTTCCGAAGGCTTGAACGGGGCCTGCTTGCGCGTGGCCTCCACCAGATCGCGCACCATCGCCGCGCCCGTCGGGGAGACCGAAAGGCTCGTCAATTGGCGCTCCAGCTCGCCCCAGGTGATCGGGGGCAACAGCTCGGCCGTGTTCAGGCGGGGCCAGTCGTTCTGGAAGTTGATCACGTCCTGACGAATGTGGGTCACCCGGCCGATCGCGTCCTTCTGATACGGAGTAAGTTCCTGCACGGTAAGCTCCTTGCTCAACGCCGTCAGGAGACCGTGACAGGGGGGGATCGCCTAGCCGGGCCGGATCGGACCCCGACGCGATCGGAGGGGGGGACCCCGACGGGACGCCCGGCCCGGGCGCGGCGTCGCGCGATCCCCGATCGAACAGCCGGCGGGCGGCGTCGTAGCGATCGGCGGCGCCCAGGCGGCGGCGGGCCTTGTCCAGGTGCCAGTCGACCGTGTGCTTGGACAGGCCCAATTCCCGGGCGATTTCCTTGGAGCTCATGTGCCGATCGACGAGTCGGAGGCATTCGCGCTCACGCTCGGTGAGGCGGTCTAGGTCGTCGACCTGATCCGTCAGTGAAGGATCGCCCTTGCCCATCGGCGGAACCTTATGCGAACCCGAGGCTTCGACAAGCCGTTGAAACATTAAACCCGCGCTACGGATTCGCGAGGCGCGTCGTCAGAGGCGAGCGTCGGCCTCGGCCTCCGGGAGGCGGATCTAAAGGTTTTGATAACGCTATCTTTAGGATCGCGCGAAGAGGCGTTTTGTCGCGGATAAGGCGTTCTTGGAGCCCGACCTCAACCCCCGCGTCGGGCGGCTTCGGACTCGGTGGCGGGCGAGGCCGCGCGGATCAGTTCCAACACGTCGACGATGATCGCGCGCATGGCGGTCTGGGCCCTGTCGGCGTCGCGGGCGATGATCGCCTCGGCCACGTCCTCGTGCGACGGGATCGAGGCGGTGCGGCCCTTGATGCGGTTGGTGAAGCGGATCGAGATGCGCAGGGCCGTGTTCACCAACTCGTGCAGCTCGCGATAGAAGGGGTTCTTGGTCGCGTTCAGGATGGCGATGTGGAAGGCGATGTCGGCCGACAGCGGGTCGTCCTCGCCCTCGGCGGCGGCCTCCATCCGGCGCAGGCCCTTGCGGATCTCCTCCAGCCCCGCCTCGTCGGCGTTGCGCGCGGCCAGGGCGGCGGCGGCCGGCTCGATCCCCAGGCGCATCTCGGTGAAGTCGGCCAGCAGGCGCAGGGAGAACTTGCGCTCCAGCAGCCAGCGCAGCACGTCGGGGTCGAGCATGTTCCACTCGGCCTCGGGCTCCACCACCGTACCGTGGCGCGGCCGGGCGCTGAGCAGGCCCTTGGCGGTCAGCATCTTGACCGCCTCGCGCGTCACGGTGCGGCTGGCGCCGAACTGCTTGGACAGCTCCCCCTCGGTCGGAAAGCCCACCTGGGCGTATTCGCCGGTCACGATGGCCTGACCGAGTTGCTCGACCAGTCCGTAGGTCAAGCTCAAGCCGGGCTGGGTCCGCATCGGCGACTCTTCTTCCTTCTCACGACGACGCGGGCGTCGCCACGCATCGAGATTGCTCCGCTGGCCAACGAAGCGGTTCGGCCGACTACAGCCGCGCCGCGCCGTTTCGGCAAGTGCCGTTCGCCGAGCGCGTTCTTGTCATGGACCGTGAGTCTGGATCGCGATCAACCCTGGCGCCAGGCGGCGACCAGGGCCGCCGCGCGCTGGCCGACCTCGGCCGCGGTGTAGCCGGGGCGATAGAGTTCCCCGCCGACGCCGACGCCCGCCACGCCGACCGCGCGCCAGGGCTCCAGATTGGCCGCGCCGACCCCGCCGACGGCGTAGACCAGCACGTCCTTGGGCAGCACGTCCTTGACCGCCTTGATGTGGCCCGGGCCGAACGTGCCGGCCGGGAACAGCTTCAGGGCCTTGGCCCCGGCCTTCACCGCCGCGAGGGCCTCGGTGGGGGTGGCGAAGCCGGGCATGGCCGTCAGGCCCAGCGCGACGGCGCGGCGGATGACGTCCGGATCGACGTTCGGAGTCACGATTAGCTTGCCGCCGACCTTGGCCACGTCGTCGACGGCCTCGGCCGACAGCACCGTGCCGGCCCCGCACAGGGCCTTGTCGCCGAAGGCCGCGCACAGCTTCTCGATGCTGACCAGGGGGTCGGGCGAGTTCAGCGGCACCTCGATGGCCTGGACGCCGGCGTCGACCAGGGCGGCGGCGATGTCGAGGATCTCGTCCGGCTTCACGCCGCGCAGGATGGCCACGATGGGGGGAGGATTGGACATGTTACGCTTCCCGCGACTTGGAGATCGCCGCCAGTCCGGCGAGGACGGCCGCGTCGCCATCGACGGTCGCGGCCTGGACCCCGGCCTGGGCCAGGGCTTGCACATAGAGATCACAGAGGCCGCCGGCGCCGATCACGGTCACCGCGTCCATCGGTCCGAACCAGCCGCGGGCGGCGGCCACGTCGGCCCCGACCAGCAGGCCCGACAGGTAGCCCATGGCGTCGGCCGGGCTCATGCCGTCCAGCAGCTGGCGGGCGCGGGTCTCGAACATCAGGTGGGTCAGGCGCGCCGCGCCGTGCTCGGCGACGCGGGCCAGGCCGCGCGCGAAACCCTCGGCCGAGCCGTCGACCCGCGCTCCGCCGCCGGCGGCCAGGGTCGAGTGCTGCTTCAGCAGGGCGAAGGTCTCGCCGACCGGGGCGGTGACGAAGCCCGCGACCTTGCCGTCCTCGACCACGGTCCACTTGTTGTGGGTGCCGGGCAGGACCAGCAGATGGCGGCCGGTCTTCAGGGCCAGGTTCAGCGAAAGGGCGCCGAAGACCTGGGTCTCCTCGCCGCGCATGACGTCGGGGCCGCCCAGCGGGTTCACGCACGAGAGGCCCGGGACCAGCGTCACCGGCAGGCCGTCGGCCTCGAAGTTCAGCGCCTTGTCGGCGACGTCGGCGACGCCGGCCGGGCAGGGGGCGTAGGCCGCCTCGCGCCAGCCGATCCGCGAACCGACCATGCCGCACATCACCGCGCGGGCCGGGTTGGCCTCGCGCCAGTCGCCGACCAGATCCAGGAAGGTCTTCTCCGGCGTGTCGGTCAGGGCCGAGACGCCGGGGCCGTCGCGCCGGTGGATCACCGCCTTGCCCTGGCGCAGCCATAGCCGCAGGCGCGAGGTGCCCCAGTCGCCGACGATGACCACGTCCTGGTCCATCAGTGGCTTTCGCGGGTGACGACCGAGCCCGACGACCCGACCAGGAAGTCCAGGTCCGCGCCCTGGTCGGCCTGCAGCACGTGGTCGACATAGAGCTTGGCGTAGCCGCGCGTATAGGTCGGGGCCGGGCGGTTGGCGCGCCAGGCGGCCAGGCGGCTGTCCAGTTCCTCGGCGCCGATCGCCAGGGTCAGGGCGCGCGAGGGGCCGTCGAACACGATCTCGTCGCCGCTCCGGACCACGGCCAGCGGGCCGCCGGCGTCCGCCTCGGGCGAGACGTGCAGGATCACCGCGCCATAGGCGGTGCCGCTCATCCGCGCGTCGCTGATGCGCAGCATGTCCTTGACGCCCTTTTCGAGCAGCTTTTGAGGCAGCGGCATGTTGCCGACTTCCGGCATCCCCGGATAGCCCTTGGGGCCGCAGCCCTTGAGCACCAGGATCGAGGTCTCGTCGACGTCGAGGTCCGGATCGTCGATGCGGGCGCGGAAGTCCTCGATGCTCTCGAACACCACGGCCTTGCCGCGATGGCTCAGCAGGTGCGGGCTGGCCGCGCTGGGCTTCATCACCGCCCCGCCGGGCGCCAGGTTGCCGCGCAGCACCCAGATGCCGCTGTCGGGCTTCACCGGGGCGTCCATCGTGCGGATGACCTCGGCGTTGAACACCTCGGCGCTCTCGTACTGCGCGCCGATGCGGTGGCCGGCGACGGTCGGGGCCTCGGGATGCAGAAGCTTTTCCAGCTGCTTCATCACCGCCGGCAGGCCGCCGGCATAGTGCAGGTCCTCCATCAGGAAGCGGCCCGACGGCTGCAGGTCGACCAGCAGCGGCACGTCGCGCGACAGGCGGTCGAAGTCCTCGAGCTCCAGCGTCACGCCCAGGCGTCCGGCCAGGGCCAGCAGGTGGACGACGGCGTTGGTCGAGCCGCCGATCGCGGCGTGGACGCGCAGGGCGTTCTCGAACGCGGCGCGGGTGGCGACCTGGGACAACGTCCGGCCTTCCTTGACCATCCGCACGATCGTGCGGCCGGTCTCGTGCGACAGGGCCCGGCGACGGGCGTCCACGGCGGGGATGCTGGCGTTGTAGGGCAGGGACAGGCCCATGGCCTCGATGATCGCGGCCATGGTCGAGGCCGTGCCCATCGTCATGCAGGTGCCCGGCGAGCGGCTCATGCCGCTCTCGGCCGACATGAAGTCGGCCAGGGTCATCTCGCCGGCGCGGACGGCTTCGGAGAACTTCCAGACGTCGGTGCCCGAGCCGATGTCCTTGCCCCGGAACTTGCCGTTCAGCATCGGGCCCGACGAGACGACGATGGTGGGCAGGTCGACGCTGGCCGCGCCCATCAGCTGGCCCGGCGTGGTCTTGTCGCAGCCGCCCAGCAGCACGACGCCGTCGATCGGATTGCCCCGGATCGACTCCTCGACCTCCATGGCCAGCAGGTTGCGGAACAGCATGGCCGTCGGCCGCATCTGGGTCTCGCCCAGCGACATGGCCGGGAACTCCAGCGGCAGGCCGCCGGCTTCCCAGACGCCGCGCTTCACGTGCTCGGCGATCTCGCGCAGGTGCGCGTTGCAGGGGGTGATCTCGGACCAGGTGTTGCAGATGCCGATCACCGGACGGCCGTCGAACACGTCGTCGGGCAGACCCTGGCTCTTCATCCACGATCGGTGGATGAAACCGTCCCGATCCAGCTTGCCGTATGTGCCGCCGCTGCGCAGGCGCTTGCCCGCGTTCTCGTCGCTCATGACCGTCCCTAACGCGGCCCGAAGGCCTGCCTTTGCTTACGACCGCGTCATTTATAGTATAATAAGTACCTATGCAACGGCGGGCGCGGGGAAACGCCGGCTAGAAGCTGTCCACCCGCGCTTCCCAGGGGCGGCTCACGCCCGCCGCCGCGTCCAGGCCGCCGACGATCCAGCGCCGCGTGTCGACCGGGTCGATCACCGCGTCGATCTCCAGCGCCGCGGCCATGCTGGTCGCCTTGCCGGCCGCGTAGAGCCGCGCCACCAGCTGGTCGTAGAGCGCCTTTTGCTTGACCGGATCGCTCTCCGCCTCCAGCTCCTTGCGATAGCCCAGCTTGACCGCGCCCTCCAGGCCCATGCCGCCGAACTCGCCGGTCGGCCAGGCGGCGATGAAGGCCGGGGCGTGGAACGACCCGCCCGCCATGGCCTGGGCGCCCAGGCCATAGCCCTTGCGCGTCACCACGGTGAACAGCGGCGAGCGCAGCTTGGCGCCGGCGATGAACTGGCGGCTGACGCGCCGCACGGCGGCGGCGTCCTCGCTGTCGGGACCCACCATGAAGCCGGGCGTGTCGCACAGGCTCAGCACCGGCAGGGCGAAGGCGTCGCATAGCTGCAGGAACCGGGCGGCCTTCTCGGCCCCCTCGCAGTCGATGGCGCCGCCCAGGTGGCGCGGATCGTTGGCGATCAGGCCCATCGGCCGGCCCTCGATCCGGATCAGGCCCGTGACCATGCCGGCCGCGAAGCCGCCCCGCAGCTCGAGGAACGAGCCCTCGTCGACCAGGATCTCGATCAGGGCGCGGACGTCATAGACGCGCAGCCGGTTCTCGGGGATCGCGCTTCGCAGCCGCCGCTGGTCCGGCGCGGTCCAGCTGGGCAATGCGCCCTGGAAATAGGACAGCGCCCGCTTGGCCAGCCGCGTGGCGTGGGCTTCGTCGTCGGCCAGGATGTCGATGACCCCGTTCTTCCACTGGTGGTCCGAGGGGCCGATCTGCTCGGGCTTGAACACCCCCAGGCCGCCGCCCTCGATCATCGCCGGGCCGCCCATGCCGAGGTTGCTGCCCCGGGTGGCGATGATGATCTCCGAAAGCCCGGCGATGGCGGCGTTGCCGGCGAAGCAGCGGCCGGCGACGATGGCGATCTTGGGGACCAGGCCCGACAGCTGGGCGAAGCTTCGGAACGTCGGCACGTCCAGGCCCGCCAAGGCGGTGGTGTCGGTGTCGCCCGGCCGTCCGCCGCCGCCTTCCGCGAACCAGACCACCGGCAGGCGCTGGTCGGCGATGATGCTCATCAGCCGGTCGGACTTCCTGTGGTTCATCGCCCCCTGCGTGCCGGCCAGCACGGTGAAGTCGTAGGCCAAGGCGGCGGTGCGCGCCTTGTCCGGCGGGAACAGGGCGCCGTTGACGGTCCCGATCCCGGTGATCAGGCCGTCGGCCGGGGTGTTGGCGATCAGGTCCTCGGTCGAGCGCCGCCGCTTCTGGGCCGCGATGGCCAGGGCGCCGTATTCCAGGAAGCTGCCCGGATCGACCAGGTCGTCGATGTTCTCGCGCGCCGTGCGATGGCCGGTCTTGCGGCGCTTGGCGACCGCGTCGGGGCGGGCCTCGTCGAGGGTGTGGCGGTGACGGGCGACGACCTCGGCGAGGTCGGGGCGGATCGCGTCCAGGTCCTCGGCGACCGTCTCGACGGCCGCGCCGCCCTCGACCGCCATCGGCTCCAGGAAGACCAGAGGCTGGCCTTCGGCGACCGCCTGGCCGGGCGCGGCGGCGATCCTCAGCACCCGGCCGCCCGAGGGGGCGTTGACCAGGTGCTCCATCTTCATGGCCTCCAGCACCGCCAGCGCCTGGCCGGGCCGGACGAGCTCGCCCTCGGAGACGGCGATCGACCCGACCGTGGCCGACAGCGGGGCGGCGGCGGCGACCGCGCCGTCCAGGGTCTCGAACGCCGGGCCGGGGTCGTCCTCCGACAAGCCCGCGACCAGCTCGGCCGCGTGGTCCTCGATGAAGCGGGTTGTGGGGTTGTCCGGCGCCGCCGCCAGGATCGCCCGGATCAGCGGCGCGGTGGTCGCGACGCCGCCGACGCGGAACTCGGCCAGCGCCCGGTCCAGCCGGTTCGAGGCTTCGGTGAAAGTTCGCCCACGGACGATGACCTTGGCCAGCAGGCTGTCATAGGCCGTCCCGACGCTCAGACCCGCCGCGCCGGCCGCGTCGACCCGCACGCCCGGACCGCCCGGCGGGACCCAGGCGGTGATCGTTCCGCTGGACGGCTTGACCACGCCCTCGGCGGTCAGGGTCTCGGCGTTGACCCGCGCCTGGATGGCCACGCCGAAGGCGGCCGGCGCGTCGGCGAGGCCCAGGTCGGACAGGCGGGCGCCGGCCGCCAGGTCGAATTGCAGCCGCGCCAGGTCCAGGCCCGTGACCTCCTCGGTCACCGTGTGCTCGACCTGGAGCCGGGGATTGACCTCGATGAAGAAGGCCTCGTCCGTATCGGCGTCGATTAGGAACTCGACCGTGGCCAGGCCCCGATAGCCGGCGCACAGCCGCTCGGACCACCCGGCCAGGGCCGCGCGCTGGTTGGCCTCCAGGGCGGCCGGGGCGATCTCGACCAGTTTCTGGTTGCGGCGTTGCAGCGAGCAGTCGCGATCGCCCAGGGCCAGGACCTCGGCGCCGTCGCCGACGATCTGCACCTCGACGTGGCGGGCCCGCTCGATCCGCCGCTCGGCATAGAGGCCGCCGTCGCCGAACGCGGCCTCGGCCTCGCGGGCGCAGGCGGCGAAGGCGGCGTCCAGCTCGCCGGGATCCAGCACGGCCCGCATCCCGCGCCCGCCGCCGCCGGCCCGGGCCTTCAGCATGATCGCGCCGTGCGCGGCCTGGAAGGCGCGGGCCTCGTCCAGGCCGATCGTCCCGGTGCCGGGGATCAGCGGCAGGCCGCGCTCGGCCGCCAGCGCCCGGGCCCTGGCCTTGTCGCCGAAGGTCTCCAGGTGCTCGGGCGAGGGGCCGACGAAGACGACGCCGGCCTCGGCGCAGGCCCGCGCCAGGGCGGGGTTCTCGGACAGGAAGCCATAGCCGGGATGCAGGGCGTCGCAGCCCTCGGCCCGGGCGATGGCGACGACGGCGGCGATGTCCAGATAGGCGCGCGCCCCCGCGCCCGGCAGGGCGACGGCGCGGTCGGCGGCGGCGACGTGCGGGCTGTCGGCGTCGTCGGTGGCGTACAGGGCCACGCTTGCGATCCCGGCCTCCGCCGCCGCGCGGGCGATGCGGATGGCGATTTCGCCGCGATTGGCGATCAGGACGCGGGACAGCAACATCGGGGCTTCCTTGGGAAGGCGCTTCATACGGTCGTTTGACGCACCTTCGCCTGTCCCGCCGATCCCGCCAAGGCTTGACTCTCCGGTCGGGGAAGATCAGAACAAAAGTGGAACATGGAGTGGAGGATGGCCGGATCGCGCGAGGCGCGTCTTGCGGCCCTGAGAGGCCGGATCGCCGCGATCGAAGCGGGGACTCGGACTCCGACTCCGGTCCTGCCGTTCGGCGATCCGGCCATCGACGGCTGCTTCCCCGGCGGCGGCCTGCCGCTGGGCGGCTGGCACGAGGTGACGGGGGCGGGGCTGGAGGACGAGACCGGCGCCGCGCCGGCGGCCTTCGTGAGCCTGCTGCTGCGGTCTCTGTTCTCCACGGGGGTCAAGACCGGGGCCATCGTCTGGGTGGCGCGGCGCGACGATCTCTTCGCGCCGGGCCTGGCGGGCCTCGGCTTCCCGGCCGGACGGCTGATCCAGGTTCGCGCCCGCGACGAGGCCGAGACCCTGTCGGTGCTGGAGGACGCGCTGTCCACGCAGGGGGTCGCCGCCGCCGTCGGCGAGGCCGAGGCGCCGGACCTGACCGCCGGCCGCCGCCTGCAACTGGCCTGCGAGCGGCGGGGCGGCTTCGGCGTGGTGCTGCACCGGCGGCCCTATGGCGGCCGGGCGGGCCAGGGCGGGGCCGTGTCCGGCTCGGCCTCGTTCAGCCGCTGGCGGATCGCCCCGTCGCCCACGCCGCCGCCGCCGGACGATATCGGCCTGGGCCCGCCGCGCTGGCGGGTCGAACTGGAACGCTGCCGGGGCGGACGTCCCGGCGCCTGGATCTTGGAGTCGTCGGATGCCGCGCATCCTTTCCGTCTGGTGTCCCCACTGGCCGATCACGACATGGCGCCGGCGGAACCCGGGCTACGCCGGGTCGGATAAGGGATCCTCCCCCGCGACGCGGGGGAGGTGGCCCGGAGGGCCGGAGGGGGCCAGCCCGGCCGATCTCCAGCTAGCCCCCTCAGCCGCTTCGCGACAGCTCCCCCGCATCGCGGGGGAGCATCCATCCGCGCCCCCCCTCGCCCTCTTGGCCACCGAAGGCGGAACGCGCCGGCTGGCCGCCATCGACGAGGCCGCCCGCGCCCTGGGTCTTTTCGCTGGCCAGAAGGCCGCCGACGCCCTGGCCCTGGTCCCGAACCTGGCGACCTTCGACCACGATCCGGCCGCCGACCGCGCGGCGCTGGAGGCCCTGTGCGACTGGTGCGTCCGCTTCTCGCCGGCCGTGGCCATCGACGGGCGCGACGGCCTGTTCCTCGACATCACCGGGACCGACCACCTGTGGGGCGGGGAGGCGGCGATGCTGGTCGACCTCGCGGCGCGGCTGGCCCGCTGGGGCGTGCCGGCGCGGGCGGCGATCGCCGACACGGCCGGCGCGGCCTGGGCCCTGGCCCGCCACGGCGACGACCTTTCCATCGCGCCGCCGGGCCAGCAGCGGGCGGCGATCCAGGACCTGCCGGTGGCGGCCCTGCGGCTGGAGGACGCCGCCGAGGCGCAGCTGCCGCGCCTGGGCCTGCATCGCGTCGGCCAGTTGCTGGCCCTGCCGCGCGCCCAGCTGGCCAAGCGCTTCGGGCTGGCGACGACGCGCCGCCTCGACCAGGCCCTGGGCCTGGCCGCCGAGGCCCTGACCTTCCGCCGCCCGGCCAGCCCCTGGTTCGACCGCCTGGCCTTCCTCGAGCCGATCAGCGCGCCCGAGGACCTGGCTCGCGCGGCCGGCGACGCCCTGGCCCTGATCTGTCGACGGCTGGAGGCCGAGGGGCGCGGGGCCAAGCGGTTCGAGGTGACGTTCCATCGCCTGGACGGCCGGGCCTATCCGGCGCGCGCGGGCCTGGCCCGGATCGGTCGCGACGCCGCGCGGCTGACCCGCCTGATCGTTCCCAAGCTGGATACCATCGATCCTGGCTTCGGGATCGAGGTGGTGACCGTCCGCGCCGCCGCCGTCGAGCCCATGGCCGCCGCCCAGGACCGCCTGGACGCCGACGCGGACGCCAGCCTCGACGCGACCCTGGCGCCGCTGGTCGACCGGCTGATCAACCGCCTGGGCGAGACGCGGGTCTGGCGCGCCGATCCCCATGCCAGCCATGTGCCCGAACGCTCGGTCGCCCGCGTCGCGCCTCTGGACCCGCCGTCCGCGCTGGCCGGCTGGGATCCCGACCGCCCGCGCCCAGTGCGGCTGTTCAAGCGGCCCGAGGCGATCACCGCCCTGGCCAAGGTCCCCGACGACCCGCCGGTCCAGTTCACCTGGCGGGGCCGCTCGCACCGCGTTCGCCGCGCCGAGGGACCCGAGCGCATCGGCCAGGAGTGGTGGCGCGCCGGGGTCGGCCAGACCGACACCGGTCCCGGCAAGATCCGCGACTACTACCGCGTCGAGGACGACGCGGGCGGCCGGTTCTGGATCTACCGCCAGGGCCTGTTCGACGGCGACGACGCGCCGAAATGGTGGATCCATGGCCTGTTTGGATAGGCCGCGCGGCCCTCACCGGACCTGCTTCGCAGGTCGTCCTCTCCCAGAGGGAGAGGAGGGGGGGCTCTCCTCCCCCTTTGGGGGAGGGGGACCGGCGAACGCCGGTGGA
>Ga0209426_1001767_pt1 | contig 11823 bp, 10 predicted proteins | sample Deesub1362B_J571_FD_187697 | JGI IMG/M metagenome (GOLD analysis project Ga0209426, IMG submission 187697) | Deep oceanic, basalt-hosted subsurface ecosystem from Juan de Fuca Ridge flank, Pacific Ocean, CORK Borehole 1362B_J2.571 (SPAdes)... ...
AGATTATGCAACAAACTGGTTGTGGCATTACAACCATGAAAGACCACATCAAGCTAACAAAGGAAAGCCACCTCTAATGGCTGCTTAACCTCTACTTTTAACTTCGGTTATTTATGGGAGGATTACCATAAAATTTCAGCAATTCATTTGGACAATTTTTCAATACGGCTTCAATACGTTCCAACCAATGATATTCATGATTAAATTCCTTCAAGAACAAAAATAATATACATATATAATTATAGAGCTGATGATGTGCTTTCAGAGGAGCGTTCTTCCCCTTTTTAGGAGGAAAGACAAATGTTCTATTAAATAAGCGGCCCTGATGAGCACAGACATTTCGTAAATATGTAAGAGCATGTAACCATGACTCTAATATTTCTGGTGACAAGTCAAACTGTTTTGCAATTTGTTTACGATCTTTACTATGAACTAGATGTTGAAATAACCTAGACCATGTTCCCAAAGGTAAAACTTCCGCAATCATCCAACATGGCGGGTATTCTGGCGTATCATATTCTTGATAATAATGATGTATAAATGTTTCTCTTAGCTTTTCCTTTTCACTACCAGCATCTGCTTTTTTCGAAGTAAATTGCTTAATTCTACTAAGAAAACCCGATGCTTGAATTGATCAGAACATTGAAACAATGTTTCATTTAAAAACCAATGAGAGCTATTGTACTTAATTGATAATTCATGATTTATAACATTTCTTACTTCCACTTCAATACGGTCTATCGCTGCTAAAATAAGACTACGTAGTTCAGAGTCAATTAAACTAATGTCTATTAAAGTATCAAACTCAACATTGGAATGAAAAGTCTGTAACCTTTTACTGTTGTCACTTGAATTTAGCTCAATTAGGGTAGCATTGTCTTTCAAACCTTTGTGCAACAAAGCCAATAGCTATTAAAAGATTACAGACTTACACGCAGACGCTTTGAGATTTGATTGATCAATTAAACTTTGAGCAGATAAAAATAATTCTCTTGAGTGTCGCCATCCAAGTTCACAATGTTCTGCTGCTGCCCAAACCAATATTACTTCCGCTTGAGCGATCTCAGCCTGAGCACATGAAAAACCTTCATTTTGTTTTAATAATTCAGCATTTGCCCAAAGATCTCTGCGCATGACACTTGATTCAGAAAGAATAGCAGTTGTCAGCGTAAATTTTTCAATTTGTCCTTGTTCTAGTGCCTCAATAATATATTTTGCTTGTTGAAGTGCTTCAGTTCTCGCAGAACTTGGACTCTTTTCACTTCCTTCGTGAGCAGCGTAACTTAACCATGTTAAGGCTTTTATCGCTTGATAATATGCAATATTTTCAGATGGTTTTAAATAAGGTATCAGACGTGTTTGTAATGCCGCAACTTGCTTATCTTTAGGATTATAAGGCTTCTGTTGATTGACATCTTGTACCAAAGAACTAGATTGCTCTCCAACAATAATTTGCTCAGATGCAGACTCAGCAAATACAGAAGTGCTTACTGCAAGCAAACTAGCAGAAACCCCTATATAAAAATAAGAACACATTTTATATAAATTATTGTGAAGATATTTCATGTTTATGGTTCTCTCGAAGCATTTATTCCAGCGTTATTACCAGCAAATAGATTCTCATCGAATTTGAATCTAAAACGAACATAAGCGCCCTGAATTGTTGTATCACTATCTACTAGATCATCATCTTTATAACCTGAGAAGTTATAGCCACCTGACAACCATAGATTTGCTGCAACGAGATACCCAACCTCACCACCCAAGAGAACTCGACGCACTGAACTCATATCAGACCATAATACACCTGTATGTATTCCTGCATCCCATCTTTCATTGATGTCATATATAGCTCTTGCACTGAACATGTGTGTCATACCTGTAGACTCTAAACCAGAGAATGTAGCCTGCACATTTTTCAACGCATATTGACCCGACAAGGTAAAATCACGTGTTGGATGATAATTTAAATGGTTCGAGAAAATATAAACATGTTTAAGATACGGATTGTTTAAATCAGTTTTATTATCATCATAACGATATTCAACTTTAGCTAGTGCATCAAAACGATTGTGTTCTGTATCACGATAAGCCAATCCTAATTGGAAGCGATCCACTAAACGATCACCGCTACTATCATTTTTGCTATCTGTTAGGCTAACAACATTTTTTGCCAATAATGTCACATCATCCGAATATTTATAAGCAACGCCTAAATTGTTCAATATCGTATCTGATTGATCTGTCCAACGTGCTTCAATGCGAGCAACAGCTTTCCAGTTAGGGTTCTTTAAATATTCAATACCTAAAGATGCTGCTGTGCTATCAGAATTTGAGTTATTGGCATTTGATAATGATTTAGTTTGCTCAAAACTCGTATTGGCATAAAAACCTTTTTCAAGTTCCCATCGATTACGTAAACCAATTGCTGCCTCAGCCTCTCTCGCACTAATACCATCCCGAACACGATATTCACTGAAGGCTGTTCCATTATTGTTATATTTACTATCAAGACCGAATACTGTTACATTGCGGCGTTGATTACTATTCAGATCATAAAGACCACCAATGCTTGAAACTAATTCGTGACGACCATAAGCACGGAGTTTGGAATTAATTTGATAATTTGCGCCCAACGCGAAAATACGACGACCCGCTTCAGAAATGTCTTGTTCATATTCAGCAAAGACATTCGAACCTTGCCAAGGTAGTTGACTGATTAATTTAGAGCGAACTGTGACACCATGATATGGTGCAACTTGTGTTGTATTCAGTGTTGCTGAATTAGATGACTCATCATAATACTTTAAACCAAGTTCTACAGCCAAAATACGGTTAATTGCCCGTTCAATACTTGCTGATACACCTTGATTTACGCCACTTAACTGATCTTCTGTGCGAATCGCTTCAAGCTTAGCTAAGCCGATTTTATTTAATTGTACACGTCCCTTAATGCCACTCTCTTTACGACCAGCAGTAATAGGTGCCGCTGTATTATAAAATTCTCTATCAGCTTGGTTATGATAAACTTTCATTTCCAAGTCTTTATAAGAATAGTTTAATTCAACTCGTGCAGCATCACCCGATAACTTACCAGTTGCATCTGGTTTCACATTTCCTGACGTCGATGAATTTAAGTCATCATTAATATTCTCTGAACGAGCAAACTCAGCAATGAATTTACCTTTATCATTGGCAAATTTAACGACAGTATTCACACTTGCTAACTGATCTTGAGTTAGTGGGTTATTACTCTTCACATAAGAACCACCCACTTTAACTTTATCGGTGACTTTTACAGAACCAGACACACCACCAACCGTATATTCTTCACCACCTTGATCAGATTCAACTGTAATTCGTAAATATACTGGGTTTAAGTCAGCATCAACACTTGGAACTGGATCTTTTAAATAAATACTATTACTGAAAGTATCAATCTCATAATCAGTAAAACGAGTCAAACTTGTACGTGCAATAATTAAACCCGAATTATTACGATCACGCGTAATAACTTCTACTTTTTCACTGTTTTCACGCACGTCTTGCGCATTAACACCATTACCTAAACTATAAGGACCTGAAATGCCCATAGCACGTTGTTCATTCACAACTTGTTGTGTATTTGTCTGTGCAGCAAACGCAGTAACTTTATATTTATCAGCTTCTACTGTACTACGAACACCTGTCAATGAACGGTTATATTGACCTAAAGATAAGCCGTCATCATTTTCAGTACGTGTTACGTAGTCACCATACATTGCATATGAACGTCCTTTATCGACACGAACATACAATTTACTAGTAGATTGAGCATCAAAGCCTTTGGCAGCAGAGTCACCATAAACTGGGTAATATTCATCTGGACGAATATCACGGAATAATCTTTGGTTTTTATCTTTATCTGAATCATATGCAAGTGTAAGCAGGTATTCACCTTTTACCTTACCTTTCAAAAATAATGCAGCACGACCCGTTATATTGCGCTTACCGTCTTTTGAAGCTGAAATCTCATTTAATTCTTCTTCAAAACCATCATTTGAATTAATACCACTCAATTCTTTAGGGTCAAACTTTTTGAAATTAAAAGAACCTTCAACCATACCTACAGCGATAATCGGTCTTAAATCAGGTAAGAAACGAATAGGTGTGCTTGAGTGGAATATACCACTTTCAACTGATAATGTTCCTTCACCGGCTTCAATTGGCGCTTGAATTGGAACAAGTAAAGTTCCACCTTCAACGAATACTTGAATACCTGGCTGTTTTGGAATTGTTGCTGTTATACAAATCGCTTTCGCCCACAGCAACTGTATTGACTAATCGATCACGCGTACTATTTTTTACACTAGTATCTGTTACGGAAGTTGCGGTAATGTCGAAATCCATTGTACTTGTAGAAGTACAATTCGCTGGGAAATAAACCCCTAATTTAATTCTTTTTGAAGTGCCGTAAGCCAATCCACCTGTATCAATGACACCATCGCCATTAGTATCTGTCAGCAATGTACGACCATCTGCATGATATAAACGAACTACAGCACAACTTGGTACATTACTTTTAACGAAGCTTAAATTATAAGTATCCGTCGCCTGTCCTGTATTCCAAACATAGTTATCAAACTGGATTTCTTTTGCTACACCCCCAAACGTATTATTTTGGGAGTTTAAGTTATTCAAGCCACCGTTTGGCTCGCCATCATCATTCGCGTTACTTGGGCTATTGTTAAGTACAACACCTAAGGTTTGCTGAACGTTAAAAATTACAGTATTGGTTAGCGTATTTTTCAGAATAGCATTTGATGCATTGTATTGTTGATAGTCGGCGGTATTGGCAACTTTTTCGGCAGCATTCGCATTCACAGTGACTTTAAAACTTACTGTGCCTTTACTTAAAGCTGCCACACTTGCAAGCTCTACATCTACTTGCCCATTATTCACTTTATATTTTATTGGCGCATTTGCACCCGTCTCAACATCATCAGCATCAGTTAACGATCCTGAACCATTTCCCCAACTACCGCTACCCGATTTATATGTTACATCTGTAGCTAATATATCTCTCAATACGAGTTTTGCTGCCGCAGTACCCGTATTTGTATAAGCTAACGTATAAGTAATTTCCGTGCCAGTTTTACCCGTGCTAATATTCTGTGATTTCGTCACTTGAATTACAGCATCATCCACAACTTTTGCTGTGTCACTAACGGACATAGCGATCGCATTATCATGCTGGCTTGTAGCTGTTAAAGTAAAATTAGCAACGTTATTTGCAGTTAGGTTGGTTGGAATACTTCCAACGACAACTAATGAGGCAAACTCGCCAGCTTCTAAGCGAAAACTTGTGGTCGAATTCAGTAGATTATTATTATCATCAGGCTCGCCATTCTGATCCCGATCGATGTAAATGGCTACATTATCTAGATTAAATTGATCATTCGTTAACTGAGTAAGGCTTAATTTATAGTCGTCTACAATGTTACCAGTGTTGGTTAAAACATGAGGGAAGTTAACTTTGCTTCCGATAGTTCCGATATTTTGCTGATTACTTTGTAAAGTTAAAGAGTAAATTGGTTGAACAGTTAAAATAACTGCATTTGAATTAATAACTTGCAGATTACCTTGTTCATCATAGAAGTCACCACTTGCAATATTGGTGATACTGCTTCCTGCTTTAGGTTGGGCAAATGCAATAGAACTATGAAATCCAACAAATAAGCCAAATAAAGCGATAAATGAAGTTTTTGAGACAGCACTTTTCTTGAATCGGCTTATCATGTTTCAGAACCCACAAAAAATTAATAAAGTCTTATTAGCATTTTGACAAAAGCATACTGTAAAAACACAAAATTGAACACAAAAAAATCAAATAAAGTGTTTTATATCTAAACACTTTATCTTACGATAAAATTCCATTCTATATCTGCATACTTACTAGACCTATTTCATAAATCATTTTTTACTCAACTCCAAGTTATAAATTCCAGCAATTAGATTGAATCTCAAACCAAGTCTTTTAGCTCTATTACGATAATGCTCCGCAAGGATCTTGAAAGTTTTTAGACTGCCAAATACATGCTCAATTGCTATTCTTCTTTTATTGATTTCCTGATTATAGTTTTTTATTTCAGGATCCAATTTACAGCGTCTTTTGGTTTTTACGGCAACAGGCTATTGGGATACAAAGTATAAATCCCCTGATAACCCTTTATCTGCAAGAACAAAGGCTCCTGAAGGAATATGGTTTAAATTTCGTTTGAACAACTCGAAATCATGCATTGCATCGCGACTGCTACATAAACTCAGAATTTGCTGAGTCTTGTAGTGAATCATGGCCTGTACTTTAAAGGTATGGGTCTTTTTCTTGCCGCTATAGCTTTTCTTCTATTTTTTAGGCATTTGGATTGGAATTTCCGTGGCATCTATGATCACAACATTCCAGTCGATGCCTTCGCCCTCGGGTAAATCTTTGGGTAAATTAAACAGATTGGACCAAATCAGGCAGTCTTCAACATGACGGACAATTCTTGAGGCTGTGGGGTCTGAAATCCCGTAACTCGCCGCAACGTGAAATAAGGTTCGGTATTCCCACCAATCGCTTAGACAGAGCAGAACCTGATCCTCCAGAATTAACTTGGGCGGTCTGCCTTTGGCAGAGACATGCATTTTCAATTGGTCAACCATTAAATAAAAGATTGATCATGAGATGCCTGTGTATCGCTTAAACTGAGGATCAGAAAGCTTGTTTGAATCGATGTATTTCATCCGCAGATTATGCACGAATGTCAAGAAATCTAGAGTATAAATATTAACCAAAAAGAAGATCGTTTTTTGATTTATGAAAGAGATCTACTGTTTAAATTAGGGGCTTAGGAAGTTAAGCATATCAAAAAGTATGGTAACTTCCTTATATGAAAGCAAAAAATAATTGCCGCGCTTCACTGGTTTTTGCATAAATCCACCTTGGTGTCGTAGCAGCACCAAACACAAAACCCAAGTGTAAACTTGGGGGCGTTTTGGTGCTAAAACGAAAATAATAAGGTGTTTTTGACGCAGATTTTGACGATTTTAAACCATCAAGCTGACCAATTTAGCATTAAAAACTCTTAAATTGCCTTAATTTTAGCGACTTAACTAATTGATAATTAAGTATAAAATTTTGGTAGGTATATCCAGACTCGAACTGGAGACCTCTACGATGTCAACGTAGCGCTCTAACCAACTGAGCTATACACCTAGAATGAAAAGCATGATATTCATTTTTTATAAGCTTCACAAGTTTTTTTGAACCTGTTTTAGTGTAATCGCACAGTCTTTAAGCAAATGCTTAAAGAGCATGAGATTATTTTCATCCTTTTGCTCCTTAAAAATAATTTTTTGATATAACACAATAAGTTGTTCAAATGATTGATGACCATTAGCCTGTTCAGATAAACGATGCATCCACATCTGAAATGTCTCAGAATGTCTTTTTCGCAAGTGAATGGGCAACTTTTTCTGAAACTTTTGTATTTCACGGTCGTAAGACGTTTGTTTGGATCTTTGCACCCACCAATAATAAGCCGCATACAAAATTAGAATTGATCCAAATCCTCCGATTAAAATAATCACATAGGCATAACTTGAATTTAATCCTAAACGTGATAACCAATTTTTTTGCTTTTCTACGTCATATCCAACGACTTTACTCTGCCATTGATAACTTAAATAATCACTCCAAATTCGCATGTTTTTTAGCATTTTAAACTGCTGTAAACGCCAAGCTTCTGATTGCTGATCACCCCAAACTGTTTCGTCTTGGGCTAAATAATTTTGCATGCCTGTGTCAATTCTTTGCGGCGCAATCATCGCTGTTGGATCAATTCTTTGCCATTTACCATTTAGATAAACTTCACTCCATGCATGTGCATCTAATTGTCTTACTTCCCAACTCTGATTATCAGGTGCTAGTTGCCCCCCTTGATAACCTGTTACCACACGGGCAGGAATACCTGCATAACGCATTAACATTACAAAACTAGATGCATAGTGCTCACAAAACCCTTTACGACTTGAAAATAAAAACTGGTCTATGCGGTTTCCACCCAAAGTTCCAGGAGTTAATGTGTATACAAAACCATTTTTGCGATACCAAGCTAAGACACTTCGGATATATTGGTTCGGTTGATGTTGGCTCTGATTCAATAATGTTTCTGCGAGTTTCTGTGCTTTTGGATCTAATCCTTCAATATACCGAGTGTTTATTTCTATTTGTATTGGATTCAAAACTTCTGATTGGGCAGATATTCTGCCTAACCACAACATTTGTATTGGTTGATTTCGCTTTATCAATTTTGATGGGCGAATACTATCATCCTGATAAACCTGTAAATATCGTTCTTGAGGAACTGAATATTCAAGTCCCATGATCCAATTGGATTGTTCATCAGCTGATAAATATTGGTATTTAACTTGTTTTTGAGTAGCGTAATTCACTCGCTTCAAACTTTGATTTGAATAATGACTGGTCCACGTTGAACCATCATACATATCCAATACCAATGCTCTCCAATATAAATCATTTCGACTCGGCAACTGATTCATATTTGCCACAATACGAAATGCTAGAGCTGATGATTGCGACAGCTCCGCAATATCACCTGGTGACATACGATCACTAATCCCTGTCGTCGCGCGATCTTGTTGAATTGGAATTGCCCACAATGGGGGTAACCGCGGGAAGAAAATAAATAATAAAATAAAAAATGGGGTCGCTACTGCTACAAATTTAAATATCTGCTTTAAATCACGTCTGAACTGGTTTGATGCTGATTTTTGCTGAAAAAGTGCGGTTTGAATGCGATATAACCCAACCATACACATGATAAATACAGAAAATACGATTAGCGCCATCCAGAATGCTTGACTATGCAATAACAGACTAGCACTGACAAATAGTGCGAAGTTAAATACAACCAATAGATCTCGAGTATTTTTAACTTCCATTGTCTTTGCAATTAAACAAGTACAAAGAAATGCAACTCCTGCCTCCACACCAAACAAGCTTCGGTATTGTAAAAAGATCAAGGCAATTGAAACTATCGTAAATGGAACAAGTATCCAATTCGAAAATGCTGTGATTTGGTTCTTTAAATATCGCCAAACCAAAACCAACAATACGACAGCCCATAGACCACTCAAAGTAAATGGAATAAAAGGGATTTGCCCAATCAGTATTAAGGCTAGCGCAACTAAAATACAGAAATAAATTTGTTTATTCATCATCAAGCCTGCGCCAGCAAAAGTTTAGCCTTGATTAACTGTGATTGACCTTGTCCACTTTCTAATCGTGCATGAGGCAATATCACAGCATAGTCATCGCCCAATAGTTCGCATTGCTCAATTAAACCCATCATAAAACTCAGTTTTTGTTCATGCCCTTGTGCAGGTATTTGTTGATAATCTATTTCTAAATATTGATGATTGGCTTGAGTTTCGAACATTTTAATAAAAAATCCTTGTCCTCTTGCAACCTGTTTCCAAGCTACATTCTGATAGGAATCACCATGTTGAAATGCTCTTAGCTCTTTAAACTCATCTAAGCTGTCTTGAGTATTGGTAGGTTGGCTTTTATGTTCTTTTTGCCAATCGTGAGCTTTGGGAGCAATCCACACCTTATGCTTAGGATATAAATAAGTCCATGCACGCACTAAACCGAATGGGTAAGTAGAATATATTTTTATGGGTGAAAAATCGTATTGTCCTCGAGTATTTGGATAAAATGGCAACTCAAAAATTTGTTGAGTATGCTCAAAGCAGAAAAAATGTTCTTTCTCTTCACTAATTATTCTCAAATATCGGGTGAAGATACTTTTTTGTTTAAACATTATTTTTAGTGTAAATGAGTTATCCACTTGCCCTATTTCAGGAAAGACAAGCTCTATATCCAGCCGATGTAACTGCTTAAAAGTAAGATAAAAACTAATCCATAAAATTGCACTAATTAAAAAACAAAAACCTAGAATTAAGTTATTTGCGTAGTTAATACCTGCAATAAACGTAATCAAAATTAGCACAAGATATAGAAAACCTTGCCTATATAAAAAGATCAAAATATCTTTTTGTGTAAGTCGCTTCTTTTCATCAATTTGGAATCGTTTTGCAATCCAGTTTTGTAGTGGATGCTTGAATAATTTTTGCATATCCCACTCTCAACTAGAATGCCTCTACCGATTCTAAAATTTTTCTTACTTCATTTTCACCCAAACTGAGACGATGTGAAACTACAGATATAAACACCATCTGCACGTCGTCTGTCGTTACAAAAGCTCGCCCTTCTACTAATGCATAAGCTTGGGATGCAGCTTTTAATGCCAATACTCCACGTGTTGATAAACCATGACGTTGCTTACGTGTTTCAGCGGCCAAATCTAAAATATAGTTAAGTACAGCATCACTTAAAAAAACTTGTTTAGCGAGTTCACGTAAATGCAAAATATCCACTTGATTAAATACAGAATCCAATTGATGAATAAGAAGCTGACGTGAACTTTGTTGAAGTAAAAGTTTTTCAGCTTGGCGAGATGGATAGCCCAAAGACAAACGCATTAAAAAACGATCTAGTTGAGACTCAGGCAAAGCATAGGTTCCACTTTGAAAAAGTGGGTTCTGCGTAGCAAGCACCCAAAAAGGCTGAGGTAATTCATAGTGAATACCATCAACTGTAACCGCCCCTTCTTCCATTGCTTCGAGCAACGCGCTTTGCGTTTTAGGGCTACAACGATTAATTTCATCCGCAAGTAAAATTTGAGTAAAGACAGGGCCTTTTTTAAATTCAAAAATATGTTCTTTTTGATTAAAAATATTGATACCAATCACATCACTCGCCAGCATATCATTGGTAAATTGGATTCGTTGAAAATGCAGTCCCGCCAAACGAGCTAAAGCACTGGCTAATGTTGTTTTACCCAAGCCAGGTAAATCTTCAAATAGCACATGACCACCAGCCAGCAAACAAGTCAGCGCAAGTTTAGTTTGTTGCGGCTTATCTAAGATCAGCTCATTAACCTGAATAAGGAAACTTTCTATTTTATGGCTAAAGCTTTTAATATCTTGTTCTAGTTGCTGATTTTGTATTTTTTTTTCTTGAACAGAAGCTTTTTCCATGCCCCACATAATTCTATCCCCAAAATAAAACAGTGTATGCCTCAACATACACTGTTTTGATTTTTTTTCAAAGAAATCAAATGACTTCTAGCAAGGACATTTTTTCATATTCCCGCCTGACGATGGGTAACGCGCATCGACACAGTGACGATAAAAAGTCTTCGCATCCATCGGTGTCAAATCTGGATGATGCTGTTGCATATGTCTGAGATAGTTTTCGTAATCTGGTACTCCAACCATTAAACGGAAACTTTTTTGCAAGTTCTGCCATAGAAGTGCGATACGAGACCAATTTCTTGGTGAGAAAATCAGGTGTTTTTGCGACATAATAGTGAATTTAATAATCTTCACGATTAAGGAACCACCTTCTTTCACAATTTTGAAATCCATGCTTATTCTCCCTTCACGCTATTCGCAGTCATCGGTACATCTGAATAAACAGCAGGTGCCTCATTCACAGTAGGCGTTGAACTTGCTAATGCTTTGCGAATTGCTCCGATAGATGCAATTACCATTACGATAGCAACAATCATAAAGAATCCACACAACACCGCGTTGATTTGATTGGACATCACAATTGTTTGCATCTCTGCTACTGTTTTCGCCGGAGCGAGTAGCTCCCCACGTGCAATCGCATCAGAAAAACGGTTCGCTTGAGCAAGGAAACCAATCTTTGGA
>Ga0209426_1001768_pt1 | contig 11819 bp, 11 predicted proteins | sample Deesub1362B_J571_FD_187697 | JGI IMG/M metagenome (GOLD analysis project Ga0209426, IMG submission 187697) | Deep oceanic, basalt-hosted subsurface ecosystem from Juan de Fuca Ridge flank, Pacific Ocean, CORK Borehole 1362B_J2.571 (SPAdes)... ...
TATCTATGTTTATGTTTATAGCTTTTTCCCTATAGTAAACAAACCTCAAGATACAGTTAAATATATTTAATTATATTAAATTATAATATTAGAAAAAATTTTTTATGTAAACCTTTTTCTAGTTTTCTTATCTAATGTATGTAACTTATAGAGTTTTATAAAAAAAAAAAAAATACTTTTACTAGGGTATGTAAATAGTATTTTTATAAAAGTTGTAGTATAAATTTATAGGAGGGGTTTTAAGTTATAGAATAAAATAATAATGAAAAAAAAAAATATATATCAACTGCTAAAGATATTAAATAATAATAATTAAAAATCAATTGAGGTAATGTTATTACTAGTGATAAAATTAACCTAAAACAAAGTAGTAAGTATACCAGTTAAATTTCCTAAGTAGCCACTTATAGATATACAAAATATAATAATTATATAAATGCTTAGAGTATTATGTCTAAAAAAAAAAAATTTTTTAGGCTACTACTATATAATATCTTTATAAAACATTATAGGTGTAATACAAATAATATGAAAAATCTGGAGTAGACGAATAGGTAAAGTCATGAATTTTTGGTATTCATATCTGGGTGTTCGAATCGCCCTTCCGGAATACTAAACTTATAAATTTTTGGAATATATTCAAAGGTGTCCTGTTATGTTTATTATTAATAAATCCTCCAATTGCTCTACATAAGTTTTAATAGAACCTTATTAAAAAAATTCTCTGTTTTTAAACTAGATTATATAGAATACCCTACTTAAATTCTTCGCTTATATAAATATAATTAAAATCTTAGAATTTAAAATTTAATAATTATTTTTTTTATTCTTAATCATCAAAGCAGTATGTAATTACATAAAAGATAAAGTCAAAGTAGTTTAACAGGTAAAACGGTAATTTCATGAGTTATGGATGAGAATTCGAGTTTCTCCTTTGACTCAAATAGATAAAAATTTATTTATTATAAAATATTTTGCTTATAAGTTTTATTATAAAATTTGTAATACTTGTTATAGTATAGATATTATTTTTATAAAAACTAAATTTAAAGAAAATTAAGAATATTAATTTTAGATCTAAAAAATTATAAATCAATAATAAATAATTTTTCTATTCAACATATAAACCACTAATTGGTTTATACAAATTCTTTTTTATGAAAAAGAACCTAAAGTATAATAAAGGTAAAACAGGTGTTTATATATTGGGGTAAAAAAGTAAAACTTATGTAGGTAGTTTTGTAAACTTATCTATTATATTTATGTTTTTATTTTTCTTATAATTGTTTAATAGAAAGGTTAACTACTATTAATAGTATAGTTTATAAAATTTTACTAAAAAATGATATAGGGAATTTCAATTTATAAATATGGTGCATGCTGTATTTACCCCTTCTGTAAGTAAGCAAATTTATTGAAAACTGTAGCAAATAATTAAAAGATAACATTATGGATTTATTAAAACCGATTATAATATTTTATATAAATAAGCTATTTACGTTAAAAAACATAAGTTTTATATAAAAGGTGGGTATAGTTCAAAGGTAGAACAGCTGTATGTGGCATAGTATATCCTAGTTCGATTCTAGGTACCCACCCTAAATAATAAATTTAAAATTGTTATTCACATAATATTCAAATTCGTTTTTTTTTTTTTTACGAAGAAAATTTTTTTTTTCATTTTTTGTTAGACCAGATAACAAAATCATTTGTGAGAGGATTTTCCTCATCAGCTAAAAAAGAAGATGTTGCTTCGGTTAATACTCAATCATCTATTTTAACTTTAAAACAACCTACAGAATGACAAGAAAGATGATTTTTATCATCTAATGCTAAAGACATTGGTACTTTATACTTAATGTTCGCGTTATTCTCAGGTTTATTAGGTACAGCTTTTTCTGTACTTATAAGATTAGAGTTATCTGGACCTGGTGTTCAATATATTGCTGATAACCAATTATACAATAGTATAATTACAGCTCACGCTATAATGATGATTTTCTTTATGGTTATGCCTGGTTTACTAAGTGGTTTTGGTAAAATCAATTATATATTATTTAAAAAGGATGAAATTAAATTGTTCCATACTATTAGTGAAACTGAAGATAATTTAAGATCTAAATTAGGAGCATATTTAGCTGGACTTGTAGAGGCTGACGGATCTATTGCAGTACATGATGTTAATTCTAATGCTAAAAAATATCGTCCTAAAATATTATTAGTATTTTCTATAAGCGATAAACCTTTAGCTGATAAGTTAGCATCTATAACTAATGCAGGAACTGTATATGCCAAACTAAATGCTGGTCACGTAATATGACATATTCAAAAAACTGAAGATGTGATTAAAATCATTAATATTATTAATGGTTTTATGAGAACCCCTAAAATAGAGGCTTTACATAGAGCTATAAGTTGATTTAATACTTATGATAATCTTCAATTAGAATGTTTAAATTTAGACAATTCTCCTATAGATAGTAATGCTTGATTAGCTGGATTTATAGATGGAGATGGTAATTTTACCATTAACTTAATAGATAGAAAAAAGAAAGGTATAATTACTAGTAAACGAGTACAAACTTTCTTTCGTATAGAGTTAAGAGAAAATTATCATAGAGACGTGCCTACTTATTTAGGTGGTACTAGTTACTTTGATATTTTAACTAAAATAGCTAGATATTTAAATGTAAATTTATACTCTAGAACTAGAGAAAAAGGCGATAAAATTTTTTATGCTTTTATAGTTATATCTCATAATAATATAAGCCATCTAAAAGTAATGGAATATTTTGATAAATTTCCATTATATTCATCTAAACATTTAGCTTATAAAGATTGATCTTATTTAGTAAAGAAAAATATAGTTCGTAATAGTAAGCCCTTATCTAAAGAAGATATAGTAGAAATTGAGAAAATAAAATCTCAATTTAATAGTAAAAGAGAATTATTTGATTTCTCTCATTTAAATAACATAATATAATTAAGAAATTGCCGTGATAGCAGCAATGCTATTTATTATTACATAACTGTATGCGGGAAAATCCTAAAGCTTTTTTATAATATTAATGAAAATATTAATTAATTAATACGTACATTAAATTAAAAATTAAAAAAGATATATAGTATGGACAATCCGCAGGAAACGAAAAATTATTATAGTACATAAACTATACATTAATTTCTAGGATCCTCAGAGACTACACGTTATGCCCCTGTATTCAGGGTGAATATATAGTCCAAATATAATTTAACGATTATTACAGATTTGAATTTCTTATTACCATTATTAGTGGGAGGTCCTGATATGGCATTCCCTAGACTAAATAACATTAGTTTCTGATTATTAGTGCCTAGTTTACTATTATTTGTATTCTCTGCTACAATAGAAAATGGAGCAGGTACAGGATGAACTCTTTACCCACCATTATCAGGAATACAATCACACAGTGGACCAAGTGTTGATTTAGCAATTTTTGGTTTACACTTAAGTGGTATTAGTAGTATGTTAGGAGCTATGAACTTCATTACAACTCTTTTAAATATGAGAGGTCCAGGTATACGTTTACACAAATTAGCATTATTTGGTTGAGCTGTAGTAATAACAGCAGTATTGTTATTATTATCATTACCTGTTTTAGCCGGTGGTATTACTATGATATTAACTGATAGAAACTTTAATACTTCATTCTTTGAAGTAGCTGGTGGTGGTGATCCTATTTTATACCAACATCTTTTCTGATTCTTCGGACACCCAGAAGTTAAAAATATAGGCTTCTTAACGTTGCTGTATGCTGGGACAACTTCAATATTAAGTTTTAAATACTTAATCTTAAATGACAAAGTAAAAAAGTTAAAACGAGGAAGTATATCAGCAGGTAACAATTTAATTGGAACCTCAGAGACTTTATGCAACGAAATTGAAATAAACTCAGAAAATATAAAACCTATTTCTGTTCATGTACCTAAGCATTTAAAACCTGTCAATGATGAACAATTTGGACATTATTTAGCTGGTTTAATAGATAGTGTTGGTAATTTTAGTTGTAAACAACAATTAGTTATTACTTTTAACTCTTTAGATGCTTCTTTAGCCTATTATATAAAAAAAAGATTAGGTTATGGAAGTGTTAAAAAAGCTAATAATAAAAATACAATATTTTTAGTTATAACAGCTAGAGAAGGTATAAAAAAAGCAACTAATTTAATAAATGGTAAAATTAGAACAGAATATATATTTAATCAAATAACTAATTATATATTAAATCAAGATAATTATGCTGAATTTAGTAAAAATATTAATTTAATATTAAATTTAAGTAATGATTGAAAAAATCATTGATTTGCTGGTTTTACAGATGGTGATGCCAGTTTTCAAATAGAAATACTTAATAGTAATAAAAAAATTAAAGTTATGTTAAATTTTCAAATTGACCAAAAAAAAGAATATATTTTATTATATATTAAAAAGTTTTTAGGTGGAGTTATATCATATAATCCATTAAATGGATTATATACATATAATTCTTATAGCTATGGGTCAGCCAGAAATATTATTTCCTATTTTAACCATTATCATCTATTGTCTAGTAAACATGTTAATTATTTAAAATGAAGAAAATCATATATAATAATTCAAAATGGTGATAATTTAAATAAAAAGGGGATTGAAAAAATTATTAAATTTAAAAATACAATGAGTTATACACGGTGTGTTATAAATCGTGATTAAAAATAATGTCCCTTTACAGGATAAGCTTAGTATCTCATAATAGGAATATTTCAATTTAAGATAAAGTCCTAACAAGAATGTTAAGTTCTTGAGTATTAATTATGAATAGATTAGCACAGGCTGTAGATAACCCTGTGGGTTTGATTTTAGTATTAAGGAGTTTGATGAAAGGTGAGCTCAGTTCACTATTATTAATGCTAACTATTCGATTAATCAAAATTTTTTGTTATATATTAATTATACCGGGATTCGGAATTATTAGTACAGTTATTGCATCAGCATCTAATAAAAATGTATTCGGTTATTTAGGTATGGTTTACGCTATGTTATCTATAGGTGTATTAGGTTTCATAGTTTGAAGTCATCACATGTATACAGTTGGTTTAGATGTGGATACAAGAGCTTACTTCACAGCAGCTACTTTAATTATAGCAGTTCCAACTGGAATTAAAATATTCAGTTGATTAGCTACATGTTACGGTGGTTCATTACATTTAACAGCTCCTATGTTATTTGCACTAGGATTTGTAGTGTTATTCACAATAGGTGGATTAAGTGGAGTGGTTCTGGCTAATGCATCACTTGACGTAGCTTTCCATGATACTTACTATGTGGTAGCTCAATTGGGCCTTAATAATTTATATTATTACGCATTTGACTATATGCTGGGAACTATGTTTTTAGGTTGTTATTTACTACTTATTATAAAATAGTTTTTTTTTATTTCTAAAATATATGTTTAAATATATTTATTGCCAAAAGTAGTAATAATAATAATAATCCTGTTATATTTAATAATAATATTAAATGTACAAACATACAATCAGCAGGAAACCAACGAATACTTAATAGTATTCTAGTAGGTTCCTCAGAGACTATACGTCAAATATCTAATTTTAATATTTAAGATAATTTATTGTTTTATATTTAAATGTTAAATGGTTAAATATATGGTTTTAGTATTACTTTATTAAAAATAAGTTATTTTATAGAGTGTCAAAATTAAGTAATTTATAATTATAACAGATTATAATAACTAAGTTTATAATTTATATTATATAGAAAAATTCTAGGTATAATGCAATATAGTAGGTCATAAACCTTAAAATATAAAATATTATATATTAATAAAATTAGATAAAGAGATAGTCCAATATTAGTATTTAAAATATGCATTTCCACTATGTATTATCTATGGGAGCTGTTTTTGCTCTATTTAGTGGATGATACTTCTGAATACCTAAATTATTAGGTTTATCATATGACCAATTTGCTGCTAAAGTACATTTCTGAATTTTATTCGTAGGGGTTAATTTAACATTCTTCCCACAACATTTCTTAGGTTTACAAGGTATGCCTAGAAGAATAAGTGATTACCCTGACGCTTTCTATGGATGAAACTTAGTAAGTAGTGTTGGTTCTATTATTAGTGTTGTAGCAACATGATACTTCTTAACAATCATTTACAAACAATTAACAGAAGGTAAATCAGTATCAAGATATCCTTGATTAACACCACAATTATTTAGTGATACTTTCCAAGTGTTATTTACTAGAAATAATAGTTCATTAGAATGATGTTTAACTAGTCCACCAAAACCTCATGCTTTTGCAAGTCTTCCATTACAATCTTAATATATATATATATATTATTTTTATCAAATATTTTAATAATACAAAAAATATAAGTTAATTATTTTTTGTCTATATAAAAACATGTTTAAGGATAAAAAAAAAATAATAAACTTAATTTACATAAGTTCAATTCTTATACATGTTAAGTGTAATACCTAGCTTTATAATCTTTATGATTTTATAGTGAATTTTAGTAGAAAATATAAATAAAATTAGAACTGAATTTAATTAATTAATTATTAAATTTAATATCTTTATTAGTTGAGGTTACCTAGCTTAAATGGCTGTACGCCATTTATTTATATTTTTCTATGTTACAAGCAGCAAAAATCATTGGATCAGGTATGGCTACAACAGGATTAATCGGAGCAGGTGTAGGAATTGGTGTTGTTTTCGGTGCATTAATATTAGGTGTTGCTAGAAATCCTTCATTAAGAGGACAGCTTTTCTCTTACGCTATTTTAGGTTTCGCTTTTGCTGAAGCAACAGGATTATTTGCATTGATGATGTCATTCTTATTATTATATGTAGCATAATATCTTAGAATTATACTATTGCTTTAAAGTAAGGTGTTAGCTAAAAAATAATAAATAGTACCTATAGACCGTGGGGCGTTTACTATCTTCGCGCGGGTAAATTGTTATACTTGTTAGCATTCTGTAATAAAAAGATGTATTTTAAAAGTGATGTATAAAATTTCTTTCGGAGTTGTTTTGCAATTACCAGGTACTATTATCTCCTTTACATTTATTATAAAATTAGCTATTAAAACCTTTGAAAATCCTGAAAAATCTCAAATTTTACTATTTTTTATAAACTTTATTTTCCTATAGTGCTAATTAATATTATAGTTGGGTAGGGAAGGGTATTATAAGTATAATACTATTTTGTGTAAGTACGGCTAATTACTTTTACATAAAGCATATTAGTGTATACTTGAAGCAGGGTGGGGAGGGTTAGGATAAATACTAAAATTTAACTATATTTCTATATTTAAATAATATTTTAATAAAAATATATTAATATTTTCATATTAATATATTAGTTCGATAACAAAACAATAATATAATCTTTAGTTTAATACACACTGGTTATATTTATTAATTTTAATTTAACTTTTAATAAAAAAAAAAATAATTAACTTTGTGAATTAAAATGTATAATAAGAAATTAATAATGACAACTACAACTTTCTTTTTGTTCTTAATCCCTATATTAGCAATAGTGTTACTAGCTGTTAATTTAATACTTTCACCTCATAATCCTTATCAAGAAAAAGATAGTGCATTTGAGTGTGGTTTCCACTCTTTTTTAGGACAGAATAGAACACAATTCAGTATATCTTTCTTTATATTTGCATTATTATTCTTATTATTTGACTTAGAAATCTTATTAGTTTACCCATATGTAGTAAGTGCATATACAAACGGAATATATGGATTAGTTATTATGCTCGTATTTTTCCTTGTATTGACTTTAGGGTTTGCTTTTGAGTTAGGTAAAAATGCTTTAAAAATTGAAAGTAGACAAACTTTTAGTTTTAATAATAAAACTTGAAGTGGTTATTCTTTAATTTATAATTAATATTAATGCAAAAAAAAAAATTTTTATTATATCACTCTTTTTTATAACTTTATTTTAGTTTTTAATTTTTCACTTTATCCGTTATGTATAAATATAATATAAGGTATATACCTTTAACCTTGGACTGTATTAATAATAAATGAATAAATAGTAAAAAGTAATAAATGGTTTTAGACATATTAAAAGGACAATTACAATTGGACGCTCCAACTCCTTGAGGTTTATTTTTTCAAGATAGTGCCTCACCTCAAATGGAAGGGATAGAAGAATTACATAATAATATTATGTTTTATTTAGCTATTATTTTATTCACAGTAACATGAATGATGATAGTAATTATAAAAAATTTTGTGGCTACAAAATCTCCAATAGCTCACAAATACATGAACCATGGTACATTAATAGAGTTAATCTGAACTATTACACCTGCATTTATATTAATATTAATTGCATTCCCTTCATTCAAATTATTATACCTAATGGATGAGGTAATGGATCCTTCATTAGTTGTATATGCAGAAGGTCACCAATGATATTGAAGTTACCAATATCCTGATTTTACAAATGAAGATAACGAGTTTATCGAATTTGATTCTTACATAGTACCAGAAAGTGACTTAGAAGATGGTCAGTTTAGAATGCTAGAGGTAGATAATAGAGTTATTATACCAGAGTTAACTCACACTAGATTTGTAATTTCATCAGCTGATGTTATACATTCTTACGCTTGTCCATCACTGGGTATTAAAGCAGATGCTTACCCTGGTAGATTAAATCAAGCTTCTGTTTATGTAAATCGTCCAGGAACATTCTTTGGTCAATGTTCAGAAATATGTGGAATATTACATAGCTCAATGCCTATCTGTATACAATCTGTATCAATAAAAGATTTCTTACTTTGATTAAGAGAACAAATGGAAGAATAGTAGTTTCATTATGTAAATATATACAAACAATTATGATGACGATTAAATTAAAAATTACAAATATAAAACAATGATTTATTAATCTTAAAAATAATATTAATTTATTTTTATTAATGCATTACTTGTTTAATGAAGAATAAAATTATCATAATTAAACTAAAGAGGTTTTAATTTATCATAATTAATAAATAATTTTAATGTTAGTATAATTTATATAATATATAAATTATAATTTAAAACTTGAAACTTTCAAGTTTTAAAGGCGTGTTAATTTAATGGTAGAATGGCGTGCTACGGACACGTAAATATAAGTTCAAATCTTATACGCGTCTCAAACAGTATAGAAATAAATTGTTTCTATATATATATATTTATATAATTATATATATTATTATAGTATAGATAAATCAAAATATAATATTTTATACAATGAATTTCTCAATATTTTTATTCCTTATAGGAATATTAGGTTTCGTTTTAAATAGAAAAAATATCATATTAATGCTAATATCAATAGAAATTATGTTATTATCTATAACATTTTTAATATTAATAAGTTCACTTAGCTTTGATGATATTTTAGGGCAAACTTTTGCTATTTATATACTAACTATAGCAGGAGCAGAATCTGCAATAGGTTTAGGTATTTTAGTAGCATATTATAGATTAAGAGGAAGTATATCAATACAATATAAATAATGTATTTAACATTGATAGTATTACCTTTATTAGGTTCAATAGTTTCAGGTTTTTTTGGTAGAAAAGTAGGAGTAACTGGAGCACATTTAATAACTTGTACTTCAGTAATAACAACAACATTATTAGCTATATTAGCTTTTTTTGAAGTAGGTTTCAATAATATTCCTGTAACAATAAATGTTGCAAGATGAATAGATGTTGAATCACTTTATGTTTTATGAAATTTTAGATTTGATTCATTAACAGTTTCTATGTTATTACCTGTACTAATAGTATCTAGTTTAGTACATGTATACTCTATAAGTTATATGAGTCATGATCCTCACAATCAAAGATTCTTTAGTTATTTAAGTTTATTCACTTTCATGATGATTATACTTGTAACAGGTAATAATTATTTAATAATGTTTGTTGGTTGAGAAGGTGTTGGAGTTTGTTCATACCTTTTAGTAAATTTCTGATTTACTAGAATAGCAGCTAACCAAAGTTCTTTATCAGCATTATTAACTAATAGAGTAGGTGATACAATATTAACTGTAGGTATGTTTTCTATAATATGATCTTTTGGTAATTTAGATTATAGTACAGTATTTGCATTAGCTCCATATTACAATGAAAATATTATAACAATAATAGGTATTTGTTTATTAATTGGTGCTACAGCTAAAAGTTCACAAGTAGGACTTCACATATGATTACCACAAGCTATGGAGGGTCCTACACCTGTATCTGCATTAATTCACGCTGCTACTATGGTTACTGCTGGAGTATATTTATTAATGAGATCTTCACCTTTAATAGAATATAGTTCAACTGTTTTAGTGCTTTGTTTATGATTGGGTGCTATAACTACAGTATTTAGTTCTTTAATTGGTTTATTCCAACAAGATATAAAAAAAGTTATAGCTTATTCTACAATGTCACAATTAGGTATGATGGTAATAGCTGTTGGTCTATCAAGTTATAACTTAGCTTTATTCCATTTAGTAAATCATGCGTTCTATAAAGCGTTATTATTCTTAGGTGCTGGTTCAGTTATACACTCAGTAGCAGATAATCAAGATTTTAGAAAATATGGTGGTTTAAGAGCATTCTTACCTTTAACTTATTCAGTAATGCTGATAGCTTCATTAAGTTTAGTTGCGGTACCTTTTATGACAGGATTCTATTCTAAAGATTTTATTCTTGAGTCTGCATATGGACAATATTACTTATCAAGTACTATAGTTTACTTTGTAGCTACAATAGGTGCTATGTTTACTACACTTTATTCAGCTAAAGTATTATATTTAACATTCTTAACTAACCCTAATGGTCCTTTAGTTAGTTATAAACATGCTCACGAGGGTGACTTATTTTTAACTATACCTTTAATTATATTAGCTATTTTATCAATTTTCTTTGGATATTTAACTAAAGATATATTTATTGGATTAGGATCTGGTTTCTTTGTGGATAATAGTTTATTTATTCACCCTAGTCATGAAATTATGTTAGATACTGAATTTGCTGTACCAACATTCTTTAAATTATTACCTTTTGTATTTACAGTCTCATTAAGTATACTTTCTGTATTGTTATCAGAATTTTTACCTAAATTACTTATTAACTTTAAATTTACTAGATTAGGTTATAATATATTTAGTTTCTTTAATCAAAGATTCTACGTGGAATTATTCTATAATAAATACATTACAGAAGGTGTTCTTAAATTAGGTGGTCAAACATCTAAGAGTCTGGATAAAGGTTCTGTAGAATTAATAGGACCTGCAGGTCTTGAAAAACTTTTAGTTCATTTAAGTTCTAAATTAAATGGGTTAAGTACAGGTGTTGTTACTACATATGCTTTATATACATTATTAGGAATGTTATTCTACATAGCTTTCCTTTTCTTTAATCTTGAATTTGATTTATTATATCTTTTAATAATTACTTTAGCTTTAATCGCTACACACCCTAATGAGAAAAAAGTGTAGATCTCTAAAATTATAAATTTTAATTATTCAAAGATATATATTAAATAAATAATTTTTTCTTAATTTTGGTTTTACAAGTTTGAATAGATGAAAAAACTATTTAGTACAGATATAAAAAATTTTTTAATTTATTTGGTAAAATTTTACCTTATATAGGGAATAAAAAAAAAAACAATTCATTTATTTAACGTAAAGCTATATATATTTTTATTAATAAATAACCATAAAAAAAAAAATTTTTTTTTTATAAAGTTTTGCTGGGTGGTA
>Ga0209426_1001770_pt1 | contig 11810 bp, 12 predicted proteins | sample Deesub1362B_J571_FD_187697 | JGI IMG/M metagenome (GOLD analysis project Ga0209426, IMG submission 187697) | Deep oceanic, basalt-hosted subsurface ecosystem from Juan de Fuca Ridge flank, Pacific Ocean, CORK Borehole 1362B_J2.571 (SPAdes)... ...
AAAAAATGGAGCAGGCTAAAATCACCATCCGTCGCTGGAGAGAGGAGGCCTGGGGAAAAATTCAGCAGGGCTTCAGAGAAGGAAAAATTCGGGAAGATGATAAATATCGGGCTAAGGATGAGCTTCAGGAGCTAATTGATGATTACAACCAAAAAATTGAGGAACTTGGAGAAAAAAAGAAAAAAGAAATAATGGAAGGCTAAATATGGTTTTTGCAATTTTTATTGCCTTTTTAAGTTTAATTGGGCTAATTATCTTGCATGAATTTGGCCATTTTATTTTGGCCAAAAAATTTAAGGTTAAGGTTGAGGAATTTGGAATTGGCTACCCTCCTCGAATTTTTGGAAAAAAAATTGGCGAAACTTTGTATTCTTTAAATCTTTTACCCTTTGGAGCCTTTGTTAAAATTTATGGAGAAGAAAAAAGGGTTCCCGATCGACAAAGTTTCTCGGCCCGTCCCATCTGGCAAAGGTCGTTGATTGTTCTTGGGGGAGTAGTTTCTTTTTGGTTGATAGCCTCAATCTTACTGTCAGTAGTTTTTTTGCTTGGTGCTCCCACCCTGGTTGAGGATCAGGAAAATCAGACTTTAATTGATCCTAAGGTTCAGGTGGTGATGGTCGCTCCTGGCTCTCCCGCCCAGATCTCGGGAATTAAACCGGGAGATACCATTTTAGAAATTGGATTTGAAACTTCAAAAATTAAAGTGGATAAAGTGAAGAAAGTTCAGGAATTTGTTGATCAGCATCGGGGAAAGGAAATAATTTTAACTTTGCAGCGGGGAAAGGAAATTTTTGATCTTTCCCTAATTCCCCGGATCTCTCCTCCCAAAGAAGAAGGTCCGATGGGAGTGGCCTTGGTTCGAACGGCAATTAAATCTTTTCCCTGGCACCAGGCTTTAATTCGGGGAATGTTAGCCACTGGAGAGCTAACTTTTTTGGTAATTAAAGGCTGGGCCCAGGCTCTACAAAGATGGATCAGTGGTCTTCCCACCGGAGTTGAGCTGATGGGGCCGGTAGGAATATTTTCTTTGTTTGTTCAGGCCGAAGCCTTGGGAATCAATTACTTTTTGCAATTTATTGCTATCATTGCCATTTATGTTGCCCTTTTTAACCTTTTGCCAGTTCCCGCCCTGGATGGAGGAAAGCTGCTTTTTTTGGGAATTGAGAAAATAAGGAAAAAACCAGTTTCTCAAAAGCTTGAGCAGCAAATTACCGCCTTCTTTTTTGCCCTATTAATTTTACTAATGATTTTGGTTACCTTCCGGGATATTCAGCGACTTTTTTAAAAATTTTTAGGCAAAAAGCCTGTTTTTTTATTTGCGAAAAATTTAGTTTTGGGTTAAAATGATTAAAGTTTGATGCGCCAATCCCAACTTTTTGCCAAAACTAAAAAGGAAATTCCCAAAGAAGCCCAGGCTCTCTCTCATCGACTTTTATTAAAAGGCGATTTTATTGAGCAGATTGCCGCTGGGATTTATGCTTTTTTACCCCTGGGCTGGAGAGTTCATCAAAAGATTGAGCAGCAAATCAGGAAGGCAATGGTAGCCATTGGAGGTCAGGAAGTTTATCTTCCAGCCCTAATTCCCAGAACTTTATGGGAGAAAACTAAAAGGTGGCAGACTATTGATCCTCCCTTATTTAAATTAAAGGATCGTCATCAGACTGAATTTGGGCTTGGCTCAACCCATGAGGAGGTAATTGTTGATCTTGCCTCCCATCGAATCAAATCCTACAAAGATTTACCTTTGTTTTTATTTCAGATCCAGGATAAATTTAGAAATGAGATGCGCTCCACCGGAGGATTGTTAAGAGTCAGAGAATTTATTATGAAAGATCTTTATAGTTTCCATGCCAGCAAGGAAGATGCCATCAGCTATTATCAAAAAGTTAAAAAAGCCTATTTTCAAATTTTCAAAAATCTAAATCTTGATGCGGTCTGTGTTGAGGCTGATCCGGGAACCATTGGTGGAGAGCTTTCCCATGAATTTATGGTTTTATCTGAGACCGGAGAAGATAAGGTTTTGATTTGCAAAAAATGCAATTTTGCCGGAAATGTAGAGAAATTTAAGACTATTAAAACCTGTCCTAAATGTAAAGCCTCTTTGGAGAAATTTTCCTCAATTGAGGCCGCCCATGCCTTCTATCTTGGAACTAAATATAGTAAGGTAATGGGAGCTAATTTTGTTGATAAATCTGGGAAATCGCAACCAATAATTATGGGCTGCTATGGAATTGGTCTGGGAAGGCTTTTAGCCACAGTGGTTGAGGTCAATCATGATCAGCAGGGAATTATCTGGCCAGAAAAAATTGCTCCCTTCCTGATCCATTTAATTAATCTTCAGCCCCAACTTTCAAAAGTTAAAAAAGTTTCAGAAAAACTCTATCGGGATTTAATTAAAAGGAAAATCGAGGTTTTGTATGATGACCGTCAAGATAAAACTCCAGGAGAAAAATTAATTGATGCTGATTTGATTGGCATTCCCCAAAGATTGATCATCAGCGAAAGAACCCTAAAGAAAAATTGTGCTGAAATAAAAAAAAGAAAAGAAAAAAAACCAAAATTAATAAAGCTTCAAGAAATTAAAACTAAAATTTAAAATGCTCAATAAACTTTTTTCCTATTTTTCCCAGGATATTGCCATTGATTTGGGAACCGCCAACTCCCTAGTTTATGTTCGGGGTAGGGGAATTGTAATTAATGAACCTTCGGTAGTGGCTATCAATCAAAAAACCGGACAGATTTTAGCCATTGGAGAGGAGGCCAAAAGAATGGTTGGTCGCACTCCCACCCACATTGTTGCCACCCGGCCCTTGGTTAAGGGAGTGATTTCTGATTTTGAGGTGACTGAGCAGATGCTTCGTTATTTTATTGAGAAGGTTCACAAAAGAAGATTTATTTTAACTCCCCGACCCAGAGTGATTGTTGGTATTCCCTGCGGAGTAACCGAGGTTGAAAAAAAGGCAGTTCAGGATGCGGCCAGGTCAGCCGGAGCAAGAGAAGTTTATTTAATTGAACAACCCATGGCCGCAGCGATTGGCGCCAGACTTCCGGTTCAGGAGGCGGGAGGAAATTTTATTGTTGATATTGGAGGAGGAACTACTGAAGTAGCCATTATCTCTTTGGGAGGTCTGGTTTTGTCCAAAAGTCTAAGAATTGCCGGAGATAAATTAAATGAAGACATCATTTTATATGCCCAGGAGGAATATAAGCTTTTAATTGGAGAGCGGACTGCTGAGGAAATCAAAATTGGAATTGGCTCAGCCTATCCTTTAAAAGAGAGAGCAGAGATGCCCCTTCGGGGAAGAAATTTAATTACCGGACTGCCAGAGGAAATCATTGTTTCTGATGAAGATATTCGTCGGGCCCTGGAGAAATCGGTGAAACAAATTGTTCAGGCGATAACTGGGGCAGTAGAGGAAACTCCTCCTGAGCTTTTAGCCGATATCATGCACAAGGGAATTTATCTTGCTGGAGGAGGAAGCCTGCTTAAGGGACTGGATCGTTTAATTTTGCAGGAAACTAGAATGCCAACCAAAATTGTAGAAGATCCCTTAACTGCGGTAGTAAGAGGAGCGGGAATGGTGCTAGAAAATTTGGATGAGCTGCATGAGGTTTTAGTTGAGACCGGTTATGAGGAGCCACCGAAATAAAACTAAAAATTAAAAATTATGATTAGTAGAGAAGAGGTAAGACATATTGCCAATTTGGCAAGGATTAAATTAACCCCTAAAGAGGAAAGGAAGTTTCAAAAGGAGCTTGCCTCAATTTTGGATTATGTTGAAAAACTAAAAAAATTGGATGTTTCTAAAATTGAGCCAACCACCCATGCAGTCTGGGTGGAGAATGTTTTAAGAAAAGATCAATCCTTTCCGGCTGATCCCAAAGTTCGGGAAAAAATGGTGGAGATGGCTCCTGATCAAGAGCAAGGTTGGATTAAAACCAAAGCCATTCTTTAAACGATGATTCCTTCAAATCTTACCATTGCCAGGGCCCATCAGGGTTTAATTAAGAAAGAATTTTCGGCAGTCGAGCTTTGCCAGGCTTTTTTGGATAAAATTAAAAAAGAAGACAAAAAAATTGGAGCCTTTTTAACTCTAAATGAAAATCAGGCTTTGCTTGAGGCAAGAAAAATTGACGATTTAATTTCTCAAAAAAGGGAAATTCCAATTTTGGCCGGAATTCCTCTGGCAATTAAAGATAATATTTTGGTGAAGGATCTGAGGGCTACTGCCGGATCAAGGATTTTGGAAAATTACATTGCTCCCTATTCAGCCACAGTGATTAAAAAACTAAAAAGTCAGGGAGCAATAATTTTGGGAAAGACCAACCTGGATGAGTTTGCCATGGGCTCTTCTGGCGAAAATTCTGGATTTTTTAAGACTAAAAATCCCCGGGATCTTTCTCGAGTTCCGGGAGGATCCTCTTCTGGCTCAGCAGCGGCGGTGACAGCTGATTTTTGCTGCGCTGCTTTGGGCTCAGATACTGGAGGTTCAATTCGTCTGCCAGCCTCCTTTTGTGGGATAGTGGGACTTAAACCAACCTACGGAGCAGTTTCCCGCTATGGATTGATTGCCATGGCCTCCTCCCTAGATCAGATTGGTCCTTTGAGCAAAACCGTGGAGGATAGTGAAATTCTTTTTGGAGCAATTTCTGGAAAAGATCCCCAAGATTCAACCAGTTTAGATCCTAAAATTTTTAAACCCCCTAAAGAAAAAAAGCCAGAAGCCTTTAAGATTGGTCTTCCCAAAGAATATTTTATTGGAGGTTTAAAAAAAGAGATCAAAGAGATTTTGGATTTTACTATTAAAAAGCTTAAAGATTTTGGCCTCAAAATTGAGGAAATTTCTCTACCCCACACCGAATACGCCCTGCCTACTTACTATATCATTGTTCCCTCGGAAGTTTCGGCCAATTTGGCAAGGTATGATGGAATCAAATATGGAAGATCAAAAGTTAAGGAAAAAATTAAAAACTTAATTGAGGTCTATTTTAAAACCAGGCAGCAGTATTTGGGAGAGGAGCCAAGAAGAAGAATCTTGCTTGGCAGCTTTGCTTTATCTTCTGGCTACTATGAGGCCTATTATCTCCGAGCCCAAAAAGTGAGAACTTTAATTGGGAAAGATTTTGAGCGAGCCTTCAAAAAAGTGGATTTAATTTTAACCCCAACTTCTCCCACTCCGGCCTTTAAAATCGGAGAAAAGCAAGACCCCCTGGCCATGTATCTTTCTGATATTTTTTTGGTGGCAGTAAATCTGGCCGGTCTTCCAGCTATTTCTCTTCCGGTTTCTAAAGAAGGTTTGCCAATTGGAGTTCAATTTATTGCCCCTCCCTTTTTAGAAAGTCGTCTTTTCAAAATCGGAAAAATTTTAGAAAAAATTTAAAATTATGGAAGAAATTAATGCAGTTTTAAATTTTTTAGCTTTTTTTCCTCAGCAATACCCCATTTATTATTTAATTTTAAAGGGTTTTTTCCTTTTGCTTTGTTTTGGACTTGCTTTGGCTCTGTTTTGGTTTTTGGCCAAAACTTCCTATTTAAAATTTCATTATTTTGAGGATCTAGCCGAATTTTTAACCTACCGAACCTTGGCGGCAGCCAAAATTCCAAGAACCTGGAGAAAAATCCAAAAAAGGATGGAAAGCCCCCTAGAATCAGAGCACAAATTGGCTATTGTTGAGGCCGACTCACTACTAGATGAGGTTTTGGCTAAGTTGGGCTATCCTGGAACAAATTTAAAAGAAAGGCTGGATCAGCTTGAGAAGATTCAGTTTGCTAATCTTGAAGCTTTAAGAGAAGCTCATCAACTGAGAGATAATATCGTTCACGATCCTGACTTTAAACTTGATCCGGAGCGAGCTAGAAAAACCATGGGAGTTTTTGAAGAAGCTTTGCGAAATCTACAGGCCCTTTAGTCTTGATTTTTCTTTAAAAATTGGCTAAAATAGAAGATTGTATCGCGGGGTAGAGAAGTAGTATCTCGCCAGTCTCATAAGCTGGAGGCGCCGGTGCAAATCCGGCCCCCGCAACACTTCGACTCCGCGAAGCGGAGGAGAATATTTTCCTCCGCTTCGCTCCGCTCAGTGCAAGCATCTTTTCGACCCCGCTTCGCTCTGCTCAGTATAGGGATCTTTTCGACTCGCGAAGCGGAGGAGAGGTGTCCCGAGCAAGGTTGAATTAAAATTCTTTATTATGAATCTTTTTTACCAAAAGCGAGGCATTAAAACGAGAAAGAAGATAAAAGGGTGAGGGTGGTAAAAGAAAGAGAACTTAATAAAATATGGTAAACTTAAAAAGCCGGCGTAGCTCAGGGGTAGAGCGGGGCTCTCATAAGGCCTAGGCACAGGTTCGAATCCTGTCGCCGGCATATTGCGGGCGTAGTTCAGCCAGGATAGAACGCCTGCCTGTCACGCAGGAGGTCGTCGGTTCAAATCCGATCGCCCGCGCCAAGCTCTTGACAAGATTATTATTGTTTGATATAAAATATTAGAATGCTTTAGCGAAAGGAGGGAAGAATGAAAAGAATAAGAATCATGTTTCAGTTATTGAAAAGCGCTATTCTCTGCCGCAAAGGACATCGATTGGCAGAGAAGGAAGAAAAAGGATGGGTATTTATGGGAAAGACAGTTCTAACCTACACCTACATCCCCTGTAAAAGATGTGGTATGATAAAGATAACTGGTCCAGAAAGTGTGACTTCGGGATTGATAAAATTGCGGTAGAGGAGTAATAGTTCCTACCAATTCGATAAAATTCGCTAAATGGAAGGGTTGATTTCTCACTCTTCCATTTTTTATTTGATTTTTGATGTTCTTAGTCCGATTTTCTTTGCCGCACTGGCCGGAATTTCTCTCTATTTTTCCTAAGGTAGATGTTATCCCCGGCTTTTGGGCTTTGTGCTTCAAGTGGTGAAGCACAGGCCTTGACCGAGTGGGTCTTGACAAATTCGATAAAATATGCGATAATTTAAGTAGATGATAGAAAGGAGGTAACAATGGCTATCGGAATCGGAGAAGCAAGATTTACTGTAGGTACTCACCTTTCTGCGCACATCCAAATTGAGGGGGAGGCAGTAAACAACCACGAGTGGATAAAGAAATGGAGGCCGGGTTATATTATTCGGGAGCCGGATTATATTCTTCAGGTGCTAAGCTTGATCACAGATGCTTTAGAGTGGTATCTTGCAGTAAGAGGCTATAAGATTAGCATCTTACCCGATTTTACTCGTCAGCTCAAAGCGTCTTATAAGATAGAAGTGAATTGTTATAATGATATTTCTCCCTCTCAATTAAAAAAGGTCATCATTGAGGCGCTTGAGCATCATGGTTTGCGGTGCGTAGAAAGCGGATACGCATTAGTACAGCCGAAATCCCAGGCAAACTGATTCCCCCAATCAGTTGGACCGCGCTTCTCGCGATCCAGGGTTTAAAAGAATATTAGAGAGCTTCAGTAATCTTTTACTGAAGCTCTTTCTTTTTATGGCTATTGTTTCTGGTTAAAATTTGTGTTAGTATATACTTAGGATAACAATTCTTTTAAGTTATGAGGTTTCTCAGAACCGTAATGGCAAAAATATGGAGTGATGAAGAAGCTAGGGTTCCCAAACCAGGAATAACTATTTTACCTTCGATATTTTACTTATCCCGTAACCAAGAGGGTAAACCTTACAATCTTCCAGTAATCGGTTTAGATACTTTATGTAGTTGGAGAAAACGAGGTGGTTGTACTTTTTGCAATTTTGGAGGCTTACGATATCCTTTTTCTGAAAAAATCTTTCTCTCACAATTAAAAAATGGTTTGTACATTACTCGCGGCAGCCCTTACCTTCATATCGCGGTTGATGGGTCTACCTTTGACGATGAAGAAGTTCCTGCTACAACTCGGTTAAAGTTTTTTAAAATAATAAAGACCATAGGATACGTAAAAACATTGGAGACGGAAAGTAAGGCAGAATTTATTACTGACGCAAAGATTGAAGAGGCATGTAAAATATTAAGGAGTATAAAATTTGGAATCGGAATAGGTCTGGAAAGTAGTGATGATTTTGTGAGAGAGCACTGTATAAATAAGGGCCTTACCAAGAAAGTTTATATAAACGCGATTAAGACATTAAGAAGGTATAACGTATTTTCTCAAGCGCATGTAATCCTTAAGCCTCCATTTCTTACGGAATATGAGGCCATTCTTGATGCTGAAAAATCAATTAGATATGCTCTAAACACCGCTGATGAGGTAATCTTTTTTCCAATAAATATAAAGAGCTGGGGGTGTCTTACAGGTTGGTTACATCGCTATAAGAAATATTCTGCACCTAAACTCTGGAGTTTTTTAGAGGTTTTAGGTAATTTATCGGATAAGGAATTAAAAAGAGTTTTTTTGGCTGGGTTTATTGGAGGCCCTATATTACAAAATGCTTCCAATTGTGAAAAATGCACCCCAACAATTATGCAGCTAATAGAAAATTTTAACTATACTCGCAACAGAGAGTTTTTAAAAAAAGCCAAGGATTATAAATGTTCGTGTAAAAATGAATGGAAAAGAGAACTTACCAAGCGATTACCTCCACTCAAAGAGAGAATTATAAAAGAATATGAATTTATTGCCAAGAAACTTTTAGGAGAAGAATGGTGGTCAAACAATCAAGTTTGGGTAAAAGCTGACCTTCAAAGATATGCATAAATTTAATTTTTCGGAAGATTAACTGCAAGTTGACCTTTTGCATAACTTTTAGAAACTGAGCTCTTCAATTTTTTGGGCAGTTCATCGAAATCAGCCCTGATTTTCAGTGGGCTTTTTTATTTTAAGGGTTGATTTTTTTCTTGAATTTTGTAAAATAGCTAGAATCTTTTGAAAGGAGGGAAATGAGTTTCATTGAAAAATTAAAAAATCGTTGGAAAAAAGTAGATTCTATGGTTTGTGTTGGTCTGGATAGCGATCCTGATTTAATTCCAGAATGTTGTTTTGGAAGCGTTGGCGATTTTAACAAAAAAATCATTGATGCCACCCAGGATCTGGTTTGTGCCTACAAATTTAACCTTGCCTTTTATTCTAGCGAGCCGCTATTAGATGCAATTTTATATATGAGCATTGGTTACATCCATTATTATTATCCTGAAATTCCAGTGATTTTGGATGGAAAAAGGGCGGATATTGAGCATAGCTCAAAAAAATATGCTAGGGAGCTTTTTGATAAATTTAAGGCTGATGCCATAACTGTAAATCCCTATCTTGGGTTGAAGGGAGCGCTGGAGCCCTTTTTGGAAAGAAAAGATAAGGGAATTATTATCCTTTGTCGAACCTCAAACCCTGGAGCTGGAGAGCTTCAAGATCTTGAGGTAAAAACTCCTGGAATTGGTGGGAAAGTTCAGACCCTTCCTCTTTATCAATATCTTGCCCGTCGGGTGGCTACCCAATGGAACAAAAATGGAAACTGCCTTTTGGTGGTTGGAGCAACCTACCCTCAACAGTTAGCTAAGGTCCGACAAATTGTGGGCAAAATGCCAATTTTGGTTCCGGGAATTGGAAAACAGGTCGGAGATTTGGAGAAAGTGATAAAATATGGTCTTGATAGTGAAGGCTACGGTCTAATTATCAATGCTTCAAGAAGCATCATCTACGCTTCAAAAGAGAAGGATTTTGCCCAGGCCGCAGCCAGAGAAACTCAAAGATTAAGAGATCAGATTCGAGAAATTAAACAAAAATTGGGGAGGTAAAGTGGAAAATCTGATTGATTTTTTTGAGGAGATTGGAGCAATTAAAGAGGGACACTTTGTTTACACTTCGGGAAGGCACGGAAGATATTATTTTAACAAAGATACTATTTATTCTTATCCATTTTTTGCCTCCCTCCTTGCCAGACAAATTGCCAACTATTTTGGAGAGAGAGAAATTGATTTAGTTGCCGGCCCAACTATGGGTGGAGCAATCTTAGCCCAGTGGGTTGGTTATTTTTTGAGCTTAAGGAAACAATCCTTAAAAATTTTAGCAGTTTTTGCTGAAGAGGAAGATCAAAAAAGGGTGTTTAAGCGAGGCTACCAGGATCTTGTCCCAAAAAAGAAGGTTTTGATAGTGGATGATGTTTTAACTACAGGAGGATCAATAAAAAAGGTGATTGAGGCTATTAAAAAACTTGAGGGAGAGGCAGTTTCGGTTGGAGTAATTGTCAATCGGGGAAAGATCACTGCCCAGGATCTTCAAGTTTCGGAACTTTTTTCACTGGCCGATCTTGAATGGGAATCTTTTGAGGAAAAAGATTGTCCTCTGTGTAAAAAAGGCCTGCCAATCAATACCGATCTTGGCAAGGCTAAAAAGAGCTAAAACCCGCTAAAAAGGCGGGTTTTTTTCCACAACTTTAAGCCTTGAATTTCTTTTAATTTTAGGCTAAAATAGGATAATGCTAAAAAGCCTGGCTAAAATAAAAACCAGGGCTGAGAGAGAGATTAAGGAGGCTAAAGATTTGAAATCTTTAAACGAGATTTTCAAAAAATATCTGGGCAAGCAGGGAGAGCTTACCCAGATTTTGAGTTTATTGCCCAAACTTCCCAGGCCAAAAAGAAGAAAAATTGGAAGGCTGGCCAACCAATTAAAAAATTCTTTAACTTTAAAATTTGATGAAAGAGCCCAAAAGTTAAAAGAGGAGGCTATTCAGGTCGCTAAGGAAAAGGAATGGATCGATATTACTTTGCCTGGAAAAAAGCCAGTGGTGGGGCACTTGCATCCTTTAACTTTAGTTAAAAGAAAGGCCTGTGAAATTTTCAGTGGCCTTGGATTTGAGGTGGTGGAAGGTCCAGATCTTGAGAATGAATGGTACAATTTTGATGCCCTAAATATCCCTCCCCACCATCCCGCCCGAGATCTGTGGGATACTTTCTGGCTCAAATTAGACAAAATTCAAAAGAAATTGTTGCTTCGGACCCATACCAGCCCGGTTCAGGTAAGATACATGGAGAAAAATCAACCTCCTTTAAGAATTGTTGTTCCAGGAAGAGTTTTTCGGCACGAAGCCACCGATGCCTCCCACGAAATTAATTTTTATCAATTGGAGGGGCTGATGGTTGATAAGGACGTTTCGGTTGCCAATTTCCGGGCTATTCTTCAGGAGTTTTTTAATCGTTTTTTTGAAAAAGAGATTCAACTTAGGCTCCGTCCAAGTTACTTTCCTTTTACCGAGCCGAGCTTTGAGGTGGATATTTCCTGTCTTAATTGCCAGGGAAAAGGATGTTCTGCCTGTCAAAAAACCGGTTTTATGGAAATGATGGGAGCGGGCCTGGTTCATCCCCAGGTTTTCAAATCGGCCGGGCTGAATCCCCAAATCTGGAAAGGTTTTGCCTTTGGAATGGGATTGGATCGGCTGGCAATGATGAAATACAAAATTAATGACATTAGACTTTTTTATTCCGGAGATTTAAGATTTCTGACCCAATTTTAAAATGCTTTTTTCTTACCAGTGGCTTAAAGATTATTTTTTGCAAAAATTGCCAGAACCAAAAAAACTGGCCCAGCTTTTAACTTTGCATAGCTTTGAGGTTTCAGATCTTAAAAAATTTAAAAAAGATTATGTTTTGGATATCGATGTCCTACCCAATCGGGCCCCGGATTGCTTTTGTCATTTGGGAATAGCTAGGGAAATTGCAGCAATTACTGGATTGAAAATCAAAATTCCAAAAGTAAAAATTAGAGCCCGAAAATCTAAAATTGAAGATTTTCTTAAAGTTAAAATTTTAGATAAAGATTTATGCCAAAGATACACTGCCCGGGTGATTTACGATCTTAAAATTTCATCCTCCCCCCAATGGCTGCAAAAAAGACTCGAGGC
>Ga0209426_1001773_pt1 | contig 11792 bp, 9 predicted proteins | sample Deesub1362B_J571_FD_187697 | JGI IMG/M metagenome (GOLD analysis project Ga0209426, IMG submission 187697) | Deep oceanic, basalt-hosted subsurface ecosystem from Juan de Fuca Ridge flank, Pacific Ocean, CORK Borehole 1362B_J2.571 (SPAdes)... ...
GTAAAACCTAAATTTATTCCCAATTGCCAAGTTTTATGCCTTGACTTTGTAGTCTGAGTATCCTTAACTCCATTTATGGATGTTCTATTAAAAAAATAATTAGGAGTAAAAGTTAATAAAAGACTGGATTTAACCCTTTTAAGTGCAGTAAATTCCTTTAAATAAATTCTAAATGGAAAAGAGGAAGAAAAAGATATTGCATTTTCATTGTCTAAATGCTCCAGATGTGGCATATAATTCTCATAGTTTCTATAAAAAAATCCCCAGTCCACACCCCACAAAATCCTTTTCCCGAGTGCAAATTCTATCATGTATGAAGACGGAACCAGATTATTTGATAATTGAAATCCTATGAAATAACTGACTAAAATAAGAGTAAACATAGAAATATTTTAAAAAATAAAAAGAAAAAAATGCAAACCTTCGCATAAATAAAACTCAATAAATGCATCTCGCTTTTCCTACCCATCTTGCTCATTTATTAACCTATTCCGCTCGCCTCGCATATTTATAAACACAATAAATCCAAAATGTAGCGACACGATTTATCGTGGAAACAATATATGTCGCATAAATGCGACCGCTACAAAAATTGTAAACACAAAACGTAGCGGCGTGATTTATCACGCAACAAAACTACAAAAATAAAAAAGCCCGGGACTTAGCCCGGGCTATTTATATCAATATTAGCGATTAGGCCTTATGCCGCAGCAGGAATTTCCAGTTCCTGAAAAATTTCAAACTTTGAAATTTCAGGCTCACCTTCTATCTTATAGATATTCGGTGTATTCCGGAAGAGTTCACTCTTAACAAAATCATTAAGATGATTCTCTGTCTTAAAGGTGAACACCTCACCCATCATATTGTTTTTTTGTCATGCATATCGTATTTCTGTATCAGACCGGGAACATTCTGAAATTCTGCTTTTCTCTCTTCTGCTATTTTCCTGCATTCATCATGCGGAAGTTTACTTCTGAATCTTACTATGAGTGCTTTTTGTGCTTTCATGAGATTCTCCTTTTGTTCTTGAGCTTTTCTTTTATCTAACTTTAAGATTAAGTAAAGCTAATATATAATACCATGGAAACAGTAAAATAGCAAAGTTTTGAAAAAAGAGGAAGTTTTCTTTAATTATTTATTATGTCAGAATATGTGGAATATTTTGCATTAACACATTTAAGGAACAGAAGATACCCTCTTATTTTAGCAGAGGAAGAAAGAGATTATAAATTTTTCAAAAAGGGAGGAAATAGATTGAATTTATGGGATCCCTTTAATGAACCTTTTGTAATAAATAAAACAAAAAAAGAAAAAAAACTTTTCTTTGAACTTAAAAAAGAAAGAATTTTAAAACAGGAAAATTTTATTGAACTACTTTTAAAAGCAGGCTACAATGAATATGATAAGGTCTATTCAGAAAAAGAGTTTGCAAGAAGAGGCTTTATAATTGATGTATTCTTTGAAGAATCGGAATATCCTCTGAGAATTGAATTTTTCGGAGATTATATTGATGAACTCAGATTTTTTGACCCTGCCTCTCAGAGAAAAATTGAAATAAAAGATATTCTCTATCTTTATATTCCTGAAAGATTTCAAAAAATTTTAGGTTCAAATCTTTTAAAACCTTCTGATTTTTATCATATATCTGAAAAGGATTTCAGGAATAAAAAAACTTTTAAAATTAAAAAATTTTCAAAATTCTCTGATTTCATTGAATTTATTAAAAAGGAAAAAGAAAAAAAGAAAATTATTTATGTTTCAAAGGAAATTTTCAGATTCTCCTATTTAAAAAAATTAATCCCTGAACTTGAATATTTAAAAGGAGAAATTTCTGAAAGTTTTGAAATTGTTGATGAGGAAAAAATAATAATATCAGAAAGGGACATTTATCCTGCAATAACTCCTGAAAAAAAATTCATTCTGCCTTTCAGAGAGGAAAGTTTCTTTGAAATAAATCCCGGAGATACGGTTATTCATGAGGAAGAGGGGGTTTGTTCAATAAAGGGATTTAAAAAATTAAAAACAAACGGAAAGGAAATTGAGCATATAGAACTTATCTTTAAAGAAAATCAGAAACTCTTCATACCTTTCTGGGAGATATATAAAATTGAAAAATATTTCGGTAAAAGGGAATTTACGGACTTTTCTACAAAAAAATGGGCAAAGGAGTTTGTAAGGGCAAAAATAGAAATCCACGAATTTGCGAAAAAAATCCTTGAATTAACAGCAAGAAGAAAGGTCTTAAAAGGTATTTCCTTTAAACTTAAAGAGAGTGATGAAGAGGTTTTAAATGAAATAATACTTTCTTTTCCCTATACAGAAACCGATGACCAGAAAAGGGCATGGGAAGAAGTTAAAAAAGATATGGAATCAGAAAAAAGAATGGATAGATTAATAATAGGTGATTCAGGTTTCGGTAAAACAGAAATTGCTTTAAGAGCAGCATCAATGTGCGCTTTAAAAGGTTTTCAAACCCTTTTCCTTGCTCCGACAACACCTCTTGTTTTACAGCATTACAGAAATTTCAAAGAAAGATTGAGAGAATTTCCCATAAATGTAAGAATGCTCTCAAGGCTTCTATCAAAAAAAGAGGAAAAGGAGGTTTTGGATGATTTAAAGGAGGGTAAAATTGATATTCTTATTGCAACCCATAGGGCTCTATCTCCTGATGTTAATTTCAAAAACCTGGGACTTTTAATAATTGATGAGGAACAGAGATTCGGAGTTGAACATAAGGAAAAATTAAAATTCTTAAGGGAGGAAGTTGATACCCTTATTCTCTCTGCAACCCCGATACCCAGAACCCTTGCCCTTTCAATTTATGGAGTAAATGATATTTCAAGAATTAGAACTCCTCCGAAGGGAAGAAAGGAAAGTGAAATAATAATTGCACCTTACAGTTTGGAAAAAGTAAAAGAAGCAATTGAAAAAGAGTTAAAAAGAAAAGGACAGGTTATCTATGTCAGAAACAGAATAGCACCTTTAAAAGAAATAAAATCAAAAATTGAAACATTATTCCCTGATGCAAAATGTGAAATATTGCATGGAAGAATGGATAAAGAAAAAATTGAGGATGTTTTAATATCCTTTATTCTCGGTGAGGTAAAAATTTTGATAACAACTTCAATATTAGAAACAGGTATGGATTTTGATAATGTAAACACATTAATAATTGAAAGACCTGATCTTTTCGGGCTTTCTGAACTCTATGCTTTGAAAGGAAGAGTTGGAAGAAGGGACAAAAAATCCTATGTTTATATTCTTTTGCCCCATAAATTAAGCGAAAGGGCTAAAGAAAGAATAAGAACAATAAAAAGATATAACTATCCCGGTTCAGGAGAAAAGGTGGCTTTAAAAGACCTTGAAATGAGAGGACCAGGAGAAATTTTCGGGAAAAAGCAGGCAGGATTTATAAAGCATATGGGAATAACAATGTATATAAAAATGCTTGAGGATGAAATTAAAAAATTAAAAGGTGAGAGGGTTTTTAATAAAATACCTGAAATAATCTCTTATACCTCATTATATTTCCCTGATAATATGGAAGAAGAGGATAAACTTTACCTTGCAAGAAGTTTATTCACTGCGGAAACAGAGGAGGAAATAAATTTTGTTATTGAGGAATACAGGGATAGGTTCGGAAAACCTGATGAAAGAATGGAAAAAATTTTTGAACTTGCAAGGGCTTTCTTAAAGGCAAAAAAACAAAGAAAGGACAGGGTAAAAATATTTGAAAATTTAGTTTATATAGAGTAATTTTAGAATTATTCGGTTTATTTCTTTTAAAATAGACCTAAAAGAATGAAAAAACACAATACCCTAAATCACACAATACTTTTACCGCTCATTGCTCTTCTCGGCACTGTTTCGGTTACAACATTAAGACCTGTCATTGTTCTATACGTCAGGTCATTCGGTATATCTGCTTTTCTCGTGGGTTTTATCACCTCAATGTATATGCTGATGAGAGGGATTTTCTCAATTGTCTCAGGAAGAATATCGGATAAAATAGGTAAGAGAAAAATTTTTCTATATTTAGGTGCGGCAGGATTTATCCTGGGAAACATTTTTCTCTTCTCTGTAGAATTCCTTGAGAACTTTGCTCCGACCTATATCATTTACATCGTGATTTTAATTTCAAGATTTATACAGGGTTTAAGTGCAGGTTTCTTCTGGCCAATGGCTCAGGTCATTGTTCTGGAAAGTGCTCCTTTACATAGAAGAACATTCTATATGGCTCTTTACTTTAATTCAGGAACCTTTGGATTTTTATTAAGAGACCTGATAATTTCTTTTTTGGGAAAAATAAATGCCCCCTTGAATCTTTATGTTATTGTTTCCACAATTATTCTTTTTAGCATGTTCATTTTAATTTACTTTGTAAAAGACACCTTTGATGATTCACAGTATGAAAAAGAATTCAAATTCTCCTTCTCACTTTTAAAAACACTCTTTTATTTCTATCTTGCAATATTAATAGTTGGAGGACTTCAGGGAATAAACAATGCTGTAACTGTTCTAATCTTAAACGAGTCATTCAAATACTCTCTTTATGGTATAGGGATAATATTTTTTATAAAAGACTTTGTAAGAATAATCATAAGTCAGATAATTTCCTATATTGCGGATAAGAAGGGAATAGGGCTTGTTGCTTCAATAATAATCATCTCCCTTGGTGTATCAAGTTTATTTCTGGGAATATCAAATTCCTGGTTCTTCTTTATACTCTTTTATATTCTGACCTATTCCCTTGCACCTTCTGTTGTAAGTCCTGTGAGGTCCTTTGTTTCTCATAAGGTAAGAGCAAACAATCTCGGAGTGGCAATAGGGGTTTTAAACACTGTAACAAACTTTTCAAACGTGTTATTTGCTTCACTTTCAGGGTTGTGGTATGACTTTATGGGATGGAAAACAGGAATATTCTTTGTTATGGGAATACTGGCTTTACTAACGGGCTTCAGAATTTTAAAAGAAAATTAAAACATCCCCCAAATCCTATACTCCAGAATCCCCCAAACCCAAAAAAACACAATAAACACAAAACGTAGCGGTGCGATTCATCGCACATTAAAAAATATCTGTAACAACACGATTTATTATGAAAACAATATATGTCGCATAAATGCGACCGCTACAATAAACACAACAAACCCAATTAACGCAAAAAACACAATAAACCCAAAACGTAGCGACATGATTTATCACGCAATAAAAAATATCTGTAACGACACAATTTATCGTGGAAACAATATCTGTCGCATAAATGCGACCGCTACAAGAATTGTAAACCCAATTAACTCAATAAACCCGTCTCGCATATTTACAAATCAAAAATCTATTTCTATTTCCTTCAAAAAAGGTAAATTTTTATCCCTTTCAGATAAAATCGGGCTTTTGACAGGCCAGTTGATATTTATATCAGGGTCATCCCATCTTATCCCTGCATCATGTTCCTTTGAATATTCCTCTGAAACCTTATAAAGAATAATTGCAAAATCACTCAGAACATAAAAACCATGGGCAAATCCTTCGGGTATAAAGAGCATGTTTTTATTCTCATCAGAAAGAACAACACTCACCCATTTTCTGAATGTTTCTGAATTCTTTCTCAAATCAACAGCAACATCAATAATTTTCCCTTTTACACATCTTACAAGTTTTGCCTGTGCCTTCGGTTTTCTCTGAAAATGAAGTCCTCTTAGAACATTTTTACGGGAAAAAGATATATTATCCTGTTTGAACTTAATCTTTATACCCTTTTCAAAAAACTCTGATTCCTTATATGATTCTATGAAATATCCCCTCTTATCCTCAAAACTCTTTGTTTTAATAAGATAAAGACCTTTTAAATTCAATTCCTCAAATTCAAAGGGCATTTAATAATTATAAAGGAACAGAAACTAAAAAATTCCCTAATTATTCTCCGAGTAACTTCAATCTTGCTTCTGTCCTTTTTAAATAATCCTTTGCCCTTGAATTACCGGGCTCCCATTTAAGAACCTGTTTAAGAAGTCTTTTTGCTTCCTTATAATTTCCGGCATTAAATGCCTGAATTGCCTTATTAAGTGTCTTTTCAATCTGTGCTTTTGAAGGTTTTTTGGGTGCCTTGGGTTTTTTAACAACTTTTTTCTTTGGAGGCGGAGGAGCCTTGAGTTTATTTTCAAGTTCCACAATTTTATCACTAACCTCGGGCTCTTGAGGAGAAATCTGTAAAACTTCTTTAAGATAATTTATTGCGCTTCTATAATCTCCTTTTCTCTCATAATATTTTGCCCGTGATTTCAATTCAAGGATTCTATTCTTAATTGCCTTTGTCACATTTGCAAGACGTTCCTTTGCAGTTTTACTTCTCGGATAAATTCTAAGGGCATCCTCATATGCTCTTTTGGCTTCAAGTAATTTCCCGGCTCTGAAAAGAGCATCTCCTTCTTTGATTTTCTTACCAGCCAGCATTCTTTTTGAAACCTTCGGAGCAAGGGCAATCTTTGCCCTTAAGGGCTTATTTCTTCTTATCTTTAGCTTTGCCTTAAGCCCTTTATATTCAGGATGAACAATTGAAATCATATATTCACCCGGCATAATCAGACCCTGTGCTTTCCCATCCTCGCCTGTTACAAGTGGTTTAATTTCTGTATTGAGAAATTTTATCACCGCTCCTTTTACAGGAGTTCCTTCTTCCCTATTCTTTATATAAATACTCACTTCCACAGGATGAGCAAATGATTCCATAACATCAGAATTTATCTCAAATCCCATCCCGAATCTCGGATTGAGGTTTGAATTAAAAATAAAATGTTCAAGTTTTAAACCTGCAAGCATGAATCTGAATTTACCAAAGTCCAATGATATTCCCACATTCAGGTCTCTTCCATCCACTTCTACAGCAAGGCTGAAAATTGAGCGTGTAAACTCTATTCCTCCAAAAATTCCGAATGTAAAATACTGATGTTTTGAACTGGAAAATATATCTGTATTCAGATATTTGCTTCTCGGACCATAACCTATAAATTCACCCCTTCCGAATCCAAAATGAACGGAAAAATCAGGAGTTATATGTTTGCTCATCACTCCATAAAAAGAGAGGAATTCAGGATTCCTTGCCTCGTACCTTTCATCAGGAAAACCAACATCAGGTTCATTACCGCCTCCTCCGGCATTTATATACTTTCTGTATGTTACATTTCTCAACCCAAAAGAAATAGCCGGCATTCCGAATCTTTCAGGTATTGCAAGATAACCAACATCAATACTGAAATCTTTAAAAGTAAAAATGTTTAATCCGATAGACCATTTTTTATATAAAAGAAAATTCAATTTTAAATCCTGGTCTGTACCATCATTTGAAAAACTTGTGGTAACATTCGCCTGCCAGAAAAAATTTCTATCAGGATAAAAAGAAGTAGGAATCTCTACCAAAGAGGAAGCTCTCATTATTTGAGCTACTAATAAAAGGCTTAAAGTATTCATGGCTTCCCTCCTTTTTTCTATAAAAATTATTTTAAAAGAAATTTAATCATTGAATCAAAGTTTTTAAACATTTCGCCCCGTTCTTCTGAAAGCAATTTTTTTGCACCGAGATATAAAATAAAGGGTTCATTCTTAAAAATTTTAAATATAAGTTTTCTTGCTCTGTCTCTGGGGGTATAATAAAAAAGTTTTGACAGTTTTTTCTCAACTTTCTTTAATAAGAGGTCAAACTCATCATTTTCAATTTTTTCCATTACCTTTCTTATAAAGTAATGAATATCCAGTTCAAACTTTAATTTTTTATAGCAATTTTCAAATCTCTCATCCCCTGTAATCGCCTTTGCAACGCAGTAGGCACCCCATATTCCTGTAACCGTTCCTCCGACAGTGGTCATCTTCACATGCCCTGCAGCATCTCCTGTAAAGTAAATATTCTGACCATTGTTTCTGATGTGTGGAATAAAAAGAGGGTTATAATAGGTTGTCACACCTGTTTCAGGCTCCAGGAGCTCAAAATTAAAATCCCTGACAAACTTTTTAAAACCCTTAAGAACATCTTTACCCTCATCTACACATAATCCCAGAACCCCCTCATGTTCAGAATAGGGAATAAGCCATACAAAATAATCGGTATATTTCTTATCAAACCATATTTTAACAGTATCACTTCTATAATCTGCAGGTAAAAGCACCTTCGATTGATAAAGAAAGACCTTCTTAAGTTTCTTTCCTAAAACCTCAAGAACCTTGCTTTTTGCACCATTAGCAACAATCAAATTATCAAACTCGTGATACAAATATTTATCCTTTCCATTTATTCTGAACTTAACTACAAACTTATGGTCTTCTTTAAAAACATCTTCAAACTTCACTCCATTTAAAATTTCTATGCCCTTTTTCAGGGCAATATTTTCAAGATATTTTATTATATCTTTTCTATTCACAATAATATCAGGTTCTCTTAACTCTATAATTATTCGGTACTTACGAGAAAAAATTTCAAAGAATTTAATTCTGTTTAAAATCAATTCTTCCGGTATATTGAGAAATTTGAAGATTTCAGGTGTTATTATTAAGGTCCTGTCCTGAACCTCCTCAATAGAATTCCTGAGCTCAAAAACTTTTGTCCTGATTCCTTTTTCAGCAAGATTAATAGCAGAATAAAGTCCAGCACTTGAGGCACCGATAATTATATTTTTATTCATATTTCAATTATCTCCTTTTTCATCCCTCCTCCTATTATACACACAAAAACCCAACAAACCCAATAAACGCAAAAAACGCAATAAACTCAATAAACACAATAAACTCGATTAACGCGATAAACGCAAAAAATGTCTTCTATCTTTTCAACCCTACATACGAAACAGAGAATCCGATACGCGGAAAAAGTTTTGATTTAAAAATCCAGTGCTCAAGTTTAGCAAATTCAAGAGCAAATTCAAATTTTCTCCATTTTCCCTTAAATCCCATATTCAGATCTCTGCCATCTATTTCAAGGGCATACTTAACATTACTCAAAAAGAAATTTCTAAGGTCAAAGCTGTATTCAAGTCCGAAAAAGAAACCAAGTATAAGTTCATGAGCTGACTTTGAAAAGATATCAAAATTCAGAAATTTACTTCTCGGACCATAACCTATAAACTCACCTCTTCCCAGCCCCAGATGAAAGGTATAATTTTGCATCTGTCTGGAAATAACCACAAAAAAGGATAAGAGTTCAGGAATTCTGTATTTCTTACCTGTATAGTTCTCATCTGCAAATCCTCCATCAGGGGGATCCCCGCCTGCCGGAGAAATATATCTTTTATATGTAATATTTCTGAATCCAACCGCAATATTCGGCACATAAGGACCTGTGACTATCCTGTATATAACATCAAATCCAACTTCACTTCTTGTAAAATAATTAAACCCTATTCCGAGATTATTACGGAGATACACATTTATATGTGTATAATCCATATCAACAGGGTGCTTATCATTTGAATTAAAAGCAAAGGAAATATTGGAACTCACTTCAATCAAAGGTATATATGAAGATTTGAAATTTGCCACAGGTATTTCCAGCAGGGAACCCACTCTGCCCAGCTGGGCAAATATTACATATGTCATTACTTTTATAATCAAACTCATAATAAGACCTCCATTTATTTAGTTATACTCTCTATTTTAATACATCAAAGCTAAAAAAGTAAAACATCTTTATATTTTTTATATAGTATCAGTGTATATTTAAAGTCAATCTTTCTTTCCTTCTTCTTCCTTTTTCCTTTGCTTATCAATATACATTGATTCATCGGCTGCTCTCATAAGTTCTTCAACAGAGCATGGGTTATAAGGGTCATAATAGGACACACCTATACTTATTGAAAGTTTATACGGACGTCTAATTCTCTCATTAAATTCCCTTATTCTCTCTTTCAAACGCCTTATTATAATATCTTTACTCTCCTTCATAGCTCCCAGAGCCAGAACAGCAAACTCGTCTCCTCCGAGTCTTGCAATTACATCAGATTTTCTGAAACATGATTTTAAAATATCCGCAAGAGCAACAAGTGCTCTGTCTCCTTCCTCATGTCCAAAGGTATCATTTATCCATTTAAAATTATCAATATCAATAAAAAACAGAAGCATTCCTCCACTACCTCCTCTCATTATATGTCCTATTGTTCTTATCTGCTGCTCAATAAAGATATAAAAAGCGCGTCTATTTCTGAGTCCTGTAAGTTCATCACTCAAAGAGAGTTCCCTTAACCTCTCTTCCATCACAATTCTCTGTGTTATATCCTGTGCTATGACCTGAACAAACGGAGTATCTGCATAAGGATGATATGAAAATATAGTTTCAACATACTTTCTTCTATTATCCTTTGTAAAAATAACCCTTTTATCTATTTTAAAACTTCCCTTACGTTTTACATTCTCAATTATTTCACTTACTTCATCCTTATCTCTCAGGTAAATCTTCCACAAAGGAGTATCTATAAGCTCTTTGAGTTCATAACCGGTAAGTTTAACTCCGGCAGGATTAACCTCTTTGATTTTCTGTGTTTCAGGGTCAACGATGAAAATTGCAATCGGAGCATTTTCAAAAATACTCTGATATCTTCTTTTAGTTCTTTCAAGTTCTCTTGTCTTTTTTTCTATTTCTTCCAGTAACTGAAAAGTCAAAAGGCTTGACTCCTGAGCTGTCTCCATAAGTTCTTTCTCCAGGATATCAATCGTCTCCTGAGCTTTCTTTAATACCCTTTGAAGATCTTTTTTGTGTTTCATTTCTTCCCCTTTATAACAAGCACGGTTGCATCATCATCTCCTCTTGAAAATTTATACAGCAGATAACGGGCAATTTCTGTAGCTGAACCATGAGCAACAGCAGAAAAATCTTTCCATCCCCAGTGCGTTTTAATTCCGTCAGAGAATAAAACCATAATATAGGAGGGATCCCAGTCATGCTCTGTTATCACAGGATCAGGAGCATTCAATCCTATAACCCCCCTTCTTATAACAAAATTCACGGGTTCAGAACTTCCGAAAACTCTTACTCCTATGTTTCCTATGCTTCCAAAAAACATTTTTTTATTAAACCATTCAAATCTTGCTATTGCCATTACAACTCCACGAGTTGAACGACATACCCTGTCCACTCCTCTGAATATATTTTCAAGGGGTTGTGTGTAATGTTTTTCTATATAACTTCTTGCAGTCTGAGCAGCCCTGTAAGCAAATCGACCATGTCCAAGACCATCAATAACAGCCACAAGAGCAATTCTATTGTCTCTTATAATCACAAAAGAATCACCATTCACCCGTGAACCCGGACGCATCCTTGTTGCAGCCCCGAATTCAAAAGGACATATTGCAACAGGATGGGTTAATCTTCTGCTTATCCACTTTTTACTTATTATATATGTTCCTTTTCTTCCATACGGAGAAATTATCTCAAGTTCATCCATTATCCTGTTCACTGCTCCGAGTCCGAAACCAAGACTGTTTGAAGTGGAATACCCATCTGTTATCGCTTTTTCAGCATCAGGAATCCCTTTACCCTCATCTATTGATTCAATCTTGATTCCTTTTTTTCTTCCATTAAAAAGCGGGGTAAATATTATCTTCCCTCTCTTTGCATGCTTCACAAGATTACTCACAAGTTCTCTTGTTACAATAACAAGCTCATCTATTTCTTTCTTTGTAAATCCGATTTCTTTTGCAAGTGCTCTAATTGCTTTCTGTGCACTCATAGCATCACTTGAATGAAAAATCCTGATCTCTCTTTTGTTTATTTTTTCAACCATTTTACTATTTTAATTTTTGTTCCTTTACCG
>Ga0209426_1001774_pt1 | contig 11786 bp, 8 predicted proteins | sample Deesub1362B_J571_FD_187697 | JGI IMG/M metagenome (GOLD analysis project Ga0209426, IMG submission 187697) | Deep oceanic, basalt-hosted subsurface ecosystem from Juan de Fuca Ridge flank, Pacific Ocean, CORK Borehole 1362B_J2.571 (SPAdes)... ...
GCCGATATTCCGGTATTTGTTGTGGAATTCATCGGTTTTGTGCTCATGAAGGGCTCGGACAAACTCGTTGGTGAACTCCTCGGCGCTGACACAGATCACCTGAATGTGTCTGGCTTGCGCCATATGCCCGATGGCGTGCAGGAGATGGGTTTTGCCCAGCCCCACTCCTCCGTAAATATAAAGGGGGTTGTAGAAGCGCCCTGGATTCTGGGCTACCCCCTGCGCGGCGGCGTAGGCCAGGCGGTTACAGTCCCCGACGATGAAGGAATCAAAGACATAGTTTGAGTTGAATTTGGCGGAGCTATCTTTCCACGGGTAATGGCCGTTGCCCGAGGAATTCTTGTATCTGCCGTCCACCTGAAAGGTGACTTTGATATCGGGGGAGGAGGTGAGGTTGATAAGCGTTTTTTCAATCAAGGAGCGCTGGTTCTTATCCAAATATTCCGCCACAAAGGTGTTGGGGACGCTGATGATGAACTGGTTATCCCGGTAATCCAAGCCTACCGTCTTCTCCAGCCAGGTCCGAAAGTTTGGTTTGCTAACCTGGATTTGCAGTTCTCCCAAGGCAGCGTCCCAGATCTCTTGTGCTGACCTATTTTCCATAAGAATTTCTAGATTGATTATTGTTTACTTACCTTGGAATATCTTCAAAAGCCTGAAAAAGAGACAGGTTCCCCCCTCTTAGAGCAAAAAATACCCCCACTGAGAAATTGCTGGTGAAACTTTCTAAGACTTCAGAGGATTAAAAAGTTAACCCAAGTAATCGACGTTAATCAGCATACTACCAAGTACCCCGCCTGGCAAGGGTTTTGGTGGTAATCGCTGGGCATTTTTAGTCCCCCTTCTCCCTTGCTAAGTTCATCAGGCTTGCTCTTTTGCTTAATTTTGCGCTGATAGGCTTGAGGGGGCTGGTTGTGGCAAAAAATTTTTGGTGTTAGAATTTAGTACCAGGAGACCGGAAATTGCGCATTCTTTTCATGGGCACCCCCGAGTTTGCCATCGCCCCGCTGGAGCGCCTTATCCTTGAGCAGTTTGAGGTGGTGGCGGTTTACACTCAGCCGGATAAACCAGCCGGCAGGGGCCGTACGCCGATGCCGTCTCCGGTGAAGAAGGTGGCGCTGGCTTTGAAGTTGCCGGTGGTGCAGCCCGCTAGCTTAAAGGAGGCGGGGGTGGTGGCGCAAATAGCTGATTTTCACCCTGATGTCATCGTGGTGGCGGCTTTTGGCCAGATTCTACCCCAGGCGGTTCTGGATATTCCCAAATACGGGTGTATCAATATTCATCCCTCACTATTGCCCAAATTCAGGGGTGCTTCCCCGGTGGCGGCGGCGATTCTGGCTGGAGATGAGCGTACCGGAGTTAGCTTTATGCTGATGGACCGCGGGCTGGACAGCGGGCCGATATTAGCCCAGGAAGTGGTGGCCATTTCTCCGCAGGATACCACTGGCTCACTCACTGCCAAGCTGTCCCGGGTGGCAGCGCATCTGCTCCCGGAGGTTCTGCGGCGCTGGACTAGGGGTGAAATCACTCCCCAGCCTCAGAATGAGGCTGAGGCGACATACTCCCCCCCACTCAGCAAGGAGGAGGGGGAGATTGACTGGAATCTACCTGCGGTGGACTTATGGCGGCGAGTGCGGGCCTTCCAGCCCTGGCCGGGAGCCTATACCAGATGGCGGGGGAAACGCCTTGAGATCATTGAGGCGGTGCCGCTGCAAGCTCAGGGTTCCCCTGCCGTGGGGCAGGTGGTGGCGCTTGAGCGGGAGGGAGCCGCCTTTGGCGTCAATACCGGTGATGGCATTTTAGGGGTGGCGAAGGTGCAGCTTGAGGGGAAGCGCGCCATGCCCGCCGCCGAATTTTTAAGGGGGCAGCGGCAGTTCATCGGGACGGTGCTGCCAGATTAGTTAAGGGGGAAAACTTTGTCTAAAGAGTCTGAAGAGGAGAAGCTGAGCAAGTTTGATACTCTGGTTGAGATTATCGCCAAGCTACGTGGCCCCGATGGCTGTCCCTGGGACCGGGAGCAGACCCACGCCTCACTCCGGGAAGACCTGCTTGAGGAGTGCTATGAGGTGCTGGAGGCACTCGATGAAGGGGACACCAGGAGGCTTGGTGAGGAACTGGGTGACCTGCTGATGCAGGTGGTTTTCCACGCTCAGATTGCTGCCGAGGCGGGGGAATTTGACATCGGTGATGTTATCCGCAAGATATGCAGCAAACTCATCCAGCGCCACCCCCACGTCTTCGGCTCGCTGAAAGTAAAGGATGCCAGCGAGGTGCTGGTTAACTGGGAGGCGCTTAAAAAACAGGAGCGGGAAGCCGATACCTCAATGCTGGCCAATGTGCCCAAGCAGCTGCCGGCCTTGAGTTACAGCCAGGATATCCAGGGGCGGGTGGCACGGGTTGGCTTTGACTGGAAGGATATGGATGGCGTCATCGATAAGCTGGCTGAGGAAATTCGGGAGCTGAAGGAGGCGGATAGTCAGGAAAAAAGGGCGCGTGAGTTTGGCGACCTGCTCTTCACCCTGGTCAATATCGCGCGCCGGCTGGGGATTGACTCCGAGTCAGCGCTGCGGGAAGCCAACAGGCGGTTTTACCGGCGCTTCGCTTACATGGAGGAAGTCTGCCGCAAGCGCGGGGCGAATTTTGCCGATTTATCCTTTGATGAGCAGAATGCCCTGTGGGAGGAGGCGAAGAAGAAGGTAGAATAAAATAAATGGTCGGGGCGAGAGGATTTGAACCTCCGACCTCAGCGTCCCGAACGCTGCGCGCTAACCAGGCTGCGCTACGCCCCGCCAGCATCTATTATAAGCCTATAACGGAACTGACACAAGTTTTGGGAAGGTAAAGAAGGCTATTGGAACTGAATGAGATATTGACACTCGCAAGAAACTTGTTGAAGGCGCGAACAGGCGCTCTGAAGGAAAATCGATGAAATACGGCGTTTTGATACTTGATGGTGCCTCCGGCTGGCCGATACCGGAGCGGGGTGGCTCAACCTGCCTGGAGCTGGCGCAGACCCCCAATCTGGACGCGCTGGCTCGGGAGGGTATGGTGGGGCTGGTGCGCACCGTCCCGCCTGGGATGGAGCCGAGCAGCGCCTGTGCCTGCATGGCGGTCCTCGGTTATGACCCGAAGGTCTATTACCGCGGCCGGGCGGGCATTGAAGCCCGGAGCATGGGCATCCCCATTGAGGAGGGAGAGGTCGTTTTCCGTTGCAACCTGGTGGCGGTTCGGGAGGGGAAGATGTGGAGCTATAGTTCTGGCTATATCAGCACCGAGGAGGCGAAAGCCCTTATTGCCGCCTTAAATGAAGCTCTCGGCAGTGATGAGGTGCGCTTCTATCCCGGGGTCAGCTACCGCCATATCTGCAAGCTGAAGGGGCATGAGGACACTCTCCTCGCCAAGTGCACTCCCCCGCATGATATCCCTGACCAGCCCATTAAAGGCTATCTTCCCTCTGGTCCGGGGAGTGAGCTGCTTAATGAGCTCATGGCTCGCTCGGAAGAGGTGCTCCGGGAGCACCCGGTAAACATGGCGCGGCGGGCACGCGGTGAAATCCCAGCTACCATGATCTGGCTTTTCTGGGGCAGCGCTAAGTTACCGGACATGCCCGCCTTCCAGCAGAGATACGGCCTTAAGTCGGCGATGACCTCCGGGGTTGACCTCCTCAAGGGTTTAGCCAAGCTTGCTGGAATGGAGGTGCTGGACATCGCCGGGGTAACTGATAATCTCAATAATGACTACGCCGCTCAGGCCAGCGGTGCCCTAAAAGCGCTGGAAAGTCATGACCTGGTGGTGGTTCATATTGAGGCGCCCGATGAGGCGGCGCATGACCGCGCCATTGAGGCTAAAATTGAGGCTCTCCAGAGAATAGATAGAGAGGTGGTGGGGCGGTTTCGCAGTTGGCAGGGGGATATTCGGCTGCTGGTTATGCCTGACCACTCCACCCCGATTGAGGTGCAGACCCACACCGATGACCCGGTGCCGTTTCTGCTCTGGGGTCCCGGGTTTGCTTCCAACGGGGCTAGAAGATTCACCGAGGCTGAGGCGAAAAACACTGGCCTTTTCCTTGAGGAAGGGTATAAAATAATGGGGAGGTTGCTGGGGAGGTAAGCGCGGGTAAATTTCACTGGAAAGAATAATCTGACGCCGAGGTTAAAGTTTATGGCTCTGATTGTGCAGAAGTATGGCGGCACGTCGGTGGCGGATGCCGAAAGAATCAAGAACGTGGCGCGGCGTATCGCCCGCACCAAGGACGCGGGTAATCAGGTGGTGGTGGTCGTCTCGGCAATGGGGGACACCACCGATGAGCTGATTGAGCTGGCTTATCAGATTTCGGAAAAGCCAGATAACCGGGAGCTTGACGTCCTTCTCTCCACGGGGGAGGTTGTCTCCAGCACCCTGCTGGCGATGGCGCTCCATGCTATGGGTTACCCGGCGATCAGCCTCACCGGCGCCCAGGCGGGGATACGCACTGACTCCTCTTACAGCCGCGCCCGCATCCTCAAAGTGGAGGCCAAGCGGGTGGTCAAGGAGCTGGAGAAGGGGAATATCGTTATTGTGGCTGGCTTCCAGGGGATTACGGAGGAGATGGACATAACCACCCTGGGGCGGGGTGGCTCGGATACCACCGCCGTGGCGCTGGCGGCCAGCCTTGGCGCGGAGGTGTGCCAGATATACACCGATGTTGAGGGGGTTTATAGTGCTGACCCACGCCTGGTTCCGGAAGCCCGGCATCTGGCTGAGATTGGCTATGAGGAGATGCTGGAGCTGGCGACCTATGGGGCAAAGGTGCTGCACCCCCGAGCGGTCGAGCTGGGAGAACTGTTCAATATCCCCATTCTGGTTGCTTCCAGCTTTACCGAAAATCCCGGGACATTAATTCACGGAGGGGTAGCCATGGAAGTACGAAATAAGGTGAGAAGTATCGCGCATAACCTTGATGTGGCCAAGATAACCGTGGTCGGGGTTCCTGACCGTCCCGGCATTGCCGCGGCTATCTTTGTCCCTCTGGCTAAGGCTGGCATCAGCGTTGATACCATCGTGCAGAACGCCAGCATGCAGGGCATTACTGACCTGACCTTTACCGTGAGCAAGAGCGATTTGTCCAGGGCGATGGAAGTGGTTGAACCTATTGCCAAGTCCATTGGGGCTAAAGAGTGCGTCAGTGATGCCAAGCTGGGCTCGGTCAGCATCGTCGGCACCGGGATGCAGAATACCCCCGGTTATGCCGCCAGGATGTTCGGTGCGCTCAGCGAGAAAAATATCAATATCCAGCTGATAACGACCTCGGAGATAAGGATAACCTGCATTATTGATGAAGCGCAGGTGAAGGAAGCGGTGCGTGCCCTGCACCAAGCGTTCCAGAGTGAAACTGAAGCGTAAAGGGGTTAGACCGCGATCACTTCTTTGACTTCAGGGATTTCCTGCTTCAGGATTCTCTCAATCCCCATCTGCAGGGTCATGGTGGACATGGGGCAACCAGCACAGGCACCGGTCAGTTTTACCTTGACGGTGCCGTCACTCACTTCAACCAGTTCCACATCTCCCCCATCCGCCACCAGCTGGGGACGTATCTTGTTCAGTACCGCTTCAACCTTATCCTGCATGGTGCTCTCCTTTGGGGTTAATTAACCCTTCTTTTTAAATTCTAACCTTAAACGGGGTGACCCGTCAAACTTGTCCTTGGTAAATTGATCGGTGACTAAGAGACCTTGTTTAGTTTTGCTGGTTAAGGTAGAATATAATACTTAAACTGGGTTTAGCTTTGGAGTGGAGAGGAATGACGTATCAGGAAGAAAGGTTGGCGAGGCTAAAACGGCAGCGTAGCAAGCAGGCGATTGACCTGGCGATGCAGGGCCGCTGGCGGGAGGCAGTCGCGGCGAATAAGGTCATACTGGAGAACTTCCCTCAGGACGTTGATGCCTATAACCGTCTGGGCAGGGCTTATATGGAGCTGGGGGAGTATGAGCAGGCAAGGGAAGCTTACCGCCGAGCTTTAGAGATTGACCCTTTTAACGCCATTGCCAAGAAGAACCTTCAGCGTTTGAGCTACCTGGGTGAGGCGCCAGCCGGCTCCGAGGGCGAATCGCGCAAGGTTGAGCCGCAGCGGTTCATTGAGGAAATAGGCAAAGCCGGGGTGGTTAATCTGTATCACCTGGCGCCGACCGAGGTACGGGCGCGGCTGGTGGCTGGTGATGAGGTATATCTCAAGATAGATGGCCCCAGGTTGGTCGTGGAGGATAGCCGTGGGGAGTATCTGGGGCTGGTTGACCCCAGGCACGGACAGCGGCTGATCAAGTTAATGGAGGGGGGAAACAAGTATTCCGCCGCGGTGGTCAGCTCAACTGAGGATGCCATGACGGTTATCATTCGGGAGATATATCAGGACCCGAGTCAGGCAGGACGGCTCTCCTTCCCTTCCAAGAGTGTGGAGGAACTGCGGCCGGTTGACGAGAGAATGTTCAAGCTGGAATCGGAGTATGAGGAGATAATCCCCGAGGATTCCGGCTATACCATCATCGGTGGGGAGGAAATAGAGGTGCTGCCTGAGGAGGAGTCTAGCGACATAGGTGATGAAATAGTCAGTGATGAAGAATAGAGGGGGACTGTCAGGAATATGGTTTTAGGCACGGTTAAGCCAGTAAATATAGAAGATGAAATGCGGAGCTCTTATCTTGATTACGCCATGAGCGTGATCGTTTCCCGGGCTCTGCCGGATGTGCGAGATGGACTCAAGCCAGTGCATCGGCGTATTCTCTACGCGATGAATGACATGGGGTTGGTCCATAACAGCCCCCATCGGAAGAGCGCCCGCATCGTGGGTGAGGTGTTAGGTAAGTATCATCCCCATGGCGATGCGTCAGTTTATGACGCCATGGTGCGCATGGCGCAGGAGTTCTCCATGCGGTACCCCCTGGTTGATGGGCAGGGCAACTTTGGCAGCGTGGACAATGACCCTCCCGCGGCGATGCGTTATACCGAGGCCCGCCTGGCCCGGATTGCCGAGGAGATGCTGGTTGATATTGACAAAGATACCGTTGACTTCATGCCCAACTTTGATGACAGCCTCAAGGAGCCCAAGGTTTTGCCCGCGCGGATCCCAAACCTCCTGCTCAACGGCAGTTCCGGGATTGCCGTCGGCATGGCAACCAATATTCCTCCCCATAATCTGGTTGAGGTGTGTGATGCCATAGCTTATCTCATTGATAATCCCGGGGCGACGGTTGAGGAGCTCACCCAGTTTATCAAGGGGCCTGATTTCCCCACGGCGGGCATCATCCTGGGGCAGGAGGGAATCAAGAGCGCCTATACTACCGGGCATGGCAAGATAGTGGTTCGGGCCAAGGCTCGTATCGAGGGTATCGCCAAGACCGGACGTCATCAGATCGTGGTTACCGAGCTTCCCTATCAGACGAATAAGGCTGACCTGATGGAGGCGATTGCCGGGCTGGTCAAGGAGAAAAAGGTTGCCGGTATCAGCGACCTGCGTGACGAGTCAGACCGCCACGGCATGCGCATTGTCATTGAACTGAAGCGGGAAGCGCAGCCGGAACAGGTGCTCAACAACCTTTACAAATATACCGCCATGCAGTCCTCTTTCTTCGTCAACATGCTGGCGCTGGTTGACGGGCAGCCCAGGGTGATCAGCCTCAAAGAGGCGCTTCAGTATTACATTGATTTCCGGCATGAGGTCATCACCCGGCGCTCCAAATTTGAGCTGAAAGAGGCTCGGGCGAGAGCCCATATCCTGGAAGGGCTCAAAATCGCGCTGGACAATATTGACAGGGTGATTGCCACCATCCGGAGGTCGGAGACGGCGGAAGCGGCGCGTCAGAGCCTCATGGCTGACTTTGGCTTGTCCCAGACTCAGGCACAGGCGATTCTTGATATGCAGCTGCGCCGCCTGGCCAACCTGGAGCGGCAGAAGATACTGGATGAGTATACCGAGGTATTGAAGAGAATCTCTTATCTGGAAGAGCTGCTGGCGAATCCGCGGCGGATGCTTCTCCTCATCAAGGAAGAGGTGGAGGACCTGAAGTCAAAATACGGCGACCCGCGGCGCACGGAGATAATCGAGCACGGAGATGTGCAATTTCGTGAGGAAGACCTCATCCCCCATGAGCGAATGGTGGTGACTTTGAGCAACCGCGGCTATGTCAAGAGGGTGCCCGCCCGTCTCTACACGCCGCAGCATCGCGGGGGTAAGGGCATTATCGGTGTGGTGACCAGGGAAGAGGATGCCGTAAGGCTGCTCACCGTGGCGGATACCCATGATATCCTGTTTTTCTTCACCAACCGGGGCAAGGTCTATAGCCTGAAGTGCCATGAGATCCCGGCTGACAGCTCACGGGTGGCCAGGGGGACGGCGGTGATCAACCTGTTCCCCGTCGCTGAGGATGAAAGGGTTACCACGATGGTGACGGTGACCGAGTTTACCCCCGGCACCTACCTGTTGCTGGCAACTAACCACGGGGAGATAAAGAAGACGGCGGTGGAAAACTTCGCCTCCGTGCGGAGCAGCGGCCTTATTGCCATGGACTTGGCCGAAGGCGATGAGCTGGTGGCCAGCTGTTTGGCTGATGACCAAGATGACGTCATCCTGGTCACGCAAAAAGGGCAGTCAATCAGGTTCCCCGTGTCCAGTTTAAGAGCCAGCTCCAGGACTAGTGGCGGGGTGCGCGCCATCCGTTTGGTGTCTGGTGACCGCGTGGTCAGCATGGATAAGGCTGAGATGGAAAGTTTCCTGCTGGTGGTAACCAGTGGGGGCTTCGGTAAGCTCACCCCGGTCAAGCAGTACCCGCGGCAGCACCGCGCCGGGATCGGGGTAAAGACGTTCAAAATCACCGATAAGACCGGTGAGGTGGCTGCTGCCAAGGTGGTTTCCCTCGCGGAGCAGGTGATGATAATCTCAGCCGGAGGGATTGTGACGCGCACTCCGGTGAGGGAGAAGGACCCGAGACAGGGCATTACCATCCAGGGGAGGAGCACCCAGGGGGTGAGGCTGATGAAGCTTGAGCCTGGCGATGAGGTGGTGGCGGTGACTTCCTTTGTCCCCGAAAAAGAGCGGAGTGGTGAGAAAAAGGGGGAAGGTAAGTGAGCCTGCCCAGCCTAGCCCTGGCTTAAGCCTCGCTGCTTTTGCTGGCAGCCCGGGTACCATCTCTGTAATCCGCAGATACTGCACGCGTTGTGGCGGCAGTCAGGGGTTTCCTCACCTTTGAGCGCCCGCTGGTATTCTCTCTTTAAGAAAGCGGGGGTTACGCCTACGTCAATATGCGCCCAGGGCAGTGGTTCATCCAGGGCGCGCTCGCGCTGGGCGTAGAAGCTGGGCTCAAGCTCGCTTTCGGCAAAGGCGCGGAGCCAGTTTTCATAATTGAAGTGTTCATTCCAGGCGTCAAAGATTGAGCCCAGTTTCCAGGCACGGTAGATGACCTTGCCCAGCCTGCGGTCCCCGCGTGAGAGTGCCGCCTCCAGCAGGCTTATCTTCGGCTCCGCCCACGATAGTTTAACCCCTTTGCGCCGCAGCCCCTGCCTTAAGCGTTCGTGCTTGGCGTTCAGTTCCATTTCGTCTGCCTGGGCTACCCACTGGAAGGGGGTATGTGGCTTGGGGACAAAGGTAGAGGCGCTGACTCTCAGCTGGGGTCTTCTGGTCTTGCCACCTAGGGAGCGGATTTTGTTTATCAGCTGAACGATGCCCTCCACATCCTCATCAGTTTCGGTGGGCAAGCCGAGCATAAAATAGAGCTTGAGGCCGGTCCAGCCCTGGTCAAAGGCTGTGGCGGCGGTTTCCAGGATTTCATCTTCAGGGGTGGACTTATTGATGATGCTTCGCAGGCGGTCAGTGCCCGCCTCGGGGGCGAAGGTGAGCCCGGTCTTGCTGCGGCTGGGCAGGAAGCCCATCAGCCTGACCGAAAAGCTGCCGATGCGCAGGCTGGGCAGAGAGATGGCCAGGCGGGGGTAATGACGGACCAGCTCCGCCACCAGCTCATCAATGCCCGCGTAGTCACTGGTGCTTAGTGAGACCAGGGAGATTTCATCGTAGCCGCAGTTGCTGATGAGTTCGCCGGCTGCCTGGAGCACTTCCTCCTTGGGACGCTCCCGCACCGGGCGGTAGATAACGCCCGCCTGGCAGAAGCGGCAGCCGCGGCTGCAGCCGCGCTGAATCTCGATTGCCCCCCGGTCATGGACCACCTCAATGTAGGGGACGACCGGCTTGGTGACCGGGGGTGGCAGCTTGGCGACCATCCGCCGCGAGATGCTGGGTTTGGCTTCAGCTACCGTGGGGGTGATGCTTTTAAGCAGTCCATCAGCCTGATATTCCACGTGATACAGGCTGGGCACATAGATGCCAGGGATGCTGGCCACCCGGCGCAATAACTGTTCTTTGGCGGCGCCTTCATCTTTCCAGCTCCGGAAATGGTCCAGCAGCTCAAGTATCACCTCCTCCCCGTCCCCAACAACGAAGATATCGATAAAGTCAGCCATTGGCTCCGGATTCAAAACACAGCTGCCGCCGGCGATGATTACCGGGTGGGAGTCATCTCTCTCCGCGGCCAGAACCGGTATTTGCGCCAAATCAAGCATGTTCAGGACGTTGGTGTAGGTCAGTTCATAGCCCAGGGAAAACCCGATGATGTCAAAATCCTTGAGCGGGCGCCTGGATTCAAGGCTGAAAAGAGGGATGCCTCTGGCGCGCATGATGGCGGCCATATCCACCCACGGGGCATAGACCCTCTCGGCGAGGACATCCGGCTGGCGGTTGAGCAGGTCATAGAGAATCGGTATGGCGATATTGGACATGCCTATTTCATACACGTCAGGGTAGCTGAGGGCGATGCGTATGGGGGTTAGCTCCCAGTCTTTGCGGACGGCGTTCCACTCGCCGCCGGTGTAGCGCGCTGGCCTCGTTACCTGAGGCAGTATATCATCGAGAAAGGACAAATTTGTTCCTCCAAAGTTTGCGTATATCTGACTTTATCTTAAAAGATGGGATAAAATCAAGAAAAGAGAGGTAAAGCCTCTCTTTTCTCTCCTGCTTTAAGCCTGCTTCCAGAGTAGGTTGCGGATTTGTTTTTCTACCTCACTATCTTCTGCTAACCCTCCCCTCCGATAGGGGAGGGGGAAATTATAGTTCCCGGAGGGGACATCTGCCCCCTCCGGGCTTTCCTTTTTATTTCACCTCGCGGAACTCACCTTCTACGGTGCCTTCGTCTTCTCCTTTGCCTCCTTGGGATGGCTCACCACCGGGCGGAGGTGGTTGCTGTTGATAAACGGTGGCGCCCACCTTCTGCATCACTTCAGTCAGCTCTTGGCTTGCCCGCCGCACCGCCTCAATATCGCTGCCCTGAAGTGCCGAGCGCACTGCCGATACCTTGCTCTCCACTTCCTGCTGCAGGTCTGAGGGTATCTTGTCCTTATGCTCGCGCAGCGTCTTTTCGGCGGTATAGGCCAGGGTGTCCGCGGTGTTGCGTGCTTCCACCTCCTCACGGCGCTTGGCATCCTCGGCGGCGTGCATCTCCGCCTCGCGGCGCATCCGCTCCACCTCTTCCTTGGAGAGCCCGCTGGAAGCGGTAATGGTTATTTTCTGCTCTTTACCGGTGCCCTTATCAACCGCCCTGACGCTGAGGATACCGTTGGCGTCAATATCAAAGGTAACCTCAATCTGGGGCACTCCCCGCGGTGCCGGCAGGATACCATCAAGGATGAATCGCCCCAGGGTGCGGTTATCCGCGGCCATCGGCCTTTCTCCCTGGACCACGTGGATTTCCACGCTGGTCTGGTTATCCGCC
>Ga0209426_1001776_pt1 | contig 11783 bp, 12 predicted proteins | sample Deesub1362B_J571_FD_187697 | JGI IMG/M metagenome (GOLD analysis project Ga0209426, IMG submission 187697) | Deep oceanic, basalt-hosted subsurface ecosystem from Juan de Fuca Ridge flank, Pacific Ocean, CORK Borehole 1362B_J2.571 (SPAdes)... ...
CCGGCGTTTCGCTGAAAGAAGTGGAAGAAGAATTTTCTGAAGAGATTGCCCAGCTGGTGGATGGGGTCACAAAGATCGGGGGGCTCCAGTTTCACAGCCTCGAGGAGAAACAGGCCGAAAATTTCCGCAAAATGATTTTTTCCATGGTTCAGGATGTCCGCGTGATCATGATTAAGTTTGCGGACCGCTTGCACAATATGCGAACCATCGAGTACATGCCGAGGGTGAAGCAAGAACGGATTGCTCTGGAAACCCGGGAAATTTATGCCCCCTTAGCACACCGCCTGGGTATTGCCAAAATCAAATGGGAGCTGGAAGATCTTGCATTTAAAGTATTGAATCCCAAAGAGTATGAAGAAATCTCTCAAAAAATTCGTGAAAAACGGGAAGAAAGAGAAGCTTACATCCGGCGGATGGCCGACCCCATCAAAAGAGAATTGAAAAAGCATAACATCCACGCCGAAATTACAGGACGCCCCAAACATCTTTACAGCATCTACCGTAAAATGGTAACGCGCAATAAACCTTTTGAAGAAATTTACGATCTGTTCGCTCTCCGCATTCTGGTGAACCGCGTTGACGAGTGCTATTTTGCCCTCGGAGTTGTCCATACGCTGTACACGCCCATTCATGAGCGGTTCAAGGATTACATTGCTACGCCCAAATCCAATATGTATCAATCCATTCACACCACCGTCATCGGACCGGAAGGGCGGATGGTTGAAATTCAGATCCGCACATACGAAATGCACAAAACGGCAGAATCGGGAATTGCAGCGCACTGGAAATACAAAGAAGGAAAATCCCGAGAGGATGAATTCGACAAACAGCTCATGTTTTTGCGCCAGGTTCTGGACTGGCAGCGGGATATCGGCGACCCGCAGGAGTTTATGGAAGACCTGAAGATTTCCCTCTTCCAGGATGAAATATTTGTGTTTACGCCGAAAGGGGATCTGATCAAACTTCCTCGTGGAGCCACCCCGGTGGACTTTGCTTTTGCAGTGCATACGGACATCGGACTTCACTGCATCGGGGCCAAGGTAAACGGGAAGATCGTTCCGCTAAATACGGAACTGAAAAGTGGAGATTCGGTTGAGATCATCACTTCATCCAAGCAGGCGCCCAATCCTGACTGGATCAAATTTGTAAAAACCTCAAAGGCGCGCAGTAAGATCAAACGATGGCTTAAAGAATCACTTCAAGAAGAAAGCATCCGGCTTGGAAAGGAACTGCTGGATCGCCATCTGAAAAAGCTGAATAAAAAGATTGGGGATGAGAACCTGGTGGATGCGGCCCAGAGCATGGGGTTTTCGGACGTGGAGCGGCTCTACGCTGCACTGGGCCGGGGGGATGTGTCAGTTCAGTCTGTACTGCGCAAAATTTTCCCGCCCGAAGAGCTGGAGGAAAAGAAAGACGAGTCGTTTGTTAAGAAATTCATTTCGCGGGCCCGGCGTTCCAGTGATGGAGTAAAAGTACAGGGGCTGGATCATCTGCTAATTTCCTTTGCCAAATGCTGCCAGCCGGTTCCCGGTGACCAGATCGTTGGCTTTATCACTCGAGGCAGGGGGATTGTGGTGCACCGTGCGGATTGTCCCAACCTGATTTCTCTCATTGAAGACCCGGAGCGGCAGGTGGAGGTGGAGTGGGACGTTGACCGCAACCGCCAGTTTATGGTGCGGCTCAACCTGATTGGCGAGGACCGGAAAAATTTCCTCCGGGATGTGGCCGAAGCCATCGCCAAAGCCGACACAAACATTGTGAGTATCGACATGAAGGCGGTGGATTCGGTGGTATACGGCAATATTATTGTGGAAGTGAAAAACCTCCAGCACCTTACCCGGGTCATCAACAAGATCGATTCGGTGAAGGGGGTTATTCGCATAGAGCGGCTGGATGGTATGCGCGGCCGCGAAGAAGGGGAGGCCTGATACGCCTAAAAAGGAGGAACAGGCATCATGCGCACGGTAACCAAAAAGGATGTGGCCAAACGGACCGCAGAGCGCGTCGGGGGGAAAGTCTATCATATCGAGCGCATTATTAATGCCGTGTTCGAAACATTGAGGGAATTTATGATGGAGGCGGATCCCGAGATCCGCATCGAGATCCGCGATTTCGGCGTTTTCGAAGTAAAACCCACCCGTGCCAAACCGAAGGCCCGAAATCCAAAAACGGGGGAAGTGATCTACGTCCCGCCGCGCCGCAAAACCCACTTCAAACCTGGAAAGCTGCTCAAGGACGTATTGAAACAGCCACTGCAGGAGGCGGGAACCAGCTGAAAACGATGCCAAGAATCCTGGGAATTGATTTCGGAGAACGTCGGATCGGGTTGGCCATCAGCGATCCGCTTGGTTTAACGGCGCAGCCGCTTGACACGCTTATCTTCAAAACCGACCAGCAAATCTGGAATCACCTGGACAACCTGATTCAGAAATACAGGGTGGAGAAGATTGTTGTGGGACTTCCGCTCCACATGCACGGCGAAGCCGGCAGCCTTGCCGAAAAAGTGGAACTCTTTGCCCAGGAATTGCGTAACCGTTTTAACTTGGAAGTGATTCTTTGGGACGAGCGGCTTTCTTCAAAAGTTGCAGAAGACGTACTCCGCGCAGTGGGAAAGCAACCGAGCCGCCAAAAAGCAAAGATAGATCAGATTTCTGCCCTCTGGATCCTGCAAGGATTTCTGGATCGGCTTCAGATTGAGAAGAACCGCCAAACCGGCGGCGAGGATGGGATGAGGCCCGGTCCTGAAGACGGAAAAAACGACCATCCGGAGTGAAAATGGATCGTCGGATGCGAATCGGAAACATCAAATGCGGTGGAGTGACTGGAAAAAATGCTGTTTAAAGAACTGTCCCCAGGCTGGAATCGATTTGCGCTGGTTCTGATTTTTGCCAGTTTACTGAGCCTGGCATTTCCGCCCCTGCAGCTTGGTTTTCTGGCTTACTGGGCTCTGATTCCACTGTTTTTCATGCTGAAGGATCTATCTCCCAAAAAAGCGCTGTTCTGGGGATATCTGGCGGGATTTTTCTGGAACTTTGCCACACTTTATTGGATTGGCTGGGTAACTATTCCCGGGCTGATAGGCGTGCTCATCGTGTTACCTCTCTACCTTATGTGTTACGCATGGATCCATGCGTACCTGCGGGATTCCCTGGGGAGCCGATTTATTTTTCTGATTCCATTTGTTTGGGTGGCGCTGGAATACGTGAAATCCCTCGGAGTCCTCGGCTTTCCGTGGACCTCTCTGGCCTACACCCAGACGTATTACACCCGGCTCATTCAGTTTGCTTCTGTAACGGGCGCCTTCGGCGTTTCTTTCTGGATTGTCTGGATCAATGTCATCATCTACTATCTGATTGAGCGGAAAAGCAATGTTCGAACAGCCTGGCCATGGATTCTCGTACTCCTCCTTCTGTTTGTCATCCCTTTGTTCTACGGAATGTCAGTCATTCCTGAAACAGGGGGCAAAACCGGGAAAGAAAATGTGCGGGTTGCTCTGGTGCAGGGGAATATTGATCCGTACCAGAAATGGGATGAAGGATTTCTCCGCCGAAATTTTGAGATCTATGATAGCCTTACCGTACAGTTAGCTGATGACTCTGTGGATCTGGTAGTCTGGCCCGAAACCGCCACGGCCTGTTACCTCAGGGCCCGCTATAAATACCTGTACTGGACGATTAATCTGGCACGGCGTGTCAGGGCCCCCATCTTAACGGGAACGCCCGATTACCGTTATGTGGACCGGGACAGATACGAAACCTATAATGCACTCATGCTCATTGACCCGGTCTCCGACGTGCTGCAAACTTACTACAAAATGCATCTTGTTCCTTTTGGGGAACGGGTGCCGTTTGAGGATAGCATTCCTTTCCTGCACGATTTTCTGGAAAACCTAAACATGGGGACAGGGGATTTCTCACCGGGAAAAGAGCTAAAGCTTTTTTCTGTGAGAATTAAAGGGCAGGAAATTCCTGTGGCGGGGATCATTTGTTTTGAATCCATATTTGGGGATCAGGTGCGGCGTTTTGTTAAAGCGGGAAGTCAGCTGCTGGTGATTGTCACCAATGATGCCTGGTTCGGAAACACCAGCGGGCCGTATCAGCATGCGCAGATTGCTGTATTCCGGGCCGTTGAAAACCGCATCAGCATTGCGCGGTGTGCCAATACCGGTATATCTTCTTTTATCGACCCATACGGCCGCGTCAGAAAGAAAAGCCGTTGGAATGAAGCGGTGGTGCTGGTCGACGCCCTGCCGCTGCGTACAGAAAAGACATTTTATACCAAACACGGAGACTGGATCGCTTATCTGGTACTCGCAGTAACAGGAGGTGCTCTTGCAGGGGCTGGAGCGAAGCAACTCTTTTCATCGTAAGAGGTTGTTTGCCTGGCTGGTGATACCCATGCTGCTTCACGTGCTGCTGGTGGGAGCCTCCGCGGCAGAGCGGGAACGTTTTTTTTCGGTAAATTATGGACGGGCACGGGCTGCCGGGATGGCAGGTGCCTTTACGGCCGTGCCCGCAGGATGGGAAGCAGCGTTTTACAACCCCGCTACGCTTCAGCTGGTTGGGGAAGAAACACCTTTCCGGATTTCAGTGTTTCTCAATCCACTTGCCAGCGCATCTCTTTACAATTATTATCAGCGAATGCGTAAAAATGGGCGCCCGTTTGAAACCGCGGACTGGGCCAGTATCATGGCCCTTCTGCCGCGTGCCGTTTTTTTCTCAACCCGGATTGTCGAATTTGGCTGGGTGAACTTTGAAGAACTGGAATCACGCGAACCGTACCATCCCCACATCCAATTTTTTGAAGCAGATAATTTTTTCAATCATTACATGCAAGCATCTGTCATTCGCATTCGCCTGGCCGAGCAGATTGCGCTGGGAGGTGGGTTGACTTATTTTACCACATTCCGGGATGATTCCCTGAGAAAAGGATTTGGGGTTACCTATGGTGTATTAATCCGCCCTTCCTCGAATGTTCGGGTAGGGGTTGTCTTTTTTCATTATCCGCAAAAATTCCAGTTTTTGCGCCTCAATTATGACCGCTTTGTTGGGGAAACTGTTAACATTGGCGTTGCCTTTCAGCCCTTTTCCATGACTACACTGGCTATCGACGTAAGAAATCTGAGTGAAGACAACATGCCTAACACCCGCGAAGTACACTTTGGTTTCGAACAGGGAATCTGGCGACATTTCTACCTGCGGGGCGGATATTTCCGGGAAGCATCGGCCAAGGCGAACTGGTTCAGCGCCGGGATTGGTTTGCTACGGCTGAGAGGGGGAAGAAAAAGAGAAGGGGTGTTTTCCGCCCCCACATTCGCTCTAAATTATGCTGTTCTTTTTAAGGAGAATGGCAATTTAAAACGGCATTTCCTCAGTTTTTCGCTTGGATTTTAATAAAGTGAATTGGGCAAGAGGGATTATTTGGACTGTCAATGTGATCTGAATTTATTATACAAAGGAATTGGGATCTTAATTCTGTTGTATACACTCGGTCAAAGAGAATGAAGACGATATTCCAGTATGATGACGTCAAAAGATTTTTGGGAAGGCGCTGTATTCTTTTCTGCTGGATTTTTCTGGGAATGGGCCGTATCGCATGGGCCCAGCCCACCAATCTGCAAATCCTCGATTCGCTAGTCACATCAAGCATTGAGGCTGTTTTCAACAAAGTAACTTCCATAAACCCGAAATCGGTGTCAGTGGAAATTTTAAGCAAGGATTCTCTGTTTGTCAGCTATCAGCGTTCTCTGGTGCGGTATTTCCTGCAGCAAAGGGCTGGCAGAAGGGTGGATTCCGTTTCGGAACCGCCTGAGCGCTACTTGCTTTTGCTCCGATGGAACGATTGGGATATCATCTACCGTCCTATTCGAAAGCTGTTTAAAAAAACGCGGATCAGACGCAGTATTGCGGCAGATTTTTTTCTTGAGCTCTGGCCCGTAGAGACACCGGAGAAAAAAATCATCCGTCGGGTCAAGTTCCGGCGGACAGATACGGTGAAAAAAGAGGATTTGCACCATCTTGAGGCGAGTGAATACGCATTTACGGGCGGAACATGGGAAATGGGAGGAAGAGGGTCGCAATTTTTCGTAAATGCTTTTTTATTTGCGATTTCTGCAGCGGTCGTATATCTTTTTTACACTGTGCGGAGTAGCTAACGATTAGATTGAGGCGAGCAAAAAGGATGAAAACGTTTGCGGTCCGATTCCTGATTTTGATAAGCCTGGTTACGGTCTGGTCCTGTTCTTCCAGCCGGATCCGACCGAATATGACACCGGAAGAACGGCTAAAAGTTGCCAAAAAGTTGCTGGAAAAAGGGGACTATTACGACGCGAAAACCCAGTTTACGATTTTGGCTCTCAACTATCCGGGGACACCCATTGCCGATGAAGCTCAATACTATCTGGCAGAATCCCATTTTGGGTTGAAAGAGTATATCCTCGCGGCAGCGGAGTACGAAAAGCTGGTGCGCAATTACCCGCAGAGTGAATTTGTGGACGATGCCGAATACAAGGTAGCACTGTGTTACTATAAGTTATCGCCGCATTATGCACTGGATCAGAAATATACGCGGATGGCGATTGAAAAATTTCAACAATTTCTGGAAGATTTTCCCAATAGTCCCCTTAAATCGGAGGCGGAAAAGCGGCTGCGGGAATTGCGAAACAAGCTGGCGAAAAAGGAATTCAAAAACGCTGAGCTCTATCGAAAGCTCCAGTTTTACCAGTCGGCGATTATCTATTATGATGAAGTGCTGAATAACTATTACGACAGTCCCTATGCGGAGGAGGCTCTATTCCGAAAAGGGGAAAGCCTTTTGAAACTGAAAAAATTCAGTGAGGCGGAAAAGGTTTTTGAAATATTTCTCCAGAAATATCCCAAAAGTTCGTTTCTCCCGGCTGTAAGAAAATATCTGAAACAGGCACGGGAGAATCTGAAGCAGATGACCGGATAGGCCAAGCTGGCTGCTGCTCATGGCACATCCCGTTGCACTTTTCGGCGGCACTTTTGATCCCATCCACATCGGTCACCTTATCATTGCCGAATGGGTTTTTAATGAACTATCTCTCCAAAAACTTTATTTTGTTCCGGCTGGTAATCCGCCACATAAGACAGGTCAGCCCATTACACCGGCCGTACACCGTCTGGAAATGGTAAAACGAAGCATAGCGCACGATGCCCGCTTTGACTGCTTAGAATATGAGATTCAAAAGAAGGGAAAATCTTACACAGTGGAGACACTGCGCTGGTTTCGCGAGCGGTTTCCCGGAGCCAGACCGCTATACTGGATCATCGGATCGGACAGCCTTCTGGATTTGCCCGCCTGGCACCGTCCGGAAGAGATTCTAACTTCTTGCCAGCTGGTGGTCTATCCGCGGCCGGGATTCCCGGCAGATCAGGCTGCAGAACCATTCCGGAGTCGGGCCATCCTGCTCAATACACCGGAATTTGCCTTTTCAGCCACAACCATCCGCCAGCGGATCCGTCAGGGAATTTCGGTCCGGTATCTCGTTCCGGAGCCTGCGTGGAGGTATATTACCGAAAAGGGACTTTATGGGTGGCAAAAAGGGCCAGATTGTTGAGGAGCAGAAACACACCATGGAATTTGTAAAATATTCGGCCACAGGAAACGATTTTATCCTGATCGAGGATCTGGATCAAAGTTTTCCTGTGGAAGACCACCGATGGATTGCTGCTCTTTGCCGGCGCCGCACTGGCATTGGGGCGGATGGCCTGATCCTGATTCAGAAGAGCATGCGATGTGATTTTCGCATGCGCTATTTCAACGCAGATGGTCATGAGGCAGAGATGTGCGGAAACGGTGCCCGTGCCGCCCTCCATTTTGCCCACCAGATTGGAATGACAGGCCGTTATTCGCGTTTTGAGTCTCTGAAGGCGGAGCATGAGGGACAGGTCCAAAAAACGGAAGTGGGGGTCCGCCTCCAGCCTCCGTCGGACGATCAGGATGTGCCGCTTGAGATCTGGGAGGATATCAAAGAAAAATTGAAAGGGCTACAGGGGACAAACTTGGCCGGGTTGACGCCAATTGGACATGTGAAAATAGGGGTGCCGCATTTTGTGCTGAAGGCGGAAAATTTAAGAACTGTTCCTGTGGAAAAATTGGGGCCTGTGCTGGCCCATCATGCCTATTTTCCAGCAGGCACAAATGTAAATTTCATCCAGGTGTCAGATCGGCAGAACCTGCAGATCCGCACATTTGAACGCGGCGTGGAAGCTGAAACTCTTTCTTGCGGAACAGGAGCCGCTGCGTCCGCATTCCTGGGATGGCGAAAAGGACTCCTTGACTTCCCGGTAAAAATTCAGGCTCGGGGGGGAAAACTCACCGTAGATTTTGACACCAGTACCGGAAGTTTCTGGCTGTGGGGGCCAGTCGTACCGGTTTATTCCGGGAGGATTTTACTGAAAAGGACGGCATAATCTTAAGGGAATCCATTTACCGATCCATCAATCAACAAAACCGCGCTTTTGAATCTGCCCTCCTGAGGAAAAGCACAAACAGGGCACTGTGTTCCTTCGGAAGGGTAATCGAATGGCGGCCGCAGTGGGGCAGAAAAAAGGCCCTGATTCTCCTCTCAGAGCCGCATTTTGCTGAGAAATGAAATTTTCCTTGAAAAGACAATGGAAAATTTTAGATTACAATCATTCCTGAAAGGAGAATGGATTTCACGAAGGGACATTTGAGGTAACTGGGAGGGTGTATGAAATGATCCATCTGGACGGCAAAAAAGTTCTGATCACAGGTGGGTCCCGAGGGATCGGCAGGGCAGCCGCTATTCTGTTCGCCAGAGCCGGAGCGGACGTGGCGATTAACTATCACCGAAACCGTGAGAAAGCCCAGGAGGTTATCCAGGAAATCGAAAAGCTCGGACGAAAGGGGATTGCGGTCCAGGGAAATGTGGCCTCGTTTGAAGATGCAAAGCGCAATGTGGACGAGGTGGTAAAAGCCTTCGGCCGCATTGACGTGCTGGTCAACAATGCTGGAATTTGGGAATATGCGGCGATCCACGAAATGGCGCCCGAAGAATGGAAGAAAACCATCGACATCAACCTGACGGGCGTGTACAATTTTACCCGTCTCGTGGTGCCCATCATGATGAAGCAGAAAAGCGGGCGGATCATCCACATTTCATCTACCGCAGGGCAGCGAGGGGAAGCATTTCATTCTCATTATGCCGCTACAAAGGGCGCTATCATCGCCTTTACCAAATCGCTGGCCCCGGAACTGGTCGATCATGGTATTCTTGTAAATTGCGTGGCACCGGGATGGGTCAACACAGATATGTCGGCCGAGGCTCTGGTTAAAGAGAGGGAAACCATCCTGCGGACGATTCCGATGAAACGGGCAGGGGAACCGGAAGAGATTGCAGGGGCCATCCTGTTTATTGCATCGGATCTTTCTACATATATTTGCGGTGAGATCATAAATGTTAATGGTGGCAGTGTTCTCTGCGGCTAAAATAAGTGGGGAGGGAAAACCATGCACACCCGATGGATCTTTTTCTTCCTTTCGGGGATGCTTTTTCTTAGTGCCTGCACAGAGGTGGAAGAAGAGCTTCCCCTGAAGCAAATCATAGTTTCGGAAAAGGCGCCAAAGGCTATCGGGCCATACAGTCAGGCTGTGCTGGTGGGTAATACCCTATATTGCTCTGGGCAGATTGCCATCGATCCTGCAACGGGAAAGCTTGTGACGGAAAGCTTCGAGGCAGAAGTAAAGCAGGTGCTCAATAACCTGAAAGCGGTGCTGGAAGCGGCTGGAATGGATTTGAGCGATGTGGTCAAAACCACCGTTTTTCTGAAAGATTTAAACCTGTACAGCACTTTCAACGAGATTTACGGCAGCTATTTTGGAGAAAATCCTCCAGCTCGTGAGACGGTCCAGGTGGCCCGGCTACCGAAAGATGTAAACATAGAAATCTCTTTGATCGCTGTGAGAACCCGTAAATAGGGGGCCGGGTGCTGTCGCCGCAAAAACAGTTTGAGTGCCCTGAAAGGTGAAAATGGAAGATCGGTCCGGTAAAGCACGAAAACACCTTCTGTACGGATGCTTAGTTTTTGCTGTTATTTTTCTTGTTTTGGGACTGGCGGCATCTTGGTACATCTTCCGGGCTGCCAAAAAAATTACCCGAGGAATTGACGCCCGCCCAGCCGAATACGTTCAGCTTTTAAAAGAAGATACTTTTCAACCACCCGAAGACGGTACCATCAAAGAAGAGGACTTGACCCGTTACCTTGAAGTTAGTGAACGGATTCGGGAGCAGATCCAGGCCTACTTTGCATCCAGAGGAGAACAACTGGACTGGAATGATCCGCAACTGGGCACCAAATTGCTGCCAAATCTGTACGAGATTCGAAAAATACAGGCGCGGGTTTTGAAGAAACACAGATTTTCCATCAAAAAATACCGATGGATCACGCGGCAGATGGTGATCATTTTCGGTGGAAAAAATCTGAAACAGCTCAATATGTTGCTCAAAACGTTTGGTTCCAAAGAAGGGGGGATCGATGCAATCAAAGAACTGGATCGGATGCCGCAGGAGAATCTGGCACTGGTGGCAAAATATGAAGACCAAATCCGAGACGCATTGAAATTATGGATCCTTTCCCTTTAAGCACGGGATGATACGGAAAATGCTGTACGCCAAAACAAAATTCGGAACGGAAAGTTGACCGATAGGGGTATTCAGAAGAATGGGCTGGATCTGGTGGATTTTGGGGTTTGTCGGGGTTCTATTTGGACCAGTGGCTGTTCTTTCCCTCTTATCACGCAACAAAAAGGTTCCTCACCGGCGTGATCCATCATCAGAGGGGATTGCATTTCAGGAAATCCGTTTTCCCACAAGGAATGGGAAACAGCTTTATGGTTGGTGGATCCCGGGCGAAATGGATGGCAACCGTCCCACCCTTATTCTTGTTCATGGATGGAGCCGGAATGTGGAGCGCGTTTTGCCCTACATTAAAGAGCTGCATACCCGGGGATATCACCTGCTGGCTTTTGATGCGCGGCATCATGGCCGCAGCGACAAAGACCGTTTTGCCTCCATGCCCAAGTTTGCCGAGGATATCCTGGCGGCATATAAGTATCTGGAAACCAGAAAAGAGGTGGACCTCACACGGGTTGGGGTAATTGGATTATCCATTGGAGGAGCAGCATCTATTTATGCAGCAGCCCAGAACCCGGGCCTGAAAGCCGTGGTGACAGTGGGGGCCTTTAGCCATCCGGCTGCAGTGATGCGGCATTCTTTCCGCACTTACCATGTTCCCTACTTTCCGTGGGTCTGGTTGCTGTTCCGCTATTTTGAATTCCGGCTTGGGACAAGGCTGGAAGAGATTGCACCAGCGCGGCACATTGGGAACATAAAGGGCGCTGTTCTTTTAATTCACGGGGATCAGGACCGGGTTGTACCACTGGAAGAGGCCAAAATTCTGTACCGTTCCGCTAATCCGGATCGGACAGAGCTCTGGATTTTACCGGGAAAGGGGCATTCGGACTGCCATACCGATCCAGAATTCTGGCAAAGGGTGGACACATTTCTGAGAAAACACCTTCCGGTATAGGGTGAATTGACGTTTCAATCGTCGAATCGGTCCGATCGTTTTTTGCTTTACACTCCTCAGCCTAGTCTGTCCTGTCTTCCGAAAAGGGAAAGGAAATTTTATCGTCGGAGAAAAATTTTTTAAGCATCAAAAATCGACTTGACAAAAATGAAAAAAATTCAGTTATTATAGTACATTTTTGCAAGTTCGAAATTACTTAAAAAATAATAG
>Ga0209426_1001777_pt1 | contig 11767 bp, 8 predicted proteins | sample Deesub1362B_J571_FD_187697 | JGI IMG/M metagenome (GOLD analysis project Ga0209426, IMG submission 187697) | Deep oceanic, basalt-hosted subsurface ecosystem from Juan de Fuca Ridge flank, Pacific Ocean, CORK Borehole 1362B_J2.571 (SPAdes)... ...
AGGCTGTGCAGATAGGCGATGACGGCGATCCGGTCTTCCGGCTTCTTCAGACCCACGAAGGTCATGTTGGTGCCCGAGACGTACTTGCCCGGCGCCTTCAGGAATTCATACAGGTGGTCGTAGTCCCACATCGGGGTCTTGCCGCCGAAGTCCTTCATCGCCGACGAGTAGTTGAAGCCCGGGTGCGTGCCCGGCTTGCGGCCGACGACGTCCCACAGGCCGGGGCCGGTGGCGTTGGCGTTCGAGGCGTCCAGCTTGTGGCAGGCCGCGCACTTGGCCGAGACGGCCTGGCCGGCGGCCACGTTGGCCGGGGTCAGGACGGCGTTCCAGTCGGGCGGCGTGTCGACGGCTTCCGCGCCGCCGGGGCCTTCCGCCTGGACGGCGATCTCGTAGCCAGCCTTCTCGACCTCGTGCTTCTTGAAGACGATGTCCGAGGCTTCCCGCAGACCGAAAATAACGAGGCCGGTCAGCAGTACGCCGCCAGCGATCTTGTTGAACGTCAGGTCGCTCATCTCAGCCTTGTCAGCCTCTTGTCCGCCCGGCCAGGCCGGGCCTGATCCCCACGCGCGGTCGTCCCCCCTAGCGAGTCTCCCGGCGCGCGTCATGTTGCGCTCGCGTCTCTTACACGCTACCGCCCCACGCGCAACCGGTCCGCAAAGATTTGAGGCCTCGAACCTCCCATGAACCCCATCGTCCTGATCCCCGCGCGGATGGCCGCCACGCGCCTGCCGGGCAAGCCGCTGGCCGATATCGGCGGGGTTCCGATGATCGTCCGGGTTCTGAACCAGGCCCTGGCGGCCGACATTGGTCCGGTGGCGGTGGCGGCCGGCGATCCCGAAATCGTCGAGGCCGTAAGGGCGGTTGGCGGAACGGCGGTGCTGACCGACCCCGATCTGCCGTCCGGTTCCGACCGGATTCTGGCCGCTCTGGCCGAACTCGATCCGGGGTTCGAGCACGACGTGGTGATCAATCTTCAGGGCGACATGCCGTTCGTCGACCCGGCCGTGCTGAGCGACTGCGCGCGGATACTTAAGGAATTCGGAGACGCCGATATCGCCACCGTCGTGGCCCCCGAGGCCTCGCCCGCCGACCGGTCGAATCCCGACGTCGTCAAGGCCGTGCTGGCCATGGAGGACGACGGCGCCAGCGGCCGCGCGCTCTATTTCACCCGCTCGACCCTCTATGGCGACGGGCCAGTGTGGCGCCATATCGGCCTCTACGGCTATCGGCGCGAGGCGCTGGAGGCCTTCAACGCCGCTACGCCGTCACCGCTGGAGCGGCGCGAGAAGCTGGAGCAGCTGCGCGCCATGGAGCTGGGCATGACCATCCGCGCCGCCGTGGCCGCCCAGGCCCCGATCTCCGTTGACAACCCGTCCGACCTCGAGGCCGCGCGCGCGGCCGTGGGAAAGTAAGAGCATGAGCATCCTCAAGAAGATCGCCTTCCAGGGCGAACCCGGCGCCAACAGCCACGAGGCTTGCCGGACCTACTTTCCCGACTACGAAGCCTATCCCTGCAAGACGTTCGAGGAGGCCTTCGAGGCGATCAAGACCGGCGCCGCGGCGCTGGGCATGATCCCGATCGAGAACTCGATCGCCGGCCGAGTGGCCGACGTGCACCACCTGCTGCCCGCCTCGGGGCTGAGGATCATCGGCGAGCGCTTCAAGCCGATCCGCTTTCAGCTGATGGCCAACAAGGGCGTCAAGCTGGACGCGGTGAAGGTGGTCAGCTCGATGCCGATCGCGCTCAGCCAGTGCCGCAACAGCCTCAAGAAGCTGGGCGTCGAGACCGAGGCCGCCGGCGACACGGCGGGCGCGGCCAAGGCCCTGGCGCTGAACCCCGACCCGACCCGCGCCGCCGTCGCCCCGGCCCTGGCGGCGGAGATCTATGGTCTCGACATCCTGGCCCGCGACATCGAGGACGAGCGCCACAACACCACCCGCTTCCTGGTGATGACGGCCGACAAGGCTCCCGAACCGCCGCCGTTCACTCACCGCTGCGTGACCAGCTTCGTGTTCCGCGTCCGCAACCTGCCGGCCGCGCTCTACAAGGCCCTGGGCGGCTTCGCGACCAACGGCGTCAACATGACCAAGCTGGAAAGCTACATGGAGGGCGGTAATTTCACGGCGACCTTCTTCTACGCCGAGGTCGACGGCCGGCCCGAGGATCGCAACCTTGCCCTGGCCCTGGACGAGCTGAAGTTCTTCTCCGAGCGGTTCGAGATCCTGGGGGTCTACCCGGCCGATCCGTTCCGGGATCGGGGGGCGTAGGCGCCAGCCCCCTCCACCGCCTTCGGCGGTCCCCCTCCCCCAAAAGGGGGAGGAGAATAGCCGGCGTCGCTCCTCTCTATCCTCCCCCTTTTGGGGGAGGGGGACCAGCGAAGCTGGTGGAGGGGGCCAGCACCGACCCTCCCCAACGTCACCCTTTCCCATATCAACGGTCCGCGATTACCCTCCTCGCAAAAGAGCGGGGAGGCTCACATGCAAGCTTCGATGATCGCGCCGGTGATGGCGCTGGTGGCCTGGTCGCTGGTGATGTGGGTCTGGATGTACGTCCAGCGCATCCCGGCCATGCAGAAGGCGGGGATCAAGCCGCAGGACGCGCGGTTTCCCGGTTCGCTGGACGTGCTGCCCGACGCCGCGCGGCAGGCGGCCGATAACTACAATCACCTGATGGAGCAGCCGACGATCTTCTACGCGGCGGCCCTGGCCATCCAGGCGGCGGGCCACGCCGACGGCATGGCCGTGCATCTGGCCTGGGTCTATGTCGGCGTCCGGGTGCTGCACAGCCTGCTGCAGGTCAGCCTCAACCTGGTGCCCGTTCGGTTCCTGCTGTTCGTGGCCTCGACCGGCGTGCTGGCGGCGATGGTGGTTCGGGAGCTGATGCGGTTGTTCTAGACCGCGTCCAGCCCGATATCCAACACCGGCGCCGAGTGCGTCAGGGCTCCGACGCTGATTACGTCGACGCCGGTCTCGGCGATCGCGCGCACGGTGGTCAGGTTCACGCCGCCCGAGGCCTCCAGCACCGCGCGGCCCTTGGCCAGGCGCACGGCGGTCTTCAGGTCGTCGAGGCTGAAATTGTCCAGCATCACGACGTCCGGCCCGTGTTTCAGCGCCTCGTCCAGCTGATCGAGGCCGTCGACCTCGACCTCGACCTTGACGAGGTGGCCGGCGTGGGCGCGGGCGCGCCGCACGGCCTCGCCGACCCCGCCGCAGGCGGCGACGTGGTTGTCCTTGATCAGGATGGCGTCATCCAGGCCGAAGCGGTGGTTGACCCCGCCGCCGCAGCGGACGGCGTATTTCTCGAGCGCGCGCAGGCCCGGCGTGGTCTTGCGGGTGTCGACGATGGTCGCGCCCGTACCCTCGACCAGGCGGACATAGGCGCGGGTCAGGGTGGCGATGCCCGAGAGGCGGCCCAGGAGGTTCAGGCCCGTGCGCTCGGCGGCCAGCACGGCGCGGGCGTTGCCTTCCGCGCGGGCCAGGATCGCGCCCGGCGCGGCGTCGGCGCCATCCGGCGTGACCACCTCGAACGTCGCGGTCGGATCGAGGGCGGCGAGGGACAGGCGAGCACAGGACAGGCCCGAGACGCGGCCGTCCTGTCGGCTGGCCCATACGACCGACAGGCGGGCGTCCGGGTCGATGCAGGCCTGACCGGTGATGTCGCCGGCGCGGCCCAGGTCCTCGGCCAGGGCGTGATCGACGATCGGGTGGACGAGGATGTCGTCGAGGGGGTGGATCATCATTCGGCGGCGTAGCGGACGGCGGCGTCCGCGCTCGTGAGGGTGACGAAGGTGCGGACGGGCTCGGCGGTCGCCGGGAAGTCCGAACGGAAATGGCCGCCTCGGCTTTCCTGGCGGGCCAGGGCGGCCTCGACGATCAGGCGCGCGGCGACGACCGTGGGGCAGGGGCCATAGGCCGGCTCCAGGGCCTCGATCTGCTCCAGCAGCCGGGTCAGGCCGGCGGCGTCGCGGATCACCCCGGCGTCGCGGCTCATCGCCCTGCGCAGCGTCCGCAGAGCCGCGTCGGGCAGGTCGGGCAGCGGCGCCAGGCTGACGGGCTCGCCGCCGCGCGCGGCTTCCGCCGCCGCCGCGCGGCCGGCGCGGGCGCCGAACACGGCCGCTTCCAGGAGGCTGTTGGAGGCCAGGCGGTTGGCGCCTTGTACGCCGGTCGAGGCGCACTCGCCGGCGGCGTAGAGGCCCGGCAGGCTGGTCCGGCCTTCCAGGTCCGTGGCCACGCCGCCCATGTGGTAGTGCACGGCCGGGACCACGGGGATCATCGCGCGGCGCGGATCGATCCCGGCGCTCTGGCAGGCCTGGAACACCGCCGGAAATTCGCGCGGGAAGTGGTCGCCCACCGCCTGGGTCGCATCGAGGAACGCGCCACGGCCGGCCGCGCGCTCGGCGTGCAGGGCGCGGGCGACGACGTCGCGGGGGGCCAGCTCCTTGGCCGGGTGGTAGTCGGCCATGAAGGCGCGACCATCGGTGTTCCGCAGGATCGCCCCCTCGCCGCGCAGCGCCTCGGTGGCCAGCGGGGCGGGGTCCTTGCCGATGTCGATCGCGGTGGGATGGAACTGCACGAACTCCGGATCGGCGATCGTCGCGCCGGCGAGCGCCGCCAGGCCCAGGCCCTCGCCGCGCACTTCGGCGGGCGTGGTGGTGACGGCGTAGAGGCCGCCGACGCCGCCGGTGGCCAGGATCACGGCGGTCGAGCGGATCTCGACCAGGGCGCCGTCGATCTCGGCCAGCACGCCGACGACCCGACCTGTCGCGTCTTGCAGAAGCCGGCGGGCGCGGGCGTTCTCGCGGATCTCGATCGTCGGCGCGGCGCGGACCGCGGCGATCACGGCGGCCATGATCGCCGCCCCGGCCCCATCGCCGCCGACCCGGGCGACGCGGGCCTTGGAATGGGCCGCCTCGAGGCTGAGGACGAAGCCGTTGTCGGGCTTACGGTCGAACGGCGCGCCGAGGGCGGCCAGATCCCGGACGGCCCCCGGGCCTTCGGTGGTCAGCAGCGCGACAGCCTTGGGATCGCACAGTCCCGCGCCGGCGGCGATCGTGTCGGCCGCGTGAAGCGCCGGGCTGTCCTCGCCCGACAGTGCCGCGGCCATGCCGCCTTGCGCCCAGGCGCTGGAGCAGCCGGTCGCCAGCGGGGTCGGCGAGAGGACCAGCGCCGTCTTCGCCGCGAGGGCGGCGGAGAGCCCGGCCAGGCCCGCGCCGAGGATGACGGGGCCGTCGAAGGTGATGCGTTCGATCATTTCACTCTCCACGCCCCTCCCCCTTGCGGGGAGGGGTTGGGGTGGGGGTGTAAGCTCAGACTCGGAGCCGACACCCCCATCCGACCGCTTCGCGGCCACCTTCCCCGCAAGGGGGAAGGAGGCTCGTCCTTTAAATCAGCTCCACGTCCACGTGATGCCGGGCCTTCACCAGGTCGTAGCGCGCGGGAACCACCGGCGGCGGCAGGTCGATCATCCGCTGCACGGCCAGGCGCGCGCGGTCGAGGACGTCGGCGTCGACCGTTACCTCGTACTGCTCGTAGACGAGCGCGTCGTGGATGTTCCTCAGCGTGATCCGCTTCATGTGCGGACACATGTTGCAGGGGCCGATGAACTGGGTCGCCGGGCTTTCGGCCTGGACGTTGCTGGCCATCGAGCACTCGGTGATCAGCACCACCTGGGCCGGTTTGCGCGCGGCGACATAGTCGTTCATCGCGGCGGTCGAGCCGGCGAAGTCGGCGGCTTCCAGGATCTCGGCCGGGCACTCGGGGTGGGCCAGGACTTCCGCGCCCGGCCAGGCCGCGCGCATGTCGGCGATGTCCTGGGCGGTGAAGCGCTTGTGGACTTCGCAATGGCCGGCCCAGGCGATGATCTTGACGTCCGTCTGGCGCGCGACGTTGCGGGCCAGGAACTCGTCGGGGATCAGGATGACCTTGTCGGTCCCCCATTCCTTGGCGGCCCACTCGACCACCTGCACGGCGTTGGCGCTGGTGCAGCAGATGTCGGTCTCGGCCTTTACGTCGGCGGTGGTGTTGACGTAGGTCACCACCGGCACGCCCGGATAGCGCTGCTTGATCAGCCGCACGTCGGCGCCGGTGATCGAGCTGGCCAGCGAGCAGCCGGCCTTGAGGTCCGGGATCAGGATCTTCTTTTCAGGGCTCAGCACCTTGCTGGTCTCGGCCATGAAGTGGACGCCGGCCTGGACGATGATCGTCGCGTCGCTCTTGGCGGCTTCCTTGGCCAGGGCGAGGCTGTCGCCGACGAAGTCGCCCACGCCGTGGAAGATGTCCGGCGTCATGTAGTTGTGGGCCAGGATCGCGGCGTTCTTCTCGCGCTTGAGGCGGTTGATCTCGGCGATCAGCGGGGCCTGGACGCGCCACTCCATCGGGGTGACGTGGTGCTTGACCTTGTCCCAGATCGGGGCGGTCTCGGCCTCGATCTCGGCGGTGAACTCAAGCGGAGCGACAAAACCGTCGGCCATCCGATGTCTCCGTTATGCTCAAAGTGAGCATTTCCAGGGTCTCAAAAAACGCCAGAGCCGAGGTTCGCGTTCCCGCGTCCGACGATCCGGCGCCTGGGTTATGCTGAAAGTGAGCATAACCGTCTCGTCACATATAGACCTTGCCGACGCGATTGCAAACCCGCCTTCGACCGAAAGCGCTCGCGCGGCTCCTGAGCACGGAGAGGGCGCCCGGCGCCCGAGGACCGGGCAAGGGCGTTCGGAGGAGCGCTTGCGACCGCGGGAGGGTTATCCGCGTCCATAAGCCGCAGGGGATTTAACTTGCCGAGAAAATGCGGCGAGAAAAGGCGATTCTTTCCTTACATGTCGGTAATATTAAAGAGTTGTTTCGGTTCCGACGAGAAAGTTATAAAAATAACGTCGCGGGCCGTATTCTGAAGACTATCGGTATATCGACAATAATATAGGCAAATCTCTCCCTTTCCACGGGATGGCGAAGCCATCGGCGCCTAAGGCGCTCCCGGTTGCCGTGTGGACTTTATATTGTCCCATTTCGCGCGGTTCGGGGCGTTCCATTGCAGCGGTGCAAATATGTGACCTTAAAGTGACAGCTCGGGCGCGTTGAAATCCGGCGCCCCTGATGCGCGTTGACCCGAATTGGATTTAAGTTCGTAGCTCCCGGCCAGTTGGGTTCTCGATGCGAGAATCCGAGACCGCGCATGTGGACATGCGCGACGCAGAGACGCTGGGGAGTTTACCTTGATTAAGAAGACCGTCCGGGAGCGACTGCTCGCTTCCACCATGATTTGCGGCGCCGCCGTGGCCGTGCTGGGCGCCAGCCAAGCCGCCGCGCAGACCGCCGCTCCCGCCGCCAAGGGCAGCGACCAGACGCAAGTCGAGGAAATTGTCGTCACCGGTTCGCTGTTCCGCCGCACGGACACCGAAACCCCGTCGCCGGTCACCGTGCTGACCTCGGAAAACCTGGCTCGCGCCGGTATCAGCACCGCCTCGGACGCCATCCGCTCCATCTCGTCGGACGGCGCCGGCTCGATCGGCACCGGCTTCCAGAGCGGCTTCTCGGCCGGCGGCTCGGCCGTGTCGCTGCGCGGCCTGGGCGTGTCCTCGACCCTCGTGCTGGTCGACGGCCTGCGCTCGACCAACTTCCCGATCAATGACGACGGCCACAACGCCTATGTCGACCTGAACACCATCCCGTTCAGCCTGATCGACCGGATCGAAGTCCTGAAGGACGGCGCCTCGTCGTCCTACGGCGCCGACGCCATCGGCGGCGTGGTGAACCTGAAGCTCAAGAAGACCTTCGTCGGCGTCAAGGGCAGCATGGAAGCTGGCCAAAGCGACCGCGGCGACGCCGATCACAAGCGCGCCGACATCACCCTGGGCTACGGCGACTACCAGGAGAAGGGCTGGAACTTCTACATCAACGGCGAGTACCAGAAGGACGGCCGCGTCGCGACGCATGACCGCGGCTTCCCGCTGAACAACCAGGACCTGAGCTCGATCGGCGGCCTGGACAACAACACCGCCGACAGCAGCCTGACGACCGCCACGCCGAACGCCGTGGTCTATCGCACCAGCGTTCGCGATCTCAACGATCCGCGCACGGGCTCGGGCACCGTTCTGGACCCGGCGAAGGTCTATACCTCGCTGAACCTGAACTGCGCCAACGGCACCTACACCCAGGCCAGCTCGACCGTGAATGGCACGGGTTGTAAGTGGAACCTGGTCGACAGCTACAACCAGCTGCAGCCGCTGCAAAAGCGCTACGCCTTCAACGGCCGCCTGAGCATGCGCCTGACCGACAACATCGAGTCGTACATCACCGGCAGCTACTCGAGCAACGAAGTCGACATCAAGAACCAGCCGCGCACGATCCGCAACACCCAGCCCTTCGGCGCCTCGCCGGCGCTGTCGGGCCTGAACATGACCCTGCCGGTCTGGGTCTGCTCGTCGGGCGTGAACTGCGCCACCGCCGCTGACAAGCGTCTGAACCCGAACAACCCCTACGCCGCCGCCTACGCCAACGACCCGGCCAACGGCGCCGCGCGCATCTACTACCTGTTCGGCGACATCCCGGCCGGCAGCAACCGCGTCAACGAAGTGATCCGCGGCACCGCGGGCCTGAAGGGCCAGTTCGGCGACGGCTGGAACTGGAACATCGACGCCGTGGGCGCCCGCGACAACCTGAGCATCAGCCAGCGCGGCTACCTGAACATCAACGGCCTGGTCAACGCGATCAACACCGGCGCGTACAACTTCGTCGATCCGTCGAAGAACACCGCCGCCGTGCGTCAGGCGATCGCGCCGAACGTCGTGACGAACTCGCACTCGTCGATGATGTCGTTGGACGGCACGGTCACCCACAAGCTGTGGACCCTGCCGGGTGGTGACATGATGCTGGCCGTCGGCGGTCAGATCCGGAAGGAAATCCTGGTCAACAACAACCAGAACGCCCGTCTGGACACCTACGGCCTGACCACCTCGTCGGCCTTCGGCAAGCACACGGTCAAGGCCGCGTACTTCGAAGTCCAGGCGCCGATCGTCGAGAACCTGGAACTGAACCTGTCGGGTCGTTACGACGACTACTCGGAAGGCTTCAGCCACTTCTCGCCGAAGGTCGCCGTCAAGTACAAGCCGATGAAGCAGTTCGCCATCCGCGGCACGTACTCGGAAGGCTTCCGCGCCCCGACCTTCGCGGAATCGGGTCCGCGCTCGCAATACGCCGGCTTCTCGACCTACTCGCCGCCGTCGTCGTTCCAGCTCGCCCACGGCGGTCTGACCAGCGCCGGCAACACCAACCCCTACGCCCAGTCCTACTCGCTGGGTTCGGGCCTGGTGGGCAATCCGAACCTGAAGCCGGAAACCTCGCGCAGCTTCACCGTCGGCGCGATCGTTCAACCGACCACGTGGCTGTCGATGACCGCCGACTACTACAGCGTTCGCAAGAACGACCTGATCGTCAGCGGCTCGAAGATCGCCCAGGCGCGCGCCGCCTACTTCACCAAGACGAACCAGGCCGACGCCTGCGCCGCCGTGGCGGCCGTGGGCGCTGGTTACTCGTGCAACGTGGTCGACGTCGCCGACCCGCTGTACCCGACCGCCCTGCCGCGCGTCCTGATCATCAACGCGCCGTTCGAGAACGCCAGCTACTCGCAGACGACCGGTATCGACGTCGCCGCGCAGGTCAATGTGAACCTGCCCTACGACGTCAAGTGGACCAGCCGCGCTGAAGTCTCGCACGTCTTCAAGTACGACCTGCACGCCGCCGACGGCACCGTGCAGAAGTACGCCGGGACGCTGGGTCCGTATGAACTGTCGTCGGGCAACGGCACGCCGAACTGGCGCGGCAACTGGCAGAACACGTTCGCCTGGGGCCGCTACACCCTGTCCACGACCACCTACTTCGTGGGCAAGATCAAGTCGGTCGCGGCCGACGATTACGGCACCACCGATTGCGTGGCGGGCAACCCCTACGCCAACGGCAACACCGCGATCGCCAACCAGTTCTGCTACATCAAGAAGTTCATCTACACCGACCTGAACGCCACGGCTCAGCTGAACGATCAGATCCAGATCTATGGCAACGTCGGCAACCTGTTCGACCAGAAGAACCCGATCGCTCCGGGTTCGTACTCGAGCTCGCCGAACTTCCTGACCACCTTCCACTACGCCGGCGTCATCGGCCGGACGTTCAAGGTGGGCGTGCGCTTCGCCTACTAAGGCTGGGCGGTCTTAAGACCGTTCAATCTTGGACTAAAGATGGAGGCCGGTTCCGAAAGGGACCGGCCTCTTTCTTTGGGGGTGTCTAAGGCGCGCGTTATTCCGCCCCGCACCAGCCGGGCAGGTAGCGGGCCTCCGGCGCGCGGCACAGGCTCAGGGCCTGGTCCAGCGCCGCCTTGAAGTCGTTGTCCACGCGCGCGCGGTCGATCCGCCGGCGCAGGAAGTCGCCCCACAGGAACTCCGAATAGGGCGTCGGGTCCTTGGCGTAGCCGCCGGCTCGGCGCAGCTCGCCGGCCAGCGAGCGATAAGGATCGTCGGTCAGGTCCGCCAACGTCTTGGGAATCTCCTGGCGCGGCCGGCGCTTTCCTCGGGCGTCGAACGGGTGCAGCCAGTTGCGATTGTCCATGAAGGTCCAGAAGGCCGACTTCTCCAGCATCCGCAGGTCGGCGACGGTCTTGGTCAGGCAGTGCTCGACGCCCTCGCGCAGCAGGGCCAGGCCCAGATGGTGGTTGTCGATGACGTAGCGCTTGTCGCCCGGGCCGAGCACCACTGGGATCAGGTGCTGGCCCAGGAATTCCGGGCCGTCCTTGGCGGCGCGCTTGCGCCAGCTCTCGCGCTTGCGCTCGACCTCGCGGAAGCCGACCGTCATCTGGGTGGGGCGCAGGCTGGCCAGCGGCGTTGGGCGCAGCAGCGGGGTGAAGTCATGGTTCATCGGGAGCCTTCCGGTCCTTGGGCCGATCCTTGTGCCGTCGGGGCGGACGCGAGCGCGGCCCGGACGGCGTCGTCCACGCTGTAGTCGCAGCGCGCGGCCAGGTCCCGCGCGCCGCTCGCGTCCAGCAAGTCGCGAACCTGATCGTGAGCGCGCGCCAGGCGCAGCTGGACGCCGTCCTTGCGCATCTCGGCGTCGAACTCGATCAGGGCGTCCAGCGCCGTGCTGTCCAGGTCGTGGCTTTCCTCCAGGCTGACCACCACGGCCTTGAAGCCTTGGCCGCGCACCTGTTCGGCGATCAGCACGAACACCCGCTCGGCATTGGCGAAGAACAGCGGCGCGGCGGGCCGCCAGATGGCCACGCCCGGCGGACCGCGCGCGTCGGGGTGACGGGCCAGGGCGACATAGTCGTGGCCGCCGGCCAGCTGGCCCAGCTCCGCCACGGTCGGGGTGGCGAGGCGGCGCAGCAGGGCGACCAGCGACAGGACGACGGCCGCCAACATGCCGTTCAGCACGCCCAGGACCAGAACCCCCACGGTCGCGCCCAGGGCGACATACTGGTCGCGCGCCAGCTTCCACAGCCGGACCAGCGGCGAGGGATCCAGGGCGTGGGTGAGGGCGGCGATGACCACGCTGGCCAGCACCGGCCGGGGCAGGTCCGCCGCCAGGGGACCGGCGGCCAGCACCAGGGCGGCCAGGCCCAGGGCGGCGACCACCCCGGCGGCGCGGCTGACGGCGCCGGCGGCCTCGCTGGCGGCCCCGGCCGAGAAGCCGGCCCCGACCGGCATCCCCTGGACGAGGCCGCTGGCCAGGTTGGCCGCCCCCAGGGCGCGCATTTCCTGGTTGGCCTCGACCACGTCGCCGCGCCGCA
>Ga0209426_1001779_pt1 | contig 11761 bp, 8 predicted proteins | sample Deesub1362B_J571_FD_187697 | JGI IMG/M metagenome (GOLD analysis project Ga0209426, IMG submission 187697) | Deep oceanic, basalt-hosted subsurface ecosystem from Juan de Fuca Ridge flank, Pacific Ocean, CORK Borehole 1362B_J2.571 (SPAdes)... ...
AATGTCAAAGAGGCCATTTGTGAAGACAACGACCTTACCCTCAGCTCTCAGCTTCTCCCGGATGGAAGAAGCTTCCTCCCAAGACACTACCCTTCCCACCTCTCCATGCCCTGCTTGCTGCTTTCTTCTAGCATTACTCCCTCGTAGCTCTCGATAGGAGGAAACCCTTCTTTCTCATCTCCACGGAAGCCCGTCCCGGCGCAGATGAGCTTCCCGATGATTACGTTCTCCTTCAATCCGAGAAGTTCATCCTTAGCTCCTTTAAAAGCCGCCTCCGAAAGGACCTTAATTGTGTGCTGGAACGAGGCAGCGGAGAGGAAGCCTTCGGTGTTAAGCGCTGCTTTTGTTATGCCAAGGAGGACAGGCTTAGCAGTAGCCGGGCGACCGCCTTTCGATGTAACCTCTGCGTTTATCTCGGCGAAATCGAGGTGATTCACAAGCTCCCCAGGTAATAGAGGGGTATCACCTGAGGATGTTACCATCGCCTGGCTTAGCATCTTGCGGATGATGATTTCGAAGTGTTTATCGTTTATATTCACACCTTGTGAGCGATAGACCTTCTGCACCTCCGATAGGAGGTATAGCTGAGTGGCTTCCTTGCCAAGTATCCTTAGGATTCTGTGGGGGTTCTTCGAGCCTTCCGTTAGGTTCTGCCCTGCAGCCACCCTCTGGCCCTCTTCGACCGCAAGCCTTATAGTGGAAGGTATATCGTAACGGCGCTCTTCCCTCCTCTCGTAGGTTACGGTTATATTCCTTCCATCTCTAGAGACCCTTCCTCCGTGCTTTGCAACTATCTCTTCCTCTCCTAGCATCGCAATAGGTTTACCTTGTGATATCTCGTCGCCTTCCTCCACTAAGATTTTCCAATCGGCCGGGATTTCATACTCGTCGCTTAGGATTTGTCTATCAACTACCCTCACTTGACGCCTCCCACCCTCTCTCCATATCTCCACTACCCCCTCGATGTCTGACATTATAGCTTCTCCCTTTGGGTGCTTCCTCGCTTCCAAGAGCTCCTCAACTCGTGGGAGGCCATGTGTGATATCAGATACGCCAGCAACCCCTCCAGTGTGGAAGGTTCGGAGCGTCAATTGAGTTCCAGGCTCGCCTATTGATTGAGCAGCTATTATCCCTACCGCAGCTCCAACGTTCACCATCTTCCCTCTGCCCAAATCCCTTCCGTAGCACTTTGCGCAGATCCCGTGGCGAAGCTTGCATGTCATGGGAGAGCGTACATAAATCTCCTCCACCCCTGCATCTTTTATTGCCTTAACCTCTTCCTCCTCTATCATCTCGCCGGCATCAACTATTACTTCGCCTGTCTTTGGGTCAATAACAGGGGAGGCGGCGATCCTCCCTAAGACCCTCTCCTCTAAGCTCTGTCCTCCAACGTCGTCCCTTTCCCTTATCCATATTCCAGCCTTCGTTCCGCAGTCCTCCGCATTGATGATGACGTCCTGGACGACGTCAACCAATCGCCTAGTTAGGTAACCTGCATCTGCTGTTCGGATAGCTGTGTCGGCAAGCCCCTTTCTAGCGCCGTGGGTGGAGATGAAGTACTCAAGAGCAGAGAGCCCTTCTCTGAAGTTGGAGAGGATAGGGAGTGGTATAATGCGACCTGAAGGGTCAGCCATAAGCCCCCTCATCCCAGCTAGCTGACGGATTGGCTGGAATCCTCCCTTCGTTGCACCTGATGAAGCCATTATTTTTATAGGGCTTTCTGGGTCTAAAGCCTCGGTCACAGCCTTGGTGACATCGTCTGTTGCCCTTGTCCATATCTCGATAGTTTTAGCGTATTGCTCTTCTTCGGTCAGGAGCCCTCGCCTGTATAGGCGCTCGAATTCCCCAACTTCAGAAGCCGCTTTGTTTACGATTTCCGTCTTTTCCTTTGGAACGGTGAGGTCCTCTACAGCGATTGTGATGCCGGATTTAGTGGCGTAATGGAAACCTATTTCCTTTATCTTGTCGACTAACTCGACCGTCCTCTCCGACCCGAGGCGTTGATAACATCTTCCCACGAGCTTCTGTAGCTTTCCCTTATCGAGCGTATCGTTTACGAATCTCAGCTCATCCGGAATGATTTCGTTGAAGATGACCCTCCCAACCGTTGTTTCTATCCATCCGTCCTTCGCCCCTTCCCAATTTGGGCTTGCTCTGAACCTTATCTTAGCGTGGAGGTCAACCTTCCCTAACTCGTAAGCGAGTGAGACCTCTTCAAAATCAGCAAAGGACTTCCCTTCCCCTCTGCAATCCTCCTTCTCCATCGTAAGGTAATAGCAGCCGAGGACCATATCTTTAGTTGGTCCCACTATCGGCTCTCCGCTTGCTGGCTTGAGGAGGTTTTTCGTTGAGAGCATGAGCTTCCTGGCCTCCTCTACGGCTGCTTTTGAGAGGGGGATGTATACAGCCATCTGGTCGCCGTCGAAGTCTGCGTTAAAGGCAGCACAGACGAGAGGGTGTATACGAATCGCTTTTCCATCTACGAGTATTGGTTCGAAGGCTTGTATTCCCAATCTATGGAGGGTAGGGGCTCGGTTTAATAGAACTGGTCTTTCCTTAACAACCTTCTCTAAAACCTCCCATACCTCTGGCTTCCCCCTTTCTATGAGTCGCTTTGCCCCCCTCATGTTGCTTGCATAGTTATATTCTACGAGCTTGCTTATGACAAATGGCTTGTATAGTTCTAATGCCATGCTCCTCGGTAGACCACACTGGTGGAGCTTCAACTCAGGTCCTATGACGATGACACTCCTTCCTGAGTAATCAACCCTCTTCCCTAGGAGGTTTCGGCGGAAACGCCCCTTCTTCCCTCTAAGCATATCGGATAGGCTCTTAAGCTCACGCCTCCCACGCCTTGAGAGAGCTTTTCCAGTCTGTGAGTTATCTATGAGTGAATCAACGGCCTCTTGAAGCATTCGCTTCTCGTTTCTTATGATGACATCAGGTGCGTTAAGCTCTATAAGGCGCTTGAGGCGGTTGTTTCTGTTTATCACCCTCCTATATAGGTCGTTGAGGTCGCTTGTAGCAAACCTACCTCCATCCAATTGGACCATTGGCCTCAACTCGGGTGGTATGACTGGAAGGACAGTTAGTATCATCCACTCCGGCCTATTCCCGCTTCTTCTCAGAGCCTCCACCAGCCTGAGTCGCTTTGTTGCCTTCTTCCTAATTTGTTTGCTCCTCGTCGAGCGTATTTCTCCCCAGAGCTCTTTTGCCATCTCATCCAAGTCCATCTCCTTGAGGATTTCGTATAAGGCCTCTGCTCCCATTCCAGCTTTAAAGACCTGTCCCCATTTTGCCTTGAGCTCCCTGTACCTGGCTTCCGAGAGGAGTTGCATCTTCGCAAGGCCCCTTAGCTCTTCCACATCGGCTTCTGCCGAAGATTCGAGCTCCTCTATATCTTGAGAGAGCTTTGCCTTCAACTCCTCTATCTTACGGCTGGCAAGAAGGCGCTGGTTTTCTATCTCATCCTCGATTAAGGCTTTGTCCTTTTCTTGTTGCTCCCTTATCTCAGCCTCAACGGCCTCAAGAGCATCTTGAACCGCCCTCGAAAGGGCCGCCAGGTGCTCACGTCCTATCTCTTCCCTCGCTTCGACTATCTTCCTCCCTGTGAATGAGAAGACGATTGGGGTTCGAACGCTCTTTCCTTGTAAACTCGTTATCTTGCTCTGAAGGGCCTTTGCTTCCCCCATTATCTCCTCTGTTATTGAGGTAAGTTTCTCCTCCAGGCTCAGGTACGTGTCTTCTCCTACTTCCTCTAACCTCTTTACTTCCTCCTCCAGGTTTCTTTCTATCTCTTCTATCCTCTCCCTTGTTTCGCTTTCTAATCTTTCCCTCTCTTTTGACAAATCCTCCTCGAGACGGCGCAAGGCCCGCTCCTTTGCCCCTTTGTCAACATTTGTGATTATGTACTGAGCGAAGTATAGGATGCGGTCGAGGTCCCTCCTCGATAGGTTGAGGAGCAAACCGAGGTAGCTTGGGACCCTCCTGGCGTACCAGATGTGAGCGACAGGTGTGGCGAGCTCGATGTGCCCCATACGCTCCCTTCTTACCTCCTTTCGGGTGATCTCGACCCCGCATTTATCGCAGATTATCCCCTTATAGCGGGCGGTCTTGTACTTACCGCAGAAGCACTGCCAATCCTTTGTAGGCCCGAATATAGCCTCACAGAAAAGTCCCCCCTTCTCCGGCCGCAATCGGCGGTAGTTAATCGTCTCAGGCTTTGTAACCTCACCATAAGACCAGGAGCGTATCTCCTCTGGAGAAGCTAATCTCACTCTTAATGCTCTAAAATCCTTCGCTAACAAATCCTCCCTCCCATTTTGTCATTTGGCAAAAAAGAAGCGCCTGAAGGGTTAAGCACCTATAAGGTAACCCAACGGATTCTACTTGCTCGTCATATGTGAAATCTATGGGAAAAATCCAGGTGAAATCCGTTGGGAAACCTTTCAGTCTCTGGCGCTTTTAGCCCTCATCGCTTCTGCGACGCAATTCTTATGCTTATATATTATACAAATTTTTCTAAAAAATGTCAAATCCCACTCTGATTAAGAAGGGAGAGCGATCAGCCCTCCGCCTCCAGTTCTTCTATCAAAGCCTGTATCACCTCCCTCACATCTCCTACGACGCCGATGTCCGCCACCTTGAAGATAGGGGCATCCTCGTCGTCGTTGATGGCCACTACGAACCTGGCATCTTGCATCCCGATGTAGTGATGGATGGCACCCGAGATTCCACAAGCTATGTAAAGGTCTGGCCGAACTCTCACACCCGTCATCCCAACCTGCCTTTCCTCGCCTATCCATCCCTCGTCCACCGCCCCACGGGAGCCTGCTACTACACCTTTAAGCGCTCCAGCGAGCCTCTCGAGGAGCGAAAAGCCCGCCTCGTCGCCCATCCCCCTCCCTCCAGAGACTATGACCTTGGCCTCCGATAGAGGCACATTCCCCCGGGCCTCCTCTGTGACCTCCTCCAACACCTTTACCCTAGGCTCAACCTCAGGAAGCTCCACAGGGATGGATTCAACCTCCCCCGCTCGGTATTCAAATGCTTCTGGGATAGCGAAAGTTCCAGGGCTCACTGTGACAATCTGCGGTCGAGCAGAAGGAGACGCACTTACGTGGAAGTAATCGCCTCCGTAAACCGGATAGGTGGCGAGAAGAAGCCTCTCGCTTGCATCTATCTCGATTTCAACGCAATTTGTGAACAGAGGCGCCCCTAAACGTTGGGCGAGTCGGGGTGCGAGTTCCCTCCCTATGTCCGTTGCGCCTAAAAGGACGACCTCGGGCTTCTTTTGCTCGAAAAAGTCGCCGAGCACCTTGACGTATGTATCGAGGTTATATTCCTCCAAAGCAGGGTCCTCTGCCAAATATACGGTGTCGGCTCCGCGAAGGAAGAGCTCATCGGCAGAGCCCTTCACGTCACCGCCTAATAGAACGCATTTAACATAAGCACCTAATGAATCTGCCAATTCCCTGGCTTTGCCTACTATCTCCAAACTCACAGGCGCCAGGGTCTTATCCTCAACCTCTGCCACGATGAAGATGTCACGATACTCTACTTCCTCTATAGCCTCACCTAATAACGTTTCCCAGTATTCTAAATCCATTTCCTCCTCCACTAATTGCAAATAGCACGTGGCTCTTGCGAGTTTAGCTAACGACCTTTCGGGCTTTGAGATATCGCACTAGGTCCCTCGCAGCCTCCTTCGGAGTCCCCCTTATCTTTTCGCCGAATTCCCGTGGCGGAGGGAAGGCTTTTCGCCTGACCTCGGTTAAGGGGATTAATTCCTCCTCTGTGAGGCTCAAATCCTTCGCCCCCCAGATTTCGACCTCCCATTCTCTATAGGCGCTGATGATTCGAGCGCCGTGAGGGTAACGAGGCTCATTGGAATCGGGGGCGATAGTCAAAAGGGCGGGGAGAGAGGCTTCAACGAGGGCGTAACCTCTCTTCCAAATCCGCTTAGCCCTCACTTTGCCATCTGAGACCGAAAGCTCTCGGACGTTCGTTATTTGAGGTAGGTCGAGGTACTCGGCAAGACGTGGTCCGAGTTGCTCTCCTCCCGTATCGAGTGCCCTTTGGCCAAGGAGGACAAGGTCATAATCTCCTATCTTTTGAATGGCCTTTCCTAAAATCAACGTAGCGACAGAGGCATCGGCTTTTGAGAAAGCTTCATCTGTTAGGAGGATGGCTGAATCCGCACCCATCGCAAGGGCCTCCCGCAGGGCATCTTCTGCTCTAGGCTCCCCAAGGCTTATAGCGATGACCTCTGCCCCAAGGGCATCCTTTAGCCTCAACGCCTCTTCAAGGGCGTTCTTATCGTTTGGATTGATAATGTAATCCTCTACGTTGACGAAGATTCGCTCCAGGTCGGCGCGGACCACAAAGCCCGCTGGGTTAAGGATTTGCTTTAAGAGCACAACTATTTTCATAGCAAACTCCTTCCATCTACGGTCTTATCCTCACACCTAGGGGTCGGAAGATTTGGGATGCGATGACAATGCGTTGGATCTCGCTTGTTCCTTCGAATATCTCGGTGATGCGCTGGTCCCTCCATATTCGCTCTACTATGAAGTCGCGGCTGAGCCCCATCCCGCCGTGGATTTGAAGGCAATAGTTCACGCAACGATGTGCGACTTCTGTGCCATACAATTTACACATCGCTGCCATCTTTGTGAATTCTGGCCCGGTTTGCCCCGTGTCCATCATCCAAGCCGTGCGGTAGACAAGAGAGCGGAGTGCTTCTATCTCTGTGGCCATGTCGGCTATCATCCATTGGACGGATTGCTTGTGTGCTATTGGTCCCCCGAATTGCTGGCGCGCCTTTGCCCACTCTACACTCGCTTCGAGGGCGAGCTGGGCACCTCCGAGAACTGCGGCCGCAAGGCTAATGCGACCTACGTCTAAAGCCTTCATAAATGTGATGAAGCCTGCACCGAATTGGCCCAATACGTTCTCCTTCGGCACCCTACAATCCTCGAAGATGAGTTCTGCCGTTGAACTCCCCTTTATCCCCATCTTTTTCTCCAGCCTTCCAACGCTGAAGCCTGGGAAATCCTTTTCCACGATGAAAGCAGTGATTCCCCCCCTTGGGCCTAGAGATGGGTCGGTAACGGCCATCACGGTTATTACATCGGCGATGTCGCCGTTTGTGATAAAGCACTTCGTGCCGTTGATGATGTAATAGTCTCCATCTCGAACAGCGCTCGTCTTGATGGCGGCTGCGTCGCTCCCAGCCTCGGGCTCCGTTAAAGCGAAAGCAGCTATCTTCTCCCCCTTCGCAAGTGGAACTAGGTATTTTTGCTTTTGCTCTTCGGTTCCGTCGAGGTATATCGCCATAGCCCCTATTCCTATGTGTGCGCCTATGATGGTGGTCATGGAGGAGCATACCTTGTTCATCTCCTCCATCAAAATGCAGTAGCCTATCTCCCCTGCTCCGCACCCTCCGTATTTCTGAGGGAACGGCACGCCTAAAAGGCCCAATTTCGCTGCCTTCTTCACAAGCTCGAGAGGGACATGACTTCTCTCGTCTATCTCCTTGGCAAGAGGCTTGACTTCTTTCTCTGCGAATTCTCTCACCATCCGACGGAAGAGTTGATACTCTCTCGGAAAACTAAAGTCCATCGAAAACCTCCTAGTCAGCTAGAGTTTTGAGCACACCGGTTCATGCAACGTGAGAACGTGCTGCGTGAGTTTCATCAATTCAGTTTACTATTCGATTCACTTTTGCTACCCGATTCAAAATTTTCTCCCGAAGTCACTTGAATCTCAGACAAAAGCGATTTTATCTCTTTAGCTACGTAACTTCGGCAGAAAATTTGGCACGTTCTCACGTTGGTGCCAGGTTGCTACTTGAAACGGCTTATAAAAGCGACCTTAGTTAAAAATTGAAGACCGGAAGCAAAAGAAGCACGTGAACCGGGTGGCTAGAGCTAGTCAGCTCAGCTAGAGTTCTGAGCTAGAGATAGAGTTTTTTTCCTCTTGCTCCAAACTCTAGCTCTACCTGATTACTCTAGCTCTAGCCGAATGCTCTAGCTCCATCCCTTCTATGGCCTAATCATAACCCCTTTTTCTGCGAAGATATTGGCCGCGATGAAGACCCGCTGTATCTCGCTCGTTCCCCCTATAATCTCCAAGGCTCGAAAGTCTCGGTACATCCTCTCGATTGCGTATTCTTTCATGTAACCATAACCACCGTGAACCTGGAGCATCTTGTTCGCAGCCCTCATCGCCACCTGTGAGCCGAAGAGCTTAGCGATGGCAGCCTCTTGAGCGTATGGCTCCTTGCGCTCAGCGAGCCAGGCTGCGTGGTAGACCGTGTAGCGCAAAGCCTCTATCTCAGCCGCCGTGTCGGCTACGAAGTTTTGGATAGCTTGCTTAAGGGCAATCGGGCCTCCGAACTGCTCTCTTTCAGCTGCGAATCCAATCCCCGCATCCAACGCCGCCTCAGCTCCCCCAAGGCAAATCGCAGCTAGGCTCAATCGAGAGAAATCCATAGCAGATGTAGCTATCTCCATTCCCTCCCCACTTAGGAGGTTGAAAGAAGGCAATCGGCAATCGTCGAAGTAAAGAGGGGTCATAGTAAGCCCCCTCAAGCCGAGCGTTTTCTCCCTTCGACCTACTTTAAAGCCGGGCGTTCCCCTCTCAACGATGAAAGCCCCGATGCCATTTTCAGCACGAGCGAAGACGATGAAGACATCTGCGATAGAGCCGTTGGAGACCCAAACCTTAGAGCCATTGAGGATGTAATCCGAGCCTTCACGCAACGCCTTAGTCTCAAGAGCTTCGATATCGCTTCCAGCCGCAGGCTCCGTGATAGCGAAAGCCCCTATCGTAGAACCTTCGGCCATTGGCTCCAAAAATCTCCTCTTTTGCTCCTCGGTTCCGTAATCGAGTATCGTTTTAGATGCCAGGCCATTGTGTGCGCTTATGGTCACCGCCGTTGACATACAAGCCTTGGCGATTTCTTCGAGAAGGATGCAATAGCTTATGATGTCGAGCGATGCTCCGCCGTAATCCTCTGGGATGATTGCTCCGAGGAAGCCCTGCTCTGCCGCCTTTCTCAGGACATTAAGCGGAGGCTTCTCTTCGTGGTCTGTCTCCTCGGCAAGGGGAGCCACCTCATTGGCCACGAATTCTCGAAACATCTTCCTTAGTATCTTTTGCTCTTCGGTAAGCGAGAAATCCATATTCTCTGCTCCTTTGGAATCTATTACCCGATTTCTAAGAAGGCTCGTTTATTTCGATAATCCATATACAACCTGGTTACTTCGAGTAAACCTTGGAAGCCGATTAAGATAGGGACATCGTTCGTCATTGCTAAATAGGCGATTGCCTCAAGCTCATCGCTCTCGCGTTCCTTATCAACTAGGACGCAGGTTATTTTGCCTACCAGAACTGGCAGAGAGCATTCTTCTTTAGGGATAATTCCTCTTAGAGTGTGATCAGCAAGAAGCACAACATCGCATTCGCTCCAAATTTTGAGAGGGAGAACGCAAGTAGGAGCTCCAGTATCTAAGATGGCAAGGTAAGCGTCGGTCCACCCTTTACGAGTCTTGAATCGAATTTGAGTGAAGAGCCGTATAGCAGGGAATACCACTCCCTTTTCGAGAAGGTCTGGATTTTCAAATTCTTTGAAGTAAAGGTCAATCCTAATAGACATGGATATGCCCTTCTATATAGACTATAGGGATGTGCCTTTTGCCTGTCTTCTCACGAGCGACCTTCCTCGCCTTCTCGGGGTCCTTCTCAGCTGCGACCACCTCTTTATTGACTACAGCTATCCAATGGTAAGGATACTCCTTCATCCACTTTTCGTAATGATCAAGCGCCCACTCTTGGTCCTCCCAGAACTCTGAGGGCATCTTTTCACGCTCCATGAAAACCTCCTGAGAATAAGCACTACAGGGCAGTTGAGCGGATTCAAAATAGAGGATCCACCAACCCATCTATTATCAGTACATCACAATTATCGCTCTAAAGGGGCATCCTCTGGGGTCCCCAACGGGGCTCTTGCCCCTTTGGGGTGATCCTCGCCCCGTTAGGGCGGTGGGGACGCCGCCCGATAGCATCATTGTGATATACCGATTATCGGCGAGCGTAATATTCAGAGCGCCCTTCTTTCGAGCCTTACCTATCCTTGAACTTCGGCTGGCGTTTCTCCAAGAAGGCCCTAAGCCCCTCCTCCATATCCTCGCTTTCTTGTAGGGATGCGAACTTGCTAACTTCTACATCCATGCCGCTTTGGAGGTCCTTCTCCAACCCCTCGTTCACGGCTTCGATGATGGCGGCGATGGGAATCCTGCTTTTGGAAACGATGCGCTTTGCTATTGCTTTTGCCTCTCTGATCACCGTACCCACCGGCACCACCTTATCCACCAAGCCGATACGATAGGCTTCTTGAGCGGTAATGGGGTCGCCTGTGAGAAGCATCTCAAGCGCCTTTCCTTTTCCAACGATACGTGGAAGCCTTTGGGTACCGCCCCATCCGGGCATTATCCCGAGGTTGATCTCGGGCTGGCCAAGACGAACCCCGCTTTCTGCGATTCTGATATGACAAGCCATAGCCAGCTCGTTGCCTCCTCCGAGGGCGTATCTGCCGTTGATGGCTGCGATTACAGGCTTCTTTGAGGCTTCTATCTTGCTGAAGAGGCGCTGCCCCTTTCTGATGAAGGCTTCGGCCTCTTCTGGCTTATCTCTTACATCATATATCTCTTTAACATCAGCCCCAGCCACGAAGAATTGCCCAGCCCCTGTGATGATGATGGCCTTTACCTCCGGGTCCTCAGTCACTTCGTCGAAGGTGCTTTCTAATTCTTCCAACGCTTTTCTGTTGAAGGCATTAGCTGGAGGATTGTCAATGGTGATAGTGGCGATGCGCTCCTCCACCGAAAGGCGAATATATTGTCTCTCAACCATCTGATTACCTCCTTATGCATCTAAATCAAGAGGGCGAATTTCTCCTTTTTAGGCGGGATATTCATGGAACCCCCGCCTTGTCTTCACTCCCAGTTCTCCTGCTCTGACCTTTTGATAGAGGAGTTCCACCGGCTTAAAGCGGTCGCCATACTCTGCCTGAAGTGCCTCTAGCTTCTCTACCACTACGTCTAGGCCCATCCTATCGGCGTACTCCAATGGCCCCATTCGCTTATCCCCCACCATCATCCCAAGCCCTGCTATGCAGGCCATGTCAATATCGTTTACGTTGGCTATTTCTTCTGCCAGGCAGAGGGCGGCCTCGTTAATTAGAGGCATCATCAGGCGGTCAACGCTGAACTCCGTCCCTTTTATCCCAGTCTCCTCCTGGATTTGCGCTATCATCTCCTTCACGGGCTCATCCGTCTCTTCGCCGTAGCCGTAGAAGCCAGCGCTTGTCTTCTCTCCATAGCGTCCCGCTTTGTAAAGCCTCTCAAGGATTACAGCTGGAGTCATCCGGTCTCCATACTTCGAGTAGAGGTATTGACCGACATCGTAGCAGACGTCCAGTCCCAGCATGTCCATCAATGTGAATGGGCCCATTGGCCATCCGAAATCGGTCATAGCGGCGTCTATTTCAGAGGCAGTTGCCGCCCCCTCCTGGAGGCAAAGCATAGCTTCGTTTAGGTAGGGCATGAGGAGCCTGTTAACTAAGAAGCCGGGGCACTCCTTCACGACTACGGGTATCTTGCGAAGGGTCTCGGCGAACATAACGACGCTGTCAATCGTGTCCTGGTCGGTTTCCGAGCCTGGGATAATCTCGACGAGCTTCATCACATGGGCAGGG
>Ga0209426_1001780_pt1 | contig 11758 bp, 8 predicted proteins | sample Deesub1362B_J571_FD_187697 | JGI IMG/M metagenome (GOLD analysis project Ga0209426, IMG submission 187697) | Deep oceanic, basalt-hosted subsurface ecosystem from Juan de Fuca Ridge flank, Pacific Ocean, CORK Borehole 1362B_J2.571 (SPAdes)... ...
ACGAGCAACAGGTGTGCGCAACTCATGAGAAACCGCACGCATCAACTCACGTTGTGCCTCGATTAAACGCTGAATATGATCGGACATATTGTTATAACTGGATGCCAAGTTTGCCATTTCATCGCTTCCCTCGATCGGGACACGCAATGACAGATCACCAGATTTCATTTTGTTTAAGGCATGACGAACCTGACGAATCTTTCGTTCTAAAGGTAAAATCAATCCATATACGCCTAAACTCAACAAGAATAAGCTAAATAGAGTAATCCCTGCTGCAAGCTGGAATGGCATCCAATTGAACATTGGGACTGGACCTAAGACCAAAACTTGTGCTGGATGATTCGGCATTGGTGAAACAATCGAAATAGTTGTACCTCGAACAGTCGCACTGTCCTTATATAACAGGACACTTTGATCTTGGCGTAAACGACCAATTTGCTCTGAATCGAGATTAATCTCACGAATATCTAAAATATCAATCGGATAATAGAAGTGCTTTTTAATTTTTTCTAAGTATTCACGCTCTTGTCCAGGATAGAAAATTAAATAATCCAAGACAAATATAGGCAACGCCTTCATCTGACGTTCGCCAATTTTATCTACTTTAATATAGATAAAATGCTTCGGGTCATCTTTTAGACCAATAATAATATAACCAACCCCGTTGTTTGCATCGTAGCGCACAACAGATTTTTGCTCAGAAATTCTTCTTTTCTCAGTTCGAGATAATTCAACACGCGCAGCATCAACATAATATATTGGAAGCTCTAACAAATCAGAAGCATCAGAAATCCAATCTAGCTTTTGCTGCTTGGCAGGCTGGCGAGATACCCCTTCACTAATTACGAATGAAATCCCATCCGTAAGTGATTCACGATATTCTTGCGCACGTTGGTAGTTAATGATTTGAACCAGCAAATAACAAAATGCGGCAACCACAACCACTAAAACGACCAAACCAGCATAGATACGCAAGAATATGCTGTTTTTGAGTACTCGCCTTACCATAAGGTCAATAATTCCAAACTAATTAAAATCCCTCCTGAGCAGTAAACTGCACAAGTCCCTTTCTTCAAGGGAGTCATCCCCCTTTCATGAAAAAGAGGGATTCGGAGGATTTAGACCCCGTTGGTTTCTTTTACAAATAAATAACCTTTACTACGTACTGTTTTAATACGTTTAGGGTTTTCTGGATCATCACCGATTTTTGGACGAATACGTGAAATACGCACATCGATCGAACGATCTTGTCCATCGTATTCAATACCACGTAAGCGCTCAAAGATGTCTTCACGCGATAAAATGCGCCCTGCATTAGATGCTAATAACCATAATAAGTCATATTCAGCGCTAGTGAAGTCTACTAATTCGCCATTTAAAGTGACTGAGCGACCACCATTATCAATCACAAGATCATCAAATTCGATACGTTGAGCAACTTCATCTTCTACTGTTTTGTCAGTACGACGTAAAAGTGCGCGAATACGAGCCAACAACACACGTGGCTGTACAGGTTTAGCGACATAATCGTCCGCACCCATTTCTAAACCAAGTACCTGATCCATATCTTCAGTACGCGCTGTCAACATCAAGATCGGTTGATGGTAATGTGGGCGAACTTCACGACAAACTGTTAAGCCATCTGCGCCTGGTAACATCACATCAAGTACAACTAAATCTGGTTGTTCGCTAATAATACGACGAATGGCACGGTTACCATCTGTTTCAACACCAACCTCTAAACCATTACGGATTAAATACTCTTGTGTTAAACGCGCTAATCGTTCGTCATCTTCAACAATCAAAATCTTCGGTAACTTTTCTTCTTGGCTCATATGTTTGCCCCTACAATCAGAGAGAATCTATCTTTAAAAATCTGACAGATACATTGGTTTATGTTTTGCAATATACACACGTTTACATTGTAAACAAGTAGTCGTTCACCAAACTGATACACGGTAATATAGTTTTGTTATATTTTTATTAAAATTATGAATTTTAATAGGTTTTTAAATTTCAAGCTCAGTTTAAGAGCAGAATGAATTTTGAGTATAGATTTTGTACCAGTGTTAAACAATTTGTTTATTAACTGATCGATACTGATTTAAGTGTTTGTTTTTTGAGTTATCCACAGAGTTATCTATAAGCCTTTTTAGGCGGCTTTGTTATGCTATGTGCCTGTGAATTCAGCAGTTAAGACATGAAAAAAAATTTACTAAAATGTCAAGGATTGATCTGCTGTTAAAAATCCCGTATCTTGTGTTGAAAATAAACTTTAACCACTAAGTATTGTGTTTATCCCTCAAACATCGTGGCATACTTTTTGCTCGATTCAAACGGTCCATGAACATAAAAATAGATGATAATGGAGCTATGCTGACATGAGCATCATCACTTCTACTCCTGGCCAACTTCAGGTTATTAAGCGCACTGGCGAAATTGCGACTTTTAATGCTGAGAAAATCTCTGTTGCGATTGGGAAAGCATTTTTAGCTGTTGAAGGTCAACAAGGAGCAGACTCAAGTCGCATCCATGACCGTATTTCTCAACTTACTGAAATGGTAATGAATACGTTTAAACGTCGTTTACCATCTGGCGGTACGATTCACATCGAAGAAATTCAAGATCAAGTTGAATTGGCACTCATGCGTACAGGCGAGCAAAAAGTTGCTCGTGCTTATGTGATTTATCGTGAACAACGTGCAACTGCTCGTCAGCAAACAGGTGCAAATCACCATCCAACATTGCAAATCACCGATCACAATGGTCAGCTCCAACCGTTGGATTTAGATGCGCTTACAGCAACGATTGAAACTGCAAGCGAAGGCTTGGAAGGCATTGACGTTCAAGCGATTGTCGATGAAACCGTTAAAAACCTTTATAACGGCGTAAAAGAAAGTGACATTGCAACAACGATGATGATGGCGACTCGTACGCGTATCGAACAAGAGCCAAATTATACTTATGTGACTGCACGCTTGTTATGTAATGAGCTTGTCGGCACTGGATTAGAATTCTTAGGTTTATCAACAGATACATCTGAGAATGATGCTTTAGAACCTTTCTTGAAGAAAGGGATCGAGCTTGATCTTTTATCTCCTGATCTTCTTAATTTTGACCTTGCTAAATTATCAGCAGCGATTCAACCTGAACGCTCAAATCAATTTACATATCTAGGTCTACAAACTTTATTCGATCGTTACTTCATTCATTCAAATGGTGTACGTTTTGAATTACCACAATTATTCTTTATGCGTGTTTCAATGGGTCTCGCACTCAATGAAGAAAATAAAGAAGAGCGTGCAATCGAGTTTTATAACTTATTATCTAGCTTCGATTACATGGCATCTACGCCAACGCTATTTAACTCAGGTACATTACGCCCACAACTATCAAGCTGTTATTTAACAACAATTGGTGATGACCTATATGACATTTATGGTGCGATGCGTGACAACGCAATGCTTTCTAAATGGGCTGGTGGTTTAGGTAATGACTGGACACCTGTACGTGCTTTGAACTCATATATCAAAGGTACAAATGGTAAGTCTCAAGGTGTTGTTCCATTCCTTAAAGTAGCGAATGATACCGCAGTCGCTGTTAACCAAGGTGGTAAGCGTAAAGGTGCAGTTTGTGCGTACTTAGAAACTTGGCACTTAGATGTTGAAGAATTCCTAGAATTACGTAAAAACACAGGTGATGATCGTCGTCGTACTCACGACATGAATACAGCGAACTGGGTTCCTGATTTATTCATGCAACGTGTATTTGAAGATGCTGAATGGACATTATTTACACCTTCAGAAACGCCTGACCTACACGACCTAACAGGTGCTGAGTTTGCTGAACGTTATACACATTACGAAGCAGTAGCAAAAGAACAAAACATGCTACACAAGAAAGTACGTGCCAAAGACTTATGGCGCAAAATGCTTTCGATGTTATTTGAAACAGGTCATCCGTGGATCACATTCAAAGACGTATGTAACTTACGTTCGCCACAACAACACGTTGGTGTGGTGCACTCATCAAACTTGTGTACTGAAATTACATTGAACACAAGCCAAGATGAAATCGCTGTATGTAACTTGGGTTCGATTAACCTTGTACAACACGTTCAAGGTGGTGTGTTAGATCGTGAAAAATTAGCTCGCACGATTAAAACTGCGGTACGTATGCTCGACAACGTAATCGACATTAACTACTACGCTGTACCACAAGCGAAAAACTCGAACTTAAAGCACCGCCCTGTCGGTATGGGTATCATGGGCTTCCAAGATGCACTATATGAAATGGGCATTGCTTACGGTTCAGATGCAGCAGTTGATTTTGCTGATGAATCTATGGAAGTGATCAGTTACTACGCGATTCAAACATCAAGCGATCTTGCGCTAGAGCGTGGTGCTTACTCAACATTTAAAGGTTCATTGTGGGATCAAGGCATTCTACCAATCGACTCTTTAGAGTTAGTTGCTAAATCACGTCCTGAACGTATGTTCGAAGTTGATCGTACTCAACGTTTGGATTGGGATAGCTTACGTGCCAAAGTTCAAAAAGATGGTATGCGTAACTCAAATGTAATGGCGATTGCACCGACTGCAACGATTTCAAACATTTGTGGTGTGTCTCAGTCGATTGAGCCAACATTCCAAAACTTGTATGTGAAATCTAACCTTTCAGGTGAATTCACAGTGATCAACCCTTACCTTGTTCGTGCATTAAAAGAACGTGGTCTATGGGATACCGTGATGGTAAATGATCTGAAACACTTTGAAGGTTCAGTACAAAAGATTGCACGTATTCCTGAGGAATTGAAAGCAATCTTCGCGACAGCTTTTGAAGTGGAAACTCGTTGGATCGTTGATGCAGCATCACGTCGTCAAAAATGGATTGATCAAGCACAGTCGCTGAACCTTTACATCGCTGGTGCAAACGGTAAGAAACTTGACATTACCTATAAGATGGCATGGTTACGTGGTCTTAAAACGACTTATTACCTCCGTGCTTTGGGTGCAACTTCTGCTGAAAAATCAACAATCAATACGGGTGCATTGAACGCAGTTAAACCAGCATCAGTTGAGGCTCCTGTCGTTGCAGCTCAAGCGGCTGAAGAGAAGAAACCAGAAGCTCAAGTTGAAGAAGATGGTTTCACTACAGCAGCTCCAGTTCCAATGGCATGTTCAATTGACAATCCAGACTGTGAAGCTTGTCAGTAGGGCTGATACTTAAATAAACGTATACTTTTCATAAAAAACCCCTTGTAGATTATTTATTTAAATACTTTACAGGGGGTATATTTTTATATTTAATAAACTTATGGGAGATGATATTTAAAAAAAGTATACAAATATGATAAAACGAAGTATCAAAAAGTTTATTGCAAGCGATAAACATCCAATGGTGATACTTATAGATGAGAACAGAATTCCATTGTTCTATCCAAATGTTTATGCAATGACAAAGTATAGATCTTTAGGACGGGCTGCTAGTACCATTGAAAAAGTATTAAGATGTATCGGTATTGCACATTCTTGGGCATCATTAAATAAAGTTTCCTTAGAAGAAAGCATCTTATATGCTGATTTCCTAACCATAGAACAATTACAAGATTTAGCTTTTTTCCTTAGATTAAAACGAAAGCATCAAGATCAGATATCTTCCGAAAAAGATGAACAACAATCCTTAAATCCCAAAAAACTTTCAAAAAAAATTGAAAACATCATCTACATCGAGTCATCCAAAACAGAAACAAAAAGTGCAACTTCAGCTGAAGAAGGCGCCTTCCAAATTAAGACCATTTTTAACTACTTTAAATTTCTACTGCAAAGATCGAAATATCGTTTAAACAAAAAAAAATTTTTTGATATTGAGCAACGACTAAATTATTTTTATTCATTAGCACCTAAAGTTTCTAATAAAAGCGATCAAGATGCACCAGAGGGGCTTTCAGCTAATGAACGCAATACTCTTGATGAAATTATTAAACCCGATCATCCAGATAACCCATTCCGAAATGAATTTTTAAAATATAGAAATCAATTAATTTACGAAATTATGTTAAGCACAGGAATGCGAAGAAGTGAATTAAGATTTCTAAAAATTGAAGATGTTAATTACACTTTCCATACTATTAATATACGAGTCTCAAAAACAGTTCAACGTGAGGTTAAATGCTCCTCCAAGGCTTGTGAATATTTTCATAATTATCTTACAAAGTATTTAAATAAAATTCCTTTCAAACATAGAAAGCATGGGTATCTATTTACAACAGAGACAGGTAAGCATTTATCAAATGATGCTATCAATCTTACATTCAGAACATTAAGACGCCATTCCAAGATAACGACTTTTTTAACTCCTCATACAATGAGAAGAACGTGGAATGATATTTTTAGCGAAATGATAGATAGCATTCCAGAAGATCGTAGACCCGACAAAGAAATAGAAAAACAAATCCGGAATAGAATAATGGGATGGAGTTCAATATCTGAAATGAGCAACCGATATGCACGTCGATCGATCAGAGAAAAGGCAGATGAGCTTGCTGAGTTACTTGCAAACAATATTCTTGTGAAGCCAGAGTAATAAACATGCAAACTAATACAATTAAAGAAATCATACCACTGAAAAAACGAACAATTATTTTATTAGATGGAAGAGAAATAACTGTTCCTCTTTACAAAAATTTTAAAATCAACAATCATGATGGTTTATCATTTCTTCTTCATTTTAACATTTTTAATGATAACAATATACTACATAGAGCATTATCGAATCTTGTGATAGATATGCTTTCCATTCATTCAATTACATATACAGCAACGACTACAAGAGCTTTAAAAAAATGGTTTGAATGTGATGTTTGTTTAGCTACAACTTTAGGACTTGACTGCTTAGATTCCTTAACCAAGGTAAATATCAGCTATATCCCATTTATAACACCGTTATTAAGAAAACTTAGTAAAAATTTTAAGAACTTAGTATCAAATGATTTAGCCGATTTTTTAGAGAATTCAGAGAAGTGGGAGGAAAGGAAACCTGCTTATTTCAAATTAATCGCTAATGACCCTGAAAAAGGAGCTTTTACTCTACAAGAGTTGGAAAATATACATTCTAGCCTGAACATTGCTTTCAGTAACATGGAACTAAACTTATTTGACTATACTCTTGCTTGGTTTTTTCTCGCAACAGGTGTGCGTCCTGTTCAAATTTCACGTTTAAAGAATAAAGATATAGATATTATTAATAAAGATGTAATGATTAAAGTTCCTTTAGCAAAGGGTGAAGGCACAATTGAGCAAGGTTATTTTTTAAGAAAAGCTCCAACAGTTTTAGCCGAATGTTTGATTGAATATATTAGGACAGTACAAAACTCAGATAAGGATTCATCTCTCTTTGATTTAACCCCTAATCAAATTACGATGAAGATTAAATCTATTTTTAATAAATTAGATACCTATTCTTCAAGATTAGAATCAAAAATTCCTGTAAATGCCTATCGATTCAGATAGGCTTTGTTGCATAAACATTCAAAAGCTGAGTTCTCCCCAATCCATTCAAATTTAAGACACAACTTGGGTGCGAGGTCTACCTAATTCCGTAAATCTATTCAGAACTGCCACACGCGCATGAATTTCATTGACCTGACTTTGAAAATGTCTTGCCGTCAGCCTATCACCTAATAATTTGATGCAATGCATCTTGGTTTCCACCAAACTACGACGGTGATAACCCGACCATTTTTTCCATAGGGTTCTGCCTAAATGTTTAACCGTTTGAAGTAACTCATTTCGTTCTATTGAACTTATTTTAGAATCTTTCCAGGGCTTGGCATTCTTTCTGGGTGGAATTACTGCATGTGCTTGACGATCTGAAATCACTTGTCTGCAGCACTTCGTGTCGTACGCGCCATCGGTATAGACAGAATCTATTCGCTCATCTAGTGGAATTTGATCCAGTAAATCACCTAGTACTTGTGAATCACTGACATTATTTGTCGTAAGCTGAACGGCACGTATTTGCAGTGTTTCAGCATCTATACCAATATGCAGTTTACGCCATTGCCGACGGTATTCAGGCTGATGTTTTTTACGCTTCCATTCGCCTTCACCTAAAAATTTTAAACCCGTAGAGTCGACGAGTAGGTGTAACCCATCACGACTTTTCTGATAGCTTATCGCAATATCAATATGCTTTTGTCGTCTACAAAGGGTGGAGTAATCTGGTGCTGTCCAATTCAAGCCACAGAGTTTAATCAGGCTTTGAACAAAGCCAGTAACCATACGTAAAGAAAGACGGAATAGAGATTTGATCATTAAACAGCATTGAATCGCTGTATCGGAATAAGTTTGATTTCGTCCGTGCTTGCCTTGTGGTTGTGCATACCATTGCGTCTTAGGATCAAACCAGATTGAAATATTTCCTCGCTTGATTAAAGCTTGGTTATACGAGGACCAATTGGTTGTACGATAGATTTTAGGTGTAGGCTTCTTCATCTGGAAATTATATTACTGAAGAAGCCTTCAAGAATAGCTTTGTGCAACAAAGCCGTTTGCATTAATAGAACAAAAAAATTCAATATGTGTTAGTGAAATTAATATCTACACTTTAGATATAGCCGAAAAATATTTACTTTCTAAGTATAAAGATCCATGGAATATAGCAAAACATTTGGAGTCGATCGTAAATAATATAATTTTAAAAAAACAAATAAATACAAGAATTTATAATTGGACCACAACTATTACTTATAAAACACCTATAAGGAATGACCGCACACAAAAATCACACATAGAAGGAAACAAGTCCAAAATCCCACATTTGGAAGAAATTTTAGCACTTGCTGACATTCATTACTCTAGTAACCATATTCCAGATAGGATCGTTACCTGTTTTGCCGTATTAGCAATGTTCGCTCCTAGCCGAGGAACAGAGATATTATCTCTACCTGTAGATTGTATTGTAAAATTGACTGAACATAAGCAAGAAATTATGGGGATAAAATGGCTTCCTTTAAAAGGTGGTGACCCATTAACTAAATTTGCTGTAAATAAAGAGTATGAGGAATTAGCTACTGATGCTATTCAAAGTTTAAAAAAAATTGGGAAGTCTGCTCGTGATGCAGCACAATGGTATAGTAAAAATCCAGACCAACTATATCTCCCTGCTCATTTAGAACATTTAAGAAATCAACCAATAACTCTATGGGAGGCAGCTCAGATTTTAGGAAAAGAAAATCCTATTAAAGGAAGCCATGCGTTTAGATATGGCTTTTCTAAACCAATAGGAAGAACTACACATAAAGAAAGTATGTATTATAAAACAAGTCATTGGGTAGCAATTTATAGGTTTGAAGAACTAGAGAGTTTTATAACTTCAAAATTACCGCAAACATTCCCAATATTTGATGGCAGAACAAAGCAATATTGGCATGAATCACTGTTTGTTTTACCTAAAAACATTCTAAAACCTGATGCCGATACACTTCTAAATGTACCTATATCAATTGATATTAATCAAATAAACAAACAATTAGGTAGCAATCCTCAAGGAATTACAGTTTTCACTAGAAATAAAAAACAATTTTCTAGTGGTAAAAAAATGTATATTACCACTCATCAATTTCGTCATTTACTAAATACCCTAGCACAATCGAAAGCTCTATCTCAAGAACTCATTGCATTTTGGTCTGGAAGAAAAAGTGTTACGCAAAATGACGTTTACAATCACTTATCTCAAGAAGCGATTATTGAAGCATTTACCACACTTGAAAATGAGGTAAAGTGCCTTAATCAGATAGGAAATTTAGAAGAAAAAGCTAGGGCTGTCTCTAAAATAAACTCAATTAGCTATGAACAGGCCTTAAAAATAGAGTTAGGCTCAGTCCATTTAACTCAATATGGTATTTGTCGGCACGACTATTCGCTTACACCCTGCCCAAAAGATAAAGATTGTGGAAATTGTGGTGAGTTCTCCGTTATGAAAGGTAATTCAGAACATACAAAAGAAGCGGTTTATCAAGTTCAAATACTAGAAAATGCGATACATAACGCAAAAGAGGCTGAAAGAGATGGTCATATAGGTGCAAGAAGATGGATTGAGGTCAATGAACCTAAATTAGAACGTTGGAAAAAAATCAAAGCATTCTTAGAGGATGACAAGATTCCAATAAATACAATGTTCACACTAGCCGACTCATCTGACTATCATCAAACTAAAGTTGGCTTAGCATTTGCTGTAAGAGACTTAAAACGAAATTCGAAGGTTTAAATTTTTTGGATTAATATTATTTATGGCTACTGCACCAAGATTAACGAATGAAAGAATCGATATTGCTCTACTGCTACTTGACGGCTGGACTGGAAAACTGACTTGGCCTCGCTTTCTAGCTCTGCTCGAAATAGACCTAGGTCACAAGTATACGAAAGCTGCCTTATTAAGACACCCAAAATTCAAAAGGGAGTGGGAAAAAAGGAGATGGGATAACAACCCTGAAAAAAGTACTAAAAATACTTTTGGTAATCATGCTCTACAAACAGCTTTAGAAAAAATTGAAAAGCTAGAAAGAACAATTGAGCGCTTAGAGAATGATAATAATCTATTGCACGAAAAATTTATCGTCTGGGCTACAAATGCTGCATATAAAGCAATAACTATAGAAGAACTGAACAGACCAATTCCAATGCATTCAACTAAAAATACATCTTAAATACAAAAAACTTTATCCATATATATTAAGTTTTACTAAATATCGGATTTGGAAAAATTATACCATATGGTAATAAATCAGAAATACTAAAGGATATTTTATTAGGCTGCTAAATGATTAGGATATGTCATATTCAGACTTCTTTTTGTATTACACAAATCGTCGTGAATCATCATGCTTGTTTCAATTATTAATGAATACATTAAAAGCTCCTCATACTGTTCTTTGTAAAATTTTCATCAACGCTTATACTATCAATGGTTATTGTCATAACTAAGCACACCAAATCAATCTACACAAAAAAACGTTAATAACTTAGCCTTAAACTTTGAAAAATCAGGTGTATCTATTAGAATATTAAAAGCTTAATTAAATAGACTATTATGATGTTTTATAAAGAAAATTTTGTTTTTAATGAACTTAATTCAGCTATATCACATTTGACTGAAAATGAAATAACAGAATTGGTTAATCAATACTATGCTGGAGTAAAAGTAAAGGAACTCATCGAAAAATACAATATAAATATCCTTGCATCTAGGTTTGTTTCAGTATTCCCTTTAGTAAAGGTTAATATCAAATGTGAATTCTGTGATGTTCCAATGATTACAAAGTTGAACTCAAAGAGTTCATATGAAAAGCTAAGTCAAAAAGATATTATTTGTCAAGAATGTCAGCACCTACAAAGCAGGCCATGTAACTGCTCAAAATGTAAAGAAAAATCTAAATTAAAAGAACTAGAAAAAAAGCATAAACAAGATATTTTGAATAAGAAAAAAATTGCTTTTCTAGAGCAAATACAAGATACACCTTTCGTAAGAGAAGAAGATTTATCTTTAACCGATAAAATTTACTTAGCAAGCCTTTTACGAGAATGCTTGCATGAAAATGCTGAATACATTGAAAAGATTAATCAAAAAGATAGAGGTGGTTCCACATGTTTGAACAACTAAAAGCGTATTTATAAGTGATATTCCGCTCTAGTTAAGCCACCTTGTTTTGTTGGGGTAGCTGATCATAGTAAAACTCATTTGGTGTCATTTTGTCTAG
>Ga0209426_1001783_pt1 | contig 11742 bp, 9 predicted proteins | sample Deesub1362B_J571_FD_187697 | JGI IMG/M metagenome (GOLD analysis project Ga0209426, IMG submission 187697) | Deep oceanic, basalt-hosted subsurface ecosystem from Juan de Fuca Ridge flank, Pacific Ocean, CORK Borehole 1362B_J2.571 (SPAdes)... ...
ATTTCCTTACCGGATTCATCACGGAGCGGTGTCATGCGCAGGCTGAGCGGGAACGTTCGGTGATCGAACGGATGCTGGTAATCCATCTCCTCTTCAAAGTGGCCCACGGTCAGCGTCATTTCCACGGCATGGTCCAGAAACCGGACAAAATCCTTGGCAAAGATGTCCTGGGCATGGCCCCCAATTGCTACAGCGCGGCTGGGACCCAGCAGTTTTTCTGCCGCGGAATTGAACAACGTAATCCGGTTTTCCAGATCCATGGCGAACAGCCCATCGGCCATGCTTTCCAGAGAATTTTCCAGAAAGCTCTTCATGCTCCGGATGGCCTGATTCTGCAGGGCCATATTCTGGTAGAGCGTGGCGTTCTCAAAAGCGATGGCCGCCTGACCGGCCAAAAACGTCATCAGATCTGTCTGGAAGGTGGTAATCTCCGCTCCGTTCCCGCGAAGGAAGAACACAATCACGCCGTAGAGGGTTTTGCCAGAATTCAAAGGCATAAGGGCAATTGCCTGCTTTAACTTGTCATCCGTTTCGGGCGGAACAACGGCAATCTGCTTGGAACGCGCAACCCAGTTCACATACCCGGAACGTTCCACCCAGCGCAACTGCTTGTCCAGGCCAGCGGAAAGCTCATGCTCAAACTTCAGGTAAAAGCCTTCATCAAAACTCTGGCGCCACAGCAGGGCCACAGCTTCAAACGGGAAAACCGAGCCGGCTACCTTGATGAGACGGCGGAAGATTTCTTCCGGCTCCCGCGACTCATTGAGCTGCAGGCACTGCAACAAAAAATCTTTATACCGGTAGAAGATTTCGGGCGCAACCGTTTCCCGGCGAATCGCAAATGCGCTCTGGATATTGATTACAGCACCCATCGATGTATCCTCTTAATTCAAAAAATCCATCAGAATCAGTGCCCGGTCGTATTCTTCCAGGATCTCCTGAATCATTTCCACCAGCTCTTCCTCGGGCAGGTCCAGCTCCTCAATCGTCCCGGGCTGAAGTTTCGGCCCGGTCGGGTTGCCCCCATGCCCAAGATTTTCCCAGTGAGCAATGGCATCCGACAGATGCACCAGGTAAACAAACCGTCGGTTCTCCTTTGCAGCATCTGGCCGGTGATGATAGGCAACACACTCCTGAATGTGCCACGGGAAGTTCCATTTGTCGCACAGCCAGGCGCCAATTTCAGAATGATCGGCCCCCAAAATTTTCATTTCTGCTTCGGCCAGCGTCACCTGTTCGCGGTTTGCCAGCGAAAGAATTTTCTCAAACTCATCATGCAGAAACTGATCCAGGGCAATTTTGCCGATATCATGCAGCAGGCCGCAGATAAACGCCTCCTCCGGATTCCCCAGCCGCATGCGGCGGGAAATAACCTTGCTGGCCGTTGCACAGCCGAGAGAGTGCAGCCAGAACTTTTCCCGGTCAAATCCATCCGCCTGGCCGTTTTTGCCGAAATAAGAGAAAACAGATGCGGTGAGCACCAGATTTTTAATGGAATGAAACCCCAGGATCACCGTGGCCTGGGATAATTTAGAAACCTTCCTCGGCAGGCCATAATAAGCAGAATTGACCACTTTCAAAATCTTGCTCACCAGGGCAGAATCTTTCCCCACCGCCTGAGCAATTTGCGAGGCGGACGTCTCCGGATTTTCCACCAGGGAAATCACTTTGTGCACTACCTGCGGTAATGTCGGCAAACTCTCAATCTGTGAAATGACGCTCCGCGTTTTATCCATCTCGGACCTCACTCCGTTCCGCCAGAATTGTCCGGATCTTCTTAACCAGAGCAGAGGGACTGAACGGTTTGGTAATGTATTCGTCGCCGCCGGCCTTCCGCGCCTTCTCCCGGTCGCTATCCTGCCAGCGGGCCGTTAAAAAAATGACGTAGATATCTTTGAGCCGCGGATCCGATTTGATCCGCCGACACAATTCGAACCCATCCATCCGCGGCATCATCACATCCACAAAAGCGATGACCGGTTTTTCGCCCTGATTAAGACGCTCCCAGGCCTCCAGCCCATCATGGGCAGAAATCACCTGAAACCCTTCCTGCTTCAACACAAACGTGAGGGAGCGGTTAATAAACGCCTCATCGTCTGCCACAAGGATTGCGTGCTTTTCCGGCATACATCCTCCGTTAGTGCACCTTTAAAATTTGCAGTGTGATGTCGTCGTCATGAACTTTCTTTCCGGAAAACCGGTCTACCGCTTCCAGAATGGCATCCACGATCTGGCCGGCGCCTTTTTGTGCATTCTCACGGATCACCTGCTTCAGCCGCTCGTGGCTGAACAGCTGGCGGTCTTCCCGCATGGCCTCGATAATTCCGTCCGTGTACATCACCAGCACATCACCGCTTTCCAGAGCAACGGTTTTTTCCTCAAACAGCACCCGCGGCATGATCCCCAAAAGCAGGCCGTCGGCATCCAGCGCTTCAACCTCGCGGGTGCGTGCCCGGTACAGAAACAGCGGATGGTGCCCCCCGTTGGCAAAGGTTAGTGTTTTTTCTCTCCTGTCAAACCGGGCAAAAAAGATGGAGATAAAATACCCGGATCGGTTCAGGTCTTCAAAAAGCAGAGCATTTGCCTGTTCCAGCACCCGTGCGGCCGGGATGGATTCGCGCAAGATGGAGCGAAGCACGCTGCGGGTCACAGCCATCATCAGGGCGGCACCCACATTGTGGCCAGAAACATCGGCAATCACCAGATTCAGCCGCCTCTCCTGATCCAGGAAATAGTCGAAATAATCGCCCCCCACCTTCCGGGCAGGACGGCAGGCCCCCGCCAATTCCAGATCGGGCAAAACAGGATAGCTGGAGGGCAGAAGGCGCTTCTGAATCTGCTCCGCGATTTCCAGCTCCTTTTGCAGCCGTTCCGATTCTTTGACTTTGTCAATCAGCTTGGAATTGTAAATGGCGATGGCCGCATTGGAGGCAATCGTCTGCAGCAGCTTCAGATCGCCCGACCGGAACGGCTCTCCGGTCCGCTTTTCCGTTACGTTGATTACCCCGATCTTGATATCTTTCTCCCCCTCCGGAGAACAAACCATGGGTACCGAGATAAACGAATCGGTGGTATAGCCCGGTCGCCGTTTCCACTTGACCTCTCCGGGCAGATTCTCCAGGCTTTCCACAAGAAGTGGCTTGCCGGTGCGCAGCACATACCCGGATATCCCTTCGAAAATGGAGATCCGTGTGCGGTCCAGCTTGGATGGATCAAAACCCCGGGCCGCTGCGATCTCCAGTTCTTCCCGTTCCTCATCATAGAGCATAATAGAGATGCGCTGCACGTCCAGCAGCTCTTCCACACGGCGGAGAATAATTTCAAATACTCTCCCTAGGTTGAATTGGGCCCCCAGGGTCTGACTCAGATCATAAAGCAGGTTCAGCTCTTCGTACTTTTCCAGCAGTTCCGCGGACAAACTGTTCAGCTCATGTTCCAGGCGGATACGCTCTTTCAGCACAATTTGCAGCAAGCGCGCCAGCGCCTTTTTGCTCTCTTCTGAAACGCCTCCGTTCGTAGCATTTACCACCAGGTGGAAATGTTTTCCCTTTTCAAGCCCAATGGGAATGCCTTTTCCGGCCGGGACGCTTCCATTGCTCGAAAACAGCGTCTTTCCTTCATGGCGGATGGCAAACCGGAACGGGAGCAGCGAAGCCAGCGTACCAAGCCATCCCCGGATCGACTCCGAGTTCAGTATCTCTTCCAGATCAATTTCCGAAGGCGCTTTCCACATAATCTATCCAACACGGTTCAAAACAAGCCGCTTCACTTTCTTTTCCAAGATGAGCCGGTTGCGCCGCTTTCCCCGCAGATAGCGGATCCGGTCCATCAGCCCGGCCATGATTTTGAGCCCCCTTCCATGATCCAGGTATGGGTCCCGGTCGGTTAAAGAGAGCATCTTTTCCAGCTCAAACCCGCTGCCTCTGTCAAAGATGCTTATGGTCAGGTCGCTGCGGGAGTAGCGGATCTGAAAAGACAGGCGCTTGTGAGGATCTCCGCCGTGCGCATGAAAAAAAGCGTTACTCAGACCCTCAATCAGGCACATTTCCACCTCAAATGCCAGCTGTTCATTCTCGGGCCACAGAAACTCCACGAGCTTTCTTCCCATCTGGGAAAATTCACGAATGCTTTCCACCCCCCCATCGAAAGCCAGGTCCAGCTGAAAAAAAGAGACGCCTTCCTTTGGTTTCATTTTCGTCCGGGACTCACAATTTCAAAGATTTTGTTCAGGCGCGTGATGGTAAACATGGACGACACATGAGCAGATAGACCGGTTACCCGTACGGAACCCCGCTTCCGCCGTGCTTCTCTGAGACCGTACACCAGAGCCCCCAATCCAGAACTGTCAATAAACTGCACTTTGCTCAGATCAACAAGGATCTCTGTATGGCCGTTGTAGATCTGATCCAGCAGAATCTCCCGCAGCTGATCCGCATTTTGAATGTCAATACGCTCCTCGTTGATCCGAATTGTGGTTGCACCGTTGTCGCAGTAAAATTCCGCTTTCATGGCCTCTCCGTACCATCGGTTGATTTCTAACTGCCGTTCCCTGCAAAATAAAATCGGCGGAATCCGGAATAAACCAGATCCCGCAAATAGCGCACCGGCACCACATCCGGAAAACGGGCAGCAGGGATATCCCGGCTGTCTTCCGGACCCTTCTTTCCGCCGATTTCAATTAATATTCGACCGGCCCGCCCGTTTCCTTTAGCATTATATGAGACGATAATTTCAGAAATTTCAATCCCTTGCTGCATTTTGCCTGGCTGTACACCGGTGCCAACCCGGCTTCTACGGATACCTTCCCCACGCAACCCCGCACCCAGACAAAACACAGAAGACCGGCCGAAATACTGTTCCAGCATTCCCAGCTCACATGCCCAGATACGGTATTTGAGTATGATTGTGGGCCGACCAATGCTCATCGGACCTCCGTACAATACCTACGGATAAGAGAATCCCAATTTGATTTTCGCCTGAATTCTGCGAAATCTTGAAAGGAAATTTGCAAAGAGGCGTCGGCTTCTCCCCAGCGGATCGAGCCACCGCCGAAAAGACTATCTCAGGAAAGAAAGATTGGAAGCGGGAGGGTCCATCCTGTTGCAGGAGGGAAGAGCAGCACTTTCAGGAAGATCCGTTCATGTAAAACAAAGCGGTCTTCTCCGGAATGAAATTTCGCACGGCCGCAGCAAAGATCCCTTGAGAATCTGGCCGGAAGGATACGCAGGGACAAGGCTTTTCAGCGTAGCGGTTTGTCAGATTTTGCCCGGTCCCATTGGCAAAAAAGAGGCCTCCGCCAAAGCGCTTGCTCCCTGCAAAAACAAACTTTTTGCGCTTCCTCATCCTGAAAGTGTGCCAGCCCGGCCCCTGCAAATCTTCAGCGGAAAGTCAAATGCCGGATCATATTTTCCCGATTCAGGATACCAGTTTGGCAAGGAGCTGCTCAAAATACTGCAAATCGATGGGCTTGACCAGAACATGCACATCCCCGGTCTCCTGGCCTGCCCGGGTTGCCTCTATGTCGCTGTCTCCGGTGATCAGAATGGAACGAATTTCTGGAAGTTGCTCCCGGATTTTCCTGATCAGGCGGAGGCCATCCATATCTGGCATGGCATAATCGGCAACAACCACACGGATTCGCGTTTTCCGGGCGATCTGGAGTGCTTCGCTGCTGCTGGACACAGCCGCAACGGATAGGCCCATTCTCCCGATGATTTCCTCCATCAGCTCGCAGAGATCGGGCTCATCATCCACAACCAGCGCATCCAGCTTTTCAGGAACCCTTTTCATTCCGCCAGCTCTTTCAGAATCCTGATCCCTTTCTCCAGATCCTCATCCGACGCCGAAAATGAAATCCGGAAATGGGTTTTGCGGCGTGAAAAGGCACTACCAGGAACCGTAAGGACGTTTTTCGCAATAGCCCGCTCCACAAACCCATCGCCGTCTCCACCGGGCGCCTCGGGAAAGATGAAAAAGGCCCCCTGAGGCTTCTGAAACCGGAACAATGGTTTCAGTTCCGAATAAACGTAATCCCGCTTTTGCTGGTATTCACGGATCAGATGGCTGCCATCGTACTGCAAAGCCACAATGGCAGCCCTCTGGCTGTAGGCGGCCACGCAAACGTATGAGTACTGTTGGGCAACTACCATCTTGCGGATCATTTCAGCCTTTGTGGCAAGGTAGCCCACGCGCCAGCCGCTCATCGCCCAGCTCTTGGAAAACCCCCGGAGTACAACCACCTTGTCATAGTAACGGGCAACGCTGTCAAAAGTCAGTCCGTCAAAGAGAAAATGTTCATAAATTTCATCTGAGATAATCCACAGATCGTGTTCCCGTGCCACTTCAGCGATCGCCTTCAGCTCATCCGAGGAATACACAACGCCGGTAGGGTTGTTAGGACTGTTGATCACAATAGCCCGGGTCCGGGAGGTCACATTTTGACGGATCATTTCCGGCGTGAGACGGAATTCTGGATAGGTATCTACCCACACCGGTTTACCGCCAACCAGCTGTACAGCCGGCGAGTACATCACAAAGGAAGGGTCCGGGATGAGCACTTCGTCCCCCGGATCCACCAGAACCAGCATGGTCAGGTAGAATCCGCCGGTAACCCCGGAGGTCACCATCACATCCTCAAACTGAATCCCCTGTGCCTCCAGATGTCGGCGCAGTGCATCCCGGAGTTCTGGCAGACCCTGTGTCGTCACGTACTGATTGTGCCCCCGATTCATCCACTTTTGCGCCTCTTTTTTGATCGGCTCAGGGACATCAAAGTACGCCGATCCGATCGACAGATTGATGGGTGTCTTTAATGTGGTAGCTAGATCAAAAATCCGCCGGATTCCAGAAGGCTTCAGTTCCTGCATCCGTTTCGATATCATCTTTCCTCCATCCGCTGCTCCGCATCATCCGCTGTCCAAACAGGGCGCTGAGACAACATTTGAAAAATAAACCTTCCTCTTTGCAGAGACAAACGAAATAGCCGCTTTTTTCAACATGCCAAAAATTTCATATTTCCCGGGCATTTTCTCTTGGTCCAGTACCATTCGCACTATCCGAAAAAGCCGCGGGCCGGTAAATCCAGCTGTCCTCAGCGGTAGGAAGGGAATATCGAGACTTTTGCACTCTCCATAGGACGCCCCCTTACCATCAGCCGGAGAAAATAGATCCCACCCGGCAGCTGCAGCGGTTGTAGAACCAGGCGCATGGAACCCGGCCACACTCTCCACCTCTTCACCTCCCGGCCCAGGAGATCCACCAGCACCAGTTCCACCGGTCCGCGACCTGACCAAACGGAGGGTACCTGGACGTTCAGAAAATTGCGGGCGGGAAGCGGATATACTCTCAGTGTCCCGTTCTGCGCCCGCGCTTCTCCGGTGGCAACGGCGGTCTCTTCCGGCAACCGTACGCTCACGTCAAAGACAACCTGTCCGTCCACCTCCCGGATATTAAAAACCCGGATGCCGGAAGGATTTCCGCTGTTCCAGTGGCTGGAAGGCCAGGTGTTGCTGCTGAACTCATCTTTGGTGCGAAGTCCCTCAAAAGCGGAAAAATCCTCTAACCAGCGCGCGTACCCCGGGAACGGATCCCCATCGTCGCCACGGTTCCCTTTGTTGAGATATCGGTAACTTTGCAAATCTCGCTGGTGATCCAGATGTTCAAACCAGGCACCGTTCCACCAGACGGGACTCGCTTCTTCCACATCCACCCGCTTCTTATGCTCATTGGAATTGTTCGCCTGTCTTTCATCCACATGATAAATGATCAGCCCGTGCGGTTGCGGCAGACTGAAATCAACCTGCCGGCGGGTCAGTCCGCGGTCAAACCCCAGAAGCTGGCGGTTCTCCAGAAGGAAGTATTCCGCGGGTGGAAAACCGGAATCCGCCACCGGGTTCCAGATGGCCACGGCATCAGGATACTGTTCCACTGGCCGGAGTTCCACCTGCACTGTGTCACCGGAGATCCATACCGGTTCGATCCAGCCGAGTCTGTACTTGCTCCATGCAGTGAAGTGGGACGGACTCGTCCCCAGCCCATCTTCAGGTGCATGACACCAGGCACCGGATCCCATTAACCCCCATTCGCCAATCCCTTCGGAGCTCCGGTCCGGATCATATAAATCCGGGATCCCCAGCATGTGTCCATATTCATGACAAAAAACGCCCACCGTCCCATCCTGCGGCTGCATGGTGTAGGAACGGATCTCCACGCCATCTTGAGATTTGTATCCCAGATAGCCATGATGCGACCAGAGGTAATCGAAATGCGCCGGGTAATTCCGGGTATACAGTGCTTCAGCTCCCGGTCCGGCATGGACCACAAAAAGGCCATCCATAGCCCCATCAGCGTCCAGATCAAATTCGCGGAAATCCAGCAGGCTGTCTGCAATAGCCACAGCTTCCTCAACCAGTGTCCGTGCTGAATGCACACCACTTCCCAGACCGTAATCGTCCTGGGTTCCCGGCGTACTGTCCGTATTGCAGTAATACCGGTAACGGAACTTTGCCTGGAACCAGCCAATGACCACTCCCTCGACATCAAAAACTCCATAGGAATTTTCCCGGAAGAAATCCCGGAGACTTCCCGTATAAGAGCTCCGGGCAAATGGGTCCCGGAAAGTCCCAAGGCTGAAAAGCATATCCTGATAGTATTCAGGAAGGTAAAGGGAAGGATATCCGGGTTCGCCAGCGTAGTTGACAAAATTGGAATCGGCTTTCATGGTCCAGGGATAGTCAGGAAAATCCATCAGTATTACCAAGATGCGGCGCCTTCCCTCCAGCGGGCGATTCAACTCCGGAAGGTACTGGATTTCCTGCAACCTCCGGTAGGGTGCAGGAAACGCCTGTTTTTGAAACCCGCTCCCTGGAAAGGGATCTCCAGGGACAGGCATTTCCTGGGCAAACGCCGGAAGAAGCCCACCCAACAAAAACAGCCCCAGACTCCCGACAACCCTGCTTCCCTTCACGGTCCTTTCTCTACTCCCTAAAATTTGCAAAAGGCAGCGGTCCTATCCACACAGGCACATTCCTTGAGACATGGTTCCACCGAGACCACCGTTCCACCGCAAAGCTGAATACGCGCCATAAATCACGGGTACTGCGAACTTCCAAAAGTTTTTTGTAAATCTGATCATCCCCTCCTTTTTCCCTTTCGGGAATAAACAGAACGTGGCGGACGCGATTGGCATGGGCAATTGACTCCCAAAGAACCCAGAAATCTGGATGCTCCCCCTTCAGGGAACGATCAGAAAGGATAATCCACGTAGCAGGAAGCGATACCTCGCCGATCCAGTCCTCGTCCAGAAACCAGCCATCGTCCCTGGAACGGGCAGACGTAACCCCATATTTTGCCGCCACAGCCCCAACGGTCGGCATCCGCAATTTGAATCCGGTCCGGTTGCCTTCAAATGGAGTAAAAACCAGGGGCCGGTTCCAGATCCAGATGCTGGCATCCCCGCAAGAGCGCAGCCTTCTTTCCTGCGGATTCTCCATCCAGTGGATGTCCCTCTTTTTTTTCTTAGCGTTTTTCAGGACCGCCGGCCTGCGGCCAACCCAGCACAGTTTACCGTCCAGCCTCCTATCTCCTTCTTCCTTCATAAATGCCGCATCCCATAAGGAAGGTGCAAATAGAAGAACGGCCCTGCCTTCCCGGCCTCCAAAACTTTCCACAATGTTCATGTAAACAGGCATCCTGCCCGCAAAAATCCACAACGGATCCCTCTGCAATGCAAGCATTGAATCCAGCCAATCGGTCTGAGACCCCTTGCCCTTTCCGGCTGAGATTGGCCCATTTCCTTTTTGCTGGCCGCTAAAAAGTCGGGAAACGGTGCAAAAAGTGCGGATTTCTCCGTTCACAATCAAGGCAAAAAGAATTGAATCGCGGGTTTCCACCGCCGACAGAACCGGAAGGCGGAACATCCTCCATTTTTCTGCAAAACGGGAACCGGCATGACGCGGGGTCAAAAAAGGCAACAAGGCTCTGGAGGAGTCCCCAATCTGTTCCACCCACTTCCCCCACTCTCTGCGGAGCTGGTCCAAGCTGTCTTCGATGGCCCGGAGTTCTCCGAGGCGTGCGAGCCGCCGCCGCAGTATGCGGGAGCGCTTTTCCCGCAGTTCGCCAAAGCGTTCGCGAAAGGACAGGAGGGTTTTCACCCAGGAGGGCCGGTCGCTCCTGAGGGCCAGACGGGAAATCAGTGGCTGCAGCGCCACAAAACGCCTCCAGGCGGTTTCCTCCTCCTGCACTTCAATGAGCCTGCGGATCTTCCGCTGACGGAAAGCCGCCTGTTTCTCCAGCTCAAAAGCGGCACCAATGCTTCTTGTAAACAGCCCGTTGTCCGGGATTCCTGTTTCCTCTGCCAGGAGAAGGGCTTGCTCCCGGATCTGAAGGGCCTTCTGCAGCGCAGCATTTCTGTCCCCCGCAACGAATTCGAGCAGAGCACGACGGATCCCTACCACAGCCAGCAGTACGGGATAAGCATTTTTCTGGAAAATCTCCATCGCGCGGTCAAGTTCAATTCCCGCATCTGCCCAGAACCCTGCCGCAGCAAACATGTCGGCCAGAAGGAGGCGGCTCAACCCCTCTTCCTTCTCCAGGCCCAGCTGGCGCGCCAGTCGGACGGTTCCCCGCACGTTTTCGAGCACGTGGCGAAGGGTATCCTGCCGGGAAGGGAATAGCAGCGCAGCGGCGTAGCTTTTCAGCCCCTTTTTCCTCTGCCAGAGCAAAAAATCGAGGGCTGCACGCTGGTGGCGCAAAATCCACAGTTGCCTCCCGGTAAGTTCGGGTTCCCTTTCAAGCACGGCCTGCACAGCATCCGCCTTTTTCCAAACGCGGGAAAGAACCGCCGACTGCTTCCCTTCTAACATTAGCGAATCCGCCTGTACCATCCGGCAGAACAAATTAAAGATATTGGCCAGAATCAGGCCCTGGGCGCGGATGTCTCCCAGCTTTTCGCCGCGCTCCAGAGCTTTCTCGAATGCTTCCAGAGACAAACGGTACTGTCCCATCTGTGCGTAAAGAAGACCCAGGCGGTTCCATGTGACACATTCTCCCAAAAGCTCCCCGGCTTCCCGATGGGCTTCAAGTTTCTCCCGCAGCAGAATGAGAGCTGTTAAGGGACGCTGCTGCTGCTGAACCAGCTGGAGCAGCAGTTCCAGAAACAGCGCCCTCTGGTCATCCGGCGAAAGGCCGTACATCTGGCGTCCGGCGACGGTACTGAGCGAAGCCACATTCCAGATTGGAAACGTATAGCCGAGGACCTCCAGCCGCAGAGCACTCCCCGAAGCCGAAGGCCTTTGGATCCGCCCGCTATCCAGCAGTTCCAGCCCCTGCAAAATACAATCCACCGCTTCTCGGAGTTTTCCCGTTTCCAGCAGTGACTCCGCCAACCTGTAATAGGTTTGAACCTGTTCTTCCGGACCGCGGTACGCCCTGTCGTAGCGAAGTGCGCTCCTCAGAACAAGCGCGGCCCGGTCTGCGGCCCCTGTCTCACGGTAGGCTTCCGCCAGCCATTTCTCCGTGCGGTTGGCCCAGCCGTCCTCCCTCAGAGACCGGTACAGATCAAGTGCTCTTTCCAGCAACCGCACGGCAACTTCCGGTTCGTGGGCGCCGAGGGCAGAAAATCCCATCCGCCGGAAAAATGTAGCTTTCTCGAGAGGAGAAGTAAAGGTGCTGTCCAGTTCCAGCCTGCTGCGATAGGCATGAAAAGCGCGTTCATAGTTCATGCCTCCCATGCGGAAGGAAAGA
>Ga0209426_1001784_pt1 | contig 11740 bp, 17 predicted proteins | sample Deesub1362B_J571_FD_187697 | JGI IMG/M metagenome (GOLD analysis project Ga0209426, IMG submission 187697) | Deep oceanic, basalt-hosted subsurface ecosystem from Juan de Fuca Ridge flank, Pacific Ocean, CORK Borehole 1362B_J2.571 (SPAdes)... ...
TGGGGATCTCAAGCTAGCTTTTAGATGATTCTTTTCTTACGGCTAAGCCGATGTTTTATTACTTTTTTTATTTTTGATTAGTGAACTGGAACGTAAATCAAAAGTACATGCCACTGTCACCCTCGAAATCTTCGTGTTCCTCACGGCTTAACATTTAAGCAGATGTATTCCTGGCCATACCAGCAACGCTGCACCTGCAAGTTTCAGCAAGGCGCCGACCGCAACGGGTACTAGCACCTCAAAGCTTGCTGTCTCGGGGAGCTGTAACGCTAGCAGCCACTGCGCAAGCGGCATCATGTAGTAGAGTGCCGCCCACGCGAGCATCGCGGCACCCGCAAGTATACGCAATATTCCTGCGGCGAACTCAAGGTCACTGATGTCAGTTGCATACGCGACGCCGTAAGTGCCACTGGGCGGATGGGTGATGGGGACGTACTCGACTACATCCTTTTTGCGACCAAACATGACCTTTCTCACCTCCTGTCTGGCTTTTGGAGAAGCTTCTCGAAATGTGCCGCATTGCTGTGTTTTTATGGGGGCGGGGGTGCGGCAACCCCCGCCCCCGAATAACCCTGAGGAGGCGAGAAAGGTTCTTCTTACTCTATCAGAGTCCTTCTATCTTGGCAAAAAGTTCTTCATAAGGTACTGATACTTTCTCAGAAATCTCCATAACCTCAGCGCTAGTTATAGAGTCCAATTTTATGCGTTCAAGCTGCTCTAGCTGCTCTAAAGCTATGTGAGGGTTATTGCTGATGTGTGCGATGTCAATACCACAAGCGCGAAGGACGCTTTTGGCGCATTCAATGTGGTAATCCATCTCTGCCTTAGTTTGCGCCTCACGAGCAAGGCGCAGATAAACACTAAAATCTTTAATTATGGTATTTTTATCAACTATCATAAGCACCATCCCCTCTTTTTGGTTTTTTCAGCCCCAAAAGAGTCCGCCCCTTCTTGCAGTTATCGCGCGAAGCGGTGATCTCACATCTTCACTGCCCCATCGCCTGTAACTTGAGGAGTTCTCCTACAACTGTCGCAGGAACCCACACAAGTCCTGAAAGTTGCAGAGATCCCAGCTCCCGCTTATATCATTGTTCTTCCAGAGCCATACTGCGGAAGGGGCAGGCACTATGTGCCTGCAGTGACCCGTGCCCATTGGTGTACTGAAAAAAGAGGACCTTCTCTTTCACTATTTTTTACTCACGTGAATGCTGGCATTTTGTATAGGTTTGCTGGCAAAGTGGTTGCAATGTCTGCTGTTAAAGTGACCTTCAGAGCCCCGCCAGCCCTCCTTGAAGAACTCAAACATGAGCTGAAGAAGCGGGGCGTCAGGCTGAAAGGAGGGCAAAACAAGGAGTTGGTAGAAGCGCTGAAGCTGAAAGTAGCTTGTTTAAAGGGTGATGTTATGAAGGTGTTTGTGGATAGAAACCCCGCAACTCTCGTTGACATCCACGAAATAACACCTGAACTTCTGCTTGAGCATGCCTGTGCGGTGTTCCCCGTTCTTGAAGAAAGCTTCAGAAAAGACCAGATGATGTATTTCGCTGGCATGATGCTTGACATAGCCAGAAAACACAGTGGTGAAATTCATCTCATTGCAAGAGAAGGCAATGTCTTTTACTTTGTCCCAGCTGACATCTCCAAGTTAACCCCCGCTGCCTTGGTTGAGAACACAAAAGTAAAGGAAGATTCTGGACCCCACCTCTACGTAGGTGACAAGGTAATATCGCTGAGTTCAAAGGGATTCGGCAGCGCATAGCTGTGGTGCCACGATGTCCAAGTTAATATCAGCCCACTCTGCTTTAACAGGATGCGGTCTGGCAACTGTAACCAGTCCTTTGTCTCTAATTTCTCTTGCAACCTCTTCTACCAATTCAGCCAGCTGTTCTGGTTGTTCGGCCCCATGCGTTGTTACACCGCCGTAAGATGGCAACACTATAAAGTCTGCTTTTCTGGCAATTGCTGTTTTATGGATATACTTGACATCCTGCACGTCCAAATCACCTATGAGTAACCCCTTGACCTCATGTTCCCGATACCAGTAGGTAATCTCTATCCACACACAGTGAAGCCTGTTCGGTTGTCCCTTTATTTCGCTGAATACCAGTGGCTTAACTTTGATCCTTCTCTCACCTAGAGGTCTCCAGTAACCCTTCCAAGGGAGTGCGAGCAAAGGTCCCTGAACATCTCTGAGGTTTTTATGACCTCTATATTTGGTTGGGATCCACTGTTCTGCAGAATCGGTTAGATGATCGCAGTCTGCGTGGGAAACTATGAAAACAGATACGAGAGGGTAAAGGGCCGCCCTGTCAAATCCTATGGTGTGGAAAAGATCCTTTATGATATCTAGTTTCCCTGACATTGTCACACCTCCACGAGGTACTCTTCCATGACTTCGTCCACTGAAATCCCCGCCAAAATTCGCTACCACCTCTTGCAGCTCTGCCACATCGCTGGCGTTCCATGTCTCTTAGTCGTTCTCTTGGCTCTGCGCTTCATCTGTGCTCTGGTTCTGTGTGACTTCCGCGAGTGGACCACGCAACGGCGGTGCAGACCCTTGGTACTCCAGAACGGGCGTTCTCGCCTTACCGCGCGGCGCCTTGGGGTGAAACGGGAACCTATACTTAAGTCCTCTACTCCTAAGAGTCTGGTATCCATTGTTCTCTGCAGATCGCTTTCTGTGTACCCCCGCTGAAGGCACAATCGGCACAGGAGCAACCTATGTCCATTAGAGTATCCTACGTGTACCCACTTGTGAGAACACTTTGCAGGGTCTTTTGGTTTGATGTCGCTCCTAAACTTGAACCCCTGAAGCTTTGACTTATCACTTATCAGCAGTTCTGCGAATTCTCTGGTGGCGAAGATGTGGCTGGGATTCTTTATTTTCCTATGGAATCTCTCAATAACAGAAGCATAGACACTGAAGTTTATGCCCTGGCTCTTCTGCTTTTCTAGAAAAACTGCTCCCTTACTTGTCTGTATTATTGCTCCTCCTGTGGTTATGAGATACTCTCCTGATCTGCGTACACCTGGTGCAATGCACTCTAGCGGTTTGAAAATGTAGCAGTTCTCCCTGTGTGAGAGGATAAGTGCGCCCCTCCAGATGGAGTTCATGCTAACTGGCTTGCTTGGAATGATAATTCTGCCGTCCCTATGCCTTGCCAAAGCGCCTTTTCTGCCTTTGAAGGTAAATACCGCTACGTAGGCAGGATCCACCACCCTACCAAGAGACTTCTTTCCGACGGAGGCGCCAAAGCCTCCAACACCCATCTGTATCTTTAAGGAATCGGCAGCCATTTTCTATCACCTCCTTCAAAGTTGGAAGAGCGGTCTGGCAGGCTGCCGTTCTGAGATAGCCCGAGCTAACCCGTCTCAGTCTCCTTTAGGATTAGCTCGGGTTACCTCAAGATCCAGACCGCTCCCCCTCACGACTCCGCCGGGGACAGTATGCCCGCACGTCACGGAGCCGCTCCCTGCCCTCGCGGGCTTTCAGGGCGCGATCCTCGCCCTCCGCCCAGGAGCAGGCGACCCTTGCAGGCGTGCCAAGGTTTGAAAAAGGAGTAACTTCTCCTTTGCCTGTGGATATATAAAGAGACCCTGTCAGTCTGTCAGAACTGTGCCGAGGCAGATTTGATAAGTCCTCATAATATAACTATATGGCAAAATTTGTGATACACAGAATTATGCTGTTAAGGCAGGATCGAAAGAGCGTCATCGTATACTGACTAGGAAGCACAAAATAAAAAAGCCCGGGCCAACCCAGCAGGGCAGACCCGGGCTTGAAAAGCTCAGTCATAAATCACCTCCTTTGTTTAAACGCATCCATTTGAACCTGCCTGCGCCGGCTGCGGACAAGGGCCCGTAGCTCAACCCTTCGCTTCCAGCGCCTCATGTGCAGGAAGCTGGCACGGGATGGATTTACAGCGTGAGATATGCCATTGCGCAACTCCTTTAATTCCCTCTCCGCCGCACGTAGGGTGGTAGAGAAGGTGTCGTCCACTCCTGGCTTATCTAGCAAGCCAGGGTTTTCAGCCAGCGTGTCCATGAGTTGCTGTAGCATCTCGCGCGCTGACGGTTGAGGTTGCGCGTCTGCGTACCCCTCCTTATGAGGGGTGCTGAACTGCCGCAGGGAGCTAGAGCGCCCGCGGCGGCGTTCCTCCTTCTTATGCCCAATGTAGGCCAAGAGAGGAAGGAGGACAAAGTTAAAGGAAAAGAAAAGCTCAAGCATGCTACCACCCCCTTTCAGTTGTCCCTCGCGTTGCAGCATTTCGCTGCGACGCTGCCCTGCCCAAATTTGAGCAGGTCTGCCTCGGGACTTAAGGCAGAAGGTCTTTGAAAGAATGAGCTTTCTCTGTTTGTGAGAGGATACTCTGTCAAAATCAGTGATAAAATCAACTAACCCTTTACAAACTTTATAAGTGGCTGTGGCTACTGAGCAACATGCGTCAACAATCTCAGTCGGTCAGTCTGTCAATCCTAATTTACTATATTATGCAATTATATTAAGTAACGCCAAGTATATATAAAGTTTTCTGTGGTTTTAGCAATTTCGGGATACGTTTTTCAATAAAAGATTAGAAAAGCGTATCCTTTTGATGATACATCAAAAAGACGCAGCTACTTGTGGCTGCCAGCTCAGTATCTTTTTTGAGGATACCTTATTTAGCGTTCTATCCCTCCCGCAGAGATCCCAAGTTCCAGACGTTGCTCAACTGCAGGTTCTCTGGAAGCGTATGCAGATTGTGCATTTGAATACTGTTGAGCAGCAGTTCCACTCTTCATAGAGCAAGGCCACCTTATCTGGATGCTCGTTCTTTTTTAGAAATCAACCTCTCTCGCAGCGGTGATGTCGCAGGAAGATTTGTACAGGAAGGTTGCTGAGGCGCTTGAGAGCATGGAGGCCCAAGAACTCACCAGGGAGGTCATGGAACTCATCCGCGCCACCTACGGTGACGGCGAACTCCACGTGGGCGTGCTTCTGTTGGACTGCTACCTGGTTGAGGTGTACACCGAGGAAGGCAGACAGAAGCTCAGAGAGCTGATCCTTGCTCCGGAGGAGGAGGCGGACTACAGCAGGGCGGAGATTGGCTCTAGAGAGTTTAAGCAACGCGCGCTCGTGTACGTTGCAAAGCGGTTCGCTCAGGCCCTCGCGGAGAAGCTCGGGATTGCCGACGCCGGGGAGGACACCCGTGGAGGCAGTGTGCCTGCTAAAAATGATACCGGTACGCCGGGTATCCGCCATGAGCATGAGTGTATCTCTACAGAAGATACGCTCACCCGCAAGGTATGCGTTCCGGGCAAACCTAGAGAACATGTTGAGGATGCTCCTGAACCCGCTTCGCAGCTGGATGCTGGGGATGGTGTCCTCTTCGGAGAGGATACCCTCAGGCGGCCACAGTACATCTCCAGAGAAGAAGGTATCTCCACCGGGGATACCCAGGTGGGTGGCGAAAGTACCGCTGAGGATACGGCACCACCGCACCCTCCGAGCGGAGAAGACTGGCAGGTGCTCGGAGAGGATACCTCCAGCGTCCCAAGCGTCGCAATGCTCATAAGCCGAATCGAACAGTTGCAGGGACTGCTTGAAGAGCAGGAGAGGTACGCTTCAGACCTGGAGAGGAGGCTCAGGGAGCAGGAGCAAGCTGCTGCGAGAGCGATCTCGGAGAAGGACGCAGAGATACGCAGCCTGAAACAGCAGGTTGAACTCTACGCACAGAGGATAAAGAACCTTGAGAGGTTGAACCGCAGGTTAGCAGCGCAGATGGACGCTCTACTGACAGGAAAGAAAGGTGAGAAGGTCGCCAACGCTGTGCGCGTGCTCCTCACGATAAAGAGCATGGGCGGCGAGGCACAGGTGTCACAGCTCTGTGAAGCCATCGGATGGAAGAGAGCACAGGTCTGGAGATACCTGCGCGCGCTCAGAGAATCTGGATTCGTGGTTGAATCGAGAGGAAAGTATAGAACGACCAACCAGGTGAACAGGGCGGAAAGCGAAAGAGAGTTGCGCGAGATGCTTGTGCTCCGCTGGGCAGATACCGGGCACCTGAACAGGCCGCTGAGCGAGCCACGTAGCAGTCGACAGTGAAGTTAATGCACCTGGCGAGTATCTGGCCAAAACCATCCATGAGGCATTGCAATATCAATAGCACACTGAAGTATGTGAACACCGCCAATAAGTACAAGCTACAGAGGAGGGTAAACCAGTACTTAGCATTTACCTAACCCTTAACACTCCTGCATATATCAGGATTATCAGTAACCCAATTATTGGCAAGGCAAACTTGACAAGTACCGTTAACCCAATAATACCCGCAGTACTTGTGGCACCAGAATAGATTCCATGTGCCTTAAGAATAACACCTCCCTCAGAATGACCAGTAGCGTTTAGAACCATAGCTGAGGTTTGAATCTCCAAACTCTCTTTGCTTGGAACAATTAATGCGGTAAATAGCCTCAGAAGTCCGATATATGCCAATACGCCCGCTGTTATTATGCCTGCTATGTCTCTGATAGTTACCACCCTTCATATCTTTTTCATTAGGTTGTTAAAAACCTTTGCCGGGAAAAGTGTAAGATACATTAACCAGCGGCCACCCATATGCATACAATGCTAACCAAAATCATCATAAACTTTATATGTTGTTTAAGTTACGTTAACCATTATGGCAACATTTGTTAAGGTATCTGTGCAGGGGAGGGAAACTCACAAGCCCTTGGACATGAGCGCCGGGTTCTTGGAGATACCACGAGAGCTGTTTGACAAGTGGTTTGAGGTGCGCTATAACTCACGTAATGCGCCCTACCACAGATTCAAGGGCGAGAAGCCGGAGGATGTGCTGAGGTTCCTCCAGGAGCTTGTGGAGCACAATACTGGTGGCATGCATAATAGGAGGATACCTGTGGGTGCGGGGTGGTAACGTTGCCCTCTCGCCTGTATCGTGGCAGTGAGATAGCGCGTGCATGCAGGAGTGGCAGGATGCTTGGCAGGCAGAATCCTTGCATGGCAGTAGAGACTATCAGGCGTAAGTATGGTAAGCTGGAGTATAACCGCTATTACTACCATAGAGGTAATGGCGAGTGGGTAATGTATAACACCCGGCGTGATGCCCGACACCAGCATGGTGACGCTAAGGTTGGTAGAGGCAAATTCAGGCACACCCACGACTGGAAGCATCCCCGTAAGGTTAAGAGCGAGTATGGCACGCTCACAGAATCAGAGATAGAGCTTATAAGGAGCAACAGGGGCATGCAGGCATGGCGTGAGCGCAGGCACAGCGATTACTTTGACCCACATGAGCTGGACATGAGCTTGGGGCGCTGGGAGAGAGAAAGGGATTGGCAGGAGAAGTGGAAGGATTACCTGTTGCCATAGTCATGCGCTACCCAAGCGATACTGAGATAGAGGCTAAGCTCTTAGAGATGCTCACCACGGAATGGAGAGATATTCAGACATTATGCTGGCATCTGAGGAGAGGGCGCTGGTGTATGCCTCCAAAGAAAAGGGTAGAGAGAATCCTGGCGAGGTTGGCGAGGGAGGGCATTGTGGAGAGGGAGAGGAGAGGCGAGATAAACAGGGTAATGTATCGCCTTGCAGTATACATAAGGGGCTGTGAGCAATGAGATGTGATAAGTGCAACGAATACGTACCACCCGATAAGCCAGTGGTAGTGCACCACTATTCTGTGTATTGCATTAGGTGTTACTTCGGCACTGGTAGGATACCTGAGAGGAGGCAGGCACCCGCTATATTATAGGGCAGTATTGAGCAAGCAATGTGATTCTCGTTGATGTCAAATAGTAAAAGTTAAATAGGATTTTTGCCAACTCTCTTTAACAGCTGATAGGAGGCGGGAGGGTTGCCTTCTAAAAGGGAGTTGTTGGAGGAGATATCAAGGAATCGTAGTATTCCTAAAGAGGAGTTTATTAAATGGGTAAATAAACAAGGTGTTGTAATCCCTCCATATTGGACATGGAATAAAATAATAGACGAGCTTGCTTCTCAGAGGCGAATCACGAAAAAGAGTCTGGAAGAATTTAAAATAGAATATTTGGAGGAGGATATTGAGGAAGAGGTACACATCAAAAGAAGGGTAAGGCGTAGAAAAATTACCGCTACAAAGAGCAGAGAGACAACTATAGAATTACCATCAAGAGAAAAAATCATCAACGAACTATTCGATGTTGCCGATTTAGATATGAGAGTATTGTCGTCAATAGCAGAGGTGTTTAAAGTAGATTTAAAAGGTAGGAATATTCACAAAAAATTAGCAAGTCTTGATGACCACCATCTGAAGAGATTATACCGTGCTTTTGTCCTGAAGGAGAGAGATAGAACGGGTAAGTTATTTGAACTTCGTGCAATGAAATACTACCTCAAGGTTGAATTTCCAAAATTTGACCCCGAAAGGAAAAAGAATTTTAATGGCATTGAACTCCGTAGAAAATTGCCTACCAAGGCGGGCGAGAGTAAAGAATTTGATGTTGTTGCATTCTTCGCTGATCGTAAGATTGACATAATGGAGTGTAAAGCTCGTGTCACTAAAATGGGGAGAGAGGAACTTCTCGGCTATCTCGCAGATGCTGAAAGTGTCGACGCTACAAAAGACTATGACAATGGATACGATGTGGAGAACTTCTATATCTTTTCTTTAGGCGGATTCGAACCCTCAGCGGTACAGCAACTAACAGATAAAGTAGGAGAAGATGGAGTATATCGGTGGGACAAACTTTTAAACATAGGCATTGACCTACCAATTTTCACACGCAATAGCTTTAATGTTAAGTTAATAGAGGAGGTAAATGGGAAACTCCGACAAAGATTTCCTAAAAAGTAGAGTATATAAAGTGTTCCATTCGGACTACCGGCCAGAATACTTATTTATAAGGTTATCCCTCCATTTTTGCCTCAGCTATGCTATCGGTATCTCACCTCCAGCCTGCTAAACTCTCCACCGCAAGCGTCGCATATATCTGGCTCACTTCCCCTAACAGTGGCATGGGCTCCCCTCTACGTTTTAGGTCTCCCTTCTTCCCTCACTGTGAATAAAACCATTACCTCTCTACCCTTCCACCAGCTCAATCTGGGTAGCGATAGCTCTCTCATCATCTTTTCCAACCTCCTTAAGACAGCACCAAGTCTACAGTATCTCGCTTAGAGGATACGCTGAGTGAGAGCAGGTATCCTCTCAGAGACCCCCTCACCGGCACCGTATAGACGGTATCTAGAAGTATGAGACACATCTTTCCGTATCCTCTGCGCAAGGTATCCAATCTGGCAATAACTGCTTTTTGCGTGCCTGCGGTTTTGCGTCCACTGGGGGATACGTGCATTTTTCACTGCGAATGCTCTGCGTTTTTGCGTGCGTGTTTGAGCATGGTCTCCGCTTTGCCAGCGTGCATGACGTGTGGTTTTTTCTCTCCACTACCTGTTCTGCGTTTCTCGTCTCCTCCACACTGCTGTTCTGCTAGTGCTCTGTATGCATTCTCCAGTCTGTGTCTGCATGCAAGCACTCCTTCTCTGCTTATGCATGCGTGCATTCCCTGATCCCCCTCCTTGCTCTACATGTTCTTTCGCTGTCGCACCGCGGTGTCCTTGCAATGCCCGCTTTGTCTCTGCGTGTGGAGCCCTGCAGAACTCTGCCAGTATGCGTGCGAGGCGTGAGGCGTGCAATCCAGTACTTGCGTTGCATGCTTGCCTGCATGCCTGCACTGCGTGCCTGCGTGCAACACCCGCTCCGAGGCCCTGCAACCAGCGATACTGCTCTTCCCAGCAAACCGTGCGGAAAAGACAGGCTGCGGAATTTTTTCTTTATCTCCTCTCCTCTTCCTGCGCGAGATGAAGGTGGGTGCCGCACCTTTGCGCTGACTAGTGGATACTCTTGAGGATACAGAATAGGGTGATGGGGGGTGGCGCTGGAGGACACCTCTTCAGACGAGATGTTGAACGTAGCGTAACGTATGCGTATCCCTGCCTACGCTTACATTTACTTTTGCCCTAAAAACCATGAAGGGATATTTCTGACAAACACCGGAGACAAAATCAATTCTTTTCGAGAGATATATCCTCTAAAAAGGAAACAATATGTTGACCAAGGAATTTTTCCCTCGTGGATTTTAGGCTTATAATTAAGGTCTTTATGGGATTCCTCAATATGTATTAACATAATTTTTTTCCCTCGCTCATAATCCAAATCAAATACTCCCTCGTGACAAATCTCACAGCTAAAAATTGATACCTCTTTTGGCATTTCTTCAGCATCTTTATTTCCTGAAGGCGCCTTAATGGGATAATTTCCAATTAATTCGCGAATTCTCTGAGAATGAGGCTTATATATGGATGGGACCCAAGTATTAGGTGGACTCGGCATATTGCAAAGAAAACTTATTAACATTTTAAAGTATCCAAAGACGAATTCGCTCAGCTGATAGCTTCTCTTAGGACTCACAACCTACGCCATCCCGGTCTCCGTCAAAACGGTGAGGATCCGGAGACAAAACCCTGAAGTTTCTATAAGGCACATCCTTGCAATCAAGGTCTGGAGGCGGAGGTGGTATGCACACATCTGGATACGATGGGTCGCACTCCTCCTGCGCCGTAGTTTCACTTTCCTGAACCTGCAAGGAAGCACAACTCCACAGCCCTAGTTCATTGTTCCTAGCGAACCGCTCCGCTTGGAGGTACTCCTCCTCGAGGTCGAAGTCAGCTTCCGTGTAGACCCGGGCCAGCCCATTTTCCACCAACTCATAGCCAAGTGGGGTGGTATCATCTGGGGAAGTGTAAACGTAGGCCAGCAACCTTCTATAATAACCCCTTCCTGTTGGAACTAGGCAGACTTCCATGCCCTGAAGGTTCAGCACGTATCGGTAAGCTTCATAACCCCACTTGCGCAGGCACTCTCTCCCCTCTGGCGTGTTTGGCACGCCGTACTCCTCAGGTTCTTCAGGAGCCTTGGTCTCTGGCGTGTCCACTCCAACGAGACGCACCCTCTCTGAGGTACCATCCTCAAAAACAACATCCAGAGTATCGCCATCTATTACCTTGATGATCCTTGCTGGAGTGCAGATACTCTCTTCTGACAGCGGTTCCAGCGATGATTCTTCCTCGGAGGGTATCACTGTTGGGATAGGCGTTTCATAAGGTGGCGCAGTAACCTCAGGACCAGCAGGCACACTGGCAGGTTGTGGCTCCGCTGAGAGGCATGCGGCAAGCAGGAGGGTTGCAGCAACGGCAAGCCAAGCAATTCCCCTCATAGTTGCACACTTTGCTGCACTCCTATAAAAAGCCTTGTTTAACTTTTCAGCGTTCTGATACACGCTACAGATATAAAAAGAGAATCTACTCTTTCCGATTTAATATATCTTTGTGCTATGAAGTCATTCACCTCCTATTTTTCCTTCTTCTTTCGCTTTTTACCCCAGTTCCCAAGTGGTACCAGTTTGAACTTCCCCCTTCCTCCATAGTGTACGTAAGCAGCGAAGCCTCTTCGCTCTTTGGCAACCTCCCTCAGCTTTCTTCTTTCTTTCCTGGATAGCCTGGCTGAGTGGCTCTTAACCTGCACGTATGTTTTCACACCGCTCGGTGAGACGGCGTAGATGTCGTATGGGCCTTTGCTTCCCTTGCTGCGCCTGACGTTCCTGAATCCAAATCTTTTTAGCCAGTCTGCCACCTTCTTCTCAGCTATCCTCCCACGACGATACCTGTTTACCATGTTTTTAGTCTTAATAGCTAAACTGCAGAAAAAAG
>Ga0209426_1001788_pt1 | contig 11721 bp, 13 predicted proteins | sample Deesub1362B_J571_FD_187697 | JGI IMG/M metagenome (GOLD analysis project Ga0209426, IMG submission 187697) | Deep oceanic, basalt-hosted subsurface ecosystem from Juan de Fuca Ridge flank, Pacific Ocean, CORK Borehole 1362B_J2.571 (SPAdes)... ...
TTCAGGTTTGTTCCCTGTAGAAACGTATTTGGCTATGTATCTTTTTGTAGGGAGTTATATGGGTTTGTTATTTAGAGTATTGAGATGTTAGAATTGGTATTTTGTTGGTAATTTTGTAAGCACCCTAATTAACAATAGCATAAAAAACTGCAAATTTCTTCACTCAATCACCTCACAAAAAGAGTGAGTGTGGAAGTTAAATTCCTCTTATCGTAAGTTCCTGTTGGCATTTCATCAACGTATCTTGCGAACATGAGATTTACACCTTCTTTCAGCGTAACTTCAGCAAATCCATCTGCAGTTATCTCTTCAACACCATCCTTTGTACCCACATTCAACACACCATTTACAGCCTTCTCTCTAAAAATTAGCTGAACTTTCAGTTTGTCTTCTGCTTTAAACGATTTTACAACTTCAGGAACTATTTCAAATTCAAATCCAGCTGTAAATGGCTTTGTTTCACTTTTACCAACATAAGCTTTGGCAAATCCCTTAAGCCACCTTGTTTCTCTGACATTATAATTTGCGGCAATTCTTCTATCTCCAAAAATCCATTTATTATCGTCAGTAACTGAGTATATGCCTTTGTCGAGTTCTACAGCAACCATATATAGTTCATCAGCTTCAAATTCTAGAAAAAGACCTCCTTTCGATGAAGATTCCTTATCGCTTCCAACCACTACCGGTTTCTCACCACTCAAATCAATTACGAAAGCTCTTTTAATGCAAAGCGGGTCAAGCTTACCTTCCGTTTTTGGGTAATGTCCCCATTTGAGGTATGCTCTGTTTTCTTCACACTCTATCCATGGCTCATGGTTAACAAGCTTGAGTATTTCTTCTCTCATGTTACCACATCAAATAAAAATGCATAAATGTTCATAAAAAAATTTCGTTATTTTACACTAATTCAGAAAAATTTCTCCAACCTACTTAAGAACATACCAGAAAAATTTTGTAGAACTAAAAAAAACTAAAATGCAGAATAGAGAGAAAACTACACTTTACCCTTAAGCAACTCCACACCTTCTTCAATCTCAATTTTTGTGGGTGTCGGGAGTTTCTGTGAGGCTCTTCTGAGGGCATCCTTGCCAAACTCAAATGCTTCAGGCCTGCACCAAAGTGACATGATTTTTGTGCCGGGACGAGCTCTTGCCGCATTTCCAATGGGTCTTCCAAATGCTTTCCTCATACCCTGCGATATTCTGTCAGCTCCAGCTCCAACTGCCATTTTGTGCTCTCTGAGTATCTGATGCGGATATATCCTGACTTTTAGCATAAAATTGCTTGAACCTACCCTCCTCGAAATATACTTATTTGCGGCAATTCTTGCAGCCTCGAGGGCGTTGTCTCTGATCTGAACCCCCTCTTTGGCAACAAGAGTTAGCTTTACCGGAAAAACACCCTTTTTATTTCCCATCTCAAACTGTCTGAGCCTTATTCCGGGAACACCATCAACATAATCCTTTCTCGTGAATGGTCTTTCAAGCCTTCTGAACATTTTTGCGGGTTTTTTTGCCATTGAAATTCACCTCATCCATAAAACTCAGGTCGGTATTTAATTTTTATTCTAAAATCAGAAAAAGATACAAAAAAATTTTGTGAGTGCATTGGCAGTAAACATCAGATATTCATTTCTTCAGTTCTCTTGCAATATAGAACCTCAATGGGCACTGACAGAAGTAGGTCTGACCAATCGGAAAGGCAAAAACACATTTTACTGGATTCTCTTCCAGACACTTCAAAATAGATTTTCTACCAATATCTTCTGCTTTACAGAGATTTTTAAACCCAGACCTATAGCAAACAAAATCTTTCGGACACTTTATTTCCCCGATAATTGACTCTATATTTTTCAACCTATTCTTTTCATTTAATTGTTTATTATTCATTAATTATGAATGTAACGATACTCTTAATAAATTATTCGATTTTGATAAAAATTTCTGAGATTATTAACTTTACTAAATTATAAAATTAAAAGTTGAAATCTGACAAAAAATTTATTTAGAAAGAGGTTATTGCAATTCAATGCCAGGGTGGTATTAGGGGGGCTATTGTGGGGTCTTCCTGAAGCTCCTTGCAGTGTGCCTTACTCATCCTACTCACCACCCCACCCTGGTAAATTATTAATAATTGACCGGCCCAGGTTTTTTATTTCTTACCAGTTTTATTTCATATCAGTTAAAATAATATATTGCAAGGAGAACTTCGGTGGTAAATGAATCCAAGAAACATTCTCAGGATACCCGAGCTCGAATTTCTGCAAAAATGGATATTGATTGGTGTTCTTCTCGGCATAACTGCAGGCTTGGGAGCAATTGCGTTTTACTCTCTTCTTGAATTTACCACAAGTTTTTTATCTGCCGGAATAGTCGGTTTTCACCCTCCAGATTCTGGACTGTCGCCTGAAGAAGCACTGAAATGGATTCCACCCGCAAACCCGTTATTTTTGATTGTCGTGATTACACTTGGAGGTTTTGTTTCCGGGTTGATTGTATATTCTCTTTCTCCCGAAGCTGAAGGACATGGGACAGATGCGGCTATAGCGAGCTTTCACAAAGCCGGGGGCGAAATCAGGACCAGAATTCCATTCACCAAGATGATTGCCTCCGCTCTCATCATAGGCTCGGGTGGGAGTGCAGGAAGGGAGGGCCCAACTGCCCAGATTTCGGCAGGGATTGGTTCGTTCCTGGCTAAAGTACTCAAACTGAACGTTCGGGATAGGAGGATTGCCGTCGCTGTTGGCATAGGTGCTGGCGTAGGCAGTATTTTTAAGGCTCCGCTGGGAGGGGCAATTCTCGCCTCTGAAATCCTGTATAGAAGAGATTTTGAGACTGATGCACTCATGCCCGGTTTTGTGGCGTCTACTGTTGGATATGTCGTATTCTGTACATACAACGGATATGAACCAACATTTCTTTTTCCGGATGTGAATATCAACCCCATTCAGCTACCATTTTTCGCTTTAAGTGGATTAATCTGCGGGATTTTTGGTATTGCATACATATTCATTTTTTATAGAGTTCATGAAATGTTTTCGAATTTTTTCACAAAGAATAAAATACCTTTATACTTCAAACCAGCTCTGGGAGCACTGATAACAGGCTTACTGGCGATATTACTGATGAAAATCATCCCTGAAGAAGGGGGTATTGCAGGACTTGGAATTCTCGGAATGGGATACGGATTCCTCCAGCTTGCAATGTTCAATATGCTACCCCTCAAAGTAATGTTTGTTATTGGCGTTGCGAAAATCCTCAGCACTTCTTTTACAATCGGTTCTGGGGGGAGCGGTGGTGTATTTGCTCCGGGACTTATTATAGGCGGGATGATCGGGGGAAGTGTTGGTATTGTTCTTCACTACTTCTTTCCATATATAATAACAACCGATATAATACCTGCTTTTGTACCCGTCGGAATGATTGCACTTTTTGGAGGGGTCTCGAAAGCACCAATCGCCGTCATGATTATGATTTGTGAGATGACAGGTAATTATTCCCTCTTCTTTCCCTCAATGGTAGCAGTTGCAACATCCTATATCATAACCGGCTCCCGTACTATCTATACTGAACAGGTTGATACCAAGGCTGACAGTCCCGCTCACAGAGCGGAGATGCTTGTGGATGTTCTTGAAGAGGTTGAAGTGAGTGAAGCAATGGTTCCGGAGTATGATGTTATCACAGTCTCTCCGAAGGATACCGTCCTCGAGGTTATGAAATTGATTGAGGAAAGCGGACACCTTGGTTATCCAGTTGTGGAGAACAGTGAGATGATAGGTATAATCACTTTTGAGGACATAGAGAAAGTTCCTGTTGAAGAAAGGGCTGAGACATTCGTTGAGGATGTTATGACAAGAGAGATTATCGTGACGTATGCTGACGACGTCCTTGAGAATGCACTTAGAAAACTTGTAAGTCACGACATTGGCAGACTTCCTGTTGTTGACAGGCAGAACGAGAAAAAACTGATTGGATTACTGACGAGGTCAGATATTATGAAAGCACATGCAAGAGAGGTTGCAGAATTGGGTATGTGGTAGGATGGAGGTATTCGTTCTCAGAATTGGTCACAGACCTCAGAGGGATAAAAGAGTATCAATGCACGTCGCCTTAACAGCAAGGGCATTCGGCGCAAAAGGAATTTACTTTGATGTTGAAGACTCCAAGCTGTTCGAGAATGTGAAGGAAGTCATCCACAGGTGGGGTGGAAAGGATTTTTATATAGGGCATGAAAGCTGGAAAAACATTTTACAGAATTTTGATGGTCTTAAAGTTCACCTGACAATGTATGGTGTGTCTCTGACTGAAAAAATTGACGCCATCAAAAAGGCTGACAGACTGCTCATCGTTGTTGGAGCGGAGAAAGTCCCTCCTGAAGTTTACCAAATGTGCGATTTGAATATTGCGATTGGCAGTCAACCCCACAGTGAGGTAGCTGCTCTTGCTGTCCTCCTTGACAGGCTGCTCGAAGGAGAGGTTTTCAGACTGAGTTTTTCAGATGCAAAAATCAGGATTATTCCATCCGAGAGGGAGAAAAAGGTTATAGACTTGTCAGGTGAAGAAAAAAGTTAATCTGCATTTTGTTTCAGATTCTACTATCCTTAGACTGTGCTTCATATAAACTGGCAATTCTTTCAAGGGTGTCTGCTTCATCAACGTCCTTGTCATCTCTCAGTCTCACAAAACGGGGAAAACGGAGTGCATACCCCCCCTCATACTTCGGACTTTTCTGAATCTCCTGATATCCCACCTCAAACACATTTTTTGGCATAAAAGTCATTTTTTTTCCTTCTTCGAATTCAACGATTTGTTTGAACATCTCTGTGAATTCCTCAAGCTGTTCATCTGTAAAGCCCGTTGCAACCTTACCGACCTTTACCAGATTTCCTGTTTCCTGATCAAAGCAGGCTAACTCATAAGAACTTATAAGGTGGCTTCTCTTTCCCTCTCCCCATTCCCCTCCAACCACAACTAAATCAAGGGTTTCTACTCCAGCCTTCAGTTTTAACCAGTTCTTTCCTCGTTTTCCGGGAGTGTAAGCAGAAACGGGATTTTTGAGCATTGCACCCTCATGACCTGCCTTCAAAGCCTCATTATATATTTTATTAATCTCATCTGGATTCGAGGTTATTACGTGTTTTGCGATACGAATTCTCTCCGAAGGTTTTACAGCAGATTCAAGAATCCTTCTTCTTTCTTCAAGTGGCAGGTCAATAGTCTCTCTTCCGTCTTCATAGAGTATGTCAAAAAACTGAACTATAATCGGAATCTTTTCGACCATCTTGCTGACTTCGTGTTTTCTTCTGAACCTGCGAAGTATGTGCTGGAAGGGCATTGGCCTGCCATCTTTCATTGCGACCACTTCACCGTCAAGAATAACATCTTCTCTCACATTTTTCCTGACATCTTCAGCAATTTCTGGCAGTGCTTTTGTAACGTTCTCAAGTCTCCTCGAGAAAATGGTTAACTTTCCATCACCCCAGTGTACCTGAACTCTTGAACCATCAAACTTCCACTCGACTGCCACCTTTCCCATCTCCTGAATTGCTCTGTCAATTCCTTCTGATAACTGTGCAAGCATCATCCTGACGGGGATATGCAGCCTGATTTTCAACTTCTTCAAACCTTCCTCTCCCTCGTTCTTTGCTACGACAGCAACTCTGCCAAAATCGTTTGTTATCATGTAAGCTCTCTCAACCACACCGCTGTTAATATTCCACGCCCTCGCAATCGAATCGCGGATAATCCCCTCTCCAACACCAAGTCTCATCTCACCGAGTAAGAGTCTTGTAAGGTATCTTGATTCAAGAGGTGATGCTGAGATGTACAGGTCAATTAGGGATCTTATTTTTTTCTTCTGGCTTCTTTCACCAGTTAGCGAACTCATTGAATCGAAAACCCTCCTGAGTCTATCGATTGTGAGTTCTTCAACAAATAAACTTGTCTGCTTTTTGTCTTTCAGCACTCTTTCCGCTGCAAGGCCAATATCACCTGTGTCTCTCACAATATCTTCTGTTTCAGCCCTTGATTTTCCTGTTGCAATTCTCAAAGCCTCATAAATAAGTCCAATTCCCACTCCAACCTCCCTTTCATCCCATGGTGGATAAACACGTCCCATTAAAAAAGTAACCGAATTATAGAGGTCTTCATCATCCTCTATGCTGATTATGAATTCACTGATTTTTGCGGCAAGTTCAAGCGTGGAGGATATCTTCTCGAGAAGTAAGCAGAATTCAGAGAATTTCCTGAATTTTAACATGGTGAAAAATATGAAACACAGACTTATTCAATTTTCGGTAAATTTTAATCCCGTCATGCAGAATGGTGTTATGCAGGATATAAAGGAGGAACTGATGAAGTCTCTGGAGAGGATGTTTCAGGATTTAATGATGATGGAAGAAATCTCCTTCGAAAGGGTCAGGTGGGAACTTGATTACATAGTGTATCCGGGTATTGGCTCACACATTGCAGGCGGTAGAATAACAAAAGAAGAGGGCAGGGAAATTTTTGCATTCTGCGAAGAGAAATTGAAGGAGTTAAAGATAGCACTGGAAAACCGATAATCAGCAGAGTGTCACATTGTATGTCGAAAGAAAACGAAATACTTATATCTGAATTATTTAACTTTCAACAGGTGTTATAAATGGTTGCAGGACACGTGGTAGCAGAAACAGGTAGTCATGCTAACATTGCCGAGCATGCGAGCCAGTTTGTGCACATTGAGCTTATGTCCCTGACACAATATGTAGCGATCTGGTTATACTTCTTTGGCATACTTTCTCTGATTTACGGAATATATGCTATTAAAAAGATGAGAACGCAGCCAATAGAGACGGACATGATGATTGCAGGGATTGTATGGGGAATTATAATGATTGCCGCTGGCTGGTTCTACTGGGGGTAACTCTTCAACATATCAATAATCTCCTCCATTTCTGCATCAGTTTTAAATGAAGTGCCGGAGAATCGGGTTCTGGAGAAAGAATACCCCTTCTCTCTGATGATTTCACTTAGTCTATCAATCTTCGGTGGCGAAACTCTGACAATCCTGGAAATAAGATGGATGTCATAGTGGAATGGTGTATCGAGTTCATCGAGGATGCTCTGCAGTAAATTGAATTTTTCTTCATCAGCTTTTTTGATTAAACTGGCAGTGAACTGTTTATTATCGAGTTCTCCAAGCCACAAAGGGCCCATGATGGTGAATGCACCACATTTGCATGATCCAGTTTCAGCATCGAGCATTGATGACCACTTCTTCCTGCCGCACTCAGTGCAGTAAAACAGGTATCCAATTTTTCTGTAGAGTTTGCCCGCAAAAGAGACAGACTTCCTGATTCTCAGATGGACACGGTAATAATGCTCTTTCGCCCACGAAATCAGAACCTCAACCCCCTTATCGTATTTTGTTATCTCTCTTGCTATCTTACCTATGAGCATTCTTAGACCAATCTCCGGATAGCAGTCAATTTTAACTGCGCAGGCTGAATATTTCCTGAGTCCTGAAATTTTCGCACTTCCGCAGAGGGCAGCGGTGTCTGTGGCTGTAATACTCAAATACCTCTGAGCAGACAGACATGCTGAATCTATGAATTCTGCTGGTGATCCAAAGGGGTCTATGTCGACATGACCGAAGAATCGCTGTCGCATTAAAGACGATGCATCCACTCTGAGAACTTCAGCTTCAATACCATTCAACTTCAGATTTTCCTTTATAAGGTTGTAGGCTTTCCAGTTTTTATCGTTAAAAATTACTTCATAGTCAGACTCAATTTTAGCTCTTAGCCCCCTGATACCCGTTGCTGAAAGGGCATCGAGATAATCCCTGCTTTGAAGATTTGAAAAAATGAGGATATCCATATCTCTGCAGAATTTCATTCTCGGATTGTAGAATACATTATCTTCAAGAATTATCTCTGCTCTACCCTCTCTGACTTTTTTCAGCAGCAATCACCTCTCTCGCCCGTGAAAAGCTGCACAATTTTATCAGCAATTGAGTCTCTGTTTTTCTCATCAATAACTAAGACCTCAAATTCTTTTCTTACCTTTTTAAGAAGGAAATGTCCTGACTTCAGATGGATTGTGAAGAGACACGATTTATCTGAGAGGAGTATCATCTCAATCATTTTAATGAATTCCTTGCTTTTCAGTTCCATTGGCCCTATTTCGTCAATAATTATGATTTCAGAATCATCCCACTCAAGATTCTTCGAGAATCTTTCAATGGAGGTTAATTCAACACCATACTTTCCAACTCTGATTGCGGATTTGCTGTTAACGTGAGCAAGCCACCCTTCCTCACCGGTGGCAAGATTGATGAGCTTGAAACCCTTTCTAATGTTATTCTCCCTCACCTCTTCTGTAATGAATCCAGAAATATTCTTCCCATTCTTCAGTGCGTTAAATACCTTCAGACACAGAGTTGTTTTTCCAATCCCCGGTCTTCCTGTTATTGCTATCCTGAACATGTTAATCTCCTGAATCCATAGAAGCAAGAATTCTCCTGGTTGCAATGATATAAGCTGCAGTCCTCATACTGACGTTATATTCCTCGCTCACATACTCTACCTCATCCAGTGCAGAATTCATTTTCTCTTCGAGTTTTCGGTAAACTTCCTCTCTGTTCCATCTCTCATCGTTCATATTCTGATACCACTCGAAGTAGCTGACTGTAACACCTCCAGCATTTGTCAATATATCGGGAGCAACGACTATTCCCTTATTGTTGATAATTTTTTCCGCTTCATAAGTTATAGCACCATTGGCGACCTCTGCAATAATCTTTGCCTTAATTTTCGACGCGTTATCTCTATTAATCTGTCCCTCCATTGCAGCAGGTATTATTATATCCACGTCAAGCCTGAGAAGTTCGTCATTCGTTATGTGCATATGTTCTTCCCTCTGACAGACAGAACCGGGACAATACATTCCAGCTATCAGACCTTCTACTTTTTTGTGCTGCATTATGGAGTCTGCATTCAAACCATTTTCACTGTATATCGCTCCTTTCGAGTCGCTCACGCTCACAACAATAAATTTTTTGTCATTTTCAAGCAATTTAGCAATGTTATAACCTGCATTCCCGAATCCCTGTATTGCAACCCTGAGCCTGCCGTCAGAATCGATGTGGTTAATCAGCCTCCTGATAATATAATAAGCACCTCTTGCGGTCGCATCTACTCTGCCCGGTATACCATTGTTCTGAACAGACTTTCCCGTTATTGCTGCAGGCGTTTCCCTACCTGCAATTTTGCTGTATTCATTCTCCATCCAGTCCATTATGGTTTCATTTGTGTAAACATCAGGCGCAGGTATGTCTCTATCAGGACCAATATCACAGTGAAATGCCCTTATGTAAGCTCGACTCAGTTCTTCCAGCTCTCTTCTTGATAATACCTTGGGATTTACCTCAATTCCTCCTTTCCCTCCTCCAAATGGCAGCTCAAGGAGAGCACACTTGAAACTCATCAACATCGCAAGTGATTTTATCTCAGTGAGGCTGAGTTCAGGATAGTACCTGATTCCACCTTTATAAGGACCTCTTGAATTATTGTGCTGAACCCTGTATGCAGGGAAAATTCTGATTAAATTGTCGTCCATCTTTAATTTGAGATTTGCGGACAGAATTTTGTCTGGAGTCGATAAAATCTCTTTTTCAGTGTCTGAAAGCTTTAATACATTTGCTGCAACATTGAAATGCTCATAAACGTTCTCGTAAAATGTCCTCTTCTTCATTATTACACCCATTCACACTGTTATTTATCAATCTATTAAATTTTGTTATATCTGGAATTCTTACAAATCAATCAAACCATCATGAATTAAATACCCTATGTATGACTGGCTATGTGAACGTGCTGATAGCTGGAGGAGGTCCCGCAGGAAGCCTTTCTGCAATTTATATTGGTAAGGAACATGATGTAACAGTAGTGGAGGAACATCAATCAGCTGGCTTCCCTGTCCAGTGTGCCGGACTTATCAGTGAGAGCTGCTACACAAAGCTGAGAGAGTTTGTTTCTGACAGATGTTACCTCAACGATATAAAAGGGGCTTTCTTCTTCTCACCTGACGGTAATTATCTTGAGATGATAGGGGACAGCAAAGCTGTGGTTATTGAAAGAAAAGTGCTTGACTCAGAGCTTCTGAAAAGAGCTGCGAAATATGCAGAGGTGAGATTGAAGACAACCTTTAAACATGCTGAGGGGAATATAGCTTTACTCAAATCACCGGAAGGAGCTTTTACTGTGGAATATAATATCCTGATTGGAGCAGATGGTGCCTCCTCATCAGTTGCAAGAACTTTCGGGTTTAGAAAGCCTGAGTTCTTCTCAGCATTACAGTTTGAGTGTGGTTTCGAGGCAATTGATTCAGAAATGGTGGAACTTTATTTCGGTCGAAGGTATTCCGATTCGTTCTTCGGTTACGCTGTACCTGTTGATGAGGAGACTGCAAGAATTGGTGTGGTAAGCAGGGAAGATTCGCTCCACTACCTCAATAACATTCTTGAGAAGCATCCTTCAGTGAGCAGGAGGGTAAAGAAGAGAAAATTACTTGAACTGAACGCCGGGGTTATACCAATCGGTATTGTCAATTTCGTAAAGGGTAATGTTGCGCTTATCGGGGATTCAGCCGGCATGGTTAAGCCATACACCGGTGGAGGATTATATTATCATCTTGTCGCTGCTGAAATTCTCGGAATGGCTTTTCCTGACCTGAATGCTTACAGAGAGGCTTATATGAAAAAGATGGGTTTAGAATACAGAATTGGTGAGAAAATTCATCACCTCTATTCAACACTCTCAGACGAGGATTATAATATGCTCGTAAAAGTTGGCAGAGAAGAGCAAATAGGTGAAATTGTAAAAAATCTCCACATGGATTCCCCCTCATCAATGCTTAAAATTTTGCCGAAAATCCTAAAAATTCTCTCAAAAAACCCTAAACTTTTTGCAAGAGTTGGAAAAACTCTACTATAGTATTCTTGATATCCAAAATAAAATAATATCTGTTGCCTGCTGCCCTGCATACTGATATTACTTAAAACCCTCCTGATGGCGGAATTTTCGGAAGATTATCTACCGTGAAGGGCATCCAAATACCCTTCAACTGACCTCTGACGCTTCCATCTTCCGTCCTCCAGATACCTTTAAAGTATCCGTCACCACTCTCATCTCTTCCGTATTCACCTTTGAGAGAACCTCTAACGTTACCATTTGTCCAGAATCCTTTGAATTTTCCATCTCCATAGGTGCCGAACATGAATCCCGGTCTTACTTCAGTACTTGTAGTAGACATCCATTTTCCTCTGAAGAAATTGGTCTTCCTGTCTCCACACTTGATAACTCCATAAACACCTTTGAGCTTTCCAGCCTTTGTCCCATCATCAGAACTCCACTCTCCCTTATATCCTCCATACAGAATTATTTTACATGGGACAGGCTTAACATCCTGCTCAACCAACACTTCTCCCGAGACTGGGCCAGCCAGCAACATTATGCCTAACAACCCCATTACGATATACACCATTTTCATTTACACCACCTCCTTTCTGACGTTTCTCCGGGTCAGCAGGCAACCTTCGTGGCTTCACCACGTAATTATAGTATTTGACATAACTTACTTAACCAAAATTCAAAAATTCCTTAACCCACTTCTCCGCAAAACTGATTCTCTGAGCTAGCTGGTAAAAACTACTGGAAATAATTCTCTTCAGCTCTTCTAA
>Ga0209426_1001790_pt1 | contig 11713 bp, 8 predicted proteins | sample Deesub1362B_J571_FD_187697 | JGI IMG/M metagenome (GOLD analysis project Ga0209426, IMG submission 187697) | Deep oceanic, basalt-hosted subsurface ecosystem from Juan de Fuca Ridge flank, Pacific Ocean, CORK Borehole 1362B_J2.571 (SPAdes)... ...
GGAGGGGGAAGGGCCTAACCTGAAGCGGAACGGCCGGTGTATGGTCGGTCTCCCCGAGTGGCTGGAGGGTGAGATTGCCATCGTCATCGGCTCCGTCTTTCTCTCGCCTGCCCGGCGCGCTCTGGGCTCGTGGGATCGACAGACCTACGCCGATGCCGAAGAGGCGCACCAACGGGCCAGTGAGCAGGTGGATTTCTACCACCGCCTGGCCGATGAGGAAGCGCGGGTGTCGCTGGTGCTGGATCGGGAGGGGTTGGAGGCGGTGCTGGCCTCGTGGGAGGAGGGGACCCCTCAGGTGGGGCTCGTGATCGCGATGGAGGGTGCGGACCCCATCCGTGAGCCAGCGGAGGTGGAGTGGTGGCACCAGCGGGGTGTACGGATCGTCGGCCTCTCCTGGGCAGCGGGATCGCGCTACGCTGGCGGTAACCGCGATCCAGGTCCCCTCACCGACGAAGGACGAGAGCTCCTAAAGGCAATGGTCGAGGTTGGAATGACGCTCGACCTCAGCCACCTGGCGGAGCAGGCCTTCTGGGAGGCGGTGGATCGGTATGAGGGTCCGGTCGTCGCCACCCACGCCAACCCGCGCGCCCTTGTCCCTGGCCCACGCCAGTTGTCCGACCGGATGATCCGCGCCATCGCCGAGCGGGACGGTGTGGTCGGTATCGTTCCTTTCAACGCCTTCCTCAAGCCGGATTGGACCCGGGGCGATGGGAAAGAGGCGGTGACGCTGCAGGACGTAGCGGCTGCCATCGACCACGTCTGTCAGGTGGTGGGGGACGCCGCCCACGTGGGCCTGGGATCCGATTTCGACGGCGGTTTCGGCGCAGAGTCGACTCCGGCGGGGATCGAGACGGTGGCCGATCTGCGAAAGATCGGAGCGGTCCTGTTGGAGATGGGTTTTCGCGAGGAGGACGTTGCCGCTGTGATGGGGGAGAACTGGCTGCGGGTGCTGCGGGGGGTGTTGGGGTGATCGGGTAGAACCTCTGCGTCCTCCGCGTCCTGGCGGTGGAAGCAAGTAAAGGAGGGAGGATGGCATCTGAGGAGTGGGAACGGCGCATCGAGGAGCGGACGGCGCGTGTTGCCGTCATCGGGATCGGGTACGTGGGGCTCCCGCTGGCGGTGGGGTTTGCCCAGGCTGGGTTCCCCGTCGTCGGCGTGGACGTGGACGAGCGGAAGGTCGCCTCGGTCAACGAGGGGCGCAGTTACATCGGCGATGTGACCGACGAGGAGTTGCGTCCTCACGTGGAGGCAGGTCGCCTCCGGGCCACCACCGACTACGAGGTCCTGCGGGAGGTGGACGCCATTTTCATTTGCGTGCCCACGCCTTACGACGCTCAGCGGGCTCCGGACCTTTCCTTTATCCGCGCCGCGGCCGAGGGGATCCGTCCTCGCCTCCAACCCGGCCAATTGGTCGTCCTCCAATCCACCACCTACCCTGGCACGACCGAAGAGATCGTGCAGCCCATCTTGGAGCAGAGCGGGCTGCGGGCGGGTGTGGATTTCTACCTGGCCTTCTCTCCGGAACGGATCGACCCGGGCAATCGACAGTGGACGGCGCATAACCTGCCCAAGGTCGTCGGGGGAATCACCCCGGAGTGCACCCGGCTGGCGGCGGGCCTCCTTCGGCAGATGGGCGCACCGGTCCATGTGGTCTCCTCCCCGCGCGCCGCGGAGATGACCAAACTCCTGGAGAACACCTTCCGCGCGGTGAACATCGCCCTGGTCAACGAACTGGCCCTCCTGGCGGAGCGGATGGGGATCGACTTCTGGGAGGTGATCGAGGCGGCCAAGACCAAGCCCTTCGGCTTTATGCCCTTTTACCCAGGGCCGGGCGTGGGCGGGCACTGCATTCCGGTCGACCCCTACTACCTCTCTTGGAAGGCGCGGGAGTACGACTTCTACACCAAGTTCATCGAACTGGCTGCCGAGGTGAACCAGGTGATGCCCTACCACGCGGTGGACCTGATCGCCGAGGCACTTTCTCAGGAGGGCAGGCCTCTGAGGGGATCGCAGGTGTTGGTCCTGGGCGTGGCCTTTAAGCCGGATGTGGACGACTCGCGCAACTCCCCCGCCGAGCGGGTCATCGAACTCCTCCTCTCCCGCGGTGCGGAGGTCCATTACCACGATCCCTACATTCCCCGTTTCCGCGTCGGAGGCGATGTCTTCTATCGGACCAACGCGGTCCTCGAGTCGGTCCCTCTGACCGATGAGGAGTTGGCGGCGGCGGACTGTGTGGCGATCGTGACCGGTCACCGGAGCCTGGATTACGACCGGGTGGTCCAGCAGGCGCGGGTGGTGGTGGATTGCTGCAATGCGACCCGGAGAACGGCCTCCGGGCGCGCCCGCGTCGTTCGGCTTGGCGCGCCGTACCTTCAGAGCGGATGAGCATGCGCCGACCCTCCGTGCCGCCTCCGCCCTCCCGCCGGCACCTCCGCTTCGTCCAGGCGTTGACGGCGATCGTGGTCATCGGCGTGCTGATCGCTGCCGTCTGGTTCCGCGAGCGCATACAGGATCTGGAGGAGTACGGTTACGCAGCTGTCTTCCTTGTAGGATTGGTGAGCAACGCGACCCTCATCCTCCCCATCCCTGGCCTGGCCGTCAGTTCCCTGATGGGAGGGGTCTTCAACCCCTGGCTGGTCGGCGTGGTCGGCGGTCTGGGACAGGCGCTGGGGGAACTCTCCGGCTACCTGGTCGGCTACAGCGGTCAGCGGCTGGTGGATCGGGGTCCGACCTACGACCGACTGTACGGGTGGATGGAGCGGTATGGCGGCTGGGTCATCTTCGGCTTGGCGATCGTCCCCAACCCGCTCTTCGACGTAGGAGGGATGGCGGCTGGCGCGCTCCGGTTCCCCGTCTGGAAATTCCTCCTCTGGTGTGCGGCCGGGAAGGTGGTGAAGAACGTCGCCTTCGCGCTGGCCGGATACTACGGGGTGGAGGCGGTGTTCCGTTAGGCTTTTCAACCACAAGGGCGCAGAGTTGTGTCCCCAAATACTCTGTGTCTCTGTGGTTTCCTAACGATCGATGGAATCGGTTCGAGAGGATTTCCGCACCGGGTTGGATCCGCGCTGGCGGCGGTACGAGGTCGACGGGGGGAGGCTGGAACCCACGGGGCTCTCCTTTCGGTTCGTCGTCGCCGGGGCTACCCCTCGCCGCTACGCCGACGCCCAGATCGACGACTACCAGGGGATACCCAGACGGCGGTTCCCCTGGCGTCCACCCCTCCGGATGACGGTGCGGGCCCGCTTCTCCCATCCCTCGGGAGTGCTGCGCGGTACGGCGGGCTTCGGCTTCTGGAACGACCCCTTTATGATGACCGGCGCGCGCGTGCCTACCCTGCCCCGCGCCGTCTGGTTCTTCTATGCCTCCCCGCCATCGAACATGCGGCTGGATCTGGAGGTGCCGGGGTGGGGGTGGAAGGCGGCGGTCATCGACGCGCTGCGCCCCGTCGCCCTGCCGCTGGCTCTCACCGCGCCGTTGGTGGTGTTGCTGATGAACGTGCGGTTCTTCCGCAGGGCGGTTTGGTCGCCTATCCAGCGAGCCCTGCACATCCGGGAGGCTCTCCTGTCGGTAGATATGACGGCGTGGCATACCTATCGGCTGGTGTGGGAGGGCGGGGAGACCCGCTTCGAGGTGGACGGGGAGGCCGTGCTGGACGGAGCCCCCTCGCCGCGAGGACCGCTGGGCTTCGTGATGTGGCTGGACAACCAGTATATGGTGGTCACCCCCTGGGGGCGGCTGGGGTGGGGACTGATGGAGGTTCCTGACCGGCAGTGGATGGAGGTTGACCGGCTGGAGATCGAGCCCGGAGGGTAGGGCGGGTCACCAAAGGAGGAAGAACGTCTCCGTTGTCGTCTTGACGCCCCAGTACTCCACGGTCACCTCCACGACGACGCGCTCCCCCAGGCGGGCGGGGGGCACCAGGAAGGAGACCTGCGTAATGCCCCGCTGATCCGTCGGCGGCAGGGAGAAGACCTGCTGACCCGACGGGTAGTGGACGGTGACGGTCACCTGTGCTTCAGCAACCGGTTTGCGCTCCCTGTCGGTCACGTACACGGAGAGGGTCTGCGTCTCACCGATGCTGATAACCATGTCCTGGAGCGTCACCCAGGCCCGGAGGGTGGCCTCTTCCCCACTGATGGGAAAGTCTGTGGAGATGTTCTCCCGCGGTGGTCTTCGCCTGAGGCATTCCGCTGGGACGCCGAATCGATAGATGTACTCCCGCCCCAGAGGGCTTAACACGACCCGGTTGTTTCGGGGTTGTTCTGGATGCCACTCCATCCGCATCCGCTGGAAGTACTGGACGATGTACCCGTCTTCGATCATCGGCTCGGAGATGGGGTATCCGAAGATGTCCAGCCCTCCGTTGCGGTTGTAGAAATCGAGGAAGGCGAAGGAGACCACATGCCCCGTCTCCGGAAAGTACCGCCGGAAGGGGGTGTCGGGGGGGCGGCGGTTGGCGGGAATCGGCGGTCGGCGGTAGCCCAGAATGTCTCCTAGAAGGCCCAGTTGGACCTTGTATGGGTCTGGGTTCTCCGGGTGCCATTCCATTCGGGCATTGTCGAAGAACTGGACCCAGAGGCCAATGCGGGCGTCGTAGAAGAGTTCCGTCTGGGGGTACCCGAAGATCCGCAGGCCGCCGTACCGGTTGAAGAATTCAAGGAAGGGCCCCACCACGTAGTGCCCGGTGTGGCCGAAGTACCTGATGGGGACATCACTCCCTGCGAAGGGGGGTGGGAGAGGTGGGGCTGCATGCGTGTGGGAGCCCAGCGACAGTAGGAGACCACCTGTGATCAGCAGGGCTCCTACTAGGCAGAAAATAGTATGCCGTTTCATCCTCACTCTCCCAAGAACCGCTTCCCCAACCCAACCTACTTGCCGCCGCTCCAACGTGGCTTGCCTATTTACATTATAATCAAAAGAACACCTTTTGCAAATTCCACCCGCTCTGGGAGGTGTATTTCAGACTCGTAACGGAGATCACGGAGGCACAGAGAGCACGGAGAAGTATCGGCAAACTTGGAAGACTCCCTGTGTCCGCTGTGCCTTTGTGGTGAAACCTCTCTGGAAGAGCCCTGCGCCTCGGAGAGATCAGGCCGTGGCCTCGGGGAGGCTGTGCCCTGTGATGGATGCATGGACGGCTCTCCCCCCCCAACGGATGAGGAGGTGGGGAGGGAGAGCCTCGGGTTCACACCAGTTCGAAGATCCCGGCCGCGCCCATCCCGCCGCCGATGCACATTGTCACCAGGCCGAACTGGACGTCGCGGCGGCGCATCTCGTTGAGGATCTGGACGGTGAGTTTCGCACCCGTGCAGCCGAGGGGGTGACCCAGGGCGATGGCCCCGCCGTTGACATTGGTGATCTCCTCGTCGAGGCCCAGTTCCCGGATGACGGCGATGGATTGGGCGGCGAAGGCCTCGTTCAATTCGATCAGGCCGATGTCCTTCAGGGAGAGGCCGGCCAACTCCAGTGCTTTGGGCACGGCCACCACCGGACCGATCCCCATGATCTCCGGCGGCACCCCACCGACGGCGAAACTGACGAACCGGGCCAGCGGCTTGAGGCCCAGGCTCTCCGCTTTCTCCCGCTCCATCACCAGCACCGCCGCCGCTCCGTCCGACATCTGGGAGGAGTTGCCCGCGGTGACAGTGCCGTTCTTGACGAAGGCCGGCTTCAGCCGCGCCATCGCCTCCAGGGAGGTGTCCCGCCGCGGCCCTTCGTCGGTGTCGAAGATCACCTTGCGGGTGACCTGCCTGCCGTCCTCCAGAACGACCTTCTCCACCTCCAGCGGCACGATCTCATTTTCGAACTTTCCCGCGTCCTGGGCAGCGATGGCCCGCATGTGGCTCCGGTAGCCGAACCGGTCCTGCTCCTCCCGCGTGATCCCGTACCTGCGGGCCACGTTCTCCGCGGTCTGCCCCATACTGACGTAGACCTCGGGGTAGTTCTCGGCCAGGTACGGGTTGGGGGCGAACTTGTTGCCGGTCATCGGCACCATGCTCATCGATTCGACCCCCCCGGCGATGATGCAGGTGCCGAACCCGGCGATGATCCGCTCGGCGGCGAAGGCGATGGCCTGCAACCCCGACGAGCAGAACCGGTTGATGGTCTGCCCGGGCACGCTGTTAGGGAGCCCGGCGCGCAGCAGCGCCACCCGGGCCACGTTCAACCCCTGCTCCCCTTCGGGGAAGGCGCAGCCCATGATCACGTCCTCCACCATCTCCGGCTCCACCGGCTCCGCCCGCCGGAGCACCTCCTTGATCACCGCCGCGGCCATCTCGTCGGGCCGGACGTGGGCCAGGGTTCCCTTCTTCGCCCTTCCCACGGCGGTACGGACGGCGGAAACGATCACTGCTTCTTTCATTGCCATTCCTCCCTTGTTACCATCGCTGAGGTGCAGAGAGCACAGGGATAAGTTTTGGTTCCCCTCTGCGTCCTCCGCGTCTCTGCGGTTCGTTTTCGCTCTCTTAGTTCCGCAACGGCTTCCCGGTCTGGAGCATATGCCAGATCCGCTCCAGCGTCTTCTGCTCACCCAGCAGCGAGAGGAACGCCTCCCGCTCCAGGTCGAGGATGTACCGGTCGTCCACCCACTGCGGCTGGCTCAGTTTGCCGCCGCACAGGACGTAGGCCAGTTTGTCGGCGATCAGGGCGTCGTGTTCGGAGGCCCAGCCCGCTTCTTTCATCCCCCAGACCATGATCTCCAGCGCGGCCAGGCCGTTGGCCCCCATCGCCCAGACCCGCTCGCGGATCGGCGGTCGGTAGCCCGATTCGGCCATCTCCAGCACCATCCGCTTCGCCTCGTGCAGGAGGTGGTCCCGGTTCATCACCACCCGGTCGGCCTGCGTGAGGAACCCCCACTGCCGCGCCTCCTCCGCGCTGCCTGCGACCTTCGCCAGCGCGACTATCTCGAAGATCTTCTGGAGGAAGGGGAGGGGATCGGCGTTGGGGGCGTACCGGACCACGGGGGAGACCACCCTTCGGAGGAGTTCCTTGCACCCCCCGGCGGCCGGGATCAGCCCCACGCCCACCTCGACCTGGCCGATGTAGGATTCGGCCGCCGCGCAGATGGCGGAGGCTCCCATCATCACCTCCGCCCCGCCGCCCAGCACCATGTTGAACGGCGCGCTGACCACCGGCTTGGGGCTGTAGCGGAAGGCGAGGATGGCATCCTGCCCCTGCTTGACGATGGCCTCCAGCTGCTCCCACTCCCCCTGCTGGGCGGCCATCCCCACCAGGAACAGGTTGGCTCCGGCGCAGAAGTGCTCCCCCTGGTTGCCGATCACCAGCCCCACCCAGTCCTTCTCCAGCTCCTCCCGGGCGCGGACCATCATCTCGAAGATGTCCGTATCCAGGCTGTTCATCTTGGAGTGGAACTCCAGGCAGAGGACGCCGTCGCCCAGGTCGACCAGGCTGGCGCTGGGGTTCTCGGCGATCACCCGTCGCTCGTCGGCCTTGAGGTCCTTGAGGAGGATGATCCGGGGGTCGACTTCGGCAGCGACGTAGTCCTTGCGCGCCGGGTCGTAGTAGAGCAGCCGACCGTCCTCCCGCTTGTAGAAGGACGTGTGCCCCGCCGCCAGCATCTCCTTGACCCAGGGGGTCACCTCCATCCCGTCGGCCTCCATCCGCTCCACCGTCTCCGGCACCCCCAGCGCGTCCCAGATCTCGAAGGGGCCCAGTTCGTGGTTGAAGCCCCACTTGACGGCGTTATCGACCGAGAGGATGTCGTCCGCCACCTCCGGGATGATGTAGGCGGCGTAGTTGAGGGCGAAGGAGATGATCCGCCAGATGAACTCGCCGGCCCGGTCCGTCTCGGCGCAGAGCCGCTTGATCCGCTCGCCGACGTCCTCCACGTCCTTGTGTTTCCCCACCGACTCGAAGCGGGCCTTCGTGGGCGGCTTGTGCTCCAGCGTCTCCAGGTCCAGTTCCCAGAACTCCCGCTTCCCGTCCTGGGTGACCCGCTTGTAGAACCCCTGCCCGGCCTTGTTGCCCAGGAGACCCCGCTCGATCATTCCCTCGATGAGGGCTACAGTCTTGGGGTGCTTCAGTTGCTCCCGGTAGGGGTCGTGGGGGATCGCCTCGTAGAGGTTGTTGTTGACGTGGACCATCACGTCCAGCCCCACCAGATCGAGCAGGCGGAAGGTGGCGGTCTTGGGCCGGCCGATGACGGGGCCGGTGAGGGTGTCCACCTCCTTGACCGTGTAGCCGTGCTCCAGCGCGTAGTTGATGATGTAGGCCCCGGTGACGGAGAAGAACCGGTTGGCGATGAAGTTGGGCCGGTCCTTGCAGACCACCACCCCCTTGCCCAGGGTGCGGGTGGCGAACTCTTTCATAAAGGTGAGGACCTCGGGGAGGGTCCGTTCGTGGGGGATGACCTCCAGCAGTTTGAGGTAGCGGGGCGGGTTGAAGAAGTGGGTGCCGAGGAAGTGGGCCTGGAAGTCGTCGGACCGGCCCTCGGCGATCTGGTGGATGGGGATGCCGGAGGTGTTGGTGCTGACGATGCTGCCCGGTTTGCGGACCTCGTCGATGCGGGCCATCACCTGCTGCTTGATGTCCAGCCGCTCGACGACCGCCTCGATGATCCAGTCCGCCTCACCCACCCAGTCGAAGTTGTCTTCCAGGTTGCCCAGGGTGACGTACTCGGCCCGGTCGGCGGTGAAGAGGTTGGGCGGGCGGGCCTTGAGGCAGCGCTCCCACCCCTGGCGGACGATCCGGTTCCGCACTTCGGGATCGTCCAGCGTCAGCCCTTTGGCCTCCTCCTCGGGCGTCAGTTCGCGCGGGACGATGTCCAGCAGGTACGAGGGGATGCCGGCGTTGGCCAGATGGGCCGCGATGGCCGCCCCCATCGTCCCGGCACCGATCACTGCGACGCGGTCGATTCGGTAGGTCATAGCGAGTCCTCCTTTCAAGTATCACCTGTCACGCATTGCGTGTTGCTTGAGTGGTTTGCCGCCTCCCGCAGGTTCCCTAACCTGCGGGAGGCTCCCTTCCCATCAGTAGTTCCTCACCGTCAGCGGCAGGTAAGTATAGGTCACGTACTCGTCCGCCCCCAGGTCCGGCGCGCCGACGCGTCCCTCCCCGTCGAAGTCGGTCGTCACCCCGGCGTCCACCCCCCGGCCGATGGCGGCCGAGCCGGGGCCGATGTGATAGTCATCGCTTCCGGGGTCCACAAAGGCGGGATCACCGTCCACGGGGTTGGTCCCCCGTATGCCGTCGTCGCTGTTGGCCCAGAAGAGCGTGTGGTCGGGAAAGACGTTGCCGCTGGAGCCATCGAGCGTGATGCCGACGGTGTGGCTGACCAGGATGTTGTTGACCATCGTGATGGTCATATGGTTGCCGGCGACCACACCCTCACCGTTATCCACCAGTGTGTTGTGGGTAAGGGTAACGGAGGAGATGTGCCAGTCGCTCCAGGCGTAGAGCCCCCCGCCCTGTTCCACCGCCTCGTTTCTCGCGATGATATTGTTGATGACCTGGGGCCGCGCACCTCCGGCGGCGATGTAGATCGTGATCCCTCCGCCCCTTGAAGAAGCCGTGTTGCTGACCACCTCGTTGGCCTCCACGACGGAGCCTAGATCGTAGTGAGAATACATCCCGCCGCCCCACCTGGCTCGGTTGTCGTAGACGGTGTTGCTGACGACCCGCACCGCGCTCCAGAAGAGATGGATGCCCCCTCCGCTCGACGCTTGGTTGCCCACGAAAACGTTATCTGCAATTTCGGTCCCTTTGGTGGTCCACCCTACGCATATGCCTCCCCCATAAGCATAGGTGCATCCCCGACAGGCTGTGTTTTCTTCGAAATGGTTGGCCTGCACCTGGACCGGGCCGTATAGGAAGATCCCGCCACCTTCGGCCTGCTGAACGCCGATGCCGGCTGTGTTGCTGATGATGCGGTTGCTACGGATGAAGGCGGTGCCGTTCGCAGGTTGAATGTAGATGCCCCCGCCCATCGCTCGTATTCCAGCCTGCGCGGAGGCGATGTTGTCGGTAATGGTGTTGTTCTGGATCACCGGAGCAGCCGCGTAACTGTATATCCCCCCACCGGCATCCGAGCCGAAGAGGCTGCCGCCAAGGCCGGTGGCGTTACCTCCGGTGATGATGAAGCCGTCTATAGTCGGCGTGACGGTGCCGGTGATGAAGACTACCCGTCGCGTTCCCTCCCCGTCAAGGCGGCTCGGGTACATTTCGGGGTTGCGCTCGGTATAAGAGGTGTTCCACCCGCCGTAGAGGGTGATGCTCTTGGTGATGGTGATCACGGCAGCGCCGGTGCCGGTGTAGGTGCCCTGGGCCAGATAGATGGCGTCGCCGTCGTTGGCCTGGGAGAGGGCGGTTTGGAGGTCGCAGGGGTTGGTCTGAGAACACTCGACGCCGGTTCCGCCCGGCTTGACGAAGAGGACGTTGGAGGCCGCGTGGGCGGTGGGGAGCGGGCCGGACAAGAGCAGGATCGCCCCGACCAAGAGCAGGCCGCCGATGCTCAGGCTGAGGACAACGGACGTAAATTTGTGGGACGTCATTTCTACTTCTCCTACACGTTTAAGAAGGCTCAATCGTACCGGATCTCCACACCGAACGCCTCCGCCGCCTTCGAGGCCAGAGCCCTCAGCAAGTGGAGGTTGGCGTCGAAAACCCGGTGTCTTCCCCCCGCCAGTACGTAGAGTCTTCCCATCCCCTCCCCCCGGTCCTCCACCAGGAAGCCAGAGACGCGGTGCAGGGGATAGACCTTCCCCCGCCAGCAGCCGGGGGCGGCGAAGAACACCAACCGGTCTCTCTCTTCATCCTTCAACAGGAAGATCCGGAACGGATGCCACGAGGCGACGACGTAAGCGACCACGCCGAAGAAACCTTCGGTCAGCAGCCATACCAGGAGAACGTCCCGGGCCATCCCCCGCGATAGGAGGAGGCGGGCGAGCGGGACCTGGAGGACGAGCAGGATCAAACCGAGGCCGAGGCTCACGGCGGGCATGCCGCCGCTTACTTTCACGAACTGTTTGTTTTTCTTAACAGCGATCCGGAAATCCATCAGTTCCCGAGGATCTGTTTTTATGAAAGGGCGTTATGTACGCGCCCGCCCGGAGCGCTACGGAAAGCGCTTCATCACCAGCGGGAGGTAGACCCTGTGCTGGTGGATCTCGTCGGCGCCCAGGTCGGGGGGAGTTCCGGCGGGGATCGGCCGGGGGTCGCCGTCGATGTCGGTGGTCACCCCGGCGTCCACGCCCGCGCCCGCAGCCGCCGAGAAGTCGCCGATGTGGTAGTCTCCCCCGTCGGGGTCCACGAAGTCGGGGTCGCCCCGGATGTCCCTCGTCCGGACGATGGTCCCATCCCCACCCGTGTCGGCGATGTTGGCCCAGGCCCCGCTCCCCCAAAGGGTGGCCTCCAGCGTGGCGGTGCTGCCCGCCGCCACCGTGATGCCCACAGTGTGACTGACCAGGATGGTATTGGTTACCCAGAGGGTAGAATTGTTCTCTACCGCGATCCCCCCTCCCAAACCTCCGGTGTTGTGGGCGATAGTACCGTGTAGGAGACGGACGCTGGATCCATACAATGAGAGAGCCGTCCCCCAACCCGATGGGGAGGTGAGCCGGTTTTCCACCACCAGGTTGTTCGTCATTGTGACGTCGCTACTTTGGTTGACGTAAACGCCGCCGCCACCTTGAGCCGTGTTGCTGTAAACGTGGTTGCCAGCCAGCGAGACGTCACCGCTATACGTGAGGTAGACCCC
>Ga0209426_1001791_pt1 | contig 11708 bp, 8 predicted proteins | sample Deesub1362B_J571_FD_187697 | JGI IMG/M metagenome (GOLD analysis project Ga0209426, IMG submission 187697) | Deep oceanic, basalt-hosted subsurface ecosystem from Juan de Fuca Ridge flank, Pacific Ocean, CORK Borehole 1362B_J2.571 (SPAdes)... ...
GCGGAAGATGCACATCAAAGTGGCCATGCTGACGGGCGACAATCCGCGCACGGCTCAGGCCTTCGCCCGCGAGCTGGAAATCGAAGATGTGCGGGCCGGACTCAAGCCCGAAGAGAAGATCAAAGCCGTGGAGGAGCTGGAAAAGCGCTACCGCACTGTGGCCATGGTGGGCGACGGTATCAACGACGCGCCAGCGCTGGCCCGCGCGACGATGGGAATGGCCATGGGTGCGGCCGGTACCGACGCCGCCATCGAAGCCGCCGACATTGCCCTGATGGGTGACGACCTCAGCAAAGTTCCCTTCGCCATCCACCTGGGCAAAAAGGCCCGGTCGGTCAGTACCCAGAACATCGTATTTTCCTTGATCGTGCTGGCCCTGTTGATCCCATCGGCACTCAGCGGGATCCTCAGCGTGGCGGGCGCGGTCTTCTTCCATGAAGTGTCGGAATTGCTGGCGGTTGCCAATGGTCTGCGCGCCGGAAAAGTGTAGAAAAAGCCGTATTTTGCCAGTATATTCGACCAGAAATCAAAATCCACAGAAAATCCGTTGGCATTGGTATTTTTCCCGGCAAAAAAGCTTACAGCAATGGACATTCTGGAAAGGCCGGCCGTTATATCATTCTCCCTCACCTTCATGGAAGGAGGTCCGTCATGAAACACCGGATGTTTTTTACCATCCTGCTTGTTCTTTTGCCGCAGTTCGTTTTGCCCCAGGCCCTGCCCACACAGACGTCAACCCTGTTCAGCGGTTCCGGAAATTGTGCCACCTGCCATCAGCCTGGTGCTCCCAACACCGCCGCGCTTCTGGATGCAAACGGACATGACGTTTCCCCGGTGACGCTGTGGCGTTCCACCATGATGGCCAATGCGGCCCGCGATCCTTTCTGGCGCGCCAAGGTGAGTGCCGAAGTGGCCGCTCATCCCCAGCTACAGCAGATCATCGAGGACAAATGCACGACCTGCCATGCGCCGCTGGGCCGGACGGAGGCGATTGACCAAGGCGCTCAGGCCTACTCCATCGCAGAGATGGTGGCCGATCCCCTGGCCCTGGACGGGGTGAGCTGTACCCTCTGCCACCAGATCGACCCGGCCAATCTGGGTCAGGATGAAAGTTTCTCCGGGCACTACGTCATCAAAGATGTGAAGCTGATTTACGGTCCCTACGCCAACCCCAACGGCAACAGCATGGTGATGAACACCGGCTTTACTCCGGTGCACGGACCGCACATTTCGCAATCCGAACTCTGCGCCACCTGCCACACGCTGTTCACACCCACGGTGGACAACAGCGGTAACATCGTGGGCGAAGCGCCGGAGCAGACGCCCTACCTGGAGTGGAAGAACAGCCGTTTTGCCAAAGAGGGAATAGAATGCCAGAGCTGCCATGTCCCCCGCATCAGCGGACCGGTGGTAATTTCCAACCGGCCGCAAACCCTGGCGGGACGTTCTCCTTTCGGAAAGCACGAATTCGTGGGTGGCAACGTGTACATGCTGCGGATTCTGAAGAAATACGGCAGTCAGCTGGGCGTAACGGCTGCCGCGACTCATTTCGACAGCACCATTGCCCGGACGCTGCGGAACCTTCAGCAGGCCACAGCCCGGATAACGGCTGCATTCGCCTGGCAGAGTGATTCACTCGTTGTAAAAGTGGCGGTGAAGAACCTGACGGGCCACAAATTTCCCACGGCTTACCCCAGCCGGCGGGCTTGGCTTTATGTAAACTTGAAAGATCCCGGTGGGACGTCCATTTTTGTGTCCGGAGCCTGGGATTCCACAACCGGAAAAATTTTGCCGCTGGATCGGTCGTACGAACCGCATTATGATGTTATCAGGCAGCAGGATCAGGTGCAGGTGTACGAGGCCGTGATGAAAGATGTGGACGGAAACGTCAACTACACGCTTCTGCGGGCAGCCGGATTCCTTAAAGACAACCGGATCCCCCCGGAAGGGTTCACCGCCAACGGTCCGTACTACGACTCCACGGCAGTGGTGGGACAGGCGGCCCAGGACCCCAACTTCAACCGCAGCGGTGCACTGGAGGGGACCGGTATCGACACGGTCACGTACAAAATCGGTGGACTGGATCCAACCACCACTTATCGGCTTGAGGTAAAATTGCTCTACCAATCCCTTTCACCCCGCTTCGTGGAAGCCCTTTTCGAACACAACACTCCGGAAATCCAAACGTTCCGCCAGATTTACGAAGCGGAGCCCAATATGCCGGTCACCATCGATTCTCTGGAAATGCAAATTGCCGCTACTGCGGTGCAAGAACATCCCGTTCCCCTGCCCGAATCCCCGCTTCTGATTTCTGCGTACCCGAACCCCTTTAACCCGGAAACTACTATTCGGGTACGAACGGCACAGGAAGGAAGGCTCGAGGTGGCGGTCTACGACCTCAGAGGCCGGAAAATTCTCACACTGGCATCCCGGAGATTCCGGCCGGGAATTCACCGGTTCGTCTGGAACGCCCGGAATCGATCGGGCCGGCGGGTAGCCGCCGGGGTTTATCTGGTGCGGGCCACACTGCAGACGGTTGGTGGAACGGCACACCAGAAACAGTACAAGCTGATGCTGATCAAATAACCGGATACCAAGAAACCCGCAAATGGGGAGGAAAGGCACGGAGGAAATTGAAAGCATAACATTTGGTGCTCGTTGTCGTTTTCGTTTTCAGCTGTTTTCTCTCCGTGCCTCCCGAATTCCCGGTTCATCCCCGCGTAATTCAGATCTTTCAGCGGTCCCGCTTTACTGACTCCTTTGTTTGAATTACACCGGGGCGTCTAAAAACAAAGGGAAGCATAAAGGAGTGTTTTTTGCCTCCGTTTCGATCTGAAATGACCTGAGGCCGCGCATTTTTCCCCGTCATCTGGAGATTGCGCCACATCTTTTCCGTGCCTGTATACCGCTATTGCCCACCCAAATCAAAATAACGGGAATAATCTCGTCAGCAGATTGTTGCAATAGCTAAACAGACGCAACGATCCTTCCAGCAAAGGAGGAATCCTCATGATCACCACAAGATAAGAATCGCACCACTTCCGCGCCCACGCGGCGGAACATAGTTTAAAAACCAAATCACCAACAGAGGAAAAATCATGAAAAAGCTATATACGATTCTCCCGGTGTTGCTGCTGAGCGGTGCCATTGTCAGCTGCAGCAAAGATAGCAGTTCCAGTGTCATCACAGATGAATCCGAAAAACGCACGGCTTCTGCTATCTATGCAGAACCCGTCACCTTTGCCAAAACATCCAGTTCCCCAACCGGTGCTGTTTACGAAGTTCTCGCTGGACCGGCCGTGATGAATCCAGCCATGAACCCCACACCGTTCTCGGACAATCTTTTTCCCACAACCGGCTCCTATAGCCTTACCGTGAAAGACGTGAGCGTCGAAGATTCCGCCGGTTCACAGGATCAAGTGGTTTCGGTTGACATTCAGTTTACCGGCAACGATGGCACCCGCTACCGAATTGATGCGATCCAGGTGATTCACAAACCTGCGGGCACTGGCGACCATCCTTTCTTCGGGGGCATCGGCCGCAACCAGATGATGCACGGAAACACGGGCATCGGCACCCCGCTGATGCCCAAGATGCTGTCCTATATCACCCTCTGGGGCATAGCGGATCTGAAGAACGCTGATACCGGCGAGGTGATCGCTGCCGGAAGGTTGCTTCACATGATGACGGCCACCCGCGTCCGAGATAAGAACCTGAAGATGATTGCCTCGGCCAGCGAAGACAGGTCGGACCACAATATCCGTGTGGCAGAAACGCACATCATCCTGCCGCCGCAGGATACTCAGGGCAACATGAGTCCTGTGCCCGGCACCGACCACGGTTTCCTGCATATGATGTTCGAAGAGGTGCAGCTCGAGGAACCGAATCGGGACTGGACCACGGCGTACGAGATCCTCCCTGGGCCGGCGGCCATGAATCCCGCCATGACCCCAACTCCATTCTCCAATGCCATCGCCCCGGGCTCCGGTTCCTTCGTCCTGAAAGTAAGCGACAGGGATGAGGAAGATTCATCCGGGTCAAAAGACGACGCGGAACTGTTCAACCTCAGGTACCAGCGCCTGGACGGCAGTGGTTTTCGCATTGATAGCATCCGCGTTATTCACAAGGAAAAAGGCACCGGCGACCACACATTTTACGGCGGCGTGGGATTTGACAAAGTAATGCACGGCACGACCGGGATTGGCGTCGCTCTGATGCCTCGTTTGCTTTCCTACATCACCGTATGGGCCACAGCAGACCTGAAGGACCTCGACGGCAACGTGATTGCCAGCAACCGGCCGATTCACATCATGATCTCTTCCCGGGCGCGGACAGACAATCTCATGTTAATCACCTCCGGCGACGTGGATCAAACCGACCACAGCCCGCAGAGCATAGAAGCCCATATCATCCTTCCACCTCAGGACACCAGCGGCAAATCCTCTCCAGTTCCGGGCACGGGCCACGGATTTCTCCACCTGATGTTTGAAAAGGTTACGCTGCAAAAATAGATGAAAACATCCCGGGAGAAAGGCCTTCAGGCCGATCTCCCGTTTTTTGAACACGGTTCTTATCAGCTCGTGGGACTTTGCCAGGTTCCGCCCACCTCCAATCCACAGGGCAGGGCAAACCCGCGGGAAAAACAGGATTTTGCAGAGAATGTTGGAACTCCAGACACTTATTCACTCCGCCAAACGAACTCTTGCCGCCAACTGGACCGGCCGGTTCACCCGGCCATCGCGTACGCTCTATCCTCATCAGTGGAGCTGGGATTCCGGTTTTGTTGCCATCGGGTACGCCCGATACGATACACAGCGTGCCATGCAGGAAATCACTTCCCTGTTCGAGGCGCAGTGGACCAATGGGATGATTCCTCAGATTGTTTTCGATCCGCAATCTTTTGGCCGCTACTTTCCGGAGCCGGACATTTGGCAATGTGAACGGAGCCTTGCGGCTCCTCCGAGCCTTTTTACCTCCGGCATCACCATGCCGCCAGTACATGCACGGGCCGCTCTGGAAATTCACCAGCGGGCCGCCCCTGGAAGCAACACAACGGAATGGCTGCGCTGGCTGTATCCCCGGCTTTTCCGTGCCCATGCCTACTTCTACCGCTACAGAGACCCCTTCAACGAAGGACTGGCCTACATCCGCCATCCGTGGGAATCCGGGCTGGATAATTCTCCGGTGTGGGACAAACCGCTTCAGAGAATCCCCGCAGAGCATCTCGCGGCGTTACGCGCTTCCCGGAAAGACCTCCTCCAGGATGTACCGGCAACCCAGCGGCCCACAAGCCAGGAATACGCCCGCTTCATCTTCCTGATTCAACTTTTCCGCCAGTATTCCTACCACGAAGAAAGGATCTTTCAGGAATGTCCCTTTGTAATTCAGGGTCCCCTGTTCAACGCCATCCTGGTCCAGGCTAACGAGGCGCTCGCAGAAATCGGACGGATTCTGGGAGAAGATACCCGCCAGGTTGAGGAATGGTGGGTTCAAACCGGTGCGGCTCTCCGCGAAAAACTGTGGTCACCGGTGCTGAGCGCCTTTGGCACATACGACCTGCAGACCCACGAATTGCTGCAGACGGAAAGCGCCTCCTCCCTCTTGCCTCTATTCACGGTGCTCCAACAAGAAAGCAAGCCAGCAAAATCTACAGCAAGCTAGAATCCCATGCTTTTTGTCCCATGCACAACCGGAACTGTTTTTCAGTGCCCAATTTCAATGTGGAAAATGCCCAGTTCGACCGGCAGAAATACTGGCGCGGGCCGGTGTGGATCAACATCAACTGGCTGCTGATGCACGGCCTCCGGCGCTACGGCTTTCACGAAAAGGCGGAAAGTGTCCGGCAGGACATTATTGAACTGGTGCGCCGGTTCGGCTTCTATGAATATTTCGACCCCTTCGAGGGCACTGGATACGGGAGCAACTCCTTTTCCTGGACTGCCGCCTTATTCCTCGACTGCGTGCTGGAAAATGAACAGCCAACCGCCATTTAGCCGGACAATCCGATTCTTGCGAGGTTGAACACACCCGGAGTTTCACGAAATTCTCATTCAGGTCCGAAATTTGCAGCCACGGCCCAAGTCATTTTTTTCAGAGAGTTTCCGATTTGACCGATACGGAATCGAAAGAACCTCAAAAGCAACGGCCGAATGGATTGCCCCTTCAGCGCCCGCAGGGCTCAAAGCAGATTTTTTTGGAATTCTCCTCCAATGATAGAGCCAAAAACTCTTCCTCCGGTTTTTCCAGTTCCTCTCCTGCCAGCCGATTTGCCACAGGGTCCGTCCCAGAGCTTTGTCGGAGCCCGATTGCGCTTCAACCCCTCAATAGCCCGCCAGAGCATTTTTTTCGGCAAGAATATCCATCGCCGCGCGCCGGTGGGATATTCATACCTGGGCATTCCAGCTTCAGGTTCGCTGTAAGTTTTCCCTTTGTCTTCTGCCTTTGGTGGAATCCCCGCTATTCGCAAGGAAAACAAGCCGATGCCGTTCAAGGCAAAATCAACCGCGCTAACGTCCCCAGGGCCCCCCTTTCCTACCTTTTTTCCGTACTAGGACCCACCAGGAAACATCCAGAGTCCAGAAATCGACATGCAGCCGGCAGGTGAACCCGTCAAGAATTTCATTTACCCTTAGAACTTTTGCTCCACTGTTGCTCTCCTATCAGAATTCGGCCGGAGGTTAAAGATTTTCAGACCGCCTTCTGAAGCGCTGTTTCAGACATCCTGGCGGTTGAAACAGAAAACCACCAGTGCCTGGTCGTCGCTGCCTTACCCGGTCCCCCAACTTCGCCAAAGGGGCAACCCCCAGAGCTCTTGCGGCACTGACCTTCATCCAGGAGACTGGCGAGGGCCTCCCGGAGAATTCCCATACAGGTTGTAAGAAAATTCACCTGCCGGTACAAACCGGCACAAAGCTGGTTGTTTTCGATGCAGAGGAAAGACCGGAAATCGTCCGTCAGATTGGAAAGTTTTGCTGGGCGCAAAAAAAGTCTGCCCCGGGCACCCCTCCCTCTTTGCGACCTGCTTCGAGCTTCTGGAAGTCCTTCTGATTCTTGATTCGCGAAGGCGTTGTTCTTACGTTCTTAGCAGCCTATTTGAAGCGAGCACTGGAACATTTTTTTCTCCTGTTGTTGATGTGCACTCCATTTTTGCACTCTGCTTTGCCATGCGGTGAACTCAGCCCGCTGAAGCATAAACTATTTTGTGGCAAATTGTCCGTTCGCGCGGGCAGAAAGATGCGTATTGCGGCGAAAGCGTTCCGGCAGGAAACCCAACAAAAACATGTTCAAAAAACCGGGGGATGAGAGAGAAGCAACAAGGAGGACAAACCGTCTTTGCAGAAACAAATCATTTCCGCAGATCCCGAAATTCACACTTATCAAAAACAATTTTTCATACAGGGACATCTTTGAAACGAGCCAGAGAAAACAGGGATGGATAAAAAAGCGGGCCATGCAAACTTCTGACTCAAAAATCAATCGGGGTGGTCCAAAAAATGGATCTGCTATCAAGACATTCAAAGGGATGGTCAGAAAAATGAATTTCGGAACCCAGCCAAAATCTTTGGCAAAAACCCAGTCTGTCATAAAAAACAGGGCCCGGAGGCCCTGTATTTATTTGCTGCTCGTGGATTTTACTTCCGATTTCTCCTGGCTCTTGGATTTGGACGACGAATCTGAACTTTCCGAAGCCTTGCCGTTGCCGCCCGATGAGTTCCCGTTCCGCTTGTAGTCGGTTATGTAAAAGCCACTTCCCCTGAAAATCAGTCCGGCGCCTGTACTGATCAGTTTGCGCACTTCACCGCCGCATTTGGGACAGACCTTCACCGGCTCGTCGTTTACGGACTGGAATTTCTCAAAATAGTAATCGCATGACAGACAGCGGTATTCATACGTCGGCATCGCTATCACCCTCCTTTCACCAGCTTTCACGGAAGCCTAAATGTAGTAAAATCCGAGCCATCTTGCAAGCATTTGGCCTTACATTTCGCGGATAAGCCGGTACTCTCCGATACTCTGATCCCGGACGAAAACGAACTGCCGCTGGATTTCGTTGTAAATCCAGATTTCGTACTCGCGCAAGTTGCGGTCCTGTGTCCGGCGGATCTCATCAGGCGGACCGTAGAGGATGAAAATCCGCCCGCGATCAGTGCGCCAGCCTTCACGCCCGCTGCCAAAATGGCGGTTGGCATATCGGACACGGCGGTAATACTCTTCGCGCACCGGGTTGTTCAGAGAATCTTCCACCGGGTAATATTCCATCCAGAACCGGTTGAACCAGTACTTTTTCCTTTCAAAAGTTTTGGCTTTCAAGAGCGAATCGTAGGCCGCCCCTTCTCCAATGTAGCGCAGCTGTTCGATAGCCCGGTCCAGTGCTTCTTCGCTGTAAAACTCCAGATGCTTGAGGATTTCAATCTTCGATTGAACGGATTCCGGGCGAATCCCCCGCCCCTCAACCACCAGTTCCACCTCATATTCGCCCGGATCCAGCTCTTTGATGGAATAGATGCGGAAAAGTTTCAATTTCTTTCCCTGGCGCACCACGCGGAGCGTATCGCTCCGCACTTCCCGGTACCCCTCGCTCCAGGTTAGTGTGGCCGTTACCTCGGAAGCGCCCTTCAGCAACAGCACTTCACTGTATACGGTAAAATCCCGGCGCATCGTAGCTTTCGGGGCGGGGGTGAGAGAGGCAAGATCTACATCGGTAAAATCGTAGCGGCCTTCCAGAAAAAGCATATCTCCAAGCACAAGATCCCGATCCCTGCGATCGCGGATCCGCAGGGTTAACCGTTTGTATTGGGGAACTTCAACATTTTCGTCCAGAGATTCCATCACTACCTCATACTTGCCCGCCGGAAGCGGCGCGACCGTAGCAAACTGCCAGAAAGTGGAATCGCTCAAAGTTTCGTAGTAACTCTCCACCGTGATCCGCTTTTTCCAGTTTTTCTCGAATACCAGATTCTGGTCTCTATCCAGCACAAACAGATTGAACCGGAGAAATGCTTCATAAAGGGAGTCGCGAAAGACAAAAACCATCCGGCTGTAAGGAATGGCAAAATCGAAGTGAACCCAGGCGCTGTCGGGGGTAGTCGCTGGAAATCGGCTGATCCGGTAGTAGTACCTCAGCTCTTTGGGCGCTGACTCAACCGCGCGGCACCCGGGTCCGGTCCACAGCAATAGGAGCGCAGACAGGACTGCCATCCACAAATGCCACTGGTCCCAATGGAATTCGCCCTTTTTCTTCGCTCTGATGGCCAATTCTTCCTCCGCTTTATGTCCCAACAAAAAATCCGGCCATTCATTCCCTTTTCTTTTTCCAGATCCTCCCCGTTTTTTCCCAACGCCGGCACTCCTTCCACATGAAACGGGAGCGACGGGCTGGTTGATCCAGCCAGTCGCTATCCGGTGCCCGGTATCAGACTTTTCTGCGCAACGTCCCAACCGGGCAGCTCATTGGGAAGGGCCGGTCTTCTTTTATCAGCGGACCGGCCCTGAACCGTTATTCTTTGGGGATTTCCAGAGCTACAAAGAAATTGTTTTTCCCCCGCTGAGCCAGAAAGAGGACCACATCCCCCGGTTTTGCAGAGCGGATGATTTTCGTAAACTCGGCAACGGAAGTTACGCGTTTGCGGTTCACCTCTTTGATTACGTCCCCTTCTCGGAGGCCCTTCCGGGCGGCTTCACTGGTAGGATCGATCCGGGTGATGATCACTCCTTTCACATTTTCGTAGCCGTACTGCTGCGCCAGCTCCGCCGTCAGGTCGGACACTTCAAAGCCCAGTTTTTTGCTGACCTCTTCCTTCATAGAAGGTGCAGAAGCGACGGTTTCCCCTTCGCGCTCACCCAGGACAACATGCAGGGTTTTCTGCTTGCCGCCGCGGTTTACCACCACCGGCACCTCCACACCCGGACGGGTATCGGCTACAATCATCTTCAAATGATCGGGATTCCGCACTTCAACGCCATTAAACTTCACAATTACATCCGATGTTTTGATTCCGGCACGGTCTGCGGGACTCCCTTCCTCCACTTCCACTACCAGAGCACCTTTGGCTTCCTTGAGGCCGAGGGCGCGTGCCAGATCTTCATCCACCGGCTGGATGTACACGCCCAGATATCCCCGAACCACCTTTCCTTTGGTGAGCAGATCATTCATCACTTTTTTGGCCATGTTGATGGGGATCGCAAATCCGATTCCGGCAAAGGCTCCGCTGGGGGCTACAATTGCCGTGTTGATACCGATCACCTCACCCCGCAGGTTCACAAGAGCCCCTCCGCTATTTCCGGGATTGATGGGAGCATCGGTCTGAATGAAATCCTCATATTCGGCAAGGCGCAGGTCCGATCGTCCCTTGGCACTCACAATACCTTTTGTGACGGTATGGTGCAGCTGTTCCGAGAAGGGATTGCCAATGGCCAGTACCCATTCGCCAACGCGGATCTTGTCGGAATCACCCAGCGGCGCAACCGGAAGGTTTTCGGCGTCGATGCGGACAACGGCCAGATCCGTCTGCGGATCCGTACCCACAATCTCTGCCTCGTACACTTTTCCGTCTGTGGTTTTTACCCGGATGTCGTCGGCATCTTTGATCACGTGGTAGTTGGTAAGAATGATGCCATCACTGCGGACAATCACACCGGAGCCCATTCCTTTCTGCACAAACTTTTGTTCCTCATCCCGGGGACGGCGTCTCCGGGGAGAAGGTGTGCCAAAGAATTCGCGGAAGAATTCATCCCCGAAGAAGAAATCGAACGGGGAGCGGTAGCGCATTTTGATCACCTTTTCGCTAAAAATGGTAACCACAGAGGGCATAACGCGCTCGGCAGCTTTAATAAACACGCCATTCAGCTGATTGATGAGATCCTGTTCCTGAGGGGTAATTTGAGATGGCGTCGCCCCCTTTCCGGTAATGGCGCTGTCGCTGGATGCCTGCACCTTTGGCGTTACATCCCACTGAGTGGTAAGCACCACCGTGACAGTCACTCCCAGCAGAAAAGCCAGCACAAACCAGATGCCCAGTCGGTATCTCCGGTCCATTTTTGGCCCTCCCTGTTAATAGTTCATTCCGCTGATTCGCGCAAATTCTTCAATGAGTCGGCGCTGCTCATCGTTCAGGTATTCTGGCAATACCACTTCGATTTCGACATAATGGTCGCCCACCCGGCCATCTTCGGTGCGGATTCCCATTCCTTTTAGACGAAACCGCTGGCCGTTCTGGCTTCCGGGCGGAATGCGCAATTGAACCTTCTTTCCTTGTACTGTATCAACAAGAATTTTTGTTCCCAAAAGGGCCTGAGCCAGGTTGAGTTTTACTTTGGAGATAATATCCAGCCCCTCCCGCTTAAACACCGGATGGGGGGCAATATGCACAGTAAGAATGAGGTCTCCGGGGGGTCCCCCACCAATCCCGGGGGATCCCTGTCCGCGCAGGCGGATTTTTTCACCTTCTTCAATTCCCGGTTTGATGCGTACGGAAAAAGTCTTACGGCGGCCGCCATAGCTGATGGAAAACGTCTGTTTGCCGCCGGTTGCAGCCACTTCAAACGGAATTACCAGCTCGGCATGTATATCCTGGCCCCGCACCGTGCGTGTGCGGGTACGGGCATGGGTCGCACCGCCAAAAAAGCGGGAGAAAATGTCGCCCAGATCGAAATCCCCGCCTCCGAAGGTAAATTCTCCGGGAGACCCCCACTCAAACCGGATGTTCCCG
>Ga0209426_1001792_pt1 | contig 11690 bp, 7 predicted proteins | sample Deesub1362B_J571_FD_187697 | JGI IMG/M metagenome (GOLD analysis project Ga0209426, IMG submission 187697) | Deep oceanic, basalt-hosted subsurface ecosystem from Juan de Fuca Ridge flank, Pacific Ocean, CORK Borehole 1362B_J2.571 (SPAdes)... ...
TGGTGATATGCGCACAAGCCGGTGCACACCAGCTTCCGCCTTCAGATAGCCGTAGGCGTATTTGCCTTTCACCTCCAGCGTCGCACTTTTGATTCCGGCCCCTTCGCCTTCCTGAATATCCATTACCTGGTATTCAAATCCCTTTTTCTCCAGCCAGCGCATATACATGCGAAGCAGCATCTCGGCCCAGTCCTGGGCCTCGGTTCCACCTGCCCCCGCGTGGATGGTCAGAATGGCATCCTTCGGGTCATCTTCGCCATTCAGAATACTCTCTAACTCAAAGGATTCCAGCTGTTTGCGGAACTGCTTCAGATTGGAGCGCAGCTCTTCCGTCAGCTCGCCGTCTTCTCCTTCCTGGGCCAGCTCAATCAGAACTTCCAGATCCTCTTTTTTACTCTGCAGCTGGTCAAATTTTTCAACCTTCTCCTTAACCTCGCTCAGCTTTTGCAGGGTTTGTTGAGCCTTCTGACTATTTTCCCAGAAATCAGGCCGGCCCGTTTCTTCTTCCAGCTTGCTCAGCTCTTCACGCAACCGGTCGATTTCAAAGATACCCCCTGAGTTGTTCCATCCGCTCCTTCAATTCTTCATACGTGGAAATCAGTTCCTCAACCATCTTTCCCCTCTCCTTTCGCTACAAAATTCCTTTGATCTCTTTAGTCTTTGTCGCACCCAGTTACAGAATCCGGAGCGAAATCCGGATTCGCAAATTCCGCCATTCTTTTTGAAAAATTCACCCTCCCGTGCCGAACACCTTCCTTAACTAAACCGGAAACCGGTCTGTGAGTTCCACTTTTCCAAAATAATGTTGCAGAATGTCCATAAATTTTCGTCCATCCGCGGCCTGGGCGATAGCCCCAGCCTGACACATTCCCACGCCGTGCCCCTTCCCGGCACCAATGAATGTAAACTCGGCCGGAGACCCATCCACCCCCATTTCGATCTCCACCACAAAACAGCTGCTGGGCAAAAAAGTTTCGGCAAGGGTACTGCGGATATCCATATCGCCAAGCAGATGGACATTCCGGTGGCTTCCCAGAACTTCCAGCTCCAGCAGCCGTCCGGACCGCCCGCGCACCAGCGGAACAATGTCATAAATGACCCCGATATCCTCCTCGGTTTTTTTCCGCACAATTTCATCCAGCTCCTGACGCGAAATCTCAATAACCCAGCGGAAAAACTTGCGGTATTGGTCATAGTCCGGCAGATTTTCTTTGCCTTTCAAGTTGCAGAGCACCGGAGGACGCGACTGAATCCATTGTTCTGCATCCGCCTCATTGCTCAGATCTTTGGGAAGTTCCTGGGCATCCTCCAGGATATCGAAACGTCCGGTCACAGCATTTCCCGTATCCCGGTTCATGATCAGATTGATATGTTCGGTGTGGCCGCCGCAAACCGGGTGCTGCTGGGCATCGCAAATGTCTCCACCTTTCAACAGAAACTGCCCCTTCACTTCGTCCAGAATTTTTTCCAGCAGGTCATTTTGCGGTTCCTCGCGCCAGATGAAAGGATAGCAGTGTTCCGTCCGACAGTAATCGTATGGTTCGTTCATATGGTTCATGCCCAGGTTGGCCAGAATGGAGCTCCGGTAAGAGATTACGGAGGCTTTGAGAAATTCCTCCGGATAGCCTTCCCGATACAGGGCTGCCGCCACACCGGAAACATATTCTTCCACATCCAGTTCTCCCACCAGAAAGAGTTTCCCGCTTTCTGCAATGTGGAACTCAATCCCGTGCCGGAAGGTGTAGGGCATGGAGCGGTCGCGGTTGCGAATCCCGTAGACGGTAATCTTCGCATTTTCGCTTTTTGGCTCCAGCCGAAGGAACCCCACCCCTTTCAGCGCTTTAGCGCTTTGAATATCAATGATCTCCAGATAGCCGCGTGCCTGTTTGGTGGGCACTTTCAGGATTTGAGAACGGTAACGGCCCAGCAGTTTCGTTTGCACACTGCGGGCCTCCACTTTCTCCGGAAGCGGCCCTATAAACACACGGTAACGGTAATTCTCGTAAACGGCATCATCTTCCAGCTTCACCGCATAGCCAAAACGGCGGTACCACGCTTCAAATCCTTTCTGGGTTAAATCTTCCGCAATTTCTTCCGCTTCCCGTTCGGATAGCACTTCAATCACAAAGAGAATGTACTGATATTTGGGCGGTGTAAACGCATCCACGTGAGCCCGCCAGCGGGTTTCGGTCTCGAAAGGATCCTTCAGCACATTGCCCTGCTCATCCGTCAGAACAAATTGCCCCTCAACCTCAAAATCCAGCTGTTCCTGCTCCTCGACCATTTTTACACGCACAACAGGATAGTTCCGAAAGTGGTAGGCCTGGATCTGCATGGCATCGGCGGCGGCGTTGGACTTCTTTTCGGGCATCAGGATCCTCCTTTGATGGTCAAAAATTGCTTGAAAAATATACAATGAAATCAACGATTTGTCAAGCAAGCCCTATATTGCGCAACGCTGCCCGCTCTGCCTCGTTTTCAGGCTGGAACAGAAGCGCCCGCACGGGAACACCGTCTGCTGCGGATACCGGCACAGGAAGAGCCATCAGGAAGTACTCTCCCGGCGGCACCCGTTCCAGATCCGCGCCCTCCAGAATCAGGATGCCGTGTCGTGCAAATAGCTTGTGCACCTCCAGGGTCTCGGAACGGAACGGTTCGATTGAAGGCGAATCGATTCCCACAAACCGGATCCCGGACTCCACCAACAGAGAAGCGGCTTCCATTGATAAGGCACGAAAATCCCGGTAAAAGCCACCTTCTTTCCGCATCTGCCGGTAATATCCGGTTTTGAAAACAATTCCCCCTCCCCCTGGCCATCTGGTTCCACGAATATGTTGCGGGAGGATTTCTCCGTGTCCCTCGGCTTCCACCACCTGCACCCAGATTAAGAAACGCTGTAGCGGCAAATTCATCAGCTTTTCCCCTTCAGCAAAAAAGTGATAGGGTGCATCCACATGGCAACCGACGTGACTTCCCATGGTCAGGCGGCTGACAGCAAACCCATCGCGTGCATGATCACGGATCAGCTCAACCTGAACCGACGGTTCCCCGGGCCAGACCGGAAAATCAGCATCCAGTAGCGGCGAAAGATCGTACACCCTCATCGTACTTTCCCTTTCCGTGGCTCCTGCAAACTTTGTTTCTAAGCCCAACCCGTCTCAAAAGACATGACCGCAAATGCGATTTGGCAAACGATTTCCAATATACTGGATTTTTCCCAAAATTGCCCGTCCGGATAGGTAAAAACCGGCACTGTTTTCCGTCGCCATCTCTGTGCTTCCTTGTCGCCTTCCGTCACTCTTCCCAAAATTGGATGGCTGCTGCGCCCCGCAGATTGGGATTTCACCCGGTTCACTCAAAACCTTCCCTGCACAAACAAAAGAGGCCCTGCACTCCGTGGCAGGGCCCCACGTGAACCGCAACCCGAATTTTGTTATAAAAGTGCGGAGAGCTTGCTTCTGGAGTGTTCTTCAATTTTTGCGTGCAGGGATTCACCATGGGCATCCATGGTAACCACAGCCGGAAATCCTTCGACTTCAAATTCCCAGACGGCTTCCGGGCTGCCGAACTGCTCCAGATGCACGCTTTTAACTGCCTTAATGGTAAGGGCGTAAACCTGTGCTGCACCACCAATAGCATGCAAGTAAACACAGCCGTGCTCTTTGCAGGCCTGCAGGGTTTTGGGTCCCATGCCACCTTTGCCGATCACAGCCCGAATGTTGAATTTCCGGATAATGTCCGCCTGGTAGGGTTCCTCACGGATGGATGTGGTGGGCCCCGCAGCCATCACCCTGTAGCCTTCATCCGTTTTCAGCACCACTGGCCCGCAGTGGTAAATGATCCCGCCCCGGATGATGTCCAGTTCGCCCCCTTCGTATAGGTACTTGTGCACGGCATCGCGTCCGGTGAAGATGGTCCCGTTGATTAGCACCACATCACCCACACGCAGCGAACGTACATCTTCTTCGCTCAGCGGTGTATTCAAAACCTTTACCCCTTCTTTGGGCGCCACAAATGTTTCGGGTCCTTCTGCTTCCCTTTCAAACTCGCCGGGCGCCTGATAAAGCCACTGCTTTACGTTTCCTTCCGTGTCCAGCACGACTCCCCGTCGACGATAAGCCCAGCACATATAGGCCACGCTCACAAAAAAGCTGGCTGGGAGGCGGTTGCGGTAACCGATCTTACAGGCACCGATGGTCATCTTTCCGCCAAAACCCATGGGTCCAATTTCCAGCTGATTGGCCTCCCGCAGAATGGTCTCTTCCAGTTCAGCCAGCTCCGGCACAGGATTGGTATCATCCACTTCGCGCAAGAGCTGGTGTTTGGCCCATTCAAAACCAAGGGCCCGGTCACCGCCGATACACACGCCGATAAATCCCGGCCCACAACCTTTCCCCTGGGCCTGATGGATCGCATCCAGGATGCAGGCACGCACGCCCTTCAGATCCCTTCCGTACAGTTTTCCGTTGAAAGTGGCCGGTAGTTTGTACTGGGCGCTCATGTTCTCACACCCACCCCCTTTCAGAATCAGGCGCACATCCACCTCGTCTTTTTCCCACTGCTCAAAATGGAAAATCGGGCTGCCCGGTCCCAGATTGTTGCCGGGATTCTTCCCGGTCAAACTGTCCACAGAATTCTGCCGCAAATATCCGCGGCGCGTCGCCTCTACCACTGCGTCCTCTGCGGCCTTCCGAAACTCAAGCTGATTGTAGCCCACCGGACATTTCACGTAAAAATTAATGGTGCCCGTATCCTGGCAGATCGGCAGCGAACGTTTTTTGGCCAGTCCAATATTTTGCATCACCAGATCCAGGGCAAACTCCGCTTTCGACCCCTTCTCTTCCAGCTTCTGGCGCATTCGCAACACATTTTCCACATCTGGCGGCAAATAGGCAGATGTCCGCCGGATCAGCTCCAGCAGATTCTCGGTTAGCTTCTTGCGGTCCATAATTCCTCCCTTTCTTCTTGCGGAAAAATCATGCGTTCACTTCTCGCAAAAATACAGTCTTTCCCCTTTCATGTTAATCTTTTGAATAGAACGCTTTTATCTGGAATGCGCACATCTTGCTCAATGGAACAGCGGCGAAATTATTCGTGTTGGAACATCCAGTTTAAGCTACAATACTTTGATTCCTCTTTCAAGCAATAGTTAGCAATTGTGGGCAGGGGCGATCTTTTTTGAACCGCATGCCGCCACCCTCCTTCTTGCCTTCATCTGCCCAGATCCGAAACGCATCCCCCGAACCCCGTCTCCGCATCGAGATTGCCCCCGGAGTTTCTTTCAGAACGGCCCATTTCTCCTTTGATCTGAATGCTGTTTTTTTACATTATGGAAGGCAAGTTCAACGAAAGTTTCACCGGAAGAAAGGGCTCAAGCAATGCAAAAAAGGCTGGCTACCTTTGCTGTTGCGGGTATTCTTTTGCTTACGCCAGTTTGGCTCCTGAGTGAAGAACTGATATTGTCGCGTTACGTTCAGCCCTGGAACCACTTTACCGTGGTGGGACGTCAGGCCTTTTTCGTGGGAAAAGAGACGGGCGAAATCGAGGCCTGGGTTCTGCCCTTCAAGATTTTTCACGGCGCCTACTTTCAGGCCCGGACATCCAGAGAGCCTCTCTGGCTGGATTTGCGGCAATATGCCCGTCAAATTTATGTGCGGCCGTGGGAAACATCCATCCGTTTTGTGCACCCTCTATTCACTGTTGAGGCCACCTATTTTGCACCGCTTTCAGCGCCCATTCTGGCAATCCTGCTGAAGATCAGCTCGTCGGACACGTTATTTCTGCGCTGGACCTTTCAAACGGACCTTCAGCCGATGTGGCCAGCGGGTCTGGGCGGACAGTACACCTACTGGGATAGCCAGCAGAAAGCGTTCGTCCTTTCCGAAAGCCGCCGCCATTATGCGGCGCTGGTGGGAAGTCCTTTGGCCCGCACCGGCATAAAGACACCGGCCCATGCCCTGCCATCAGCTCCCGTTCAAATGGACCTGATGCCGGTTCCCCCTGGAGAAAAAACCATTCCCATTTTGGTCGCTGCCTCAGGGTCCGGGCTGAAACCGGCGCAGATGCGTTACCGGACCGCAGATGATTCTTTGCGGTTCTGGAGGCAAAAGTCCCGGCTCTTTTACCAGAGGCTGGAAAATGACTTCACCTCTGTTTCTTTTTCCGACAAATGGGCTTCTCGGGCTTTTGAATGGGCCAAGGTTTCTCTGGTGCAGGGCTTTATGAACAACCCGGACCTTGGATTTGGCCTGGTGGCAGGATTTGGACCATCCGGGCGTTCGGCGCGACCCGGTTTTGCCTGGTTTTTCGGCGGCGATGCCTGCATCAACCTTTGGGCCCTCAACGCCATCGGCACGCTGGATCTGAACCGCCGGGCCCTGGAATTTCTGGTGCGCTACCAAAGGAAAGACGGAAAAATTGCCCACGAAATCACCCAGAGCGCGGCGATGATCCCCTGGTTCGAAGAGTACCCCTACCCCTACTACCATGCCGATACCACGCCCTATTTTCTGATTGCCTGCGCCGACTACCTGCGCTACTCCGGCGATCTGGACTTTTTGACAAAAAATTGGAGCGCCATTCTCCGTGCCTACCGCTATTGCCTCTCGGCCGACGCCAATGCTGACGGACTGATGGATAACCTCCGCGCCGGCCTGGGCGCGGCAGAACTGGGCACCTTGCGGAAAGCCACAACCGAAGTGGATATCTACCTGGCATCGGTATGGCTGAAAGCGCTGGAAAGCCTGGATTATCTTGCAAAGCTGAAAAACACTCCTGCGGTACGGGACTCCGTCCGGCAGATATTAAAAAAAGCAAAGAGCACGTTCCTCCGGCGGTTCTGGGATCCTGGCCGGGAAAATTTCTACTTTTCCCTGCTGACAGACGGAACCGGAGTGGCCGACCAGACCTGCTGGCAGGCCGTTCCTCTGGCCCTCCGCCTCGTGCCTGACGGTTACGGATTGCCCGTCCTCAAGAAACTCATGGCCCCGGATATGGTCACGAACCATGGCACCCGTTTTCTGTCTGCCAACAACCCCCACTACGATCCACTCGGCTACAATAACGGTGCAGTCTGGCCGTTTGTGACGCTCTTTTCCATTCAGGCTGCCTATACCTATCATCAGCCGGATCTTGGCGAAAAGCTCTGGGCCAGTGTTGCTTCGCTCACATTTACCCAGCAGCTGGGTGCCATTTCTGAAGTATTTTCTGGTGACCGCCCAACCGCTCTGGAGACGGCAGTGCCACATCAGCTTTTTTCTTCCACTCCGGTAATTGTGGGTCCGGTGCGCGGTATGCTCGGATACCGCCCCAATGTGCCGGAGAAAGAATTGCATCTGGTGCTGCACATTCCGGCGGCATTCGATTCAGCCTCCTGGCTGCGCCTCCCGTACGGTCGACAAAAAATCGATATAGCCGTTCACAAAACGGAAGACAACCTGCTCGTACACTTGCAAAAGCGCGGTACCGATCCGCTGACCCTTCGGCTGGAAGCTGCTTTTCAGAAAAGCGAAAAAATAGAGCAAATAACCCTGAACGGCAAGCCCGTACCCACCAAAAAGGTGACTACGCCATCCGACCGGCATCTGACCATCCGGCACCGATGGAAGAACAGCTGGCTGCAAATTCGGTTTTCTGGAACACTCAAAAAATCGCCATCCCGGTTGCTGATTCGGCCACCAGATGGCCTCATTTTCTGCCCAGGTTCCCGATGAGCTCCCGAACAGCGCCCCGAAAATCCGGCAATTCCCGCAGAATTCTCCGGCCGCCGGCCGTTGCCGATGCCGTCCCTTTTCCATTTCACGGTTCTTCCGTTTGTAGAAAAAAGCCACAAACGGCATTTTTCGTTCCTTTGGACGGGCTTGAGTTCCGTCTGGATGGCGGGCGGATTTTCCTCCAATAGAGGGTACGGGAAAGATTGTTACCCACACCCGGCAAATCCTTCGGGAAAACATTCTCACGGACATGCCCCTCCGACAGGGACTGTTTTCTCGATGGCTGTCATTTTCCCAATTTTTCTGGAAAAACCCGGCGGATTTCATTTCATTTTATCCTGAAACTCATCCAAATCGGGAGGATCACAATGCAAAGGGCACTGACTATTGGGCTGATTGGCTTGCTGTTTTTTTCTTGCGGAAAAAGCTCCAAGGTGGATATGAGCCGCAAAATGGATGAATCTTTCATCAGGGCCAAACTGGCGAAATATGTACAGGTTCCGCTGGAGGTCCCCCGTCAATGGCTAACGGACCGCGACCTGACCACATTGCGGCTGCTGGTCAAAGCGGCCCAGGCCATTGATGAAATCTTCTGGATGCAGAGCGCTCCGCATGCCCTTGAAATCCGGAAAGCGCTCGAAAAATCGGACAACCCCATTGACAGAGATTATCTACATTTTCTGATGATTAACTACGGGCCCTATGACCGGCAGGGGGGAGACAAGCCTTTCATCGGCCGTGGCGAAAAACCGGCCGGTGCCGGATTTTATCCCCCGGACATAACCAAGGAAGAACTGCTGCAGTACATCGAAGCCCATCCGGAAGTGAAAGATTCATTTTTCAAGATGAATACGGTTATCCGCCGAGAAGGGAACAAACTGATAGCCGTACCCTACGAAACGGTATACAGAAAATGGCTGGAGCAGGCGGCTGGATTTTTGCGGCAAGCAGCGGAAACCACAGAAGACAGCCTCTTCAGAAAATATCTAAAGCTTCGCGCTGACGCCCTTCTGTCAGGAGATTTTTTTGCCAGCGACATGGCCTGGATGGATCTGAAGGAGAATCTGCTGGATATCGTGATCGGTCCGATTGAAACGTACGAGGACCGGCTGCTGGGACTGAAAGCGTCGTATGAGGGAATTGTGCTGGTGCGGGACCGGGAGGCGACAGCCAAAATTTCCCGGTTGGCCCGCAAGCTGAACCGGCTGGAAGCCCTCCTGCCTGTACCGCGGATCTATCGGAAAACGGCCATTCCTCCATTGGGACCCATCGGAGTTTTTTACACCGTATATGTTTCTGGAGAGGCAAACGCTGGTGTCAAAAGCATCGCCTTCTCGCTGCCAAACGATGAAAAAGTCCGCGAATTGAAGGGAGCCCGTACCGTTCAGCAGAAGAATATCATTCTGGCCAAATTTCAACACATCCTTGTCCCCATCGCCGGTCGCGTTCTAACCGATGATCTGCTCCCATTTGTGGACGGCGAAGCCTTTTTTACCAATACCATGTTGCACGAACTGGCTCACCCACTCGGCCTGAATTATCTGAAAGACAATCCAGAGAAAACCGTTCGGGAAGCTCTGAAAGAAACATACTCTGCCATTGAGGAGGCAAAAGCGGATGTGGTCGGTCTTTATAACGTGCAGCATCTTATCCGGATGCGGCTGCTCCCCCGTGACTTTGAAAAGAAAGCGTACACCACGTTTTTGGCCTCCATTTTTCGTTCTGTCCGGTTCGGCGTTACCGAAGCTCATGCTCAAGCAAATATGATTATTTTCAATTATCTGATGCACGAAAAGGGCATCCTGTACGATCCAGAAGCTGGCAAGTTCCGGATCAACTGGAAACGCTTTCAGAACGGCATCAAAAAACTGGCGGCGGACCTCTTGATGATTCAAGGCGATGGAGACTATGAAAGGGCCAGAGAATGGCTTCAGACGCTTACCGTAATTCCGGATCCTATGAAAGCGGCTCTGGACCGTTTGAAAGACATTCCTGTGGATGTTGAATTTCAGTTCGATCCCATTCTGTTCGAAAACCCATGAATGTGTGCCTGAATCCCGGATCCTGGGCAGAACGTTGATGAATTTGCGGGGCGGCTTGATCAGGCCGCCTCTTTTTTATCGCACGCGGCAATTCCAAAACTCCTTCTGCCGGCCATAGCTCTCCGGTATTCGTCCCGGTATGTTCTCACTCTTCACCAGCCGTTGCACCCAAAAGGATGCGCCTCATCCAAATTAACGCGAACAAACCTTTAAGTTCTCTTTGAAATGGCCGATAAAAAATAAGAGACAACAGGATTCCGTTATTTATCCGAAATCAAAAAAAGAAAGAAGGAGGACCCATGAAACGGTTTCCTTTGGCTGGGCTGGCACTGGTGGCAGTGCTGATTTGGGCGGTGGGATGCTTTGATCTGAAAAACCCCAACGATTCAGATGATTCTCCGCCGGAAATTCCAGAACTGATCATCTTTAAAGCTCCCAATTCTTCGGCCGTACCGGCGGCTCTAAAAAACAGTATCGACCAGTTTAATGCCAACATGGCAACAGGTTACACCTACCTTTCTATTGCCACCATCAACAAACCCAATAAGAAGGATAACCGTTATGTTTGGGAAGTAAAAGCCGGAGGGTTTACGGCCATTATCGAGGCGGTACCAGCGGAAAATGATCAGGTAAACTGGTCAGTGGTCATTAGCGGATCTGACGGCAACGTTACCTTCAATAACTGGAAAGCCATGGAAGGAACCTCAAACCGTTCCGGCAAAAAAGGAGAATGGCACATTTTCAAGGAGAACTCCACCGAAGAGCTGGGCGTTTATAACTGGGAAGTCCGGGAAGACGACAGCAAGTTTGGATCTTTCACCATGAGCACGGAAGCCATACGCTATGAAGTTGTCAACAATCCGGATGGTTCCGGTTCATTCGTCAAATACGAAAACGGAATTAAGGTGTTTGAGGCAACCTGGAACGCCAGCGGCGCTGGTAGCTGGACGGAATGGGACACGCAGGGCAATGTGGTGAATTCCGGCAGCTGGAATTAGAGAACGGCGCCCTCCCCTCGAAAGGCCGGAGTGACTCTGTCGCTTCGGCCTTTTTTGATTTTTCTTCCGGCGCTCTTGACTTATTGGTTTCCGCCGGCTATTTTGAGAGTGCCGGAACAAATGATGCTATTGCGAACTCTTACGAGGGAGAAGAATTATGATCAGGGATCTTATTCAAACGTATCTGTTAAATTTCGCGTACGTGATCACCAAAGCGATCGTTTTCGCCCTGGCCTGTTTTTTCACCTGGCGCCTTTTCGACTGGATGGAAAAGCTGGATGTGCGCGCAGAAATTGCGGAACGGCACAACGTGGGTCTGGCTATTATGATAGCCGCACTCTTTCTGGGTCTGGCTTATGTTATCGGTCAAATTTAGGCAGGCGGTTCTGATCCTGGGCATCACGTTTCCCGGCATGCTGGCCTGCGAAAAATCGGGCCTGGTGGAATCGGCACGGGAAACCAGGACTGATACAACCGCCGTCAGACAGCCCGTGCCCAGCCCCGTTTCTCCGCGTCCGCGCATACTGCCCGCCACGCGCATCTCGCCATACGACCGCATCATCAAAAAATACAGCCGGCGTTATGGGTTCGACTGGCGCCTTATTGCCGCGCAGATATTCGTGGAAAGCCGTTTCAATCCCCGGGCACGGAGCCACCGCGGCGCTCTCGGCCTGATGCAGATTCTCCCAGGAACGGCCCGCCATTTTGGCATCGATCCCAAACTTCTGCTAAAGCCCGAACAAAACATCGCCCTAGGTACCTTCTATGACCGCCGCCTTTATAATCTATGGGACGGGACCCAGGGCATTCACCGGATTGCTTTTATGCTGGCCAGCTACAATGCCGGTCGGCGGCGGGTCTTGAGAGCACAGCAAAAAGCACACAAGCCTCACCTATGGGAAGGTGTCCGTCCGTACCTACCCAAACAGACCCGGGAA
>Ga0209426_1001793_pt1 | contig 11689 bp, 7 predicted proteins | sample Deesub1362B_J571_FD_187697 | JGI IMG/M metagenome (GOLD analysis project Ga0209426, IMG submission 187697) | Deep oceanic, basalt-hosted subsurface ecosystem from Juan de Fuca Ridge flank, Pacific Ocean, CORK Borehole 1362B_J2.571 (SPAdes)... ...
GAGAAGCGAAATCATAGGAAGGGGAGCCTACGGAAGAGCGTTGCTCTTGGAGATCGGGAGGGGTTGTAAGAGGAACTGTCGCTTCTGTTTGGTGAAGCGGATATATTCACCGGTAAGGTGGAGGAGAAAGGAAACGCTGCTTGAAATCGCTGAAGAACACAGGAGAATCGTAGACAGAGTTGCGTTGATCGCTCCCTCCCCTTCCGACCACCCGGAATTCAAAGAGCTCCTTTTCGAGCTGAAGGATATGGGATATGCGATCTCCCCCTCCTCTCTCCGGGCCGACAAACTCGACGAGGAGATCTTGGATGTGCTGGTGGAATCCGGACTCAAAAGCCTTACAATAGCTCCCGAAGCGGGAAGCGAGAGGTTGAGGAGGGTGGTAAACAAGGGAATAAGCGAGGATGACGTCTTAAACGCTGCAAGAATGGCTGGAGAGAGGGGAATAGAGAAGGTAAAGCTCTACTTCATGATAGGCCTACCGGGCGAGAAGTGGGAGGATGTAAAAGAAATTCTGGAACTCTCGAAGGAGGTTAAGAGGTTCGTCAGGAAAGTTGAAGTCTCGGTGAACCCGCTCGTTCCAAAACCCCACACCCCGTTTCAGTTCCTCTCCTTCGGCGGGAAGCTGGAGTTTGAGCGGGATGATGTGGGAGAATTGAAGGAGAAGATGAGGTTTTTGAAAAAAGAACTTGGAAAAGGGGGTTTTGAGGTAAATTCTGCGAATGTTGAGGAGTTTGCGGTTCAAACGGTTATCTCCAGGGGGAAGGAAGACGTTTTCGAACTCATAAAAGGCGGGAGGAGGGATGCCTTCAGGAACATCTTCAGGCTCGGGCTGGAAAATTATTTGGATGCTGTGGACGTTACGGAAGCGCTACCGTGGGATTTTATCGATCACGGCTACGGTCGGAAAACGCTGGAAAGGCAGTTCAAAATAGCGATTGAAGAAGCTGAATTGCAAGGGTAGAGGATGAGAAATGGAAATTCGAGGGCGGCTTTCAGCTGAGATCTCCGCAAGCGCAGAAGGTCTCGTTAACGGCGGAAAGTAGATCGTCAAAGCCCTTTCCTTTCTCGGCCGAGATCTCTATGCTTCTGTATCTGAGGGAGGTAAGGTTGTAGAACGGAAGCAGGGATGTCATTATCTCCGAAAGAACCCCCTCCCCCTTTCTTATCAGTTCTTCTACCACGTCATAGGGGATAGGCCTCGCAAGATCGGTCTTGTTGAAAACCGTGAGGGTGGGAATCGATGTCCTGAGGGACACAACCGCGCTCTGGAATACGGCAGAAAGGTAGTTCTCTGCGGTTCGACACAGAGCCGCGTCGATCAAGAATACTGCAACCGCACTCCCCCTCATGCTCTTGCTGAACCGCTCGCCGAAATCCGTGTAGAGGAAGAGCTCCAGCTGTCCGGGGGTATCGTACAGAACGAAATCGTCATCTACTACGAGGTCGGATACGTGTTCCTTCAGTATCTCCATGGATCTCAGGAGTGCACCGTTTATTCCGAGCTTGTACTTTTCCATAACTTCTTCCGTTCTGACGAAATTCCTCGAATCAACGTTAGCCTTGAAGATTGGTTTTGTGGCGGGGTCAAGGTTTACCCTGCTCACCGAGTGGCTGGCTTCCAAGTAGCCTCCGAAATTCTTAACGAGCGTGCTTTTCCCGCTGCCAGCATGACCCAGAACGAGGATGTTCACGATTTCAGTTTCGGCGACAAGAAATAAAATTCTTTGTTTTGCCCCATCAACTCCGTCGCCGTCCAATCTCGATCGCTCGGCACTCAATCCTTTTCGCCCGCCTCAACCTCCTCGATTATCTTTTCAGCGGTCTTTTTGCCTATTATCGCCGAAAGCTTTCCTTTATGGGCTAAGATATCCCTTCTGCTTCTGATCCCGGCTTGGTACAGTTTTCTCGCCCTCGCCCTTCCGACACCCTTAACCTTCACGAGATCTATGAGTTCCTCTTTTATCCCGTACTTGATTCTGGATTCGATTTTCATGAAAAAGCTTTGCTGCGGGTGGTTTATGAAGTTCGATATCCTCCTCAAGGAGTGGATGAGCCATTCGGCCGTTTCGACGATCCTCCTCAGATCTCCGGGGGATATACCGTATCTGTTACAGATCGCATCCTCATCTTCCTCGGAGATCCATTCCTGTAGGCATAGGGCCGTTTTGAGTTCTCCGAGAAACAGCTCGTATTCCACCGAATAGGCGGAGGGGAAGTATATGAGTTCATCTTTGAGCTCGTAAGCCTCGTCCTCCACCCAACCATCGGATTTTCTGGTAAATAGGGTCTCCATGTCCGGAGAGTGGCAGATTAAATGCAGGCTTGCGATTTCGCTGAGCCTGTCAAAGCGATAAAGGTTGTCGACGAAAATGAAGCCCGTGAGCGGGTCGATGTATAGCTTCGATATCAGACTTCCTAGGGGGGTGGCAACGAGCTTTCCACCGGTTAGCAGACTTCTAAACCCGAATTCGTTAGCTTCTCCCATCCATTCGACGAAACCCCATTCTGCAAGCCTTCCGATCACCCTCTCAAGCTCTGGAATAGGCGATATCTTGTTTTGATGGAAGAAAAAGGTTTGTGAGAAAAAGTCGACGATCTCGTTTAGATCCCCGACGAATCCCTCCGCGATAAGTGATAGCGTATGGAATCGCAGGTGACTTTCCGCTCCGAGTTTGGACTCTACGCTCTCTGGCTTGCCGGCTATGAACTTTTCCAGAATTTTCTCCTTTTCCTTTTTGCTTTTCGCTATGAGAATCGCCTCCCCTCTCGGATCCAGGCCGGGCCTGCCAGCCCTGCCCGCCATCTGCTTGTACTCCATAACCTTTATCGGCTGATTGCCAAAGCCCGGTTCAAAGCGGTGGTAGCTTTTGATTATAACCCTTCTTGCTGGCAGATTCACTCCCGCTGCTAAGGTGGGAGTTGCCACGACTACCTTGATTCTTCCCTCCTTGAACGCCCTCTCAACCACTCTCCGCTGGGAATTCAGCAAGCCCGCATGGTGGAAAGCGGCTCCAAGTCTGATGCAGTCGGCGAGCTTTCGGCTCATCTCTCCCTCGTTTTCCTCCAGCACGAGTCTTGCAAGCTCCTCATTTGAATCGATGAATTTCATCGTGATCGTTGAGATTTTCCTTGCAGTCGATTCGGCATTTCTTCGTGTGGAATCGAAAATCAAAACCTGCCCACCATCTTCGAGACAGTCGAGGGTTAATGAAGCTACATCACCCTTCCCTATCTTTTTCCTTTCAACCCGGCCATTCGAGAACAGTTCGATGATTCCGTCGTGGTAAACTCCTTCGTAAAGCTTGGTCGGTCTCCATTCGGAAGTGTAAAGCCTCGCTCCAAGCCATTCAGCTATCTCCTCAGCGTTCGGTATCGTCGCCGACAGGGCGAGAATCCTTATGTCGGGGTTGAGCTTCCAGAATTTTCCTATCAGAATTTCAAGCACGGGTCCCCTTTTGCCGGAATCGAGGAGATGTATCTCATCAACCACCAAACACGTGATCTCTTTTATCCAGCTTGCTCCGTTTCTCAGAAAGGAATCGGCTTTTTCAGAGGTTGTGATTATGATGTCGCTTCCCCCCAACCACTCGTCCCTCGATTCGAAATCCCCTATCGAGTAGGCGACTTTGATCCCTATTTTTTCCCACTTCTGGAATTCTTCGTATTTCTCAACCGCCAGAGCTCTTAAAGGCACGATGTACAGGCATTTTCCAGCATTGGTGATCTCTTTAAGCATTGCAAGCTCAGCAAGTAGGGTTTTCCCGCTCGCAGTTGGGATGGCGATAACGAAGTTTTCCTTGGAGAGGAGGCCCCTTCTTATCGCCCCTTCCTGTGGTGGAAACAGCTCCCCTATCCCATTTGCTTTGAGGACCTCAACGCAGTAAGGTGGTATGTACGATTCAAGTTCCTCGATCTTCACCTTTGAAGGTTGGATAGAATTGAATAAAGGCTTTTGGGGTTGGGTGAAATTGATTCGGTTCGGGAAGTTTTTACCGCTCCGATCCTTACCCCTTCGCCCTCCGAAAATATTTTTAATCCGGCTAATTTGAATCGTTAAGAGCTGGAGAAGTTGAAGGGTTGAAGTGCCACGGTAGCTCAGCCGGAAGAGCGCGTGCTTGGTAAGCACGAGGTCGCGGGTTCAAATCCCGCCCGTGGCTCTCCAATTCCCGTCAGGAAAGGCGTCCTGACCTCTATTTGATTTTTCACTATGTCTATAAGCTCATCGAGGAATTTCGAGATGTTTGGCGTCGCTTTTCTCAACCATTCAAAACTGGCTTTTTTAGCGTAATGTGCAATCTCGGCTTATTGCGTTTCGTTTGGCGTTTGCTGGCCTCTGAATGGCTTGTTTATCCGGACATTTGCACATCTGTGCCCATAATACCACCTTGAAGGGATTTCTGGAAATTGTGGTATTTAAAGAGGTAGCATTGAAAGATAACGAATGGTTGCGGAAGGTTGTTAGTCTAAGCTATATTTATTCAGTACTCATATAAAATTTGTTCGCAAGAGATTTCTAGGTAGGCGAAGTAAAATCTATATCTTCCAAGCTTTTACTCTCTTGTGCTTTTTCTTTAACAGACTCTGATTCAATTAGGTCACCTATCAATCCACCTACAATACCACCTACCAAAACACCAGCACCTCCAGCAGATAAACCCAACAATCCTCTAATAATTAGACCTAGGAAAGCGCCAGCTCCAATAGTTTCCTTTTCTCTTCGTTCTCAGCCCCCTCAATTACCTCCATTTGGTGCATATCTGGTGTTTCTTTCAATTTTTTCAAGAATGCGAATTAATTTATCTGTTTTTCTTCAAGACTGATGACCAACCAAAATATATCAGCCACAGTGATAGATAACGCAGTAAATTCAAGTGTCATCTTACCTGTGATAGAAGGGCTTGCGATGATGTTGACCGATTTTTGTGATAAACATCCTAAAATTCTTGCTCGATTTTTAGTTAAATCCATACTGTTGTTTTATGCCTGACTATATGGAACTCAGATTTGGAGGTGAAATCCAATGGAGACGGTAGAAATTGAAACTTGCAAACAGCAACGCAGCATCGATTTTCGGGTGGGGTAAACCCCCTCGGTGAGGGGGGTGGTGGGGGTTAAAACAGTACCAATAATATTAACGCCGTTAATCGTACTTAAGTTTTTCTCCTAAAACTTGTGGTTTCTTGCTTTTAGTTCTTCGGGTTCTTACAAGGATGAGTCGATCGCATTCGAGATAGAGATTGATGAAGATGACTGCGGTGATCGCAATGTCGAGCGTGAGGAGATACAGCTTGAGACCTTTTCAAACTTTTCGATAATTTACGATCTTCGGAGGTGTTCCAGCCGGGATCAAGCTTGCTTTCATGCTTGCACAAAGTTAAAGCTTAAAACATCGGATAAGGGTGGCTGATCCCTAAGGCCGGCAAATTCTGGATCAACCCACGCTCCCATCAGGTTTAATGTAACCTCGCTTAGTTTGGCAAATTACCGTTTTCAAGCCGATGTCTTTGAGAACTCTCCAAACTTCAAGCATTTCGGAAAAACTCGGTCTTCTGATCCCACTTCTGAACTCCGCTCTGTAATCCAGAACGCATATCTGGACTGCATCATCCAATTCCGCAATTTTTTCTCCGATTTCTTGTATTTCGTCGATTGAAATCAGATCCTTGCTGTAGGGGATTCCGACTCCGACAAAAACTCTATCTGCATAGTTTTCGAGCACGTGTTTTAACGCTTTCCAGGAGGTTTTCATGTAGACTTCCGCCAGTTCTCTTTCCACACGGGTTATTTTGCGGAAGGTGTCGATCTTCATGGCTTTAATATCTATGCCAATATCTGTCATTCCGGCTTCAACCAGTTCATCGATGTAATCGAGAGTGAGGATGGAAGCATTGGTATCTACGTGAAATCTCGCCTTTTCATCGGCATTCAGCGATTTTAGCTCTTTTATGTATTCAATCAGCCATCTTCGGTTCAATGTGCACTCTCCACCGGATATCGCCATTCTGTTAACGCCTAAGCTCCTCCTCAATCCGGTCATCCTTTCGGCCGCTTGCCTTGGAGTTAAGGGAGCTTCTTTTCCGCAGTAGGTTGTGGTCCAGTTCTGGCATTGGGGGCATCTGAAGTTACAGCCGCAGGAAAAGCATGCAGCTTCGATGTATCTGTAGCCTTTCAACCACCACGGTGTTCCAACTCCACCTACTGGATGTCCGCTGAATCCATGAACCAGTCTTCTTGGCGGGAATTCGAGGGTTTCGATGGCCATGCCCTCTCTAACGGGGGTTACGCAGCTTGGCTTGGGAGAGCCATCAACAATTACGGCACAACTCCAGCACCCTCCAACCTCGCATGGTGCAAAGATCTTTCCTTCTTCAGGAAATTTGGTGAACTCGTAACCGAGAATTTCTAATGCTCTCTTAACGGTAATTCTCGCAGGCACGCGGTGACTTTCACCATCAACCCTTATCGAAACGTAATCGCTAGCTTCTCTCTCTTCCATTTCCACCGCTTCAGATGGACAGGCTAAATAGCAAGCTCCACAGCCTGTACAATCGGAAGAATTACAGACGTAATTTCTGCAAAAGTTACACTCGGTGCACTTCCACGTCCTTTTTGCGACGTAGAGTTTCATCCCACTAAAATTTCCTCCCCCAAAGTTAGAAAACTTTTCCAACTGAAGCAGAACTAAATAGGGAGAGGGGATGTAATACTAATCAATCTTACGTTGATTAAAATATTCAGAAAGCTTTGAATAGAGGCATTGTCAGTACGGTTCTGACAACGAGCGGTCTCCCACCCTCAATCAAGCTCGAGCAATCCGTTTTTGCTAAGAGCTCAATCTTCGCCTCTTAAATGTTTCTGCTGCGCGGTATATAACTCTTCCGACAGTTTAATCTTACATCTTTGTAAATAAAATTGATTTAAATTCGGTTAGATCAAGTGAATCGCTTTTGTCAGCCAATCCACCGAAATCTTTATTAACATATGTAGGTAATCTATTACACATGAATGAGATGATAAACATGAGGTAGATTTGGAAAATTGGAATTGGAATCGGAATGCTGATAGTTATAGCAACAATGTCGGCTTTGGGTTACCAGAGTTCAGCAAATTCGGATATGCAGAACGAACTGGTTCGGAAAGCGTATGAATTGTTGGAAAACGCAGAGGTGATGGAAGTGCGGGCCGGGCACCTGCTGATTGTAGGTGGTGAGGCAGCCGGAATGCTTTGGAAGAACGTAAAGGTTGAAGATATAACGATTGGCGAGCCATTTACAGTGAGATGGAGTGCAAGAGCTCCTCTGTTAGCTGGAGAAGAGGTTGTAGGGCAGATATTCGTCGAGGGAAGACAATTTGGGTTGCACTCCGACGCAAATCCGGGAATGAGCAGACGCGGGTGGTACGGAAATGGTAACTGTGACCGCAGTCAAGCCTATGGTAGTCAGTATGGAGATATGCACGGACACGGAAAGCACGGGCAGCGGGGACACGGAAAGCAAGGGCTGCATGTGGCAGAATTCGATGACTCGTGAATTTTCGGATGAGAAGGTGAAGAAGCTTCCAACCTTTTATTTTTGGGAGGTGAAAGGGATGCTAAGTAGGCTGAAGACGAGATTTCTGATCTTCTGGGGCATGGTCATAAGCGGGCTTGTAACGTTGGTAAGCGGTCTGATACTCTGGTTCGCTCCTCGAGGCCCCCACTCGAGAGAAGTAATCCTCTACGGATTTCAGAAGAGCACGTGGCTCGATTTACACCCCTACCTCGCTTTATTGACCGTCGGAATGGTGGCGATTCACTTGGTTGACAAATGGAGATGCTTGAAAATCTACTTCAGGTTCAACAGAGAACTTGCAGAAGAAAAAGAAATGAAGTGTGAAATCCAAAATGTGAGGTTCCACTGAACCCATAATTTTATTTTCCAGCTTTTTTACGTCTGACCACTAAATTAACAGAAAAATATATGAGTTCCAAAAATAACTGGCATAAGGTGCCCGAAATAACCCTTCAGAAACTCGTAAACCTGGGGGATGCTCTCTCAAACCCTCTCCGAATCAAAATACTCAAACTGCTCATGGAAAAGGAGTGGTACGTCTACGAGATGGCTAAAGAGCTCTCGATTTCAAGGCAACTTCTGTATCTTCACCTTAAAAAGCTTGAAAAGGCGGGGTTGGTTAGTAGCGATATAAGGTTGGAAGATAATAAGGCAAAAAAGTACTATCGGGCATCGGAGTTCAGTTTTTTAATCGATAATGAGATGATAAAAAATCTGGAGGTGTAAGGATGGCAGGAATGGCAGGAATGGCCGGAGCGTTTGGAGGGGATCTGCTTCTGAGCATGATGGTTGGATTCGGCATAATAGCGGCGATCATGGTGATGGGTTTCTTTCTTTTGATGAAGAGCATCAACGATCTGAGGAATTCCGTCAGCAGGCTGGAGAATCGCGTTGAGAACATCGAAAAAAAGGTAGCAGAGGTTGCAAGACAGCTGGAAGAGGTTTAGAGTTTTGAGTTGGGGTTAGCATTGTCGACCTTAAGTTGACGCTAAAATCGACCTTGAATCACCACCTGAAACCTGAACCACTATCTCGCCTTTCGCAGGTAGTTTCTGATTCTTTCAGTCTCTATCCACCCCTTATCGAGTTTCTTTATTATCTCGTCGATCCTCTCAACCTGTTCGAGGATGAGCCTTGACCTTTCGCTCTCTTCGATCTCCGCCAAGCCGGCTATCACCGTAAGTGGGTTTCTTATCGCATCGAGAAGATAGGCGAAGTATTCTATGTTCTTGTTTATTTGCCTGTATGCTTTGTCCTTCTGTTCGGCTACCTCCAGCGATCTCAGGGCAAAGGTAACGTCCTTCGCCATCGTTTTGAGCATTTGCAGCTCGCTCTCAAAGGGTTTTTCCCCTTTGAAAAGGATCATCGTTCCGTAGAGAATGCCATCGAAAAGCGGCAGGATTATCATGTACGAATTCTCCTTTACGGGACAGGTTTTTTCACAGGTTGAACAGTCCTCTAAGGTTTCAAGTCCGAAACCATCCTTGAAGAGATCCGTCGTGATTTCGATGGGATACGAGATCGCTAAATTTTTAAATCTATTGCATTGGATCTCTCCAAAGACAGTGACCTCTCCGTTTCCGTTCCAGATTATGTGACAGTCGTAGCTTGAGAGCTTGCTGCAGATCCTTCTAAGCATAATTCCGGCACTATTTTCGTGCACGATGATGTTGTTTATCTCGTTTATCGTTCTCAGCAGTCTGTTCAGATTCATCAGATCGGTTACATCTTCCACCATCGCCAGACAGAATTTTCCTTCCGGAAGCTCGAGCGGTATGAAGGTTGAGTGAAAAAACCCGTCATTGTTGTCTGTGAACGAGATGTTTCTGTTATCTTTCAGAGCCTTCTTAAGGTGTTTGAATCTCCTCTCTGCGATTTCTTCGGGAAAAAGATCGAACAGGTTTTTTCCGCTGGGATCCGTTCCGATGCTCTTCTCCATCGCCGGATTGCAATCCACCACCACCCCGGATTCGTCGAGGATTGCGATCAGAACCGGAGAGTTGTGAAAGATCTTTCTGTACTTTTCTTCGGACTTTCGAAGTTCGGTGATGTCGATGAGTGTGCCTATAACCGCCGGCTTCCCGCCTATCGTAGCCTTTGAGCCGTACACCTCCACATCCCTGACCTCCCCATCCTTGGTTAATATCTTGAGCGTGTAATTGATCGCCTCCGTACTTCCGTGGAGCCTCATGTCTAGGTTCTTCCCTACGATTTCCCTGTAATCGGGGTGGATGAAGGGGAGCACTTCCCTGTTCAGCATCTCTTCCGGTTTGAATCCACAGATCTCTGCGAGTTTCGGATTGACGTACTTGAACACCCCATCTTGGATCAGGTAAACTCCGGCGACAGATCTTTCGACCAAACTCCTGAACTTGCTCTCACTCTCCCTCAGCATCTCCTCCATCCTCTTCCTTTCGGTAATGTCTCTTCCCACCACTTGGAGGAGTGGTTCACCATCATGGATCAGGTTGGCACTCGCTTCGATCCATAGCGTTCTGTCACCGGTTAGAACCGGTATTTCTACCCTTACCAGCCGTCCTTCACCCCTTATCAACTCCCTTATTTTCTCAATCCAAGTTTCGTTGACGAACTCCGAAACCTTTTTGCCTATCAGCTCCCTCCTGTCCAATCCCGAAAGCTGTAGGACTTTCCTGTTGCATCCCCTTATCCTTCCCTCAGCATCCAAGACGACTATTAAATCCTCAACGCTATCCCAGAGATTCCTGAACTTCTCTTCTGACCTTTTGATTCGCATTTCCAGTTTTTTCCTAGCGGTTATGTCGAGAATGTTGTTCAGTATCGCCGGATCGTTGTGGTCGATTTTTATCGCGTTTATCAACGCCCACCTCTCCTCTCCGCTCTTCGTTAGGTACTTCACCTCAACGTTCGTGACCTTCCTTCCTTTCATCACGTCCTCGTATGCTTCATCCGTCACCTTCCTGAAATCCTTAGCTATCAGATCGATTACCCGCTTCCCTACGAGCTCGTCCCTGGTGTAACCCGTTACCTCCATAACCTTGTTAGCGTAGACGATCCTCCCATCCCGTACCACCATTATCCCCTGCAGAGATTCCTCCGAAATTCCCCTGAACATCTCTTCTCTCTCTTTGAGTTTTCTCTTTACCTCTTTAATCTCCGTTATATCGAAAACCGTTCCTAAGATTAGTTCCCCCAATAGTAAGGGCTTGAAGGCGACCCATCTCAGCGTACCATCCTTCCTCAGGATCCTCACCTCAAGATCGCCCGGCGAGTCGTTCTCATTCAGAGCCCTCGTTGTGTACCCGAAAATCCTCTCTCTGTCCTCGGGGTGGATGAGGAGAAAGGGATCGAGCTCTTCAAACTCTTCTTTGGAATAGCCTGAAATCTCCTCAATTGCCTCGTTTACGTAAATGAACTTTCCGTCTTTGAAGACGCAGATCCCGACTCTGATACTGTCGAGTATTCTCTGGAAGTCAAGCTGGAAAACGTCCATTGGGCGTTTAGGAATTCGAAAATATATAATGTTAAAGAAATTCAATGATGAGATCCGGATTCGAACCTACTCAGAGCTTCTGAGCCTTATCACAAAAACACTGCCCTTCGGCTCGTTATCTTCCACCCACACCTCGCCGCCGTACTTCTCAACGACACTCTTGACTATGTACAACCCCAGCCCCGTATGGGCGGTTCTGCCGTACTTGAAACCCTCTTTGAAAATGTCAGCCTTTATCTCATCGGGAATCCCCTTCCCGTAATCTATAACCCTCAACTCGCAAAAGCCGTTGATTTTTCTCATCTTGATGTCTATTCTGTCGGTTCCGGAATGGGTTACGGCATTCTTTACCAGATTGCTCACGACCGAGGTAATCGCATCGTCCGCAAGAACCGTGCATTCCCCTTCCACGTTTATCTCAACATCGTAGCTCCCCTTAACTTCCTCGATCACCTCTCTTAGGTTGATCTCCCTCTGCTTTCCCTCCAACATGATCGATTCGACTTCCCTCATGTCCTTTATCAGATTAAGGCTTCTTTCTCCAGCTTTGATCGCATCATCCAAGAAGCTTTCATCCTTCGTCTCCTTGAAAATCTCGATAGCTCCGAGAATTGCTGAAAGATCGTTGGATATATCGTGTCTCAGTATCTTGTTCAGCAGTCTC
>Ga0209426_1001795_pt1 | contig 11677 bp, 10 predicted proteins | sample Deesub1362B_J571_FD_187697 | JGI IMG/M metagenome (GOLD analysis project Ga0209426, IMG submission 187697) | Deep oceanic, basalt-hosted subsurface ecosystem from Juan de Fuca Ridge flank, Pacific Ocean, CORK Borehole 1362B_J2.571 (SPAdes)... ...
GGTGGGTTTGGATAAGTGGTTGGGTGATTGGGTGACTGGGGGATTGGGTGGTTAAGTGGTCAGGTGATTAGGTGACCGGTCGAACAGTGGAGGGAGCGAGATAATGAACGTTGGGCGCGTGTTGGGTATTATCCTCGTCGTCGTCGGTATGTTCATCTGTGGGTTGGGGGCTGCGGTGAGCACGACCGCTGCGGAGACCGTCAGCGGGAGGGTGCTAGGGACGGCCCTTTCGGGACTGATCGCTGCGCCTTTCGTCGGCGTAGGGGTGTTCCTTTTCATTCGAGGGTTGCAGGAGGCCAAGGCGATGGCCGTCGTCCAGCAGCAGAAGAAACTCCTGGGGATGGTCCGTGCCCAGGGGAGAGTCAACATCGCCGACGCGGCTCTGGAACTGAACGTGAGTCGGGATCAGATCAAGGAGTGGGTCTACGATCTGGTCAACAAAGGCCTCTTCACCGGCTACATCAACTGGGACGATGGCGACCTGATCTCGGTTGACGCAGCGAAGATGGATAAGACCAAGTGCCCCTATTGCGGTGGGCAGCTGGAACTGGCGGGAAAGGGGGTTGTGGAGTGTCCATATTGCGGGACGGAGATCTTCTTAAGTTAACGGCGTTTCTGTGGTAGTGCCTTGATCGAAAGGAGGAAGAGGATGGGAGACCTGTATGATCGCGTGAGCGAGGCCCGGACGGGACTGGAGAAACTGATCGGCCAGATCCCCGGGTACAAGGGGTATAAGGAAAAGGAGATGCGCAGGGAGTCCGACAAGCTCCTGCGCGAGACGGTGGCGACACAGATGGAACTCCAGCGGCAGCGGATGGACGATCTGCAGAAGCGGTTGATCACCGCTGGACGGTTCGAGTACCTGGACGAGATGGGAAACGCGACGACGAAGTTGCAGACCTTCATCGATCGAGTGCGGAAGGCCACCTATGGCTACGCCGGACTCTTCGATGCGGTCCGGGTGCGGGAGGAGGAACTGGATCGGCTTTACGATTTCGATGCCAAGCTCCTGGAGTACGCGGAGCGGCTTTCGGCGGCCCTGGACACGCTGGAGACGGCGATCCCCAGTGGCGAGGGATTGGCCGAGGCGGTCCGGCAGGTGCTGTCGATCTGCGCTGAGGCGAACCGCACTTTCGACGAGCGGGAGCTGGTCATCCTGAGCGCGGAATAGTATAAGGAGGAGGGAGGAAAATGGCGAGGGTTTTTGATATCATCGAGTTTGTGGACGAGTCGGGGCGGGAGATCGTCCACCGGTTCCCGGAGCGGGGATCGGGGGATTTCCGCATCGGCTCACAACTGATCGTCCGCGAGAGCCAGGTGGCGGTCTTCTTCCGCGACGGCAAAGCGCTGGATGTCTTTGGTCCGGGGCGGCATACGATCACCACGGCTAACATCCCGCTGTTGGTGGATCTCATCGGCAAAGCGTTCTCCGGCGAGACCCCCTTCAAGGCGGAGGTGTACTTCGTCACCACGCGGGAACTGTTGGATATGAAATGGGGGACGCCGGAGCCGATCACCATTCGAGATCCGGTGTTGCGGATGGCTCGGCTGCGAGCCTTCGGCACCTACGCGATGCAGATCACCGAGCCCCAGTTGTTTGTCAACAAGGTCGTCGGCACGCAGCGGATCTACCGCACCGCCGATGTGGAACGGTTCCTCCGTAGCATCATCATCACCAAACTGACCGACCTGTTGGGGGAGATGGGACGGTCCATCCTGGACATCCCCGCGATGATGGAGGAACTGGCGGCGGGGGTCAAGGCCAAAGCGGCCGACGACTTTGCCGCCCGCGGCATCAACCTGACCAACGTCTACATCGAGTCCATCAGCCCCACCGAGGAGACGGCCAAGGCGATCGACCAAGCCGCGGCGATGGGGGCGATCGGTGATATGGACGCCTACCTCAAGTACAAGGCGGCAATCGCGATGGGCGACGCGGCCCAGCAGGAGGGAGGCGCCGGCCTGACCGGGGCGGGCGTCGGCCTGGGTGCCGGGGCGGCGATGGGGATGACGATGGCCCAGATGATGGCCCAGGCGATGCAGCAGCCTCAACAGCAACAGCAGCCCCAGCAACCCCAGCAGCCCACAGCGGCTCCGGCGACCCCCCAGACGGTCGAGGAGATCCAGGCGATGTTGGACAACCTGGATATGCGGCTGGCGGCAGGGGAGATCAGCGAGGACATCTACAACCGCCTCTACGCTAAGTGGGAGGCGCGGCTGAAGGAGTTGAAGGGCGGATAGGCTTTGCCATACTTGACACGCTAAGGTGTAGACCCTCGACGGTGGATGCCGTCGAGGGTCTACATCTGCAGACCATCCAGATCGAACCATGAAACGACGTTTCCTCATCGGTCCGGTGGTGGCGGTCGCTCTGGTATTCTTGTACCTCTGGCCTGTGTGGGTTCTGGAGTACCGGTTCCCGTTCGGTGGAGGGGATCTCTGGGGGCAGTTGTACCCCGTCTGGTCCTTCGTCTCCGAATGGGTCCGCAGAGGCGTGTTCCCCTTGTGGAACAACCGTATGATGGGCGGAGACCCCATCATTGCTGAGCCACAGTACGGTCTGCTGAATCCATTGAACTGGCCCCTGTTCTTGATGTCCCCCATTCCGAAGTGGGCGGTTCTCCTGCGAGGGAGTCTTCCGTTGGCGGTGGGGGGCGTGGGGATGTATGTCCTGCTGCGCTCCCCCCGATGGCGTTTGGGCTATGGGGCCGCTGTCATCGGCGTTGCCGCTTATATGCTCTCCGACCCGTTCCTCACCCACCTGGGCCATCCCCAGATCAACGACGGCCTGGCCTGGCTTCCGTGGAGTTTCTTGGCTGTGGACCGGGCGGTGGAGCGCCGACGTTGGGCGATGTGGACTGTCCTGCCAATCGCTATGCTGGGGGTCTGTGGACACATCCAGACCGCCCTTCTGGGAGCGGCTGCCTTGGTCCTTTATGCCCTGTGGCGGTGCTTGGAACCGCCGCTTGCTTCTGCCCCCCGGCGACTCGGTTCCCTCTTGTTGACCGGTGGGATAGCCCTCAGTATAACGCTCCCCGTCCTGTTGCCTGCGCTAGAGCGTTACCCGCTGAGCGACCGGGCCGGGATGCCTCTGTTGCTGGTCAGCGGGTACCACTGGCCCCTGGGGATGGTGGTGGATCTCCTCTCGCCCTGGTTTCACGGCCGAGGAGCGAGATACTTCTGGGGGAACTGGGGGCGGATAGAGAGTGCGTATGTCGGCGCCGTGGCTCTCTACCTGGCCGTTCCGGGTCTCCTGGCCGATGTTCGCCGTTCGCGCTCCCGTTTCCTCTGGGTGATGGGTGTTTTGGCTGGTCTCTTTGCCCTCGGATTCAACGGGCCGCTCGGACCGTTGATCGCAAAGGTGGAATTGCTGACCCGCATGGGCAAAACCGGCCGTGCGGCCTACCTCGTTTCCTTTGTGCTGGCTGTGGGCGCGGCGCTGGGTTTCCACCACCTCCGACGTTCACCCGGGCTGAGGCGAGCTACGGCCCTCGCTCTGGGCGGAGTAGGCCTCCTGCTCTGGGTGAGCGCGCCGTGGATGGCCGCGCGCGTTCCACCGGGCGGACCCTTCTTGCGGGCCGTCGGCGGATTGCGTGCAGCGGCTGCACTGGCCTGGGTGTTGGTCCCGGCCCTCCTGCTCTTCCCCACCCACTTACTTTGGCGGGTTGTCCCGCTTGTGCTCCTGACCACGGAACTGGTCGCCAGTGGATCGCTGGTGGAGGTGGAGCCCGACCCGATGCCTGTCGACCACGCTGCTGCTCTTGCCTTCCTGCGTGCCGATCCCGGCTGGTTTCGCGTAGACGTGGACCCCGGCGCGCGTAATCTCTGGCCGCCTGCCTCTCTCCAGACGGCCGGTTTTGAGGTACCCCAGGGGGTCGGCAACCCGATGGAGCTGCGGGAGTTCAACGTCCTGCGTTGGAGTATTCCATCCGCGACCAGTCCCGCCTACCGGATGCTGGGGGTCAAGTACATCGTCGTTCCCAAGGACGTGCCCCCGGGAGGGGAGGGGATCTGGCCGGTCTTTGTGGACGATCCGACGGTGGACATTCATCTCAACACGTCTGCCCTCCCGCGTGTGTGGCTGATCTACCGTACCGAGGTGGTGGGGAGTTACGGCGAAGCCCTCCAACGGGTGCTGGACGATCGTTTCCGCCCTGAGGAGGTGGCGATCGTCCAGGATGGGCCTTATCTGAATGGAAGGGGGAACGGGCGGATCGAGGTGGGCTATTATGGCCCCAACCGGATCGTTGTGTATGTAGAGACGAGCGCTCCGGCCCTGCTGGTTCTCTCTGATACCTTCTACCCTGGCTGGCGTGCCGCGGTAGATGGGAACTCGGTGCCCATTTATCAGACCAACGTGGCGTTCCGGGGGATCCTTGTCCCGGCAGGGACGCACTGGGTGGAGATGTGGTTCTGGCCCCAGCGTCTGTGGGTGGGGATGGGGCTGGCCAGCGTGGCGGTTGTGGCTGGGGCCGTCGTTACGTGGGTGGAGGGACGGGCACGGAGGCAGCGCGGAAGCGCTGTGCGTGACGTGTCTAGTCCTTGATCAGCACTTCCTCCAACTGTTGTCGCACTGCCGCGGGCAGGGTCTTTCCCGCTCCCGGACCTCGCAGCCACGATTTGACCTTCTTGCCGTAGAACACCGGGACGGGCGGATCTTTCAGGTCCAGGCGGGTATCTGGGTTGATAAAGAGCACCACACCCTGCACCGGCACCTCGATCTCCGGTAAGTGTTTCTTCAAGAACTGGCGCATCTGTTCGACCTGGGCCTTCACGTCCAGTTCGGGGCGGCCCAGCCGCTCCTGTCCAGCCAGTTCGCGGAAGAATTTCCCCCGCTGGTGGTGGCTCCACTTCCCGTCGGCGTAGGCGATCTCACCGGGTTGGGAGCGCACCACGAAAACGGTAAGCCCGCTGGGGCCCAGCAGCACGTGGGGGACCGGGAGGACGTACTGGAACAGGGTGTACCGGTTGTCCAGCCCCTTGAGGGCGTCTCGCACCCCCTTGTGGTGCGCCGTGGGGCCGCCAAATCGTTCTGTGTAGTATCCGCCGGTAAAAGAGAGGAGAATCCCGATCGCCAGAGCCGCTCCCAGGGCCAGGGGCATCAGCGTGGGGGTCTGAATCTGGATCCAGGAGAAAATGAAGGCGGCAAGCAGGACAAGCAGGCCGGCCAGACTGAGGTAACGGCCCGCTTTGGCACGACGGTCGATGTAGCGTTCGTTGGCTATGATTCGCATAGTCGCTCCTTCGATTTCCTACCACATAGAAAGCGTGGGGGTTCCCTTGGCGATCCGTCCTCTGTGTCTTCCATGGCTCTGTGGTATTACGACACGGCGGCGCGGATGGCTTCCAGGACTCCGTTCTCCACGGCCTGTCTGGCCTGCCGGATGGCGTTCTTCACCGCTTTGGCGTTGGAGCGGCCGTGGCCGATGATCACGACGCCGTCGACACCCATCAGAAGCGCGCCGCCGTACTCGGCGTAATCCATCCGCCGGGCGATCCGTCTCAGGGCGGGCAGCAGAAGGATCAGCCCAGGCAGCGCTGCGACCAACCCCGGTAGTGTCAGGATCAGCCCTGCCTTGCTAAGCGTATCGCCGGTCAATTCCCGTTTCAGGAACCGGAGCATAAACGAGGCGATGGCCTCCGTGGTTTTCAACATCACATTGCCGGTGAACCCGTCGGTGAGGGCGATATCCGTCATCCCTCGGGTGATCTCTTTGGGCTCCACGTTGCCCACGAAGTTGAGGTCGCTTGCGGCAAGCAGGCTGTAGGCCTCTCGGACCAGGATGCTTCCCTTCTCTGGCTCCTCCCCGTTAGAAACCAGGCCGACGCGGGGGTTTTCGGTGCCCCAGACCTTTTCCACATAGGCCACGCCCATCCGGGCGAACTGAAGCAGGTCCTCCGGCCGACAGTCGGTGGTTGCGCCGTTGTCGATGAGGAGGATGGGATTGTCGGCGACCGGGTAAATGGTCGCCAGGGCGGGGCGGCGCACCTTACGACCTTCCTGCCCCCGGATGCGGCCCAGGTCGAAGAGGGCGGAGGCCAGTACGGCAGCGGTGTTTCCGGCGGAGACGAAGGCCTGTGCCCGACCCTCCTTGACCAACCGCATCCCCACTCGGATCGACGAGTCCCTCTTGGCCTTGACCGCATCGGTGTGCTCGTCCATCCCGATCACTTCGGAGGCGTGGACTACCGTGATGGGGAGTCCCGTCGTGTCGTGTTTGGCCAGTTCCGCTCTCACCACCTCCTCCGGTCCGACGAGAAGGATCTCGTCTCCCCACTCCCTGGCTGCCATCACCGCCCCTGCCACATCCGGCACCGGTCGGTTATCCGACCCCATCGCGTCCACCACGATCTGCATTCTTCACCCCCTCCACCCTGTGTCCTGTCTTGCCTCTTTCTTCTCGCTTCTTTCACTCCCCTATCACCTTGATCACCATCCGCTTTGGCCGCTGCCCGTCGAACTCGGCGTAGAAGATCCGCTGCCAGGGGCCCAGGTCTAACCGGCCGTCGGTGATCGGGAGGATTACCTGATGGTGGATCAAGAGGGATTTGAGGTGTGCGTCCCCGTTGTCCTCCCCAGTACGATGATGCCGGTAGTCAGGTCGGTAGGGGGCCAGGCCCTCCAGCCAGTCCCATATGTCCTGATGGAGTCCCGGTTCGTTGTCGTTGACGAAGACCGCAGCGGTGATGTGCATCGCCGAGACGAGGACCATCCCCTCACGGATCCCGCTCTTGTCCACCGCTTCTTGCACGCGGTCGGTGATGTGGACCAGTTCGCGGCGGCGACGGGTGTTGAAGGTAATGTATTCCGTATAGGACTTCATTGCCCTTACTCCCTAACGTGGTATCTGATTGTACCCCGCGTAGAACGGGTTGACAAGTGGGAAAGGACGGTTATAATTAGGGCCGGATGCCCCGGTGGCGGAATTGGCATACGCAGCAGGTTGAGGGCCTGTGCCCGTAAGGGCGTGGAGGTTCGAGTCCTCTCCGGGGCACTGAGGTGGGACCTCAAAGCGGTAGTAGCCCTCCCCAGTCGGGGGAGGGCTATCTCTTATGGCTGAGACAGGTCGAACAGAGCGCATCCCGCGGGCGGAAGTTCCCCCATAGGGGCGTCTACATCGCCCAGCAGGGGACGGGCCGTCGGAAGTTGGAGGGCAAACGACTGGGGGTGGTCGGGGTCTGTGTTGACCACGATGGCGACCCCTTTCCTCCCGTTGTGCCGGACCACGGCCCACACGTAAGGGTTATCCGCCCTTACCAAGTCGAAAGTCGCTGGATCGGGATCCGTCACGAGGGCCGCGAAGCGGGCGCGGACCGCCAGCGTCTGTCGGATCCAGTCGATCAGATGGGCTTCCCTCTCCCACCCGTAGGTGGCGATGCTGAAGAGGGGCAGTCGGTCGGCCGGGTAGCGGGTCAGGTCCTCGGGGGGAAAGTCGAGGCCGGTGTTGACCGGGAGGGTTTCACCCAGTTCCAGGCCGGAGTGACAAAGGGGGATGGCCGGGAGGAGGCAGCCCAGGGCCCAGGCTGTGCGGGCTGCGATCAGGCCGCCGGGGCGGGCAGCAGCGCGGGGGGTGTTGTGGGTCTCCGGCGCGGCGAAGAAGGGGAGCGGAAATCGCTCCCGTGTCAGCGGCTGGAGGAGGTCGCTTAGGAGCCGGGAGGGGCGCCAGACCAGCCACCAATAGTTGCCGACGACGGCATCGTACCCCTTCTCTGCCGTTTCCCCGTTGTAGGAGAACGTCTCGGACCAGAAGACGAACTCCGGATTGATCTGACGGGCAGCCTCCACGATCCTTCGTTTCAGGTCCCCAGGCAGGGCGTGCCCCATATCGAGCATCGCTCCGTCGATGTCGAACTGTTTCTGGTAGAATGGGATGACCTGGCTGATCCGTTGCCAGAGGGGTTCGACGCGGTTCTCGGGACGCGCCAGTCGCTTGTCGTACATCCGGATCGTGTTGTAGGCAATGTAGTTGAAGTCCGGATGGTCGTACAGCCGGAGATACGTGACGTCCGTCCACGGGGGCTGGGGATCATCTGGCGGCCAGTCGGCGAACGCGCCGGGGATGCGAACCCGCGTTCCGTCCGGAAGGACGCCGATCCACCGCTCCCCTTCCTTGTGAACCGACTGGGGAGGCGGAGGTGGGAGGAACATCGCCCGGTAGATGTGGGGTGGGGGAGGGAGGTGGGTCAGATCTCCGCGGGCCACTTGTTCTTTGATCCGTTCCAGTTCCTCGCGGGTGAAGACAGGTGGGCCGTAGGCGTTCTCATCGGGCCTTTCCGGCGATCGGTCGGGGATATCGGCCCGGATCCAGTAGAACCACTCGGGATGTTCGGCCACCCAGTCAGCGTCCAGCGCGGCGGTGCGAAGCGCGAACTCGACGATGACCTGCATTCCCAGTCGGTGAGCCGCTTCGACGAAGGCGGCAAACTCCGTCTCCGCGTCCAGTCCCAGCGCCGGTTCAGCCAGGAGGGGATCGAGTCGATAAGGGTTTTGGATCGCGTAGATCGAGCCCAGGTTCCCTTTCTTCCCGTGTCGGCCGATGGTGGCGATCGGTAGGAGGTGGAGAGTGTTGAAGCCCATACGGTGGAGCAGGGGGAGGAGGGCGATGCTCTTGAGGAACGTCCCTGTTTCGCGCCATCCCTCTTCCGTCGGTTCTGGCGTGACCTCGCCGTCCCCGTCGTGGTCGAAAGCGGTGGTGGCACGCACGATCAGGCTGTATACTACAGCCCGGCGGGACCATCGTCGTCCGCCGAGGTGGGGTGGGCGGAGGGGATGGGCCAGGATCTCCTCGATACGGCGCAGGTAGAAGCGGCAGGGGTGGATCGCCTGCCGAGCGGGCGAGCCGTGCAGGTCGAGCCACCGTCCAGGGACCTCGTAGTGGGGCCGCCGCCCGGTCGCCGCCCGGACCAGCCGATCGCGCACGACAGAGAGAGGGGTGCCCATATGGTTTTCTCGCTGGGTGGTGTGCTGGGATTATAACATAACGCATAGGAGAGGCAACATTACCTGCGGGAGGCTGGCAAACTGGCGAGTAGCCCGTCTTCGTATTAGTTGCGAGTTCGGTACCGTTTGGGTTAAGATTGCATTGCCTTGGCGTAACACGGGGGTTCTTGGAGCAAAGATGGCTTGACTTCTCCCCTGAAACGAGTATTATTCTTGTTAGAATGCTCGGCATCCAGTCCTTGATAAGGAGGAAATGATGCGCGGACGCCGATCGTTGATCCTGGTTGGGTTGATCATTGTGGTCGCTGGTGTCGCTGCTGTTCTGTTGCTTCCCCGATTGCTCCCGAGCGGTAGGCCGGGGCCTGCCCCCAGCCCGGAGGCCCCTCAAGAGGAAGGGATGGTTTCCATTGTAGTATCCGCTCAGGACATCCCTCAGGGTAAAGACATCACCGAAGATGCCATCGTCCTTCAGGAATGGCCCAGAGACGCGGTGCCCGTGGGGGCGATCTTTGAGAAGGAGGGCGTCCTCGGCAAGATCGCCCGCTCCTTCATCCCCCGGGGGATGCCGATCTTGGAGAGTATGTTGGCCGAGCCCGGAGAACTGCTCCCGTCGGGAGGGCCGGCGGCGATGCAGATCCCGGAGGGGAAGGTCGCTTACGCCCTTCCGATCGCTCGGTACTCCAGCGTGGCCTGGGCGCTCCGGCCAGGGGACCATGTGGACGTGCTGCTTTCGTTCCCTCTGGTGGACCTGGATGAGGAGTTTCAGACGATCCTGCCGAATAACCTGACCTGTGTCTCGCCTCCGGAAGGGGAGGAATGCAAGAGCGGCGTCCAGGGGCGACTGGAGGCGTTGCCCAACGGGTGGTTGGTGAGCATCACGCCGAGCGAGGCACAGCGTCCACGGCTGGTGACCCAGTTGACGGTTCAGGATGCCGTGGTCTTGCGCATCGGCGATTGGCGTGAGGAGGAGGCCGCTGCGGAAGGGCAGCAGCCCGAGGAAGGCACACAGCCACCCGCCGAGCAGCCCCTGACCCTGGCGGTGACCCGTCAGGAGGCCGCCATCTTGGAGTTCGCTCGCTTGAGCAACGCTCGTATCACGCTCGTGTTGCGCCGCACCGGTGAGACGGGGCAGACGCCGGGCACCTTCCCGGTGACGCTCCAGTACTTGATGGACACCTACGGCATCGAGCCGCCGCCGAAGTTGCCCTACGGGATCGCTCCACCGATTTCTGGCTCTGGCGCTCCTGTGGGACCGGTGGAGTAGGGAGGTCGGCTCACCCCCTCGCTTTGGAGGAGCAATGGTCGCGGAGAAGTCCGGGGAGCGGATTCGCGTCCTGATCGTGGATGATGTCGCGGAGACGCGAGAGAATCTTCGTAAACTCCTCTCCTTCGACCCCGACATCGAGGTCGTGGCGATGGCGAGCACGGGGGAGGAAGGGGTGGAGTTGGCCAAAGAGACCCGGCCCCACGTGGTCCTGATGGACATCAACCTGCCGGGGATGGACGGGATCACCGCTACCGAGCAGATCGTGCAGGAGGTGCCCACCGCCCAGATCGTCATCCTCTCCGTCCAGGGAGAGACGGGATATATGCGTCGAGCGATGGCGGCGGGGGCGCGGGATTACCTAGTCAAACCGCCCAGCGGGGACGAGTTGGTGAACGCCATCCGCCGGGCGTATGAGATCGGGAAGGTACAGGCGGCGCGCATCGCTCCTCCTCCGGTTGCCGAGGTTGTTCGCGGCCGTCCCGGACCTTCGCGGCGAGGTCATCTGATCACTGTCTTCGCGCCCAAAGGGGGGGTGGGCTGTACCACCGTCGCGGTCAATCTGGCCATCGCCCTGCAGGAACGGCTGGGGGCAGAAAAGAAGGTCGCCGTTTTTGATGGCAGCCTCCAGTTCGGTGACGTGGGGGTGATGCTGAACCTGCAGACTAACCGCAGCCTCGCCGATCTGGCCGGACGGGTCGATGAACTGGACGCTGACCTGCTGACGAGTGTACTGACCCCCCATCCGACCGGCGTCAAGGTCCTTCTGGCCCCGCCCCATCCGGAGGCGGCCGAGGGCCTGCGGGCGGCGGATGGGGAAGAGGGGATCGGACGGGTCATAAGGACCGTCATCGGCAAGATGCTGGAGCAGTTCGACTACGTGGTCGCCGATACGTGGAGTTGGGTGGACGACGTGAGCCTGGCTCTGCTGGACGAGGCGACCCTTGTCCTGGTCGTGTTGGATCCGCTGATCCCGGCGGTGAAGTCGGCCCGTCTGTTCTTGGACCTGGCGCGCAAACTGGAGTATCCGGACGAAAAAGTGGCGCTGGTGATCAATGGGGCCGATCGGCGCACGGGCCTGCGCGTGGACCAGATCGAGCGGGCGTTGATCCCTGCGATCGGGCATATCCCGTTCGACGAGCGGGCCGGGTTCGCGGCGGCCAACCGGGGCGTGCCGTTGCTCGCCGAGGAGCGGGGAAGCCCGGTGGCTCGGGGGTTCGCGCGGCTGGCCCAGGCCGTTTTGGACCGGCTGGAGCAGATGGTCTCGGAAGAGGAAGAGGAGGACATGGAGGCTGAGGTCAGCCGTCGTCTGTTGGGACGGATTCTACAGTAGTTGTTGCAGGTGAATGGGTTAGGGGGTTGAGATATGTCACTGTTGCGGAGGATTGAGAAGGCCAAGCAGCAAGTGGAGCGGCCGGGGGAAGGGGCGCCGGGCCGCCGTGTGCCAGTGACCGGAGCGCCTCCCTCGGTTG
>Ga0209426_1001796_pt1 | contig 11673 bp, 10 predicted proteins | sample Deesub1362B_J571_FD_187697 | JGI IMG/M metagenome (GOLD analysis project Ga0209426, IMG submission 187697) | Deep oceanic, basalt-hosted subsurface ecosystem from Juan de Fuca Ridge flank, Pacific Ocean, CORK Borehole 1362B_J2.571 (SPAdes)... ...
CTCTTAAAAACATAAGAGTCGATTCGATTTCTTCCACCGTCGGCGATTATGTTGTGCTGAAACTGGAGACGCGAATTGGTGGATCTGCTGCAGGAGAGAGCTATTATTTCAGGATTTTGCGGGATACTGATGTTTTATACACAGAGCGAATCACATACACATCATACCAGCTTAGAGAATTTTTGATATATATCCCATCGACACCAGCTGAGTTGAAATATCAGGTGCAGGCAGATTACAATTATTCAGTGTATGTGAGGAACTACAGGGTTTACGAGATTCCCAACACCACTATCAATACCATAATTGTAATAGATTAATCAAAAATCCTAATCCCAACGGCATCGTAAATCCGCTTCAGATCCTCCACCTCTTGAAAATTATAGCTCTCAAGCTCGATTTCAACCGAATTATGCCCAGTAAGCAGCCTCTTTGGATCCTGGGCGTTATCTTCCTCTGAGCCTCCTGCGAGCATTCTTTTAATTGCAAGGGTTCCACCTCTGCGTTCCCACTCCTGAACGAAAAATTTGCGCATGTGCTTAAGCCGAAGATCGAGGCCGTTGACCTTGAAAGCTTCTGGGAACTCCTCGTACAGGTATTTCAGAGTTCGATGGTTGAAGAGCTCCTTTCTGCCGTCGTAAATCTCGAAATAATACCGCATTATCGCCTGAGTTTCATGGTTGAAGAAGGTGATACGTTCCTCCACATCCTTGGACTTGCCAAAACGAACATAGACGACGCGGTTTTCTAAGTCGATATCCTCCGGATCCAGTCGAGTAATCTCTTCAGTCCTCAATCCAGAGGTTGCTCCGAGCATGAAAGCAGTGATAGCTCGAAACTTGCTAACTTGGTTTACCCGGAGGTTCCAGAGGTTAATTATCAACTGCTTAACCATGTCTTTCTGGATGATGATTTTCCTGGGCTTGGGAACCTTGGGGAGCTGCAATTTGTTCCAGTATTCAACTCCTAGCTCTTTCAAAAGCCATCTTATGAATAAAACATACTTTCGATAGGTCCGAGGGGATTTTGTTTTTCTCTTCTCGTCTAAGAACTCTGTCAGGCCGTCGAAATCAAATTCCCAGTTTACCGCTTTGGCAAAGTCTTTCAACATCCATTCAATCTGAATGAGGTGATGATCGCTTCTGTTTGCTATTTTCTTCTGATTCAATATATTTTTTATTATTTGTTCATCAAATCTTATTTTTCTCGACTCTATTCTTGATTTAAAGCTCTCAGATAACCCTATTGATTTAGGGTCCCATCCCGTAGGGGTCCGAGGGTTCAAATCCCTCCCTCCGCATTTGCTGTCTGATCTTTATTTTTCAATACCAGAAAATTCTCTTAGTTTTCAAGGAAAAACCGAGACGTTGAGCCCGATTTTACCAGCTCGGCTATCGGCCTCTTTACAGTCTGGAGATGGGATTACGTACTTAGCGATCACGGGCCAATCAGGATCCGAAAATTATAAAAGCGTAAGGTATGACCACTTACCATGTTCGTTGTCATTCGCTCGTGGTTCAGAGTGAGCGGAAGAAGCTACTACGGCATATCCTTTATCATACATCGGCTTACGGGAATACTGATGGTGATATTCGTCATCCTTCATTTTTCTATGTTTTCTTTCACCTTAAAAATCGGATACAACCTTTTCACACTGCTAATCTCTCTCGCCTTATTCCACGGACTCAACGGGCTTAGACTTGCGATGAACGAACTGGGAATCGGGATCGAATATCGAAAACAGATGCTCGCCCTTATGGTTGCCGGATGGTTTCTGGGTATGGGGTACATAATGTACACGCTCGTCAGGTAGGTGATTAAACCTTGATAAAACCGACCGATCTCTCGAAACGCATCAACACTCTAAGGTGGATTTTAAAAGTTTCGAGCGGAATACTTCTTTTTCCGTTGGTGGCTTTGCATCTTCTTTCAAACCATCTCTATTCGGGGATCGTGATTTCCGATTCCCTCTATCTGGCGATCGTTTTAGTGTTAAGCGTACACGTCCTTACCGCCCTGAGAGATCTGCTCATCGAGGTGGGGATGGGCAGGGCTAAACTGTACTCCTTCTTAACCCTTGTTGCACTTCTGCTTGTCCTACCACCGCTTTTCGCCGCAAATTCGTTGCAGAACATCTCCACGGATGAAGTGAAAAACACGCCTTGCATTGATCCTGAACGAATCGTGTACGGCCACAAGTCCCTGCTGCTCAGGTGGAGGGAAGAGGTTGTGAGGGAGGGCAACCGAACTGAGGATGGCTACGAGAAATCGTTCAACACGTGTTTTAGCTGTCATTCGTACGAGAAATTCTGCAAGGAGTGCCACAGCCAGACGGGAGTGCAACCGAAGTGTTTTGACTGTCATCTAACGAGGTAGGGGTGTAAAACCACACTGCCGACAACCCCTCCATCATATCGAAACCTTTATTAACGATAAAAATGGTAAGACCACTAACCAGATAGGAGGTGTTGAATTTGGAAAAAACGAACACAAGAGCGGTTGGGCTTGTATTGCTGATCGTGCTGCTGATCGCAGGGATAACGTTATCCGGATGTGCGGGGCAGGAAGAGCCAAAAACCACACCAACTGCCACGCCCGCAGGAACACAAACGCCAGCTCAGACCCCCAGCAAACCCGTATCGCTTACCACCGCGGGAGGAACACCCGGTGGTACTGGATTCGCGATAATGAGCGCTACGATGTCGATCACTTCCAAATACTATCCTGAAATAAACTACAACATAGTGCCCGGAGGATGGGTCGGGAACATCCCAAGAATCGATAAGGGAGAGCTCGATGTTGCACACACCACCGTTACGGCTGCAACCTTGGCTAAGAAACAGTTAGGGCCTTTTGAAGGGAAAGCCGTCCCTCAAAACGCTAGAGGGGTGTTTGTCGATCAGATAGAAATCTATTACTACATAGTCGCAAGAGCGGACTTCCCGTACGACACGGTGGAGGACATAGCCAAGGCCCAATATGGCATAAAGATCACGAACCAGCCAAAGGGCACTTTCGGTGGATGGGTGTGGGACAGGATATTCTCTGACATGGGGATGGATGAAAAGACGATAAAGTCTTGGGGTGGTGGCCTAACGAGAGTGGCCTGGTCTGATGCGGCAAGCTTGCTAAGAGACGGGCACGTTGATGCGATTCTTGCAGTGAGCGGCAAAAAGGTTGGATGGCTGGAAGAGATAACATCCCTGAAAGACGTAAAGTACGTTGGAGTCACGGATGAAACCGCCGACAAGATAGCAAAGGAGTACGGTTTACAGAAAGTTGTGATACCCGCCGGAACCCTACCCAAACAGAAGGAGGACATAATCGGATTCAAGGATACGGGATACATCATAGCGAACAAGAACGTACCGGATTCGGTGATTTACAAGATCGCTAAGGCCGTCGCAGAACATCCGGATGAGTTCAGAACCCAGCACGCGATGCTTGCCACCTTCAAACCAGGAAAGGGGATGTATGAGTTAAGCCCGTTCCCGCTCCATCCGGGAGCTGAGAAAGCTTACAAGGAGCTGGGATACATCTAACAGTAAGAAATCAAAAAATTAAAATTTTTTCTTTTTTAGGGTGATGCGGATGTCTGGCAGAGAGAGATTCGCGTATGCAGTATCGTTTTTGATATCTTCGCTTGCCGTTGGAATCGCCCTTTTCCACCTCTATACAGGCGCATTCGGGATCTTCGATGCGCTCATTCAGAGACCCGTTCACCTGTTGCTTCTCACGGGATTGTGTTTTGCCGTTTACCCCCTGTTCAACAGGAGCGATTTAAAATTCAGGATCGTGGATCTCGTCCTCGCAGTTCTTAGCTTCGTAACGCTGATGTACATTCTCGCAAATCACGAAAGGTATCTGAACACCGTGCTTTACGTAGATCGGCCCGAATTTCTGGACTGGGTTTTCATGATCGTCGCGCTCGCCCTCGTGTTGGAGGCTGCAAGGAGGGCGATAGGCAAGGTGCTTCCCCTCCTCACACTCTCGTTTCTGGCAGCGGGCTATCTTTTCGCAACCCTCCAGATGGTTCCGGGGGTGATACCGAAGATCCCGGACTGGTGGTGGGTGCATGCGATATTCATAAGTACCCAGGGTTTGTGGGGCATACCCACGATGGTTTCCGCCAGCTTCATATTCCTCTTCGTAGTTCTTGCCGCCTTACTTGAGGCCACGAAGGTTGGGAGATTTTTCATCGATTTTGCCTTCTCGCTGGTAGGCAAATCAACTGGTGGTCCGGGTAAGGTTGCCGTTATTTCCAGTTCTTTTTTCGGATCTATTTCCGGAAGTGCCGCCGCCAACGTCTATGCAACGGGCGTGTTTACGATCCCAACGATGAAAAAATTCGGATTTGACAGAAACTTCGCGGGGGCCGTTGAGGTTGTCGCTTCGACAGGTGGACAGCTAATGCCCCCCATCATGGGCGCAGGTGCGTTCATCATGGCGGAATTCCTGGGCATCCCGTACATAAGGATAGCCGCAGCAGCGATTATACCCGCGTTTCTCTACTATCTCGCAGCCTACTTTGCCGTTCATGCCGAGGCGAGGAAGAGGGGGCTTCATGGACTCCCACCACACGAGGTAAAACCGTTGAAAGCCACGCTTAAAGATGAGCTCGGACAGTTCGCGACGTTTTCCATAACGATCGGTGCCCTCGTGTACATGCTGATGACGGGATTTTCGCTTTACAGAGCGGTGTTCATCGCGATAATCATACTCCTGATAACGAGCTCCCTCAGAAAAGAATCCAGAATCGGCCCAAAGGCGAGCTGGAACGCTTTGGATTCCGCCTCAAGAAACGCTATCATGATCGCGATGGCGTGTGGGGCGGCGTCGATAATCGTGGGGGTTCTAACCTTAACGGGTTTGGGAGTGACACTTTCAAAAACGCTCGTGGAGTTCAGCCAGGGTAACATCTACATCCTCCTGATTTCCGCTGCGCTTCTCGCCATAATACTCGGAATGGGGATGCCGACCACGGCAGCTTATATCCTAACCGCCGCGTTGATCGCTCCCGCATTGATAACAGGTGGGATAGGAGACCTGCCAGCACATTTCTACGTTTTCACATTTGCGATCTATTCCACCATAACGCCTCCGGTGGCTCTCGCCGCCTATGCTGCCGCAAATGTGGCAGGTGGTGATCCGATAAAGATAGCCATCACGGCAATGAAAATGGTCTTGCCGAGCTTCATAATCCCCGTCAGGTACGTGCTCCACCCCTCCATCCTGCTCGTGGGATCGCCCATCGAGATATTCCTCGACCTCTTCCTCCTCGTGATATCGGTCTGCGCGATCGAGATGGGGATATTCAAGTGGCCCATAAGGTCTGGCATTTCAAGGGCGATACTCATCCTCGGCGCACTCCTGATAATACTGCCGCTCGGAGCATCGATCATTGAGGTTCCGAGAATTTTCATAGACATCGCAGGACTCGGAATAATTCTTACGGGCCTCATACCTGAGATCGTGATCAGGAGGAAGGGTTCGACTTGATTGAGATCGTTTTAAAACTCCTCTCCCCCCTGAACCTTTTTGATTCGATGGTTATAATAGCCGCGGTGATATCCTCGGCCATCGTAAAAACGGGTGTTGGGGTTGGGGCAGGAATATTTCTGCTACCCTTGCTCTCACTCGTTCTGCCACCAAAAACCGCCTTGGCGCTGGGTGCACCTTCGATGCTGATATCGGATCTAACAGGATTAAAGCTTTACTGGGGGGAATGGAACAAGAAGGAAGCGCTGCTGATAATACCCCCCGCATTGCTGGGAGTTTTTTTCGGGACGATAGTCATAGACCTGATCCCGTCAGACGTATTCAAATTCGGGATAGGCGTTTTCGCGGTGGCAGTCGCTACCCAGGGTTTCCTTAGAAAGAGCGTATCCGGATTCCTCAGCCCACTAACCAAACATTCAGGAGAGAAGACCGGCATGACGTTCGGTTTTCTTGGCGGGTTTGTAAGTGCGATATCTCATGCGGGTGGAGCTGTAATCTCGATCTACCTGCTTGGTAAACAGAGCAGGAAAAGGGAATTCGTAGGCCTGTTCATACTTTTCTTCGTTATCACGAACACCGCAAAGATGGCGGGGTACATTTCCATAGGGATACTAACTCCCGAACTGATTCTGCTGGCCCTGATCCTCTCCCCAGGCATCGTTTTCGGAAGCTACTTCGGAAACGTGTTGAACAAAAGAATCCCTCAGGATGTTTTCAGAACGGTCGTTTTGGGGATAATACTCATCACGGGATTAAAGCTGCTCCTCAGCTAATCGCTCAGACAACTGCTCAATCCCGCCTAACTCCATCCGAATTCCTGAAGAGAAGAATGGAGAATACAGAAAGGGTCGAAATCGACGAAAACAGTATAAACAAATAATCGAATCCCAAGTTATCGACTATCAGCCCTCCAAGTCCGCTGGAAATTATCGAACCCACGCTTCCTACGAAGTTCAGATACCCAGAAACCGTTCCCGCATACTCGTTCCCCGCAGTGTTAACCGCGAGCGTGAACAGAGCCGCGGATCCGAATCTGAAGAAAATGGAGGCGAGCAAAAAAGACAGGTAGAACAGAGGGAAGCTCCTGATCGAAACCAGGAGCAGGAACACCGTCGCAAGAACGATCTGGTTCAGGAGTATGATTCTCCTCTCATCAATCCTGCTCGATGCTATTCCTCCTGCAACTCCACTGACGATGCCGGTCAGAGGGATCAGGGAGGCGAGCTTCGTGGCTTCATAGTTCTCGATGCCGTACACATCCACGAAGACCGCCGGAAGCCATAAAAACGACCCGTTCATCGTGGAGAGGATCGAGAACTGAACGACGCTTAAAAGGAAGATGTTCCTGTTGATCAGTATTGATGTATTGAAGGGCGAGACGCCCGTTGAATCTGGATGAATCCATCTCAGAATACCCAACCCCAGAAGAAAGAGCAACAAAGAAGGAAATACGAACGCGTAGTTCTCTCCGAATCGTTCCGCGATGTTCGCAGCAAAGAGGTACGCCAGAAACGTTCCTGCGGGAACCGCAGAGCTCAGCACGCCCATGATCTTCGAACTTTCACGTGAGTAGGATGCGTACTTCGTGAGCGAGCTCCACCCGGTACTCTGTCCAGCACCGTTTATGAACTGGGCGAGGATGAGGAGGGGGAAAAACCAAGAGAGCATAAGGAGGTTTCCCAAAGAAATCAGGATGCATCCGAGGAAGAGCGTGAGCCTGATCCCCAACCTGTCAGCCAGAAACCCGGAGGGGGTCTGGAATATCGCGTAGATGAAAAACATCGCGGAAGCTATTATGCCGAGTTCCGTGTTCGTGAAACCATGCGCATCCCTTATCACGGGAATAAGTGCGGCGTAGTTGTACCTTCCGATGTAGAAGAGAACGTAAACCAACCAAACCGCCAGCGACGCTTTAAGGATTGATCTAAAACCCATTTTGAATTCCACCTACACTACCGGCACGATGGAGGTTGCACGGGGTATCACAATTACCTTCTCGATGCGGGTGTATTTGGACGAAATCTCCATAGCTTCTTCAATCGTACATGCTCGTTCAACCTTCAGAATCTCCGCCTGCCTATCGCCCAGCTTGTCGGAAACGACCACCACCCTGTTCCTGATCAACGTCTTTGCCCACAGATAGGCCTTATGGAGACCCATCTTAAAACGCGCGTTTTTGAAGTGCTCAACAACTTCAGCCGGAGTTGTGAATCTCCCCATCGTTTTTTCAAACTCCGTATTCCCCAAACCTTGGGAACATTCGGCCACGAGGATTATCACTCCACCAGGCTTGCAAACGATTTCTGAGGTTGAAAGGGATTTCTGGGCCTGATATACATCCATATCCCTCGGATATCCGCCTGGGGAGGCTATGACGACGTCGGCAAGGAAACGCGGTGCCACCTCGAAAACCTTCCTGGCAAACCTAACACCCTCTCTATGTGCATGAAACCAATGGCCGGCTACCGCCCTCACAACTCTGTTTCTCTCGTCGAGTATGACGTTGAATACCATATCGATTCCCACCATACTCCCGATTTCATCGATGTCCTCCCTGACGGGGTTACCGGCTATGTTGCCCAATCTCGCCCTTTTGTCAAGCATGAGCGAATGGTTCCTTTCGATCGTATCGTATCCCGCAGCACCGATGGAGACCCCCTTTGCACCACCGGTGTATCCAACGAACTGATGGGGATCGATCATTCCGATGACGATCCTCTTCTCGGCTTCCAAAAAATGACGGTTTATCCATACCGGAGTTCGACGTTTGGTGGATCCCAAGTACTCCAAGCGCTTATCCTTCGCATCGTGGATGAGCACATCTACCCTTTCCACGATTTCTCCCAGCAGATCTTCAGGATTCCCTACATCGGTATGCAGTCCGCCCCCTATCAGAATTTTAATCTCGGTTTCACGAACTCCATTACGCTCCAGCTCAGACAGGATCAAATCTAGAACCTCTCTCAACGGAACCGGACGTGTTTGATCGTTTACAACCACGATCACATTCTCGCATCCCCTAAAATCCGACAATCCTTTGGAAGAAATCGGAGATTCCATCGCCCTTTTAAGCTCCATGCGGTTCAATGGTGATTCCTTCTGGTGGAGAAGCTGTACCTTCAGACCCTCCAGTCTGACTTTGACGGATCCCCTGCCGTACGGCACCTGGAGCATCGAACCACCATTTACTGCAATTTAAAATCCAGTCCCACCTGTTTTGCCAGTTCTTTCAGCTTCGTCAACAGCCCCTCACCCAACTCCACGTATTTCGACCGTTCAAATGCTTTGAACTTGGATTCTCCCGGCAATCTTATCTCCACTTCGGACGGAACTTCTCTAAGCTTTGCAACGTACTCTTCAAACGACTCGGCGTATTCGTCGTAACTCCTGAAAAACTTCGGGTTCAAAACCAGGATAGCAAAACCACCCTGAGAGGAGAAGTTGGCCGGTAGTTCGTGGCCGAATTTTCCTCCAAGCAAGGCACCGCAAAACAGATCTATCAGCAACGCGATCGCGTAACCCTTCACACCGTCGGGAAGCAGAGCACCTTTTATGGCTTTTTCCGGATCCGTTGTGGGGTTACCTTCCTCATCGATCGCCCAGCCTTTCGGTATCTTTTCCCCCCGCTCCCTCGCGAGCAGAATCTTCCCGCGGGAGGAAACGCTCATCGCTGAATCAAAGAGAACGCTTCCCTTCCTGTACGGCATACCTATCGAGACCGGGTTCGTTCCGAGAAATGCCTTTTTCCCACCCAGCGGTGCCATAACCGAGGGGGCATTTGCAATCGAGATCCCCAAAAGATCGTTTCTGACGGCCCTTAACGTGTAATAGGCCAGCATCCCCACATGCCCCAGATTTCTCGCACTGCCGAACCCGATGCAGTTCTTCTTCGCCTTTTCTATTGCGATGTCGGTCACCTTAGTGGCGATTGCCTGTCCGAGGCCGCTATCCCCATCGACATGGATCATCGTTGAATTCTCGGCTATCACGCCCATCTTGGGTTTTGGATTTAACGTTCCTTTTATGATCGAATCGAGATAGAAAGGGATCCTAACGATCCCGTGCGAACTCACACCGAACAACTCTGCCAGCACGAGATGATCCGCCACGTATTCAGAATCTTCCCTGCTTACGCCATACCTGACTAACAGTTCTATCGTGAACTCCCTGATCGAATCCGGTCTCACTTTCATGGTATGACTTCTTACCAATAATAGATAAAACTTACTGTTTGGATGCTGAACGGGTTTCCGAGGTATTTCGCCTCAAAAAACCGATTGTTTAAAGAGCGAACGGATTGCAAACGGATTTCATTAAATTAGCCCGCTAACCACCTCGTCATCGAGAAGAAGTGCAGTCCTCTTTTTAAAAAGTACCAAAAATTTTTAAAACAACTATTGCTTATCATTTTCAATGAAAAAATTGCTTGAACCGATAAAAAAAGATAAGAAAACAACTTACGAGAAGGTTGAATCGTTGTTGCGTTCTCGAATTCTATCCGGAGAATTAAAACCGGGAGACAGGTTACCTTCTGAGAGGGAGCTGGCATCACTTCTCAACGTGAGCAGGGCCTCGATCAGGGAGGCGATCAAAATACTCGCAGCAAAGGGGCTGGTTGAGGTCAGGCATGGTAGAGGCATTTTCATAAAACTGAACGACGATCCGGATTTGATCATATCGAAAATCGATGACCATCTGGACGAGGGCTTCTTAAAAGAGATATTCGAGTTCCGACTTGCAATAGAGACGATGGCAGTTGAATGGATCGTCGATAGAGCGTCCGATGAGGATCTGGCCCTCCTAAGAAAGCACATCGAGGAGACGAAAGAGATGATAAAAGGTAAGGACAAGGGCATTTTGCTGGCTCTGTCGGAAAGCGATTTCAAGTTCCATCACCTTCTGGCCAAAGCGAGCAACAACAGGGTACTCAGCATAATCCTGGATTCGCTGGTTAAAGATATATACTCGATGACGAGGGTCAAAACTCTGAAAATAAAGGGAAGAGCGATCAAATCCCTCGAAGAGCACGAAAGGATAGTCGAGGCTCTGGAAAAAAGAAACCTGAAAGAAGCTAAAGAAGCTATTAGAGAGCACATCAAGTCCGTGGAGAAGGATATACTGACCAACCTCTATCCCTCGGAGACCTGATTTCAATTCCGATTTTGAGTCTTAATTCTCTGAGGAGAGAAGGCCTCCTCCAGCACTAAGGTTTTAACAACCCTTTTTAATAGCGCGGTCAGTATCAGAAGCCCCACCGCCCATATTCCGGAGGTTATCAGAATTTCAACGGGGGTGGGGATGTATTCTTCTGTCAAACCCAGATTCGATGGCATGTAGGCCGGGACTATTAGCAGAAGCCCTTTCTCCAACCATATCGACACCAGCACGATTGAACTCGCCAGAAATAAAACGATCTCGTTTTTCCTCGTTGATGGAGTGATTAGCAGCACCGTGGAAGCAATCCCAGCTGAGATGCTGATCCACCAGAGAGGGGAGTAGACGTTATCCCCAAAGCCGAAGAGGAGGTAGGTGAAATGCCGTATTTCTTCCGGGTTTGCCGAATAGAAAACCGTGAAAATCTCGACACCGAGCAGAAACATGTTCGATACCATAGCAAAAGCGGCGATCTCGGAGAGCTTACCCGTCCCCCTGCGATCGATTGACAGGGGAGAGGTCTTTCCGAGTATGTGGGAGAGGATTATCATTATCGCCGCACCCGATGCAAAAGCAGACGCCAGAAATCTCGGTGCCAGTATTGCGGAATTCCAGAAACCTCTCGCTATGAGTCCGGAGTAGATGAATGCGGTTACCGTATGGATGCTTATCGCCCATGGTATCGAAACGTAGACGGATAGCTTCAGCAGCGATGGATTCTCGAATTTGAAGATCTTCCCACCTACGATGAACGCGTTCATCGCCAGATAGCCAGAGAGCACGATAAGATCGAAGAACATTACCGAGGTTAAATTTGGATAACGAACTACGTATGCGATTCTGTCTATCCTCCCGAGATCGACCAGAACGAAAAGGATACACATCACGACGGATGAAACCGCGACTGATTCTCCTATGAGGGCTAAAGCTCTGAACTCTTCCGCTCTGTAGATGTGGTACGGCAGAACGAGAATTACCGCCGAAGCCGCTACACCCACCAGAAACGTGAAGTTCGATACG